>Ga0187894_10005568_pt1 | contig 12767 bp, 13 predicted proteins | sample GBC1701081metaG_FD_136650 | JGI IMG/M metagenome (GOLD analysis project Ga0187894, IMG submission 136650) | White microbial mat communities from a lava cave in the Kipuka Kanohina Cave System on the Island of Hawaii, USA - GBC170108-1 metaG ... | reverse complement strand
CAGAAGACTTTGATTACAACGGTGTTTCAAGAAATGGCTCGCCAGTAATCATAAAGAAAGGTCAAGTTATTGAAGGAATTATTGACACGAAAGCAATCGGCGGTGAAGGAGAAGGTTTGATGCTAAGAAGTTTGCACAAACAGTACGGCTCTGAAAGCGCGATGAAGATTATCCATCAGATTTTCAAGATGGGTATTGAGTATTTGATGATACATGGGCTTTCAACTGGTATCGCGGATGAGGATTTGCCAAAAGAAGCGAACGAGCAAATTCAAAACTTGCTTCATCAGGCTGAAGAGGATGTTACTTCGTTTATTGAGCAGTTCAATAACGAGTCTCTTGAAGTTTTCCCGGGAAGAACTATGCGTGAAACTCTTGAGCTTAAAATCGTTGAGCGTTTGAACAAAGCGCGTAACGGTTGCGGAGAAATAATCAAAAAGCACGTTCATGACGATAACCACGCAGCTGTTATGATTTTGTCTGGAGCGAGAGGTAGCATTACATCTCTTATTCAGATGTCGGCGTGTGTCGGACAGCAGGCTATGAGAGGCAAGCGTATCGAGAAAGGATACCGCGGAAGAACTCTCTCTTGTTTCAAAGCTGGAGATTTAAGCCCTGAGGCTCACGGATTTATCATTCACGGCTTTAAGCATGGAATTAATCCGAAGGAATTTTTCTTCCACGCAATTACTGGTCGTGACGCGCTGATGGACACTGCGCTTAGAACGCCAAAGAGCGGTTATTTGTATCGAAGACTTGCGAACGCTATGCAGGACTTGCGTGTCGAGTATGACGGTACTGTTCGTGACGCGAATGGAAGAATCATCCAGTTCGAGTATGGAGAGGACGGTATCGACGTTGCGCGTTCTGAAAACGGCAAAGTTGACGTTAAGCGTATCATGGATTCAATGGAGTGATGAAAATGCACAAAGATCTTGAACAGTTTGAAGGAAAGTTGCCGCCAAAGCTAATTGAGGAAATAGAAGCTCTAGCGCCTGCGGGCAAAATCAAGAAAGTTGCGGAAAAAGTTCTTGAAGAGTATGAATTGGCGAAAATTGACGCCGGTGAAGCTGTTGGTCTTGTCAGTGCTGAATCCATTGGAGAGCCAGGCACTCAGATGACAATGAACACTTTCCACTACGCAGGTGTCGCTGAAATGAACGTTACGACTGGTCTTCCTCGTATGATTGAGATTTTGGACGGAAGAAAAAACATCACAACTCCGGGTATGGAAGTTTTTCTGAAAAGCCCTTACAACAAGGGAAAAGAATTGCGTGAGATTTCACTTCAGTTAAAGGAGACGAAGCTTGGTGAAATCGCGTCTGAATACAATATGAATATTGTTGATTTGGTTCTTGAAGTTAAGTTCGACCAAAAGATGATGGCTGATTTGCAGACAAGCGTTTCTGAAATCGCGAAAGCTATTGAGAAGGGAATTTCAAAGGACGCTTCAGTGAAAGTAGTTGGCGATGTTTTGCAGTTTAAGCTTAAGGGAAAAGACGAAGGTCTTAACTCGCTCTATAAGTTAAAGGAAAAATTAAAGGATGCTTATGTTAAGGGCGTGAAAGGAATTACTCAAGTTCTTCCTGTTAAAAGAAAGGAAGAGTATATGATTATCACGTCGGGAAGCAACTTCAAAAAAGTGTTGGAGCTTGATTTTGTTGACGCTACAAGAACTTCAACTAACGACATTTTTGAGATTTACGATGTTTTGGGAATTGAGGCGGCAAGATCCGCTATCGTAAGCGAAGTGTTTAACGTTATCGAGACTCAAGGTCTAAATGTTGACATTCGTCACATTATGCTTGTCGCGGACACAATGACTGTTGGCGGCGAAGTGAAAGGAATTACAAGATACGGAGTTGTTTCTGAGAAAGCTTCAGTTCTTGCGCGTGCTTCGTTCGAAACGCCGATTAAGCATATCATAAACGCGGCGATGAAGGGCGAAGTTGACCAGCTAAATTCGGTTGTTGAGAATGTTATGTTAAACCAAACAGTGCCAGTGGGAACGGGTCTACCGGGTCTTGCGGCAAAGAAGGAGAAGAAGTAACTATGGCAAAGAAAGTTGAAACAGGTGTTGTTGCGGAAATTAAGAAGTTGCTTGAAGGAGACAAGGTCATCCTTGGCGCTGATGAGACTATGAAGGGTCTTCGCGCGGGTAAAGTGAAGAAAGTTTTTGTTTCTTCTAACGTAAAGCCTGAAACAAAATTAAGCATTGAGCGTTATTGTTCAATGAACAGTGTTGACTGCGTTGAGATGACTGAAACTTCTGAGGAAGTTGGAACTCTTTGTAAAAAACCTTTTGCCGTTTCTGTAATCGGCTCTCTTGCCTGATGGGAAAGATTGTTTACGATGTCGCTCTGATGCAGACTATTTCGCTCTTTGAGCAGATGTCTGGCGCGCAAGTTAAAGATTGCATTGCGGGTGACCCTATTATTTTTGTTGTTAATGAGGGCGAAATTGGCAAGGCAATAGGTAAGGGCGGTCAAAATGTTCGTCGTTTGGAAGACAAATTAAAGAAAAAGGTCAAGATTGTTGAGTTCAGTCCAGTCCTTTTGAAATTTATCAAAAATCTTGTCGCTCCGTGCTCTCTTGCCGATATTGTTGAGGATAATGGTGTTGTGACGATGATGGCGAAAGATTTAAAAACCCGTGGTCTGCTCATCGGTCGTAGTGCAAGCAATTTGCGCAGCTTTGAGGCGGTCATACAGCGTTATTTTCCAATCAAAGAATTAAAGGTAGCATAAAGGTTGAATAAGAATGGGGAACAAATCAAACGGACTTAACACAGCAAAGTCGCTTAAGAAGAGACGGCATACTGGAAAGATGATGAATAAAGATTATGTTACTCGAATTTTTGATTTAAGAACCAAGTCAGACCCTCTTGAAGGGGCGGCTCAGGCTCGTGGAATTGTTGTTGAGAAAGTTCAGCTTGAAGCGCGTCAGCCAAATTCAGCGATGAGAAAGTGCTGCCGTGTTCAGCTAGTTAAGAACGGAAAAACAATTGGTGCGTTCATGCCGCGCGATGGCGCTCAAAAAATGATTGATGAGCACGATGAAGTCATAATTGAAAGAATCGGCGGATGTCAGGGCAAAGCGAAAGGAGATTTGCCAGGTATTCGATGGCAGGTTATCAAAGTTAACGGTCAAAGTTTAGACGCGCTTTTGCGCGGAAAATTGCAGAAGGCGAGAAAATAAAATGGCAATTGCATTTAACAAATGGGCAACTGATAAAATCACAATTTCTGACGCGGGTTTGCAGCGTTATGTTACTCTTGAAGCGCGTTATGTTCCAAAGACTGGCGCAAGATACGCGGGCAGACGATTTCACAAGTCAAAGACTTTTATTGTTGAGCGCCTAATTAACAAGGTAATGATTACAGGTCATAAGGGTAAGAAGCACACAAGAAGTTCGGGTCATTCAACCGGAAAGGCAGTTCTTGCTTATCGTATTGTTCAGCAGGCGTTTAACATTGTTGAGCAAAAGACCCAGAAGAATCCTATTGAAGTTTTTGTGAAGGCGATTGAGAATGGAGCTCCTCGTGAGGAAGTTATTTCAATTGAGTACGGTGGAGCGAGATACCCAAAAGCAGTTGACTGCGCGCCTCAGCGCCGTGTTGATGTTGTTCTTCGTTATTTTACTCAAGGCGCTTTTGAAAAGAGTTTTAACAAGAAAAAGTCAATCGAGCAGGCTCTTGCGGATGAAATTTTAGCGACCTACAACAGTGACTCATCTTCTGTTGCTATTTCAAAGAAGCTTGAAGTTGAGCGTCAGGCTGACGCGTCTCGTTAAGAATTAATTTTTCTGTTTTATTTCAAAATTTATTTAGTTTATTTTTATCTTAATTTCTTCTTAATTCTTCAACTTTTGTTTTGCAGATTTCAGCGTAACGCAAGGGTATTCTTTTGTATTGTTCGTGTTTTTTTAGTATTTCTTGTTTTATGTTTTCTTCGTTTGATGCTCGTGTTTTGTATCTCTCTGGGCTGAATTTTCTTAAAACTTGCATGAGTCCTTGGTAGTCGTTTGAGTATTCTTTTTGGCTTTCAAAGAGTATTTTGTAAGATATTTCGTCGTTTCTTTCTTTTGAGTAGTTGAAGTAAATTTCAAGTTCAGTCATTTGTTCAAAGGCGTACTGGCATAGTTCTTCGTCAAAGTTTTTTTCGTATATTTCTGCTTTTTCGAATTTTTCTCGAGCTATTAGTTGCACGGCAAAATCGCTGTCATCTATGGCCTGTTTCCAATCTCCTCTAACGATTGATTCAAGGAATCTTCCCGCTCTTGCGTCGTTGCTTGACTCGCAGGCGGTGTTTAGTCTGTTTCTGAATTCTTCATAGCTTTTTGTTTTGAAAGTTTGGCGCATGCTCCAGCGTGTAATGTATACTGTTTCCTTTGGGCATTCTTCAAAATGAGTGGAGATGTCTTGAAATCTTTGAGTGATTTTTCCGACCTGTTCTTGGTATCCTTTTGTGTTGAACGCGGCTTCAATTTTCCCTATATTGTTTGTTCTTGCGATAATTTCTAAGAAGTTGTCCTTTACTGTTCCTTTGTAGTCCGGGTTTAGTTTTTTGAAATTGTATCTTTGTTCTTCAAGAATTTCTATTGCTTTTGACGGTTTTCCGTTTTCAAGGTAATATTCGGCTTTTTCTGTTGGTGTTCCCTCAGGTATTGGTTCTTTTTTGAGAAGCTGTGGAGCTCCAAGTCCGACTGCCGCGGATAAAACAAGTATTGCGAGGGTTATTTTTCGCGATTTTCGTTTGAATTCTTTTTCTTTTCTCGCGCGTAATCCCTTTTTGAGCATCGTTTGTTTGGAGGTCTTTAGTCTTTAAAAACTATTTGATGTGGCTGTACCATTGTTCGAAGTTGTTTAGCCAGCTTTCAGTGACTCTTACGTTCGGGTCGGTTAGCCATTTTTCTATTTGCTGTTTGTCTATTTTTTGGGCGTATTCATGGAGTTGTTTTTCTTTTGGGTTGTTGAAGTTCATTATTTCAGTTATTTTGCCTGCGAGTTGTTTGTTTATCGGAATTATTGCTTTTTCGTTTAGTTCATCCACTGCTCTTTTCATCTCGTATAACGTTGGTTTTTCGTTTGGTTTTGCTTCTATTGGGTTAAATATGCTTCCGTCGAGTATTGTGTGTGTTTTGAGGAATTCTTTGATTTTTTCGTATTGTTCTTCCATTTGTGAGGGAAGTCCGTAGTTTTTTGGGAATCTGTGTCTTGCGCTGTACGCGTATTTAATCGTCTGCTGCTGTTCTTTTGTGAAGTGTGTTTTTCCTTCGAAGTTTGCGATGTTTTTCGGTATTATTTGGTATTCTTTTTTTCCGTTTTTGTTTTTCAGTTCTTGGTTGTATTTTGACTTGCTTATAATCGCGAGGTAGTTGGCTTGCTCTTCTGTTTCCTGCGAGTATTCAAATTCTTTTAGGGCGTCCTCAAGTCTCTGCAGTCTTTCCGCCTTCATTGTTTTTTCGGGGAGTATTCCGAATTCGATTAGTTCGAGTGTTTTTTTGGCGTCGTTTATGTCGCCTATTCCTACTTGTTTTGGGCGTATTGTTTTGTAGGTTGTTCTGTCAAGGGGGACTGTTTTTGCTGTTTCTTTAAGAGTTATAAGCTGTTCTTGGCTTTTTTGGTAGTTTGCTTTGGTGAAGTGTTTGTATTCTTTTCTTGGGTTTGCTCCTGCTCTTAGTTTTTGTCCTTCGACGAATAGAAGTTCTGCTGTTTCGTTCGCGTTTGGCATGAATACGTAGTTCAAAAAAACTTCTCTGAATGATTGGTCTTTTACTGCTCGCGCGGCTTCTGTTTTGTCAAAAAAGTCTTTTAGTGAGAGGTATGTTGGTTTTTTCCATATTGTTTCTGGGTTTTTCTCCTCGTTTTCCAGTGCTTTTTTGTATTTTTCTTTTTGTTCTTTGAATGTTTCGTATAGTTTTGTTAAGGCAAGGTTCCATTCGAATGGTTTGCAGTAGTCGTCTAAAACCTGTCGGTTGTGTTCGATTCTTTTTTCTCGAAGGCGCGGAACGGCAAGCCGAACTGCCGTTGCTTCTGCTTTGGTTACTGAATCTATCGGCTTGCCGTTGAAATCTAGTATGTCTGCTAGGGTTTTGTGGGTTTTCCGCGCCCGTGGGAATAGTTTTATTGTTGGAAGTTTTGTTGTGAGTTTGATTTCTCCTTGCTTTGCCAAGTAAAGTATGTCATCTTTAATTCCGCTAAGTTCTCCTTCGAGTTTTAGCCGTCTTTCTTGGAATTCGTATAAGAATAGTGTGATTAGGTGTTCGTCTTTTATGGCGTCTGGTTTGTGTTCAAGAAGTGTTATTGCTTCGAGAACTTGCGCGTCATAGATTCCATTTTTGTGTCCCATTGCCCATTTTATTGTGTCTTTGAATCTTGCCGCGTCCGCGTGTCGCAAAAGTCCTGTTATGTCTCCGCCAAGAATTTGTCTTTGAACGCTGTTTGCGACGTCTGCTGATATTTCGCTTTCAAGGTCAAGGCCGTATCGTTTGAAGTCCTCGTCATTTTCCAGTTGGCTTAGAATTTTTTTGGAGAGCAGTTCAAGCGGGATTGTGATTTTTTCTATTTTTTTTCGTTCATATGTTTTCTTTTCTAAATTCAGTTCATCCATGTCAAAGTCAAGTGTCTTGCTCGCCTGCGTTATGTATGTTAGGTTGTGCCAGCATTTATCGATGCTAACTAAGTCCCCGTTTTCTCCAGTGTTTAGAGATACTCCGTCCGCGGTGCAGGTGAATCGAACTCCGTGTCGGATTTCTTTTTTGCAAAACACGCATTGTCCGATTTTTTCGTTTTTGTCCGCGCTTTCGGCCATTTCGCGAAGTGTTATGTCTAGTTTTTTGATGCTTTGAACGTCGTTTACTTTCGCGCGTGATATTATGTAGTTTAGAATGTCCTTTACTGAGCTGTTTGGGTGATTTAGCGCGTATCCGACAGCCTCATCGGAGAAGTGTTTTCCCTGTCTTGTTCGCTGATCGAATAGCTGGTATGTTTCTTGCGCCACGTTGTCTAAAGTTGTTGTTCCCATAACATTATGGTGTGTAAACTCCATTATATGTTTTTAGTCAATTTTTGTTGAGCGGCAAATAGGTTTATAAACGCTCAAAAGATAGGGTTCGCTATGATCAAGTCTCACGAAGAATCGCCTGATGAGCATAAGAAGAAGCACCATAAGGACGTGCAGGACCTCTGGGAGGAGATTGAGAAGCGTGAGGGTGAGATTAAGGAGCACGAGAAGCATAAGGGGAGTGATGGCGAGGATTCTGAGGATGATAGGTCTTCTGAGGAAGAATAGGCCTGAAAACCGCAAGGTTTATAAAGGATTTACTACTTTTAAGGAGTTACATTCAGGTGTTTTGAGGGTTTGCGCGAGTTTGGTGCGCAAAATGGAAAATAAGGATAACAACTCATCGCGGTTCCAAAATAACCTCTCAAAAGGTTTTTCTTTTAGCTTCTGCTTAAGAGGCGACCTATGAACCCTCTTGAATTGCTTGTTGAGGATGTCAAAAAAAATTTGCACCCAAACAAAAGCAATAAAGATAGTATGATTCATTTTGACTTTTTTAATGTCAAGGAAGTCGCGGCGTCTTTTTCAAAAACGTATGTTATGGAAGTTTCTTGTTTTACTTCTAAAGATAAGAAAATTTTTGAGAACCGTTTTGATATTGGTTATGCTCCTTCAGGAATCACTCCTTGCAAAACCCGTTTAATTTCTCATATGGTTGGAGTTTACATGAGTAAACTGTTAACAAATGATGACTTTAATGAGAACCGAGCCTATTTTACCGGTATTTTCTGCTTAGGTCCTGGACGGGACGATAGACTTTACGTTCATGATTACAAGATAGACCCTCTGACTCCTGATGTTCTTAAGAAATTGTTTATTCCTGGAAAAAAGCAGCTTCTTGAAGTTATAACAGCTTCTGACCTTGAAGGTTCTTGAATATTTCTTGCGATTGAGGTATTAGTGAGTCGCAAAGTGAGAGAATTTTTTTAATGAAAACATCTGTTTCTTGGATGCTAAGGCGTGTTATGTCTATCGCGGCGTCATATTCAACTAAAAATTCTTCTAGTTGTCTTTGAAGGTTGGTTAGTGTTGCGACAACATGGTCCCAAGGCAGTGTTCTCATTCTTTTCCAATCAGATATTGTAGTTGATATTTGCAGCGCGGGTATTGAATCTGATAGGCTCATTATAAAATCGTTGAAGTTTTGTGGAGCTAAGTGTCTTATGTTATTCCATTTGCTGATGGTTCTCATTGCAATCGCGAGCCGCTTGGTTTCTTCATTCTTGTATCTTGAAATCAGAAGGTTTATCATGTTTATTTCGTCAATCAGAAGGTCTGCTGTTTGTGTTATTTCTGGGTGTTCGCTTTTTAGCTGTATTAGTTCTACATCGAGTTGTTGGAATGAATCAAGAAGTCTGTTAAGGTTGTTTGTTATGCTGACGCCGTAGTTTGCCGCGGCGCGAGATAGTGGCGATAGTGTTTTGTACGCTGTTTCTAATGCGTTTATTCCAAATAAGGGGTTTCGTGTTTTTTCTACTGCTCTCGCCCCGTTTGATATGATTAATATTGTGTTTTTTATGATTGTTTTTGAGCCGGCAATCCACGCGAGCAAATCTTTTACGTAATTGTCGCGGTCTTTTTGCATCGCGCGCATCATGTCGCGAGATTCCTCGATTTTTTTTATTTGCTTAAACAATTCTTTAAGATCTAGTGTGGAGTTCATTTTAGAAATTGCACTCGCCGCAAACGTGTCCTCCGCTAAAATCTGATCCTGCTGCGGTGACGTCTCCTCCTAAATAGAGCACTTGTTCTTTTTTGCTTCCGTATCTGTATATTGTGATTCCTTTGCATTTTAGTTTGTGTGCGAGAAGGTATGCTTTTTTGATGTCCTCAGGCGTAGCTGTTGACGGTAAATTAATCGTTTTTGAAACAGCGTTGTCGATGTGTTTTTGCCACGCTGCTTGCATTTTAACGTGCTGTTCAAATGGTATTTCAAGAGCTGTTTTGAATAGTTTTTGTATGTCGCGCGGAACTCCTTTCATGTTTTTTACAGTTCCTTTTTTCGCAATTTGCATCATTAGTGTTTTGCTGTAAAATTTTTTGTGTTTTGCCATTCTTTCAAAGCTTGGGTTTGCTTCAAGTAGGTGTGTTCCTTCTAAGACGTCTCGAACGAACGTTACTGCGAAGAGCGGCTCGATTCCTGATGTCGCGCCGGCGATTATTGATATTGTTCCTGTTGGCGCGATGGTTGTTACTGTCGCGTTTCTCATTGTTTTGTATTTTGTTTTGAGTGTGCTTTGTTCGAATGTTGGGAAACTGCCTCGCGCTTTGCCAAGGTCTTGGCTTGCTTTTCTTGCTTCTTCTTGTATGAATTTGGCGAGTTTTTCAGCAAATGCGAGAGCTTGCGGTGAATCGTACGCTATTTTTAGATTAATCAGGAGTTCTGCAAATCCCATTACTCCAAGTCCTATTCTTCTGTTCGCTTTGGTTATCTCTTCGATTTGTGGGAGGGGGTATTTGTTAACGTCAATTACGTTGTCAAGGAAGTGAACTGCTTTTTTGATTGTTTTTTTGAGTTTGTCCCAGTTTAGTTTTCCTCCATCTTCCATGTTGGTTAGGTTAATTGAGCCTAAGTTGCAGCTCTCGTTCGGATGAAGGGGTTGTTCTCCGCAAGGGTTTGTGCTTTCAATTAGTCCTTGGGAGATTGTTGGATTTTTGCGATTTATTTCGTCGATAAATATCATTCCTGGGTCTCCAGAGCGCCAAGCGTTCGCGCAAATTAAATCAAAAAGCTCTTTTGCGCTTTGTGTTTGAATTGTTTTTCTTGTTCGGGGGTTTACCAAGTTCCAGGGTTTGTTTTTGAGAACTGCTTCGATGAATTGGTCTGTTGAGCTAACTGATATGTTGAAGTTTCGAAGTGAGTCTTCTTTGTTTTTTGATGTTATGAATTCTAGTAGGTCAGGGTGGTCGCAAGATAGCGTTCCCATGTTCGCGCCTCGTCTTTTTCCGCCTTGTTTTATGACTTCTGTTGTCATGTCAAATATTTTCATGAAGCTAACAGGTCCTGATGCGGGTCCTTTTGTGCTCATTACTATGTCGTTTCGCGGTCTTAGTTTTGAGAATGAGAATCCTGTTCCTCCGCCTGATTGGTGGATGATTGCCATGTGTTTTAGCGTGTCAAATATTTCTGTTAGCGAGTCGCCTATTGGTAGAACAAAGCACGCGGATAGTTGTCCTAGCGGTGTTCCTGCGTTCATTAGTGTTGGCGTGTTTGGCAAAAAGTCAAGTGAGCTTAAGAGTTCAAAGAATTCGTCTTCTGTTTTTCGCAAAGTTCCTTTTTCGTAAAGGGCGTCCGCCTGAGCGATCGTTTTTGCGACTCTTCTGAAAAGTCGTGCGGGTGTTTCAACAACATTTCCGTTCGAGTCGCGAAGAAGATATCTTGATGCGAGTACGCGAAGGGCGTTTGGCGTTAGTTTTAGTTCGTCTCGAATTCCAAGGTATGTTTTGAATTCTCTTATGTCTTTATGCTGCGCGCGATAGATTATGTATGCTTTCGCCGTTTCGATTAGTTTGTTTTTTATTAGCGTTTCTTCAACAAGGTCTTGAACGTCTTCAACTGTTGGTATTATTTTTGGTGAGAAATGTGACTCTAGTTCTTTCACAACTTTTGGCGCGATTTTTGCCGCGATTTTTTGGTCTTTTTTTGTCGCAGCGAGCGCTTTTGAAATCGCGTTTTGTATTTTTTCTGCAGAGAACGGCTCTATACTGCCGTCACGCTTGCGTATGCGTGTGATTTTTGCCATCTTTTTTACATTTTTTTCGTCGTGAAAAGAATATATAAATGTTTGTGGGTTTATTAATTATTTTCATTATATAAAATAAATACTATTTCAATAGAGTTTCACACGAGAGAGCAAGATTAATGTATTACTTTTACTCATGTTGCGTTATGGATGGGTATTTGCTTGGGGTCTCAGATGTAAAGCTGTTCGCGAAGGATTACTTTTCAAAAAACGCTAAAGGAACAGTTATTGTTGTTCCTGAATTTGGCGCCTCTTGTGCGAATTATGATTATTTTGCGTCTTTGCTTTCAGAAAGGCTTAATGTTTTTTTATACGATCAAAGAGGTCAGGGGAAAAGTGAAGGTGTTTTTTCGCTTGACTCTGCGGTTTCTGACCTTGAAAAAATTGTTGATTCAAAAAACGAGCCTGTTGCTCTTTGCGCGCATTCTTTTGGTTCAAGAGTTGCGATTGATGTTGCGAAAAGATATGAACAACAAGGCAGGCCTCTTTTAGGTGTTTATTTGATTCAGCCGTGTTTAGGTGTTGAGTCTTTTGGTCATAAAAATGGGAATGCTTCTTTGTCTTGGGTGAAAAGCAAATTGTCTGGAAAAAAGAATCCTCTTATTGTTCAGGTTGCGGACTTGTCTGTTAATGATTGTGTTCTTGAAAAAACTCCTGCGGGTTATATGATTGCGAGTAAAGATGATGCTCTTTTTATTTCTGAGCATGATGTTGTGTGTCAGGCTAAAAAATTCCACGCTCTTTTTAAGAATCGCTTTGTAGGAATTGATTGGAATGATTCCCATGAGGTGAAGGAGTTGGGGCATTGGCTTAATTTTTCAAATGGGGCTCCTTTATTAAAAGAAGAGAGTGGAAAAAATGCTGAGGAAATTGCAAGGAGAATATCTTACTTCTTCTTGCGTGTTTTCGAAAAGAATTAATACCCTTCCCTGCGAGTTCTATTTATGAAAGCATTAATTGGCGTAGTGACTCACGGTAAGCATCGTTTTTGCCTTGATGAGTTTCAGGACTCAATTGAGAAGCAAACGATTAAAGCGGACCATTTGTTTGTCGTGAATAACGGCGAGAAGGCGTACGTTACGCTTTTGAAGTCAAGGAATTTGAACGCTGTTGAAAATCCTAATCCTTCTAAGACAAGGCTCGACCACATTATTAGCGGAAGAAATTACATTAGAGATTACGCGATAAAGAACGGTTATGATTATGTTTTCTTTGTTGATAGCGATGTTATTGTTCCGCCTGGCGCTTTGTATGTTCTTGAAAGCGTGAAAGCTGATGTTGTTTCAGGTCTTTATTTGAGCGGTTTTAATTTGGATGGCAAAAATGTTATCGCGCCGACTCTTTTCAAGGATTTGGGCGGCGGAAATTGCCAGCTTTATACTTATGAGAGCGTAGCGTTTCCTTTGGTTATGGAAATTGGCGCCGCGGGTCTTGGTTGCACTCTTGCAAAGACTGATGTTTTGAAAAAAGTTAAATTCCGATCGTTCCGTCCAGATGCGACTGGCGGCGAGGATATGGCGTTTTATGTTGACGCGAGAGAAAAAGGTTTCAAGACTCTTGCTCATACTGGCGTTAAATGTGTTCATCGAGTTTTTCCAAAAGAAAATCATAATTCAAAGCTCTATGAGTGGACAACAAAGAATGTTGAGAAATCGGGGCACGATTTAGTTTTGCCCAAGTAGTTCTAAAATATTTTTTTAATAATTTTATCTTAGAGTTAATATTATCGTTATTATTTGTCCTGCCGCGATTAAAAGTTTTGCGATTATTGAAAGCCCTTGGCTCATGAGGAGTGTTTTGGTTATTGTCCATGCGCGTTTTGGGTTTCTTCCGTATAACCATTCGACGATGTAAACGCCGATTACTGCTCCTGCGAATATTCCTATTACTGTTCCTATTATTGGTACGAATGATAAGAGTGAGCCAAGCGTAAGAGCGCCGAGTACAAGTCCTGCGAAT
>Ga0187894_10005567_pt1 | contig 12770 bp, 8 predicted proteins | sample GBC1701081metaG_FD_136650 | JGI IMG/M metagenome (GOLD analysis project Ga0187894, IMG submission 136650) | White microbial mat communities from a lava cave in the Kipuka Kanohina Cave System on the Island of Hawaii, USA - GBC170108-1 metaG ... | reverse complement strand
CAGATAGAGGACGGAGAAGCCGGCAAACACCGTGAGCGTGATGACCTCCTGCATGGTCTTGAGCTGGGCCGCCGAATAGACGGCATGCCCGATGCGATTGGCCGGCACAGCCAGTGCATACTCCAGGGACGCGATGCACCAACTGATGACAATCGCCCCCCACATCGGTGCCTTCGGGAAGGCCAGATGGCCATACCAGGCGAAGGTCATCACGACGTTCGAGAGCACGAGAAGCAGGATGGGCGATGTTGACGCCGACATCGCTAGCGCACGACATCATGCAACGCACCGGGCGCCACGCCGATGGCCATCGCCTCGAAGGCGCGGCCATAGGTGTTGGCGGTGCCGAAGCCTGCCGCTGCGAACGGCTGCCCGACAGCGAGATCAGGTGGCGCTGCATGCGGCGGAAAGCGGACGACGGTGCCATCCTCGAGCATCACGCCATTGGCCTCACCCCGCGGTCCGGCAAGGAGCGTCACGACGTTGCCGGACGCCTCCATCCGAATCAGCGATGCCTGGCGCAGATGGGGCGGCGGCCGCTGCGTCGATGGCGCCACCTCGACGACACCTCGGCCATTGCCGAGGTTGGTGATGGCATAGGCCTTGAAAGAGCCCGCGGTCTCAGCCAGACCCATCGCTTGGATCGTGTCGCCAACCTGTACGGCTGCGGCAAGCGCATCGGACATATGTGGCGGAAAGCGAACGACTGACCCGCTGGCCAGCAGGAGGCCGTCGATCTCACCGAACGGATTGATCAGCAACCGTGCGACGATGCCGGTGGTCGCGAACCGATCGAACTGCTCGGATGGCCGCGGCGCCGATGGGCCCTGTCCCAGGGCAACGCCGCTGACCAGGGCCAATGACGTGGCCGCCGCCAGCCAGGCGCGTTTTGCGGTCAGCATGGTCATGTTCCTTCTCCTTCCCAGCTAGGCCGACGACGGCCTCCGGTGGAGCAGGAGCAGCAAGCATGCCAAGCTAGAAATCTAGCTTTCCCAAGCAGTTAGAAGGATCGACCAGCCGATCAGTGTCCGCGATCCGGACGCGCGGGCGTCGGCAATCGCGACAGCCGGCGTGGTCAGTCGATACCGTATTGTTTGAGCTTGCTGTACAGCAACTGACGATGGATCCCGAGCCGTCGCGCCGCGTCGGCACGGTTGCCCTGCGCCGATATGAGCGCCTTGCGAATCATCGCGATCTCCAGGCGCGCAACAGCCACCGGCAAATCGCCGCTCAGCCAGTCGCTGTCCGAATCGCCGCCGATTTCCTCGGCCAGGAAATCGAGGTCCTGCGCTTCGACGACGGCCCCACGCACCAGCACGGCGACCCGCTCCATCGCGTTCCTGAGTTCGCGCACATTGCCCGGCCAGCGATGCGCCATGAGTCGTTCGGCAGCTGCCGGCGACAGGCGCTTGCGGCCGCCATGCAGCGCCAGGAAATGGTCGGCGAGCGGCACGATGTCGGCCAAGCGCGCACGCAGCGGTGGTACATGGATCGGCACGACCCGAAGCCTGTACAGAAGGTCTTGCCGGAATTGATCTTCGGCGACCATCGCCGGCAGGTCGCGGTGGGTGGCTGCAATGACCCGCACATCGATCCTGGTCGCCGAGCGCGCGCCCAGGCGCGTGACCTCCTGCTCCTGCAAGACGCGCAGAATCTTGGCCTGCAGCGCCGGCGACATATCGCCGATTTCGTCGAGGAAGAGTGTGCCGGTATGAGCAGCTTCAAAACGGCCGACGCGGTCGCTGACGGCGCCCGAGAAAGCACCCCTCGCGTGGCCGAAGAGTTCGCTTTCAAGCAGCTCGGCCGGGATGGCCGCGCAGTTGACCGCAACGATGGGTGCATTGCGGCGATCGCTGGCGAAGTGCAACGCCCGCGCCACAAGTTCCTTGCCGGTGCCCGTTTCACCCGTGATCAACACGGTCGAGTTGTGGGCCGCGGCCAGACCGATGCGCTTCTGCACCTCGCGGATCGCATCTGATGCGCCGACGAACGACGCCGGTGTCGCAGCCTCCCGGGGCGGTGCCGATATGTCGCCGATGCGCGCCAAGGCGCGCGCGATCACCGCGATGACGTCATCGCGACCGATCGGTTTGGTGAGATGGTCGAAGGCTCCCAGACGCATGGCTTCAATCGTGTTCGCGCTGTCGGCATACGCCGTCAGCATCACGATCGGCGTGGCGGCGCGCAGCTTTTCGTCAAGGGTCCGCAGGAATGCCAGCCCGTCAATGTCCGGCATCCGGAAGTCGACGAGCACAAGATCGATATCCTCCCCATCAAGCACGCGACGGGCAGCGGCGGCGCTGGCGACGGCACGCACGTCGTGGCCAAGACTCGCCACCGTCTCCGCCAGACCGTCTCGGAAAGCCGTGTCGTCGTCGACGATCAGGATGCACGCCATGGCAGATCGACCTCGAAGATGGCGCCGGTCTCTGAAGGCACCAGCCGCACGTTGCCCTGGTGCGCGACGGCGATCTCGCGCACCAGGGCGAGACCGAGGCCGGTACCGCTTGGCCGTCCGGTGACGAACGGTTCGAACAGGCGATCGCGAACCGCCGCAGCGATACCGGGGCCGCTGTCGACGACACGCAGCAGCAGCCGATCATCCTGCCGTGTCAGCCGCAGGGCAACGTGCCCGGCGGGCGGTGTATTCTGCACAGCATTGAGCAGCAGGTTGTCGGCGGCGCGCGCCAGCTGCTCGGAATCAAATGCCGCCTGAGCGACGTCTGTGCTGCAATCCAACGCGACACTTGCCGCCTGATAGCGCTCACGCCAAAGGCGGTCGCGTTCCTCTACCCAACCCACCGTGTCGACCATCCGGGGCTTGATTTGAAACGGCTGTGCCATGGCCAGCAGACCGGACACCAGCATGTCGAGGCGCGCCAACTGTTCCAGGATGGCGTCCAGGGCTCGCGGATGGGCATCGCCACCGGCCGCCAGCGCGTTCTCGGCCCGCAGCCGCATGGCGCCGACAGGATTGCGGATCTCATGCGCCAGGCCGGCGGCCATACGGCCGAGTGCTGACAGGTGCTCGGCATGCGCGAGTTGCGTGGCCAGGCGTCCGGCATCGGCACGCGCCGTTTCCAGCCGATGACCGGCCGTGTTCAGCATCGTCACGAAAGCGTCGATGTCGGACAGGCCGGTTGCCGGCAGTGGCCCATGAGACGTCGGACTACCGCCGATCATGGCCGTCTCCACCCGTGCCATGGCGCGGGCCTGCCGGACGAGGCGCCAGCCGGCCCAAATGCAAGCCGCCGTCACGACGGTCAGCCAGGCAAGCAGCCATGGCAGCAGGCGATCGACGGCGCGGATCGGCGTGACCGGCGCCCGCAGCATGGTCCAAGCAACCCGTTCGGCATTGAGCGGACAGGCAGCCAGGATGATCGCCTCCCGCGTGCCGCTCCGTACGTCGACGCGCGACGCAGCGGCGCCCAGCGCCTGCGCTGCCAGGCCGCCGATGCGTGCCTGTTCGGCGGCCGGAACGTCGCGCTTGACGTCTGCTCCCTCGTAGGTCGGGTAGGCATAGGCGATGAAACCGTCTCGACTGTCCCAGATGCCACCCTCGATGCCGTCGGCATCGCGCAGCCGTGCCTCGATCAACGCCCGCAGGGTATCGGCTTCGCGCGGCGGCGCCATCGGCGGGATGCGCTTGTAGGCCTGTGCGATGCCATGGCAGGCGTCCTGGGCCGTGGCGCTGTCGCGTTCACGGCTGGCGGTGCCCGGTCGCTGCGACAACGCGATGCCACCCAACAGAACCAGGATCGCGGAACCTGTCGCCAGGACCCACCAGAACGCGACCCCCACTCGCTGCGGCCCCATGTCCCGAATCCCGGCGCCGACGCGCCTCAGCTTTGTCGATACACGTCAGCCACTGTCTCGGCTGTCACAGGCCGGGACTCGCGAATCACGCCGCTTTGCCAAGATCCTCGCCGGCGAGCGCGCGGTCGATCAGGCGGACGACGTTGTCGCGGCCATACAACTTGATGAAGGCGCCCATGCGCGGGCCCTGCTCGCTGCCCAGCAGCACCTCGTACAGAGTCTTGAACCACTGGCGCAGCTCGGCCTGCGCGAAGTGCCGCTTGCCAGCCTCATAGACCTCGTTCTGGATGAACTCGGCGCTGGCATCATCGGGAATGCGCCGCAGGGTGTCGGCGAGATCGGTGAGCGCCGCGCGTTCCGTCGGTGTCGGCAACCGGAACTTCTTATGCGCCTTCACGAAGTCGACGTAGTACGCCACCGCGTTGGCCAGCAGCCGATCGAGATACGGAGCGTTCTGCGGCGTCGCACCCGGCACGTAGCGGCGCAGGTACTGCCACAGCACATCCTTGTTGTCGGTATGGGCCACACCGGCGAGGTTCAGCAGCATGGCGAAGCTGACGCCGGCGGCGTGGTGATCGGGTGCCTTGCCGTCGTGGATGTGCCAGCCGGGATTCTCCATCGCCTTGGCCGGCTCCTCGTTGGGCAGCTTCTCGACCAGCGACAGGTATTCGTCGACGGCGCGCGGGATCACGTCGAAATAGAGCCGCTTGGCGCGCCGGGGCTGCTGATGCATGTAAAGCGCCAGGCTTTCCGGCGGCGCGTAGCGCAGCCACTCTTCGACCGACAGACCATTGCCCTTGGACTTGGAGATCTTCTTGCCGTCCTGGTCGAGGAAGAGTTCGTAGTTGAACCCTTCCGGCGGCCGCCCGTCGAGGATCTTCACGATCTTGGCGCTGAGTTCAGCCGACGGGATCAGGTCCTTGCCGTACATCTCGTAGTCGACGCCCAGCGCATACCAGCGGCCGGCCCAGTCGGCCTTCCATTGCAGCTTCACGTTCCCGCCGGTGACCGGCGTCTCGACCAGGCTGCCGTCTTCATCGCGATAGACGATGGTGCCGGCGTTGGCATCGGTCTTCACCACCGGCACCTGCAGCACACGACCGGTCTTTCGGCAGATCGGCAGGAAGATGCTGTAGGTCTGTTGCCGCTCCTCGCCCAGGGTCGGCAGCATCAGCGCCTGGATCTCGTCGTAGTGCTGCAGCATGGCGCGCAGCATGGGATCGAAGCGACCCGACTTGTACCAGTCGGTGCCCGACTGGAACTCGTAGTCGAAGCCGAACGAATCGAGGAAGGCGCGCAGGCGCGCGTTGTTGGCGGCACCGAAGCTGGGATATTCGTTGCTGAACGGGTCGGGCACCGCGGTCAGCGGCTTGCCCAGGTTGGCAGCCAGCATCTCCTTGTTCGGTACGTTGTCGGGCACTTTGCGCAGCCCGTCCATGTCGTCGGAGAAGCAGAATAGCCGCGTCGGAATGTCGGACAGGCGGCGGAACGCCTGGCGCACCATCGTGGTGCGCACGACCTCGCCGAACGTGCCGATATGCGGCAGGCCCGAGGGACCATAGCCGGTCTCGAACAGCACGTAGCCCTTGGCCGGCGTTTTCGACACGTCTGCCCCACCGAGCCGCGCGATGATCTTCCGCGCCTCCTCGAAAGGCCAGGCGCGTGCCTGCTCCGCCAGCTGTCGCTCCGTGCTCATGATGTCCGTTGCTCTCAGAAGTCCCGCAAATACCGCGCTCCTGGCGCGGAACAGGGCAAACTACGGGCCGTGTTGCAGTGCGTCAATGTCCCTCGGCGCCTTGTGCCTTCACGAAGTCCACGAACAGGCGCAGCGGCACGGGCATGTGCCGGCGGCTGGCATAGTAGAGGTAGGGACCCGAGAAACTCTGCCACCACTCTTCCAGCACCGGCTCCAGCGCGCCGCGCACCAGATCGGGCCTGAGAAACGCCTCGAAGCTGTAGATGACGCCGAGCCCCGCGACCGCCGCATCAACTTCAAGATCGCCCGTGGTTGCAACCAGCGGACCCGTCGGATTGACGCGCACGACTTTCCCCGCCCGCTCGAATTCCCAGGGCAGCGCGACACCGCTGGGAAAACGATGGCGGATGCAGGCGTGACTGAGCAGCTGTTCCGGATGCGTCGGACGGCCGCGCGCCGCCAGATAGTCCGGCGCTGCGGCCGCCGCGTAGCGCTGCACGCGTGGACCGATCGGCACGGCGATCATGTCCTGCTCCAGACGCTCGTCGTAGCGGATGCCGGCGTCGAAGCCTGCCGCCAGCACGTCGATGAAGCTGTCTTCGGCAACGACTTCGACCGTGATACCGGTATACGCCTTCAGGAAGGCAATGACGATCGGTGGCAGGATCACCCGCGCCGCCACCGTCGGCACGTTCAGCCGCAGCGTGCCCGTGGGGCTGTCTCGAAAGACGTTCATGACATCAAGCGCGGCAGCCACCTCGCTGAGTGCCGGCGTCAGGTGCTCGAGCAATCGCGTGCCCGCCTCGGTCGGCGTGACGCTGCGCGTCGTGCGGTTCAGCAAGCGGACGCCCAGACGAGCCTCCAGCCGGCGGACCGCCTCGCTGAGCGTCGAAGCGGACACGCCCCGCACGGCCGCAGCGCCGCGGAAGCTGCGGTGATGCGCGACGGCGGTGAAAGCGTCGAGGTCGCCCAGATGAGCATCAGGCATTGTTCGTTTATCCGTACAACCTGTTCTCTTTATATCGAATTGTCGCACGATCGCCGAGGCCCCATACAGGGTCCATCGACGGCGCCGCTGCCGTCCGCGATCTTCGGAGGAAGGCTATGCAACAGCGCCAGCTCGGGACCGGCGGTCCTGCGGTTTCCGCTCTCGGCCTCGGGTGCATGGGCATGTCGGGCATGTACGGCCCAGCCGACCGGCAGGAGAGCATTGCCACCATCCACGCCGCGCTAGACGCCGGTGTGACACTTCTCGATACCGGCGACTTCTACGGCATGGGCCACAACGAGATGCTGATCGCCGAGGCGCTGAAAGGCGTGCCGCGCGATCGCTTCCTGGTGAGCGTGAAGTTCGGCGGCCTGCGCGATCCGGCTGGCGGCTGGTCGGGGTTCGATGCGCGGCCGGCGGCGGTGAAGAACTTCCTCGCCTATTCGCTGCAGCGCCTGGGACTCGATCACATCGACATCTACCGGCCGGCACGCCTGGACCGCGCAGTGCCGATCGAGGACACCGTTGGCGCGATCGCCGACCTGGTGAAGGCGGGCTACGTCCGGCACATCGGCTTGTCGGAGGTCGGCGCGCAGACGATCCGCCGCGCCGCGGCCGTGCATCCGATCTGCGACCTGCAGATCGAGTATTCGCTGATCTCGCGCGGCATCGAGGACCAGGTCCTGCCCGCCACCCGCGACCTGGGCATCGGCATCACGGCCTACGGCGTACTCTCGCGCGGCCTGATCAGCGGCCACTGGCGCAAGGACGCCGCCAGCGCCGGCGACTTCCGAACCCATAGCCCGCGCTTCCAGGGCGACAACGTCGAGAAGAACCTGGCGCTGGTCGATGCCTTGCGTGCGGTGGCTGCGGCGCGCGGCGCCAGCGTGGCCCAGGTCGCGATTGCCTGGGTAGCAGCCCGGGGATCCGACATCGTACCGCTCGTGGGCGCGCGGCGGCGCAATCAGCTGGCCGAGGCGCTAAGCGCGCTCGATCTGACGCTCAGCGCCGACGATATGGCGGCGATCGAGCGGGCCGTGCCGCGCGATGCCGCGGCCGGCACGCGCTATGGCGCCGCACAAATGGCCGATCTCGACAGCGAGAAGCGGTGATGACGGCGCCGCGGTTGACGACCGTCAGAACGCCACCGCGCCGAGCTCGTCGAAGATGTATTGCTGATACGCTGACAATGTTTCCTTGTCGACACATTCGATGAACAGACCCTCACACCGCTCGCGCAGGCGGATGTTGGCGGCGAAATAGGGGTTCTTGGGCAGGCCGGCGACGTCGATGACCAAGCCGCCCAGCAGCGCGATGTCGAGCACCGGGTAGGCGGCCGACAGCCGATATCCCCCGCGCGGCAGACCGCCACCGGATTGGATATTGAAATAGGTGACGAAGTCGGCCGGTACGTTGGCGTCCTGTGGGCGCTTGGGCAGGCCGCGCAAGAGGCCCTCGAACGACGGCTGATGATCGCCGAAATGGGCCAGCACGTAGGGCTGCGCGCGCTTGGTCATCGCCGCATCGAAGTCGCGTACCGCATCATTGGACCAGTCGAGCCGGGTCAGGTAGTCGTTGAGCTTGGCGTTCAGCTCAGGCTCGACGGTGGGAAACGTTGACCGGTCGTCGCGCGGCGGCTGGCCGTTCAGCGCCGATGCGTGCGGGCCGTGCTGCTGCAGGGTCAGCACGAAGATGAACAGCGGTTCGCGGTCGGGCTTGGCGTCCTCCTCGGCGATCACCTGGCGCACATAGTCGAGCAGTTCCCGGTCCGACAGATCCCAATAGCCCTCGCGCTGGCCGCTGGTGATCATCGGATGCGGCAGCACCTGGTCGAAGCCGTACATCGGGTAGGAAACAGCGCCGCCGTAGGCGTGCTTGTCGACCGGGTAGACCACCACCGTCCGGTACCCCAGTGTCTTGAGCCATCGCGGCAGCGTGTACTTCACCCGCGGCAGCACCTTGGCCGGCGCGAACTGCCCGGCCTGGCCGAACATCGAATGCGGCAGCCCGGTGAGCAGCGCGAACTCGGACAACCAGGTGAGGCCACCGACAACGTGCACGCGCAACGGACCGACGGCGACGCTGTTGGGCGCGCCGGTCATCATCGGCCGCTCGCACACCGCCGGCGTACAGAACGGCAGCACGGTCTGTGGATTGAAGGTCGACTCTTCGAGAACCACCACGATATCCGGACGGCCGACCGAGACGACCGGCGACGCCGCTGTACCTGTCGCCAGCCACGGCAGCAGCGGGGCGGCAAAGATCGGGCGTTTGAGACCGGTATGCATCGATGAGGCGAAGAAGCGGCTGATCAGGTCCCAGTCGCTGTTGGCGGTCGATGGATCGGCGTCCTCGGCAGTCACGACCGACAGCGGACCCGGGCCAGGGATCACCACGCCGAGCCCGGCCAGCGCCATGGCGACGGCAGCAATTGACATCCACCGCCGGCGCCGGGCCGGGCGCGGCGACTCGAGCCGGATCACCGCGACCCAATAGGTGATGAAGGCGACCAGCCCGCCCACGAAGATCCACGACAGCCGCGGGTAGCCATGCAGCAGCAATGCACTGATCTCGGGCCGCAGCAGCAGTGAGGCGTCCTCGATCAGCATGGGCGCCCGCAGATATTCGAACTTCGCCGTCGATAGCGCATGGATCGCGATGATGAACAGCGCGACCAGCCCCAGACTGAAGACCGGCCGTCGCGTAAAGCCGTACACCAGCAGCGCCAACAGTCCGAAAATCAGGAAAACGTAGATCTGCTGCGCTGACCCGCTCTCGTCCCGCAGGACGAGATGGGACATCCAGCCGACGCACAGGATCTGCGCGACGAGGAGCAGCACGCTCAGGGTGGTCTGGATGCGCGAAGAGCTGTGGAAATCAGCAGCGGCGCGGTCGGTGACCACGTGCGGGCCCTGTCACTTTTCCTTCTCGGAACCGTAATGATATATGAAACAATTCTGTCAAATAAAAGGCCGGTCCCTCGCCTTCTCCCTCATAGGGGAAGGTTTGAGTGTGCTATGTCCGCGCCATGACCCAGAGCCTGCCGCCCGTCGGCGGCGCCCCGAGCCAGTCCGCGGCGCTGGTCGTGACCGCGCGCGCCGCCGCCTGGGCCGGTTGGGACGGCGCCGTCGACATGCTCAGCGTCGATGCCGCGCGGGCGCGGGCGGCGCTGGAGTTGCCGATCGTCTGCCATCTGCCGGCGACGGCGCGACGGCTGGGCCTGGAGACTTTTCCGGCGCGCGACGTGCTGGAGCTGTTCGCCTTCGCGCGGCCGGCGACCTTTTGCCTGCCCACCGTGCGCGGCCTGGCCGAGGCGCTTGATCTGCCGATCCCGGTCAACACCGAAGCCGAGGCGCGCACCCTGATCGCAATCGCCGGCACCCTGCTCGACGATATCGCCGACCGCGCCCATCGTGAGCTGCCGGAGACCCAGGCACTGGCGCTGGCCATGCATCATGGCGGCTGGGCCTGGGGCGCGGAGGTCCTGAAGGCGCTCGGCATCGCCATCGACACGCCGCGGCCGCGCGGGCTGGCCGGACTCGACGCCTGGAAACGGCTGCCGGTGTGGGAAGACGATCCGCCCGCCACGCCACCCGCGTCGCATCCAGTGGAACCGACGGAAGCCCGCCTGCGGCTCACCCAGCTGCTGGCGCGCGGCGGTATCCCGGCCGAGCCGCGACCAACCCAGAGCGACTACGCCTCGGCGGTGTCGCTCGCGTTCCGGCCCCGCGAGCGCGAGGGCGAGCCGCATGTCGTGCTGGCCGAAGCCGGCACCGGCGTCGGCAAGACGCTGGGCTACGTTGCGCCGGCCTCGCTATGGGCCGAGAAGAACGGCGCGCCGGTGTGGATCGCGACGTTCACTCGCAACCTGCAGCGCCAGATCGACGGCGAGCTGGACCGCCTGCATCCCGACCGCATCGCCAAGCGCGCCAAGGTGGTGATCCGCAAGGGGCGCGAGAACTATCTCTGCCTGCTGAACTTCGAGGAGGCGGCGCAGCGCGCCATCGGCAACCCCGCCAACGCGGTCGGCCTGGGCCTGCTGGCGCGCTGGATCACTGCCACGCGCGACGGCGACATGGTGGGCGGCGACTTGCCGGCCTGGCTGGGTGCCTTGATCGGCCGCAGCCGGCTGAACCGGCTAGCCGACCACCGCGGCGAATGTATCTATGCCGGTTGCGAGCATTATCGGCGCTGTTTCGTGGAGCGCACCATCCGCCGTGCGCGGCACGCCGACATCGTCGTTGCCAACCACGCGCTGGTGATGATGCAGGCGGCGATGGGCGGGCTGGATGACAACGCACGGCCCAGCCGCTACGTGTTCGACGAAGGCCATCACCTGTTCGATGCCGCCGACGGTGCTTTTGCCGCGCACCTTACCGGGATCGAGACCTCCGATCTGCGGCGTTGGCTGCTCGGCGCCGAAGGGCGGCGCGGCAGCCGGGCGCGCGGCCTGGAGCGCCGGGTCGGCGAGCTGGCCGAGAACGACGCCACGATCACCGGTTCACTGCGCGCGTTGCTGGCGGCGGCGCGCGAGTTGCCGGCGGCCAACTGGCAGACGCGGCTGGCCGACGGCACGGTGCTGGGGGCCGCCGAAGAGTTCCTGGCCCTGGTGCGACTGCAGGTGCTGGGCCGCGCCACGGCCGACGAAAGCGCCTATGGCATCGAGTGCGACGTGCGTCCGCCCGGACCAGGCCTGATCGATGCGGCGCACGCCTTCGCCGAAACGCTCGAACGCATCCTGCGGCCGGCCCTCGCGCTGCGCCAGGCGCTGCGCGCCAAGCTTGACGACGAGGCGGCCGAACTCGATACGGCGACCCGCAACCGCATCGAGGGCGTGTCGCGCTCGCTGCTCAATCGCTGCGAGCTGCAGGTCCGCGCCTGGATCGCCATGCTGCGCGAGCTCGAGGCCGACACGACACGCGAAGCCTTCGTCGACTGGTTCGCCATCGCGCGGATCGACCGCCGCGAGATCGATGTCGGCATGTACCGCCATTATCTCGATCCCATGGAGCCGTTCACCGAAGCGGTGGTGAAGCCGGCGCACGGCGTCGTCGTGACCTCGGCGACCCTGCGCGACTGGAGCGGCGCCAACGATCCGCCACCGTCGCCGCCGATCGGCGTCGCCACCGAGGAGGCAGCCGACTGGCAAGTGGCCGAGGCCCGCACCGGGGCGCGGCATCTGTCGGCACCAGCAATCCGCGCCGCCGTTGCCTCGCCCTTCGATTATGCGGCCCAGACCCGGGTGCTGGTCGTGCGCGACGTCGGCCGTGATTCACTCGAGCAGGTCGCCGCCGCCTATCGCGAGCTGTTCCTCGCCGCCGACGGTGGCGGGTTGGGCCTGTTCACGGCCATCGGTCGCCTGCGCGCCGTGCACGATCGCATTGTGGCGCCGCTGGAGGAAAACGGCATCACGCTGCATGCCCAGCATGTCGGCGGCATGGATGCCGCCACCCTGGTCGATATCTTTCGTGCCGAGGAACGTTCCTGCCTGTTGGGTACCGACGCTGTGCGCGACGGCGTCGACGTGCCGGGCCGCTCGCTGCGGCTGATCGTGTTCGACCGTGTGCCCTGGCCGCGGCCCGACATCCTCCATCGCGCCCGCAAGCTCGCCTATCGTGCCGAAGGGCACCCGCCCAACGCCTACGACGACATGCTGACGCGCTTCCGCCTCAAGCAGGCGTTTGGCCGCCTGGTGCGACGCGCCGACGACCATGGCGTGTTCGTGATGCTGGACAACCGCCTGCCGTCGCGGCTGATGACAGCCTTTCCCCCCGGCGTGTCGATCCAGCGCCTCGGCCTGGCCGACGCCGTGCGCGAGACCCGCGCCTTCCTGGAGACGGCAGGTCGGGGTGCGTAGCACCTCTCCCGTTGAGCGGGAGAGGTGAAGATCGCTACTTCTTCAAGAGATCGCGGATCTCGCCCAGCAGTTCCTGATCGCGTGTCGGCGCCGGCGGTGCCTCGGGTGCCGCTTCTTCCCGACGCTTCATGCGGTTGATGCCCTTCACCGCAAGGAAGAGCGCGAACGCGATGATCGCGAAGTTGATGGCGATGGTGATGAAGTTGCCATAGCCAAGCACGACGCCCGCCTTCCTGGCATCGGCCAGCGATGCGCCCGAAGGCACGCTGCCCTTGAGCACGGCGTAGAGGTTGGAGAAATCGACCGTCCCGAACATGCCGATGATCGGCATGATGATGTCGCCCACGAATGATTCGATGATCTTGCCGAAGGCCGCGCCGATGATGACACCGATCGCGAGATCAAGGACGTTG
>Ga0187894_10005566_pt1 | contig 12774 bp, 8 predicted proteins | sample GBC1701081metaG_FD_136650 | JGI IMG/M metagenome (GOLD analysis project Ga0187894, IMG submission 136650) | White microbial mat communities from a lava cave in the Kipuka Kanohina Cave System on the Island of Hawaii, USA - GBC170108-1 metaG ... | reverse complement strand
TACCGGGATCAATTACGGCGTGACGATCATCATGGGGCAATACGCGGGATTGTTTGGCAACCAGAATATGTTCGGAACCTTCTCGGCGCTGATTACACCTTATGCGCTATTCCACTGGCGCGTTATGGCGCAGAAAAAGTGGGAAAAGGCGGCCGACATCCTTCTGCTCGCCATGATCTTCGGCGGCCTGTGGTATTCCAATTCGCGCAACGGGCTGAGTTCGTGTGTGATCGCGATAGCCTCCTATTTCTTCGTATTGAACGCGCGGAGCCGCATCAAGAGCATCGCCGCCGCGCTGTGCATCGTCATGGCGTTCGTGATCTCGCCCACGTTGAAAAACGATCTGACGCGGTTCATCCGGAAAGGCACTGACACGTCGGCTTATGTCACCAGCTTCTCGTCACAGATTGTGGAAGAGAAGCGTTACGAGATGTGGAAGGGCGTATGGCCGATGTTCTGGAAGGAGAAGTTGACCGGATACGGTTTCGCTTCATCGCACCTGCTGGTCTTCCCCTTCACGAAAGACGAAGAGGCGGGGCGCGCATTGCATAACAGCTATCTGGAAATCTTCGGCGATCTGGGATTGCCGGGGTTGATCCTGCTGATGCTGATCCTTTATCGGGTGACGACTATGGCTATCGGCTTGATCCTGCAACGCTGCGAAAGCCTGGAACGCAACATCAACGCGGTCTTCATATCGGTTTTCGCCGCCGGTTCCGCGAATGCTTTCTTTGAAAGCTGGATGTTTTCGGTGGGCAATCTGACTTCGTTGATGTACTGGGCGTGTGTCGCCGGCATCGTGGCGCGGTGGGCCTGGCGCCCGGCTGAGGCTTCTGAAAAAGAGCCTGTTATGGAGTTGAACGCTCGTTACGCCTACACAAGGCAGTATGTTAAGTCGTAAAGCCAAGGCTGCATTTTACGCAGCCCTTGGCCCACTGATGAAAGTCAACGGAGTTTTCTACCGTCACTTCCGAGCGCCGAAGAAAGGCGAGTTGAAAGTCCATTTGGGCCCGGGTCAGACAAACTACATCGAAGGGTGGATAAATCTAGACGCCAACATGTTCACCGGGAAATGCGACGTATGGACGGATTTGCGAAATGCATTGCCCTTTCATAGTGAAACAGTCGATGCGATTTACTCTCACCACATGATCGAGCATCTTCCGAACCTCCATCTCCACTTCAAGGAAGTTTATCGTTGTTTGAAGCGTGGCGGAGTATATCGGGTGGGCGGTCCCAACGGAGATTCAGCCATCGCGAAATTTACAGAAAACGATATGCAATGGTTCGACGATTACCCTGATAAGAGAGCCAGCATCGGAGGAAGGTTTGAGAACTTCATTTTCTGCCGGCAAGAGCACTTGACGATCCTCACTTATTCTTACCTTGAGGAGATCATGACGAATGTCGGCTTTACCGACTTACGAGTGTGCGCCCCTGTGAAAGAAACTCATTATCCGGAATTGTTTCAGGAATGTTTGTCGAAGGAGCATGAATCGGATTTTGATGCGCCTCACACGTTGATCATTGAGGGCGTCAAACCGGGAAAACTCTTGATCTGATGTTCCGAGTATTGATCAACGCGCTTGCTTCAACGGCTGGCGGCGGAGTTACCTATCTGCGAAATGTGCTGCCGCGGCTGGAGCGGTACGATAAACAGAATCTGTATTTCGTGCTGGCGCCGCCTGAAAGCGTGAGTGATTACGCGGATTTCGGAAGCAAACGCGTGATCATCGGGACGGTTGCGACTCGCGGCGGGGCGATTGGACGGATGTTGTGGGAACAGACCCGGCTTCATAGTTTCATCAAGTCACGCCAGATCGACGCGCTGGTATCGCTCGGCAATTTCGCGTTGCTGGGATCGAGGGTTCCGCAGATTCTCTTTAACCGCAACGACCTCTATTTTTCCCCCGAATTCGAGCGAGACCTGAAATCGCGCAAGCTGTACGGCGCGATTGTCGGCCATCGGGTGAAATCATGGATCGCCAAAGCTTCGATAAAACACGCGGAGATCAATGTCACACCGACCCTCGCGTTTGCGAATCGAATCCGCGCGCACAATGGGATGTTGAACGCGAGCTTCGAAGCGCTGCATTTCGGGTTCGATCCGAATATCTTCACCGCCTGCGACGAGCCCTTGCCCGAATGGCAGATAACCAGGCTCAGACCGAATGAGAACTGCCTGCGGCTGCTTTTCGTCAGCCATTACAACTACTACAGGAATTTCGAGACGCTGATTCACGCTTTGCCCGCCATTAAACGGAAGATCGGCGAGATCGCGGGAAAGAAGGTTTTGCTGGCGCTGACGACGGACATAAAACGCGGCGCGGTTTACGGCGGATACGATGCGACGGCGGCGGCTGATTTGATTGACGAACTCGGCGTGCGCGAGGACATAGCGATGCTTGGCGCGGTTGATTACGCCAAACTGCATCAGGTCTATCGCGTGTGCAATGTGTTCGTTTGCCCATCGTATTCCGAAAGTTTCGGTCATACGCTGTTGGAGGCGATGGCGTCGGGGTTGCCTGTGGTGTCGGCCGACCGCGAGGTTCATCGCGAGGTTTGTGGGAACGCGGCTCTCTATTTCGACACGTTCAATGAAAAGGACCTGGCTGAAAAGTGTGTCTTGATGCTGCTGGATCGTGAGTTGAGAGCGGAGTTCATGGAACGAGGGTTTGAGCGTTCAACGATGTTTTCGTGGGACGCGCATGTTGGCAGGCTGGTCAAATTGATTGAGCGCTGTTCGGCGCTCTCTCCCAACAGAGTCGATTGAACTCGGATGGCAAAAGACACCGGTAAACTCCCCATCTCCGTCATCATCCCGGTCAAAAACGAAGAGCGCAACATCGCCGCCTGTCTGGAAAGCGTCGCCTGGGCCGATGAAATATGGGTCGTGGATTCGCACAGTTCGGACGGCACGATCGCCGTCGCGCGACGTTACACAGACAAGATCGCGCAGTTCGATTACTCAGGCGGGTTCCCGAAGAAGAAGAACTGGGCGTTGATGACTCTGCCCTTCAGACACGAATGGGTGTTGCTGCTCGACGCCGACGAACGCGTCACGCCGGAGTTGGAGAAGGAAATTCGCCGGGTTTTGAGCGGCGGCGCGAACGGTTATTACATCAACCGCAAGTTGATTTTTCTTGGGCGCTGGATCAAACACTGCGGCTGGTATCCGAGTTGGAACCTGCGGTTGTTCAAACACCGGCTGGGACGTTACGAAAAGCTCGAGGCTGAAGACGTGGAGAACACCGGCGATGTCGAAGTCCACGAACACGTCGTGCTGGAAGGCAAAGCCGAGTACCTGAAAAACGACCTTCTCCACGAGGATTTCAAAAGCATTTATCACTTCGTCGAACGCCATAATCGTTATTCGAATTGGGACGCGCGCGTTTATCACAACCTGGCGAGCGGAGTGAAGACCTCCGCCAGTATCGGCGCGTCGTTGTTCGGGGCGCCTCTGGAACGCAAACGATTCATTAAGCGGATGTGGTCGCGACTTCCCTTCAGACCCTTCATTCGTTTCCTCTGGATGTATTTCCTGCGGCTGGGATTTTTGGACGGCAGGCCCGGTTTGATCTTCTGCACGCTGATGAGCATGCACGAGGCCGTGATCGCGGCGAAGATTTACGAACAACGGTTGAACGGACGGAAATAGATTCTCATGTGCGGCATTTGCGGCATCGTTGGATCGAGTGATCGAAGCGTCATTGAACGCATGACGGCGAGCCTCGCTCATCGCGGTCCCGATGGCGGCGGCGTTGAAATTTTTCCCGATCACGATCTGGCGCTCGGCCATCGCCGTCTGAGCGTCATCGATCTTTCGCCGCGCGGCCGGCAGCCGATGTCGAATAGAGAATGCGCGGGCCTTGATAAACAACCGCTCTGGATCAGTTTCAACGGCGAGATATACAACTATGAAGAGCTGAAAAATGAGCTTGGAAGAACCCGTCATCGCTTCGTCTCGGAAACCGACACCGAGGTGATTCTGCACCTGTACGAAGAGCGTGGCGTCGAGGCTTTCAAATCGCTCAATGGGATGTTCGCGCTTGCGCTTTACGACGCCGAACGCCGGCGGCTGTTTCTCGTTCGCGATCATCTGGGGATCAAACCGCTTTATTACGCCGAGGCGAACGGGAAGTTCATCTTCGGTTCGGAGATCAAGGCAATACTTGCGTCCGGCGCTTATCAAACCGAGATCGACTGGCAATCGGCGCACGATTTCTTTTCATTTCTTTACACGCCGGCGCCCCATACGATCTTCCGCGGTGTATCTCAATTGCCGCCCGCGCATTTGCTCGAATACGACCTGCGCAAGCGCCGCATCGCGCGGATCGAAAGATATTGGGATGTGGCGGAGTGGGCGAATAAAAAGGAGGGCGGCGATGAAGTCGAGTTGGGCATCCAGTTGCGCTCGTTGATGGCCGACGCGGTTCGCAAACAGATGGTCAGCGATGTTCCGCTCGGCGCGTTTCTTTCAGGAGGGATCGATTCAAACGTGATCGTGGGGCTGATGGCCGAGACCGCGTCGAAGCCGGTCAAGACGTTCACGGTTCTTTTCAACGACGCCGAGCTGAAATATTACGACGAGCGCGACGAGGCGCGGCGCATCGCCGAGAGGTTTTCGACTGAGCATCACGAACTGCCGATTGACCTGAACCATCCCGAAGAGATGCTCGATCTGGTCGAGTATTTTGACCAGCCGTTCGGCAACACCACTTTCTATCTGACCTACCTGCTTTCGCGTTACACGCGCCAGTCAGTGACCGTGGCGCTGTCCGGCGCGGGCGGCGACGAACTGTTCGGTGGTTATCCGCGTTACCGGGCGGTGAAAGCGATGGGGATGTTGCGCTATGTACCGCGCGTGGCCGCCCGCCTGGCGCTCGCCGCCGTTTCGCAACTGCAAGACAATTTTGCGGACCGCCGGCTGCATCGCATCCGCGCGCTGCTCGCCGGGTTGGACAGCGATCCCGCGCGACAATATTTGAAGTGGGTCTATTATCTGGACGAAGAGAAGAAACGGAAGTTGTTAAACGGCCATGCCGGCGCCGGCCTCGCTTCACATCGCGTCCTGCAATCTCATCTCGACCGGATACCGAAGTTCTGGAGCGAAGGCAATCGTTTCTCTTACCTCGATGTCGAGACGTTTCTGCCCGACAACCTGCTCGAATACTCGGACAAGACAAGTATGGCCTGGGGGCTTGAATTGCGCGTGCCTTATCTGGACCCGCGCGTCGTTGAACTGGCCTTCAGTATTCCGTTTGACATGAAACTGAATCGAGCGGGAAGCAAAGTGATCATGCGCCGCGCGTTCGCCGACCTGATCCCGCCGCAGAACCTGCGGGCGCCGAAGAAAGGTTTCAATGTTCCCCTGGGCAACTGGATGCGGACGAAGCTCGACCGTTATTTCGACGAGTTGCTGCCGCGCGATTACGTCCGCCGCGAGGGAATCTTCGACCACGATTACATCTCGCATTTGCGCGAAGAGCACCAGCGCGGGCGGCGCGACAACGGTTATGAATTGTTCGCGATCCTGATCTTCGACACCTGGTACCGCAAATATATCAGATGAATTTTTCCGGAATTTCGGGGCAGACGCTGGCGGGGAGGCTGTTGCGTTACCCGCTCAAACTCATTCCCCGGCGGATGAAGATGCCTATCCTGCAAGGCCGCCTCAAGGGGAAAAAATGGATCGTCGGCTCCAGCATACACGGCTGCTGGCTGGGCAGCTACGAATACGAGCAGCGCATACTCTTCGAGCAATTGGTAACGGAAGGCAGCGTCGTTTTCGATGTGGGGGCGCACGTGGGTTTTTACACGCTTCTGGCCGCCACGCTGGTCGGGCCGCGCGGGCAGGTTTACGCTTTTGAGCCGCTGTCGGCCAACATTCATTATCTGAAAGCGCATCTGCGCCTCAATCAAATTACCAACGTAACAGTAATTGAAAAGGCCGTGTCGGATGGCGCGGGCATGGCGGCGTTCGCCGAGGAATCGAGCAGCGCCATGGGGCATTTTGCGGCGCAGGGCGAATTGAAGGTGCCAACGATCAGTCTCGATGATCTGTTTTCGCGCGGAGAGATTCCCGCGCCGGATTTCATCAAGATTGACGTCGAGAACGCGGTGTGGCTGGCGCTGAAAGGCGCCGAGAACCTGCTGCGACGCGCTCGCCCGACAATCTTTCTCTCCACCGACGTTTACGATCTGCACGACCAGTGTTGCCAGTTTCTGGAATCGCTAGGGTATCAACTGCAACCCATCGGCGCGCGCAGTCTGGAGCAAGCCGAAGAGATTCTGGCTTATTGATGAAACAAGTCATTCAAAATTTCCGCACGGGCAAGCTCAAAGTTGACGAGACGCCCGAAACGATCTGCCGCAACGGCGGCGTTCTCGTCGGCAACGCCGCTTCGCTGATCAGCGCTGGCACCGAGAAGATGGCGATTGATTTCGCGAGGAAATCGCTTGCGGGCAAGGCTAAAGAACGCCCCGATCTGGTTCGACAGGTCATCGGCAAAATCAAACGCGACGGTTTGATGAGCGCGATCAACACGGTCAGAGCGCGGCTCGACGCTCCGTTGGCGCTCGGTTACAGTTGCGCGGGAATCGTGCGTGAAGTCGGGCGTGGCGCGGAAGAGTTCATCGTCGGAGACCGCGTGGCCTGCGCCGGGATGAATTACGCTTCGCACGCCGAGACCGTCTTCGCGCCGAAAAATCTGGCCGTGAAGATTCCGGACGCCGTGAGCTTTGACGAAGCCGCTTTTGTCACGCTCGGCGCGATCGCGCTGCAGGGCGTGAGGATCGCTGAAGTCAAGTTGGGCGACGCCGTGGCGGTGATCGGGTTGGGATTGCTTGGGCAATTGACCGCGCAGATTCTGAAAGCCGCGGGCTGTCGCGTGATCGGCGTTGATCTCGATCGGAGCAAAATCGATCTGGCTCTGGCTCATGGCGCCGAAGCGGCGGTCGCGCGAGGCGACGATGTCGAAGGCGCGGTGGCTCGATTTACCGACGATCATGGCGTTGACGCGGTGATCGTGACAGCGGCCGCGGATACGAACGACCCGATCGAACTTGCGGGCGCCATTGCGCGTGACCGGGCTGTTGTCTCGATGGTCGGAGCCACGCCGATGGATGTGCCGCGAAAAGTTTATTACGAGAAAGAGCTGCAATTGCGGCTGTCGCGGTCCTACGGGCCGGGGCGTTACGACGCGCAATACGAAGAGCAAGGAGTCGATTATCCGATCGGTTACGTGCGTTGGACCGAAGGCAGAAACATGCGGGAGTTCTTGCGGCTCGTGGCGGCAAAGGCCGTAAAGCTCGATCAATTGATCACGCATCGTTTTCCGATTGAAGATGCCGAATCCGCTTACGAAATTGTCACCGGCAAACGCAAAGAGCCTCACCTGGGCATATTGCTCAAATATCCCGAACGGCGAACGCCTGAGCGGAAGATCGTCACACTGGCGGGAAAGCGACGGGCAGGCGAGGTCAGGATCGGCGTCATCGGCGCGGGCAATTTCGCGAAGAGCGTTCTGTTGCCGCGCTTGGCGAAACTTCCCGGCGTCAGTTTAGAGGGGATTGCAACCACAACCGGACGAAACGCAAAGGCTGTTGGCCAACAATTCAATTTTGGATTCTGCACGACCGATTATCGCGACCTGATTGCGCGCGACGAGGTCAATACCGTGCTGATCGCCACGCGGCACGACACTCACGCCGCGATCACCGCCGAAGCCGTGCGCGCCGGCAAAACGGTCTACGTCGAAAAGCCGTTGGCCATCAGCGAAGAGGGGCTGGAAGAGGTCGCCAGCGCGGTGGTTCAGAACAACGGTCGCGCGCTGGGCGGCGGTTTCGCCCGCATTTTCATTGGATTCAATCGCCGCTTCTCCTCGCTTTCATCCGAACTCAAACAGTTTTTCAACGGGGTTGATTCGCTTGCCATCACTTATCGCGTCAACGCGGGCGCGATTCCGAAGGAGAGCTGGATTCAGCAGCCGGAAGGCGGCGGAAGAGTTTTAGGCGAGGTTTGCCACTTCGTCGATTACCTGCAATTCCTGACCGGCGCGGAGCCTGTTGAAGTCTTCGCGTATCGAGCCGCGGGAGGCGCGGACACGTTGAGCGTCGTTGTCAAATTGAGCGACGGATCGGTCGGAAACATCAACTATTTCGCCAACGGCGACCGCGCATTCCCGAAAGAGCGGATCGAAGTTTATGGCGGCGGGCGCATCGCCGTGTTGGACGATTTCCGAATGCTTGAAACCTGGCGGGATGGAAAGCGCAAAGTGATCAGGCGTATGGCCCAGGACAAAGGATTCGACCAGGAACTGGCGGCGTTTGTTGACGCCGCACGCACCGGTAAGTCGATGCCGATTGAATGGCGCAGCATCGTCCTGACCACTCTGGCGACCTTGCGCATCGAGGATACGCTCAGAAGAGGGAAACCGGAAGAAGTCAATTTGAGATTTGAGATTTGAACACGCCGGGAAGCCACCATTTGAATCCGCTGCTCCTGCTCCGCACGATCAGGCATCTGCGTTGGGAGCAACTGGCGTACAGACCTCTGCGCGTCGCCCAGTACCGTCTCTACGGAGCCTGGCCGCGATTGGCGTCGCGATGGACGAGCGCGAACGGGAAAGCGCCGGATGTCGCCGAAGGGACGGTCAGGACTTTCCGGGCGGCCTTTGAAAAATTATTCGCCCATCTGAACGCGCCGCTGGAAGTATATGATCAACGATTGGCTGATTTGGCTCAGAGCCGGTTCACCTTTCTCAATCAAACGCTGACGCTCGACCGAATTGATTGGAACCAGCGCTATGAGAGCCACCTGTGGAACTATCAGCTCCACTACTTCAATTTCGCCGTTCCGTGCGCGCGGGCATTGGTTGAGCGAGGCGACCGGAAAGCGTGGCGGAGCTGTCAGTCGCTGATCGAAAGCTGGATCGAGCAGGCGCGCGTCGGGCGAAGCGACGGTTGGGACGCCTATCCTGTTTCGTTGCGCATCGTGAATTGGATTTACGCTTACGCGCTCGTTGCGGACGCTTGCGACGACCAACGGTTCCTTGAATGCTGGCGGGCGAGCATTTACCGGCAGCTCGATTTTTTGAGCGGCCATCTTGAATTTCACCTGCTCGCCAACCATCTGCTCAAAAATGTCAAAGCGCTGGCGCTCGGCGGATTGTTTTTCAATCAACGGAGATGGTTGGCAAAGGGCGAGCGCCTGCTGTGGCGCGAATTTGGAGAGCAGGTGCTGGAAGACGGCGGGCATTACGAACGCTCGCCGATGTATCACGCTCAGGCGGCCTCCGACTTTCTTGAATGCCATGCCCTGCTGCGAGCCTTCGGGCGCGTTTCGCGAAAAGATAAGGTTGAATTGAAACTGCGCGCAATGGCGCGTTTCCTCGATGCGATGACTTGCGCGGACGGCTCCCTGGCGCTTTTCAACGATTCGGCGAATGCGCAGGAGACGCGGCCCGGGCCGATTATCGAATCCGCGACACGAATCGTTGGCCGTTACGAAAGGCCTCTGCCGCCGGTCTTTCCACAAACTGGGTATTACGTCTGGATCTCGCGCGACGGCGCAGAGAAGATCGTTGTTGACGCAGGGCCGCCGTCGGTTGGTTACAATACGGCGCATGCGCACTGCGATCTGCTCAGTTACGAGCTGTGGCTTGACGGCAGGCCGTTCATCGTCGATTCGGGAGTCCACGGTTACAGCGGAGACCGCTTTCGTGAATATGCCCGTTCGACGCGCGCGCACAACACCGTGATGTTTGACGGCCGCGAGCAATCGGAAGTATGGGGCGCGTTTCGGATGGCCCGCCGCGCCGAATTGATCGGCTTCGAGGTGAACAGCGATGAAGACACTTGGAGCTTTTGGGCGGCTTATCAGCCATTCTACGATCGAGGCCTGGCGCACGAGAGAAGCATCCATCGCGCGGTGAACGGTGATTGGGTGATCGCCGATGTCGCGAAAGGAGGCTCCGCCGCTTGCGCGCAAAGTTTCATCCATCTTCACCCGCAAGTTTCAGCAAAGGTGATTGACGACGAAAGCCTCGTCGTCGAATGCGCTTCGGAATCGTCGATCGCGCGCATCAGGCCTTTCGGCGCTCATGGCGTGAGCGTTATCGAAGCCACGGAGCAGCCAAAGCAACTGGCGCAGGGTTGGCACTTCCCTGACTTCGGCATAGCGCAGCCCGCGCGAACCATCTGTTTCAGCTTCGACGTGAGTAACAGTAAGGCCTTCGGTTACAGAATCAGCAGACGGTGATGCGAATCACTTTTCTCTGCCAATATTTCCCGCCAGAAATGGGCGCGCCGTCGGCTCGGACATTCGAGCACGCGCGGCATTGGGCCAGTCTCGGCCACGACATCACGGTCATCACCGGATTCCCCAATCACCCGACCGGCGTGATCCGCCCCGAATACCGCGGCTATTTCGTCAAACGCGAACGCGTCGAAGGCATTGACCTGTTGCGCGCCTGGGTTTATGTCGCGGCGAACAAGGGATTTACAAAACGCATCCTCAACTACCTCTCTTTTTTCTTCTCATCGTTGACGCTCGGCGGCCTGCTGACCCGGCGGCCTGACGTCATCGTCGGCACATCGCCGCAGTTTTTCTGCGCGGTGGCGGCGTATTGTCTGAGCGTCATCAAACGCGCGCCGTTCGTCTTCGAAGTGCGCGACATCTGGCCGCAATCGGCCGTTGAACTGGGCGCATTGAAAAACCGGCTGCTGATTCGTTTGCTCGAAGCGATTGAATGGCGTCTCTACCAGCGAGCCGCAATGATCATTCCCGTCGCCGAATCAACCCAGGATTACCTGATTAGCAAAGGCGTTCCCGCGGAAAAGATCAGCATCGTGCCGAACGGGGTTGACGCGAAGTATTTGTCGTCGGCGCAAGCGGCGCCCGACCGGTTGCGCGAAGAGCTGGGACTGGAAGGCAAATTCATCGTGTCATACATCGGCACACACGGGATGTCGCACGCCCTCGAAGTCGTGTTGCAGGCCGCAAAGAAGCTTGAACGCGATCCGGCGATACATTTTCTTTTCGTCGGCGAGGGCGCTGAAAAAGAGAGCCTTAAACAGCTCGCAACCGAATTGCAGTTGAACAACATTACGTTCATCGACCAGCAACCGCGCGAACGGTTGCTGTCGTTTTATTGCGCGAGCGACGTTAGCGTCGTGCCGCTGAAACGGCTGCCTATCTTCAAAAAAGTTCTGCCATCAAAATTATTCGAGTTGATGGGCGTAGGCTGTCCCGTGATTTGCAGCGTCGAAGGCGAGGCCGCCAGGCTCGTCACCAGCGCCGAATCCGGTCTGTGCATCGAGCCGGAAAATGTCGAGGCGCTGGTCGAGGCGGTCAGCCGTCTGCGCAACGACCGGGAACTTCGCTCCAGAATGAGCGGGAACGGACTCTCTTTCGTCAGAACACGCTACCTGCGTTCGAATTTGGCGGAAAAATATCTGAATGCGCTTGAAACAGTGGTTGTCGAGCAACAGCCAAAATCTCACGATCAACTGACAGTTGACGAATGAAGAACCATGCGATCTTACATAACACTGTTCACCCTATCGTTTCTCACGGCGATGTTGATGACGCCGGTGGTGCGGAGAAAAGCTTCCGAATGGGGAGCGATCGCGAAGCCGGATAACGGACGTCACATACATTTGCGCCCCACACCCAGGCTCGGTGGCCTGGCGATTTACATCGCGTTCACCGCTACCCTTTTATGCGTGCCGTTCCTGGGCAATCTGGTCAGCGAAAGTTTTCGGGCCAATTTGCTGAAGCTCGTAGCTCTGCTCGCGCCCGCGACCTTCATCTTCCTTTTCGGCGTTTACGACGATTTCCGCGGCGCGTCGGCCCCGCTGAAACTCACGTTTCAACTGATTGCCGCAGTGATGGTCTATGCGGCGGGCTTCCGCATTGAGAACCTTTCGTCGCCCTTCGGCGGCTACTGGCATCTGCCCGCGCTGCTGAGTTTCCCGATTACGATGTTGTGGATCATCGTAATTACGAACGCGTTCAATCTGATTGACGGCATAGACGGGCTGGCCGCGGGAGCTTCGGTCTTCGCTTTGATCTCGATTCTGGTCTTTTCGGTCGCGCAGGGGAACCCTGAGATCAGTTTGATTGCAGTCGTGCTGGTCGGCGCGGTGATGGGATTTCTGCGCTACAACTTCAATCCGGCCACGATCTTCCTCGGCGATTCGGGCAGTCTGTTTCTGGGCTTTCTGGCCGCGGTCTTGTCGCTGGCCGGCTCTCAGAAAGGTTCGACTATTATAGCGATTGCGATTCCGCTTGTGTCATTCGGACTCCCCGTCACCGAGGCCGGGTTGTCGCTGGCGCGAAGATTTGTGAGCGGGCAATCGCTTTTGGCCGGCGATCGCGGCCACATTCATCACAAACTGTTGGATCACGGATTGACGCAGCGGCAAGCGGTGATTCTGCTTTACGCCGTTTGCGCTCTCTTCTCGCTGTTCGGCCTGATGCTGCTCAATCCGCAACGCAACCTGGCGGCGCTGATCTTCTTCGTTCTCGGCGTCGGAATCGTTTTCGGCGTCCAGCGGCTCGGCTACGCGGAGTTCAGCGAATTGGGCAGTCAGATCAAGCAGGGCGTGACACGACGACGGCGCGCTCTGGCCGTCAATGTGCGTGTGCGGCGAACGAGCGATGATCTGTGCGGCGTGAAAAACACGAGTGAGCTTTTCGCCGCGCTCGATTCGATGCTTGAGATCAATGAATTCGACTGCGTGCTTCTTGAAGTCAACGAAAACGAACTG
>Ga0187894_10005565_pt1 | contig 12777 bp, 8 predicted proteins | sample GBC1701081metaG_FD_136650 | JGI IMG/M metagenome (GOLD analysis project Ga0187894, IMG submission 136650) | White microbial mat communities from a lava cave in the Kipuka Kanohina Cave System on the Island of Hawaii, USA - GBC170108-1 metaG ... | reverse complement strand
CTGACGCGGGGCCAGCGGCGAAGATATCGACCAGACCGTGCGCCAGTACCAGGACAACCCATCCGCTCCCGACAGCGCCGGCGGCGCCTCGAGCCGCTCCGCCGTGGTTGACAAACCGATTAGACGGCACTCATACTTCCGGGTAGTTAGCGTGCGTATCGTGGTCGCAGCGAACAATGAGTCTGGCCACGGTGGGTCCCGCCCACGAGACCGGGAAGGGGACGCGGATGGAATATCGGCAATTCGGCCAGAGCGATCTGCGCGTATCCGCCATCGGGTTCGGCTGCTGGGAAATCAGCGGCACCTACGGTCAGATCGACGAGACGCACTTTGTCCGCGCGGTCCATCGCGCGATCGACGGCGGCATTAATTGCTTCGACACCGCCGAAGCCTACGGCATGGGCGTCTCGGAACGCGCTCTGGCCAGGGCGCTTGGGGCGCGGCGGAAGGACGTCACGGTCGTCACCAAAGGCGGCGTCGGCTATGCCGACGCCCCCAACCGCCGCGACAGTACGCGCAAGCGCCTGACCGCCGCCCTCGATAACAGCCTGCGCAATCTCGGTACCGATCACGTCGATGTCTATCTCGTGCATTGGCCGGACATCAACACGCCCTTCGAGGAAACCATGCGCACCCTCGACGACGCCGTCCGCCTGGGCAAGGCACGCTACATCGGCGTGTCGAATTTCCGACTGTCCCAACTCGTTACCTGCATGAAGCTGCGGCGCATCGACGTCGTGCAATATGGCTGGAACATGTTCGACCGCCGGATGCGGGCGGAGATTTTCCCCTGGTGTCAAACCAACGATGTCGGGGTGATGGCGTATGGCTCGCTGGCCTACGGGCTGTTGTCGGGAACGTTCCACCCCGACATGAAGTTCGACGAGAACGACTGGCGCGCCAATCGCGGCACCTTGGGTAGTTTGAACCTGTTCCGCACCATGTTCGGCGCCGATCATTTCCCGCGCAACCTGGCGGCGGTGGAGGAGCTGAAGACCATCGCCGCGCGCCGCGGCAAAACCTTGCCGCAACTGGCGGTGCGCTGGACCACGTCCAACCCGGTGATCGCCACCGGGCTCGTCGGCTTCCGCCGCCCGGAAGAAGTCGAGGAAAATCTCGGGGCTCTGGGCTGGCAACTATCGCCGGCCGAGATGGCCGAGATCGACGCCATCTTCGACCGTCACAACGCCGTTACGGAACCGCATGGCTGGCTGGAGGACGACCAGCCAGTCGCCGCGGCCTGACCAGGGAGATTTCCATGCCGATCCAGACCTTCGAGCCGATGACCAAGGATTTCGCGACCTTCGATTGCGACGCTCATGTCACCGAGCCGCCGCTCATTTGGGAACGCGCTGGCGAGTTCCTGACCCGCGACGAGATGGAGGCGCTGCGGGCCACGATCTGGTGGGACAACGACACCCAGCAATTGATCGTCGACGGCAAGGCCGGCGTCGGCATCGGCTCACCCAGGCGCGGCGGCATACCCGGAACGATGCGGGTGATTTCCAATGCCGGTCCTGGCGTGAAACACGACATTCAGCGCGCGCTGAACGTGCGCAACCTGGATCCCAGAACCGCGCTGACGCAGGCGCAGGTATCGTACCTGGACTTCGCGGGCTCGTATGAGCCGGAGCCGCGCTTGAAGGACATGGATGTCCAGGGCATTGATCAGGTCATGATCATTCCCACCGATATCGATACCTATCCGTGGCTACCGAACGCGGTTGGCGCCAAGGCATTCTGCCGGGCTTACAACGAATGGGCGTACGGCTACACCAAAGCCAATCCGGACCGCCTGTTTTTCGCCGCGTTGTTGCCCATGCAAAACCCGGCGTACGCCGCCGAGGAAGTCTACCGGGTCGCCAAACTGGGCTGCCGCGTGGCGCTGATCCGTCCGAACGACGCGATGGGCAATTATCCGTTGCAGCCGAAATACGAACCGGTCTGGACGGCGCTGGAGGACACTGGGCTGATTTATGGCATGCACCCGTTCCCCGCCGGCGGTGCGTTGAAGCCGCCGGGTTACACGGAACAACACTCCGGTGCCGAGCTGGTACGGCGGACCGTCGCCTCATCGGGTGTGCCGCATTCCTTCCTGTCCAACGTGCAGAACTTCCAGGCCGAGGCGGCGTTGTGGGTCACTTCGGTACTGATGTCGGGTTTCTTCGAGCGGCATCCAAAGATCAACGCCGCGGTGTTCGAGGCATCCTCGACCTGGCTGAGCTTCCTCTTGGATGAATGCGACAAGGCGGCGCGGCTGTATAAAAACGAGCGCCAGTTGCCGCCGCTCCGACAGTTGCCATCGGAAACCTTCTTCCAGCATTGCATGACGGGGTTCGAAGGGGACGAGGCGCCGCCGCCGCGGTTTCCGGAATTTTATGGCGACATCCTGATCTGGTCGTCGGACGTCTACCACCATGACGGCGACGATGCCTGGCGGGCCATGCAGACGATGGAGAAATACAATCTTCCGGTCGGCGATCAGGCCAAATTCCTGGGCGCCAACGCGCGCCAGCTGTATAAAATCCAGGGGCCTCAGCATTTCATCCGCGAGCGGGTCACTCAGATCGAACGCCCGGATTGGTGGCCGACAGAGGCGGAAATCCAGACCTCGCTCGCCGCCGAGGCCTCGGTCACGCGGAGATAGCGTCATGACCGAACGCTTCGCGGTGTTCGACAGCGACTCCCATGTCGTGGAACCGCCCGCGGTCTGGGAGAAATACCTGGAGCCGGAATATCGCGCTCTCGGCCGCCACGCGCTGTGGCGGCAGGAGGGCCCGACCACCTCCTACCTCAAGGTCAACGGCGAAACGTTCCGTGACACGATGAATCCCAACCTGCCACGCCATGCGTTGTGGCGGCCGGGCATGACCTGGGACACGATCGGCGAGCTGGACCCGAAGGTGCGGCATCCGCTGACCGCGGGCGCGTCGGACCCGAAGGCCCGTCTCGTCGATATGGACGCGATGGGGATTGCCCAGACGCTGCTCTATCCGACCTGGTTCGCCGAGGGGTTCCACCTGGTGCGCGACCCCGACGTCGCTTATGCCCTGGCGCGTGCCTACAACAACTGGATCGGCGATTTCTGTGCCGCCGCGCCGGACCGGCTGTTCGCCGCCGCGATGGTGCCGCTGCAGAACATGGACTTCGCCGTCGAGGAATTGCAGCGGGTCGCGAAAATTCGGTGCTTCCGCGGCGCGTTCCTGCGGCCGATGTTCATCGAAGGCCGCTATTTCACCTATCCGAGCTACGACCCCATGTGGGCGGAGCTGGAACGTTCCGGACTTGTCGCCGCCGTGCACCCCACGCCGGGCTTGTGGAATCCGGAATGGACCTCGCACGGCCAGTTCTTCGAGAAGGTCAAGAATAGACTGGCGCAGCCGGCGATCATGGCGGGCGGCGGCGGCCCGTTCAGCGGCGGCGGAAACGGCGCGGCGGGCACGTCGTTTTTCACTGCCGCCACCCCGCTGGGCCATCCGATGGCCCCGATCCTGTCGTACTGGCTGGACAATCATTTGTTCGTCGCATCCACACTGATCGGCTACACCGTAATGCAGCGCTTCCCCAACATGAAAGTCGTCGTCGCGCACGGCAAGGCCTCCTGGATGGAGGAAGTGCTGGAGAAGATGGAGGCATCAAGCCGGGTCATTCCCCTGTTGCACCATTACCCGGTGCGCACCGATACGGACGAGTTGTGGCACGAAGGCAAGGTCATGCTCGGCTTCGACGCCGAAGAGCGGTTGATCCGCAAGCTGCCGCATGATTTCGTCGAGAAGGTGGTCTGGGGCTCGCGCTATCCGCATCACGACACGACCAGCGCATCGGACGCCATCGAGACGCTGCGCGGCGGTGGCGTGCCGGACGAGCTGATCGCGCGGATGATGGGTGGCAATGCGGCTCAGCAGTTCGGGGTGGCGGAGCTGGTCGCGGGCTGAGCGTAGCCAAGCCACTGGGGTCACGTTCGATCCAGTCACCGCTGTGACGAACGCCTCGGCGAAGCCGCAGCGCAGCACGAGTACGCTGTCGCTCGGATCTCCTTCCCGGCAGGTCGGCTGTCCGGCCGCGTAACGGCGGGAGTGCACGAGGGTCGCGATGGCTCCGACCGTATCGGCATCCAAGCCCGCGAACAGCGGGGCGCGGGCGAGGAACGCGTCCGTTCCTCGGTCGGGATCATCCACTTGGTGGAACCTCACCCTCGTGCCCGTCGGCGAGCATTGCTCGATCGCCGAGACCTCGACACCGGGCGGCGCCCGCCGGTGCGAGGCACCGTCCCTCGCTCGCCGATGGCGCCGCTGGCGGGCCCCGCCGCGTGCTGCTCAAACAGGAGCTGCAGCTCGACCACCCCGTCGCCACGACGGCTCGTCACCGGGCACCCCGAGCGGCGAAAGACGGTCAGCATCGCCTCGTTGTCGAGCAGGACGTCCGCCGTGAAGCCGCGCACACCATGAGCCCGCGCGTACTCGATGGTTCGAGCCTGCAGAGCGCTCCCGAGTCCGATCCCCTGCCAGGCGGGGTCGACCATGTAGGCCACGTCCGCGAGGCCGGTCTGAGGATCGAGGAAGTAGGCGCTGTTGCCGACGACGCGCTCGGACTCGGGCGCGTCCACCACGGCGGCGAACGCCATCTCCTGCTCGTAGCCGACGCTGCACAGGTGCTGCGCCATCTCGTCGGTCAACGAGCGGAGCTGACGGAAGAAGCGAGTGTGTACGTCCTCGGCGCGGAGGCGGAAGAAGAGATCCTGGAGGGCAGGCGCGTCGCTGGTCCGGGTGGGCCGGACGATCACCCGGCGCCCGTCGCGGAGTTCGGCGACGCGCACTTCCTCGACCGGATAGGCGCGGCGACTGCGTTGTTGCTGATTGCTCCGCAAGAGCCCCGCCTCGATGGCCGCCGCCAACAGGCGTTGCCGGTGCGTCGGGTGGGCGATCTCGATGAGTGCCACGGCTCGCTCGGCGAGCGAGTGCCCGAACACGTAGGCGGTGCCGTACTCCGTGACGACGTAGTGAACTTCGGCTCGCGGGATGGCCACGGCCTCGCCGGGGAGCAACGTGGGGCGGATCGCAGAGCTGCCGTCTGCCGTCGTGGAGGCGAGGCAGATGATCGCCTTGCCTCCCGGCGAGCGAATCGCGCCGCGGTGAAAATCCGCTTGGGTGGCCACCCCCCCGTAGAGGGCGCCATCGCGCGTGTCGGCGCAGACTTGACCGGACAAGTCGATGGCGAACGCCTGCGTCACCGAGACCATGGCGCGATTGGCCGCGATGACCGCCGGGTCGCAGACGTATTCGATGGGGAAGAATGCGACGCGCGGATTCCCGTTGATCAGGTCGTAAAGGCGTCGTGTACCCATTGCCATGCTGGCGACCACCTGACCGGGGTGGAGGGTCTTGCGTACACCCGTCACGATGCCTCGCTCCACGAGATCGACGACAGGCTCGGTGAGGACGTCGGAATGGATCCCCAGGTCGTGCCGATCGCCGAGAAACTGCAGCATCTGGTTGGGCACCCGTCCCAGGCCGATCTGGAGGGTGGCACCGTCCTCGATGATGCGCGCCACGTAGCGGGCGATCCGTTCGGCGGCTGGGCCCAGCGGCTCATGGAGATACTCGATAACGGGCTCGTCGATCGCTACGATCTGGTCGAAGCGGTCGAACGGGACCTCGCTCTGAGGGCCGGTCCGCGGCATGAAGGGATTGATTTCGGCGATCACCATGCGCGCCGAGAGCACCGCCGCCCGGGTCACGTCGACCGACACGCCCAGGCTGCACATCCCAGCGCTGTCCGGTGGGCTTGCCTGAACGAGCGCCACGTCGAAGGTGAGCCGCCGGCTCTCCAGCAGCCGCGGCACCTCCGAGAGCGACAGCGGAACGTAGTCGACGCTGTCTGAGGAGCTCAGCCGAAGCATGTCACGCCCGAGGTAGAACGCCCGATGCCGGAACGAACTCCGAGGACGCCCATCGACCTCGACAACAGCGCCATCGGTCAGGAAGTGAACAAGCTGGACGCCCGCGGGAGGCGCCGGCAGCCCCTCGAGAGCGCGCAGCAGCGCCCGCGGTGTCGCGCAGGCACTGCCGACGAACACGCGGTCGCCATGCCGAACGGTCTTCACCGCGCGCTCGGCACCGACTGCGCGCTGGCGCCACTCCACCGCTCTGCCGGCACGGTCTTTGCTCAAAACGCGGGCCTTCCCGGCTAGTAGTGTCTCAGTTCGATTTTTTCAGGCACCGAAGATCCTCATGGTCCATCATGGGACCCCTGAGGTGGGGCACACCGAGTCCACCGGTGTCTCACCAGAGGCACCAACCCCAGGCGCAGTGTGCCGGCCCGCGCTTTGACCAGGGTAGTGTACCTTGGTCCACTACCCTCCGGGTGGGCCATTGCGTTTCAATAGTTATCGGGAATCTGAAGCCGATGGTCGGTCGTCTCCCGAACTTGTGATCTCACCTTCAGCGCATGGCGTGACGTGATGTGCGCCTGGCTCGCGAGCGCCCGGAACGACATCGTCGGCGGGCTCATGTCCGCCGCGGTCGCCATCCCTCTCGCCATGGGCTACGGGATGTTCGCGTTCGTGGCCCTCGGCGACGCGTACTTCGCGCACGGGGTGCTCGCGGGCCTGTACACCGCGATCATCGTGGCCGTCGTGAGCGTGGCGGCGGGCGACCGGACGACGACAGTCTACGCGCCGCGCGTCATCACGACGTTCTTCCTCGGATCCCTCGTCTTCACGCTCGCGCACTCCGACGCGCCCATCATCCGGATGGGCAACGTCGACCAAACGCTCGCCATCATCTTCTCGATCATCCTCGTCGGCGGCGGCTTCCAGGCCCTCTTCGGCCTCATACGGCTGGGTACGCTCATCAAGCACACGCCGCATCCCGTGATGGCGGGATTCCAGAACGCGGCCGCCCTGCTGCTCTTCCTCGTGCAAATCGGCAACGTGCTGGGATACGGGACGCATACCCGCCTCGCCCAGCTCGCGCCCAACCTGGGCTCGGCGAAGCCGCTGTCCGTGGCGGTCGCCCTCGTCACCATGCTCGTGATGTGGCACGCGCGGCGGGTCACCGCGTCGATTCCTCCGCTCGTGGCCGGGCTCCTGGCCGGCACCGCGGCCTACCACGCGCTGTCCCTCCTGGGCTTCTCGAGCCAGCTCGGTCTCGTCATCGGCCCGACGCCGGCCGCGAAGCTGGGTCCGTGGAACTTGTTGGCGTTCGCGGCGCTGATCCAGCAGCCCCGCTTCCCGGAGATCGTGCCCACCATCGTCACGGGTGCCCTGGGACTCGCCATCATCGCGTCGATCGACGCGCTGCTGTGCGCCCAGCTCCTCTCCCGCCCGGGCGATCGCCGCCCCGGCAGCAACCGGCAACTCGTTCGGCTCGGCCTGGGCAACATGGCGGCCGCGAGCTCGGGCGGCATCACGAGCGGCGTCAACCTCGGTCCGAGCTTGATCAACCGCGCGTACGGAGCGCGAACGTCGCTGTCCGTGCTCGTCAACGCGGGCGCGGTGTTCGCCACCACCGTCTTCTTGCTGCCCGTCCTCGCATACCTGCCCCGGGCAGCGCTCTCGGGCGTCATCATGGTGATCGCCATCCAGCACGTCGATCCGTCCACGATCCACCTCGTGAAGCGGCTGTCGTCCGGGCCCGTGGCGAACCGGGCCAGCCTCACTCTCGATCTCGTCGTCATCGTGCTCGTCGCCACGCTGTCGATCGTGCTCAACATCGTGCTGGCCGTGTTCTTGGGGATAGGGATCGCCATCGTTCTGTTCATCTTGCGCATGAGCCGCTCGCTGATCCGGCGGACGTACCGTGGCGACACGGTGCCGTCGCGTCGGGCGCGCAACGCGCGCCAGCGCGCGATCCTTGCCGAGCACGGCCGGCGCATTCACGTGCTCGAGCTCGAGGGCGCCATCTTCTTCGGCACCGTCGAACGGCTGGCCGACGCCATCGAACGCGCGGTAGCCGACGGCGCGCGTTTCCTCATCCTCGACCTCGGCCGCGTGACCGACGTGGACATGACGGGAGGCCGGCTCCTCTCGCAGATCCACGCGGACCTCGCCACACACGGCGACCATCTCCTCCTGGCGAACCTGAAGGAGCACACCCACTGGGGGCGCATGCTGCGCGATCTCGGTGTGACGACGGCGGAGGCGGGCGACCGGCCGTTCACGGACACCGACCGTGCCATCGAGTGGGCGGAAGATCAGGTCATCGCCGCCACCGTGAGTGACGGCGCCGTCGCGGAAGCGCTTGCCTTCGCGGACCTGGACGTCTTCCGGGACTTGAGCGAGACTGAGCTCGCCACGCTGCGCGCCATGCTCGAAGCCCGTCATTACGCGGCGGGCGACGTGGTCATCGCCGAGGGCGCCGAGGAGTCGGAGCTCTTCCTCGTCGTGCGAGGCAGCGCGAGCGTGCGGCTGCCGCAACAGGACGGCGGTATCACGCGGCTCGCCAGCTTTTCCGCGGGCACCGTGCTCGGTGAGCTCGCGCTGCTCGATCGCGCGCCGCGCTCCGCCACTGTGCTGGCCGACGAGGAGCTCGTCTGCTTCGTCCTGACCGAGGCGGCCTTCCAGGAGCTCAGGGCGCGCCATCCCGCCATCGCTATCAACCTGGTCATCAACATCGCGCGCGAGGTGAGCGGCCGCCTGCGGCGCGCCACTCGGACCATCCATCATCTCGTGTCGTGAGCCAAGAGGAAGCATGGCTCAGCCACGGGTACTTGGAGCGCTCCGGCGCTCATCGCCAACGCGCTTGAGGGACCGGTGCTCGCCGCGCCGCACCCGATCGACGTCGTCGTAGATCCCACATACCACCACATGGCCACGTGATGCCCCCGATAGACATCGACAGCTCGCCGTGCTAGCATTTCGGCCGCGTGACAAGCTGATTTTGGAGGGAGGGACCACATGCTCGACTGCATGATCATCGAGACTGACGACATCGAACCTGTGGTCTACGAGTGGGGGGCGGTCAAGTGGGTGGCGAACGCCGACCTCGCGCCCGGCACCGCGCAGAGCTTTGGGTACGTTCACATCCTGCCCGGCAAGACGAACCCCGAGCATTGGCACACCGCGGCGGAGGAGATCGTGTTCATGCTGCAAGGTGAGTGCGACGTGCGCGTCGGCGACCGCACGATAAAGCTCGCGACGGGTCAGACGCTGGTCATCCCTCAGGGCGTCAAGCATGAGGTCTCGAACAAAGGCTGGGAGCCAGTCGTCTACGTGTGCTCCTTCTCCGCTTGCATCCGCGGCACGCTTTTCGGTGACCCGACGGCGCCGGGCGCACGCCCCCAGTCTGGCCGGAGTGGACAGCCTTGGTGACGGCGTTCCTGGATGAGCACGAGATACGACCTCGTCGTAATCGGCGCCGGCCCCGCCGGTGAGAAGGGGGCGGCACAGGCGGCGTACTTCGCCAAGCGCGTCGCGATAATCGAAGCGAGCGCGCGGCCGGGCGGCATTGCTGTAAGCACGGGCGGCATCCCCACCAAGACCCTGCGCGAAGGCGCGGTGTACCTGAGCGGCCTCGACCAGCATGTGAACCAGCTCCCGGCGCCCGACGCCGAGGATCCCTGGCGGCTTCTCATGGCTCGGAAGCTCGACGTCTCAGAAGCCATGACCAAGGCGGTCGAGCGCAACCTGCTACGCCACGGAATCGAACTGATCCGAGGCCGCGCGCGGCTCCTCCCGGAACGTCGCGTCGAGGTCGAGCGGCCAGGGGGCGAGCGGACGACCCTCGAGGCTGAGGTGGTGCTCCTCGCGCCGGGGTCGCGGCCCCACCATCCGACGGGCGTGCCGATGGACGATCCGGACGTCCACGACTCGGAGAGCATCCTCGGGATCGAGCGCGCGCCCCAGTCCCTGCTGGTGCTCGGAGGAAGCGCGCTGGGCTGCGAGTACTCTTCAATCTTCGCAGCGCTCGGTGTGCGGGTGACCGTGGTGGACGCGCGGAGCCACCTCCTGCCGGCACTCGATGCCGAGATGTCACAGGTTCTCGCCGAGTCGTTCAATGGGATGGGGATCCGCGTCGTCACTCAGGCTTCCGTTTCCGCTGTGGCACGTGTTGACGGGGGGCTCGAGGCGCAGCTCGAGGACGGGCGGTCCCTGGTTGCCCAGAAGGTCCTGGTCGCCTCAGGGCGTCGCGCGCGCACCGAAGGCCTCGGGCTCGAGGAGGCCGGGATCGAGACCGATGCGAGCGGATGGGTCCGCGTGGACGAGCGCTACGCGACGGCCGCGCCCGGGGTATTCGCCGCCGGCGACGTCATCGGGCCACCCGGCCTCGCCTCGGTCGCGATGGAGCAGGCGCGTGTCGCTGTCTGTCATGCGTTCGGGATCGAATTCAAAATGATGACAGACCGCTTCCGGCCGATGTACGTCTTCTCGATCCCGGAAGCCGCGTGGGCCGGGCTCACCGAGGAGGAAGCGCGAACCGGCGGCCTCGACTGCGAGACCGGACGTTCGTCGTTCGCAACGAACGCGAAGGCGCGGATCTCGGGCTTTCCGGACGGCCTCGTCAAGCTCGTGTTCCGAGTGTCTGACAAGACGCTCGTCGGCGTGCACATCGTGGGCGAGCTCGCGAGCGAGTTGATCCATATCGGGCAGTTCGTGATGCACGAGGGCGGCACTATCGACCATTTTATCGACGCGACCTTCGCCGTCCCGACACGGAGCGAGGCATACAAGTACGCCGCCTACGACGGGCTGATGCGCCTCTCACGGCGAAAGCCCGCCGCGCCGCGCTGATAGGTCGACAGGCTCGCGGTGCTGCGATTTCGCTTCGAGATTCGCTGATTCGGGCCAAGACAGACTCGCAGGCGCCATCATGCCCGCGACCTACGACTACGACCTCGTGGCGATCGGCTCCGGCCCGGCCGGGGAGAAGGGCGCCGCCCAGGCTGCCTACTTCGGCAAGAGGGTAGCCCTGGTCGAGCGAGCACCCCACCTGGGCGGCGCCGGCACCAACACCGGCACTCTCCCCTCCAAGACCCTTCGCGAGACGGCGCTGTATTTCTCGGGTCTGCGCCAGCGCGGGCTCTACGGCATCGACTACTCCCTGAGGGAGGACTTGACGGTCCGCCTCCTGATGCACCGCGAGGAGGCGGTCGTCCAGAACGAGCGTCGGATCGTCCAGGGCAACCTGGATCGCCACCGCATCGAGGTCGTCCAGGGCGAGGCTCGATTCGCCGACGCGCACACGGTCCGTGTCCTGCTGCCGAACGGGGGACAGAGGGACCTCACTACCGGCATCGTCCTGATCGCCACCGGCTCGTCACCCCTCCGTCCGGCGGGGGTACCCTTCGACCGGACGGTCATCCACGATTCGGACTCCATCCTGCACATGGACCGCATCCCGAAGGCCATGGTGGTGGTGGGCGGCGGCGTCGTCGGCTCCGAGTACGCCTCCATCTTTGCCGCTCTGGGCGTACGCGTGACACTGGTGGATTCACGGAGCCGTCCCCTCCCCTTCGTGGACCGTGAGATCGCCTTGCGCCTCCAACAGCAGTTGGAACGGCTAGGCCTCCGCTTCGTGTTCAATGACCGCGTCGCCCGGGTGACGGTGAAGGGGCACGGCGCCGAGCTGGACCTGAAGGCAGGCGAGCGCATCCGCTGCGATATCGTCCTGTTCGCAGCCGGTCGGCAGAGCAACGTGAACGGGCTCGGCCTGGAGGACCTGGGCGTGCGGATGGGCGGGCGGGGTCTCATCCACGTCAACGAGAACTTTCAAACCAGCGTCCCGAACATCTATGCCGCGGGTGATGTCGTCGGCTTCCCGGCGCTCGCCTCCACCTCGATGGAACAGGCCCGCGTGGCTATGGTCCATGCCTTCAACCTCCGCTACAAGGAACGGGTGTCACCGGTCCTGCCCCTCGCGGTCTACACCGTCCCCGAGATCTCCATGGTGGGGCTCTCGGAGGACGCCTGCCAGGAACAGCGCATCCCGTACCTCGTGGGGCGCGCCCTGTACGAACAGAACCCCCGCGGGCAGATCATCAGCGACATGACCGGCATGCTCAAGCTCGTCTTCTCGCCCGCGGACAAGAAGCTGCTCGGGGCACACCTCATCGGCGAGCTGGCCTCGGAGCTGGTGCACCTGGGCGCCCACGTGATCACGGCCGGAGAGACCATCGACGCCTTCATCGACGCCGTGTACAACTACCCCACCCTCTCCGACGTGTACAAGTACGCCGCCTACGACGGCCTGGGCAACCTGGCGAGGTACCGGGAGGAGCGGGGGGGACTCTTCGCGTGACGGACACGGACCCCGACCCGCCATCGAGGCCGGAGACGCGCGAGGGCCAGCAGACGCGTCTTGTCCTGAATCCGTAGCCTGCCGACACGTTTCCCCGTCTTGATTCGCGCCTCTGAGGGGATCAGGCCGTCGCCCGACGTCACCGACGCAGCATGGGCTTGGCGACGAGGACGGCCGACCGCATACTTGCCCAGCGAGGCGCCGTCCACCGCCATCTGCCGGTAGGGATCAACCTCGGGCCGGCGCCATCCAGGGGGGATCGCCATGGCAGCGAGCAGAGACCGAATCCTCACGACGCAGATCGTAGGCGACATAAAGCCCGTTCTCGGGATCGAAGGCGACATAAAACCCGTTCTCGGACGCGGCCTCTCTCCTCCCCAGAGACAGCGCACACAACCGGGGCCGAGACACCGCCGGACCCGGCGCTTCTATACGCCTGGCCGGACCGGCCCGGTCAAGCGAGAACGTCGGGGCAGACGGCGCTGACCGTGGGTGCAGGGCACCGCTGCGCAGACACGGCGAGGATCGGACAGATACGGCG
>Ga0187894_10005564_pt1 | contig 12778 bp, 10 predicted proteins | sample GBC1701081metaG_FD_136650 | JGI IMG/M metagenome (GOLD analysis project Ga0187894, IMG submission 136650) | White microbial mat communities from a lava cave in the Kipuka Kanohina Cave System on the Island of Hawaii, USA - GBC170108-1 metaG ... | reverse complement strand
CGATAAGGCTATGCTCAATCGTGAAATGCTCTAAAGGAGCATCCCCGCGACATGCGCAAAACCCATCCCTCCCGCGCCACGCGCGGGAGAAAGGTCGGAAACTTGCTTCAGAGCGGAGGCGCGGGCCGGTCAGGCCAGCGTCGGCAGTGTGTCGGTGAGGAACTGCACGATCGGCTGCGATGACGAATCATCCGTCATGAGCGCCTGGAAGAAGGCGTTGATGAACGTGGTCACCAGGCCGTTGACGGACGCCTGAATGCCGGTGAGGAGCGTGTCGCGCAGTTGCTGATCGCAGCCGCTGAAGCTGATCTGCATGACGCTGCCGCCGATGGCCAGCGCCACCAGCATGCGAGTATTTCGACGGGCGAACCGGGACCAGAGTTTCATCACGACCTCCCGCGTTTGCAGTCTCAAACGCTACATGATGATCGGCGAACGGGGTTTGAGCAGTTTAGATCACGCCCGCAGCCAGCGCTATTTGTGGTTCGACGCGCGCCGAAACTGCCGCATCAGCGGATCGGGCGATCCGCGATCCCAGGCTGCATGTTACCTCATAAGGTATTGCAGACAATAATTTTGCGGTTGATTCGACGGAGTTGGGGCGGCTCCGGGTCTCATCCAGGAGCACCACGGAATCGCCCGCCGCCGCATCCGGCAGATCGGTCAGGTCGATCGCCATTTGGTCCATGCTGATCCTGCCGACCACCGGGGCGTCCCCTTGTGACATACCGACAATCGCATGGTTGGAGAGTGCCCGCCAATATCCGTCGCCATAGCCGACCGGCACGATGCCGATCCGGGTGCGCCGCTGCGTCCAGACGGTGCAGCCATATCCGATGCAGTGGCCCGTTGGAAGCCATTTCATCTCCGTCACGCGCGACGTCACGCGCAGCGCTGGGCGCAGGTCCGCCAGCGGCCGCGTCACCTCCGAAGGGTGATAGCCATAAAGTCCCAGCCCGATCCGCACGAGGTCCAGCCGTGCCTCGGGGAATCGCAGCGCCGCGGCGGTGTTGGCGACGTGCCGCAGCGCGCCCTCCGGCAGCAAGGGGGCCGCCGAGGCCAGGAACGCGTCAAAACGCGACAGTTGCCGGCGCACATGTTCGTCGTTCGCCTCGTCGGCGGTTGCCAGGTGCGAATAGACGCCGCAGATTCGCAGGCCGCGCATCGTGGCGGCCTCTCGCAGGGCGTCCAGTCCTTCGTCGGGGGTGAATCCCATGCGGCCCATGCCGGTATCGATCTTCAGATGCACCGAAAGGGGCCGTCCGGCCGAACGCGCCGCGGCGTCGATGTCGCGCAGCAGGTCGCCATCTTCCGTGACGGTGAGGATGAGCTGATGGCCCAGCGCCGTGTCGATCCGCTCGCGGCGCTTCGCCGACTCCAGGCCGCCGAGCACGTGACCAAACACGAGGATCGGCCGGGTCCAGCCGATGCGGCGCAGCTCGATCGCTTCGTCCAGTTGTGCCACGGCAGCCATGTCCGCGCCGCCTTTCTGCAGGATCGGCGCGACCAGCGACATGCCATGTCCGTAGGCGTTCGCCTTCAGCGCGGCGCAGAGACGCGTCTGCGGACCGATCAGGGCGCGCAGCGTCCTGAGATTGTGGAGCAGACGGTCGGTCAGCAGGCGGGCGGTCACTTCGGAGAACATGCGTTCGCGTCCTTGCGGTCGGGCCTCAAGACGGGACGCCGCGGGCAAATGGCTGCGCCCGGGCCGGCGTCCGGCGTCAAAACTCCTCACTCAGGAATCGTTCCTGGCCTATCTTCATCGACAATAAGCCCGCCGTCAGCCCCAGCGCAATGTTGAACATCGTCAACTCGATTGTCCGCCCGCTCCAGACCTGAATTTTGGCGTCCGCCAGATCGTAGGACTGCGAAAAAGCGAGTGCGTAGCACATCCAGCCGGTCGCCCCGACGGTGATCAGCACCAGCAGCACCGACATCACCAGGTTGACCGTGCCGCCCAGCCCCGACGCCACCCGCGCCGCCGACCGCTCGGTGTAGCTCGGCAGCCGCGCCCCCAGCCCGATCGCCATGCCGCACAGGCCGAAACAGGTCGTCAGCGTGGTCGCCAGCATGATGAGCGACAGGTCGTGCGGCAGCCGGATCGTATAGACCGACAGCGCGCTGACCGTCAGCGCCGCCCCCAGGGTCACCGCCAGTGCGAACTGGAATTTGGCCCACAGCACGCTTTTGCGCGACATCGGCCAAAGTCCGACCAGCCAGATCTGCCGGCCCTCCATCGAGACCATCGGGAAGACGAATCGGCTCGTGAAGGTCGAGACGATCAGCGTGATGGCGCTGTGATTCAGGAAGGCGTAGAGGATTCGCAGCCGCGGGCTGAGGTCCCCCGACCGGTACTTCGGCAGATAGAGGAGGTAGAGCGCCAGCAGTCCGAGCATGATCGCGAGCTGGCTCCATTGCAGCGGATCGCGAATGAAATGCAGCAGGTCCTTCCGGATCAGCAGCCGCTCCGACTTCGGCAGGTAGAAAAAGACCGCGTTTGTCAGTAATGAAGTGGCTCCGCGGCCGACCGGACCGGGTCGCCGTCCGGTCCGCGACGAGGCGCGGGCGAATGCCCGCGGCAGATTCCGGGCCACCGCCCGGATCGCCAGCCAGCTCAGGAAGAGGGCGTTCGCGCCGATGACATAGAGATAGAAGGTTGCCGAATACGGCTGCCGCTGCAGCGCGAAGCGGATCGACTCGGAGGCCCAGGTGGAGGGCCAGAGCGCGCCCCGCAACAGGGCGAGCTGCGCGAGAAACTGATCCAGCCAGACCGAGCCGTCCGTGTGGGCGGTCGCCCGCCACAGGCTGAACCACCACCAGACCGTCACGCCGACCACCCCCAGCGCGGCCAATCCGACCGCGCGTCGCGGCGAGCGAGGCATCCAGGTCGCCACCGCCCCCGCCGCCAGCAGCCCCGCCGCGCCGGGAATGGGCGCGAAACCCGCGAACGCGGCGAGGAACATCGGGAAGAAGTACCAGGGCAGCTCCTCCACGCGGCCGATCGCCAGCATCAGCGGAAGCCCCAGCAGCACCATCGACCAGCTCGAGAAGAAGAGCGATTCGAGATAGACCAGTCCGACGATGTGCTCGTGCGGCGTCGGGCTTGCCAGCAGAAATCGCGACTCTTCTCGGGCAAAGAGCGCCCCGTAGCAGAGCACACCGGTCGAGAAGGCCAGCAGCACCGTCATCGCCACGAAAAAGACCTGGAAGACGTAGGGAACCGCCACCGCCGTCTGCTCGGGGAAGCGGCGAAGGAACTCGAACACGCGATAGAAAAGCAGATAGAGCGATGCCCAGATCGCCGCAAGAAAGAGCGCGCTGATCAGCACCCGCAACGGCGCTTCATCCAGAAGCTGGTTCACCCGGTTGCGGAGCAGTCGCATCTTCATGGCGACCAGCAGCCCGAAGGAGGCGTGCGGCATCGGAGCGTGGGCGGGGGTCGTCATGGCGGCGTCCGCAGGATGTCCGGGCAGATCTCAACCGGCGAGCAGTTGCAACAGTTCATTCAGGTTGCGGAAGGTATGGTCGGGCTCGACAGTGCCGATGTCATGGATTCGATCGTCGCGGCAGATCCAGCCGGTCCGCAATCCCGCGGCCCGCGCTCCGCCGATGTCGCTGTGGAGAGAGTCCCCGACGTGCAGCACGCGCCGCGCGTCCCAGCCGGTGCGGCGCAGCGCGAACTCGAAGATCTGCGCGTCCGGCTTGTAGGAACGGGCCTCCTCCGACGTCACCACGTGGGCAAATTGCAGGCCGTTGTGGGCCAGCGCGTCCAGCGCGGCGGCGTGATCCGCGTTCGAGACGATGCAGACCGGCAGCGTGAGCTGTGCGACCACCTCGAGCACCTCCGGGTGCAGCGGCGGGGCGCGCCAGTAGGCCTCGAGCATCTCGACGTAGGGCGTGGGATCGATTTGCACGCCGAAGTCAGCGACCGTCTCCACCAGCGACAGCCGTTCGCATTCCAGCAGCGTGCGAAAGCGGTCGTGGTTCGAGCCGTCAACCCACTGGAAGAACTTCACCCCCCAGCGCTCGGCGAAGGTCGGTTCCGGAATCGAAAGTCCCGCGTCGGCGATCACTGCCGCGCAGGCCTGGTGGACCGCGGCGCGATCGCCCGCCGTCAGCGTGCCGTACAGATCGAAGAAGACGCCGCAGAACGAACCCGACGCGGCGCCCGGTCCGGCGGAGACTTCGGCGCATGTCGTCCCGACACTCATGTTCCGGCTCCCTCCGGCGCGCCCGATCCCGCGATCCATCCCGATCCATGGATCACGCCCGACGATGAGAAGACGGGCGGCGGTGTGCCCGGTCCGTCTCCCCATTTGAGCTTCTGCACCAGCGCCGCCCAGGAGGAGCGCCGCGGATGGCGCACCAGCCGGAACGACTCCACGCAGCGCCGCACGGTGATGATGGTTCCCGCCGGCGTTGGCGCGGAGACCTGTCCGTCGATCATCGCCGTCGAGCCTTCATGCGCGGTCAGGATCGCGATCTTCAGTTCCGTCCCCGCCTTCATCACCACCGGCCGATGCGCGAACGAATGGGGGCAGATGGAGGTCATCAGAATCGCCTCCACCTCCGGCTCCACGATCGGTCCTCCCGCGGCCATGTTGTGCGCCGTCGATCCGGTCGGTGTGGCGATGATCAGGCCGTCCGCCGCGATGGTCGCCAGGTGAAAACCGTCGACGCGCACCTCCAGCCCCAGCATTCGATAGGGCGGCCCGGTGTGCAGCACGCAATCATTGATCGCCAGTCCGCTGAAGCGCTGGCCCGTGCTGGAATCGACGTCGATCGTCAGCGCCATGCGCTTGCTGATCAGCGCTTCCTCACCCAGCGCCGCATCCAGGTGTCGGCGCACGTCTTCAGTGGAATAAGAGGCCAGATAACCCAGCTTGCCGAGGTTGACCCCGATGATCGGGATTTGAAGGTGAGCCGTCGCCCGGCCCACGGAGAGGATCGTGCCGTCTCCGCCCAGTGCGATGATCCGCTGGGGCCGCGCCGCGGAGAGCTTCCCAAGGTCCGGATCGAGATTGGCGTCCGCGCCGGCCAGCCGTCCGCGCTGCTCCAGCCAGCCGGAAAGGTCATGGAACTCCGCCAGCGCCCGCTCTTTACGAGGATTGGTAACGAGATAGGCCCTGGCTGCGGGCATGCGGTCGGTCACGGTATTCTCCGTCGCCGCGGGCGGCGACGCCCCGATTATACCCGTCCCCGGAGTTCCGTCCGGAGGGGGGTGGTCGCAAGACAAATGGTGACTGTGAGAATAGTTGTGAAGCGCCGGGGGGCTGCGAGCGGCGCGCTAACCGCTTGGGTCCGTTCGGGTTACTATGTGTTCTCGCGGTGGTGGGGCGCGCCGCGAATGAGCGTTGCGCGATCTCGACCGACCCTGCCCCGACGGGTCGGCACTCAACGAACTGATTTGGGAGGACGCCGGGAATGCCCACCTTTCAATATGAGGCAATGAACGCCGCCGGTCAGGAGGTCAAGGACCAGATCGACGCCGCCTCTTCAGAAGACGCCATCGCCAAAATACGCAACCTCGGCTACTTCCCCACCAAGATCAAGCAGAAGGGGGGCAAGCAGCCCGCCAAGGCCGGCGACGCCAAGAAGAAGAAGGCCGGCGGCGGCATCTCCTTCGGGGGTGTCTCCACCAAGAAACTGACCACCTTCACCCGCCAGCTCTCCACGCTTCAGGACGCCGGTCTGCCGATCCTGCGATCGCTCCGCATCCTCGAGCTGCAGGAGAAGCCCGGCCGCATGCGCTTCACGCTCGGCGGCGTCGCCGACGACGTCGAGAGCGGCACCACGCTTTCCGAGGCGATGGCGCGGCATCCCAAGGTGTTCGATCGCCTCTACGTCAACATGGTGGCCGCGGGCGAGGCGGGCGGCGTGCTCGACGTCATTCTCCAGCGCCTCGCCGACTTCATGGAAAAGGCGCAGAAGCTGAAGCGCAAGGTGGTCGGCGCGATGATCTATCCGGCGGTGGTCATCACCGTCGCGATCGGCATCGTGACGGGCATCATGTATTTCGTCGTGCCCAAGTTCCGCGAGATCTTCAAGGACTTCGGAACCCAGCTTCCCGCGCCGACCGTCTTCCTGCTGAACCTTTCCGACTTCATTGTCGGCCAGTATGAGACGGCCGACGGCGTGAAGAAGCCGATGCTGATTCCCGGCTGGGCGATCATGATGTTCACGCCGGTCGTGCTCTTCATTCTCTTCAAGCTGACGCGGCGGTTCAAGGGCGGGCGCGTCTTCACCGACGTCGTCTCGCTCAAGGTTCCGCTGCTCGGCAAGATTCTGGGCAAGACCTCCATCGCGCGCTTCACGCGCACGCTCGGCACGCTGGTGGCGGCAGGCGTTCCGATTCTCGAGGCGCTGGCGATCACGCGCGATACCTGCGGCAACGAGGTTTACAGCAAGGCCCTGCAGAACGTCCACGACGCCATCCGCGAGGGCGACTCCTTCGCCAATCCGCTTCGCGCCAGCAGGGTGGTCGATTCGCTCGTCGTGAACATGGTCGACGTCGGCGAGGAGACCGGAGACCTCGACAAGATGCTCATCAAGGTCGCCGACAACTTCGACGAAGAGGTCGAAACCCTCGTCGAAAGCCTCGTCAGCCTGCTCGAGCCGATCATGGTCGTCGTGCTGGGCGGCATCGTCGGCTTCATCGTCATCGCGCTCTTCCTGCCGCTCGTCTCGCTGATCAACAGCCTGTCGGGAGGCGGAAGCTGATGGCTCCCTCTCCCGGTGGGAGAGCGTCGGGGGGGCCGCCGGAGCCGGAAGTTGAGTCGGAACATGAATTCGCGGAGCGATCACCGCCATGCCGGGAGTCAATCGATTGAGTGAATCGCGTCGTCACGACGTCCAACGCCTTCGGCCGCGCCGCGGCATGACGTTGACCGAGCTGCTCGTCGCCATCGCCATCGTGGCGGTGCTCTCCACGGTTCTGATCGTGACCGGCGGCACGGTCCAGAAGAGCTTCAAGATCACGCGCGCCAAGAACCAGTTCTCGGTGCTCTCCACCGCGATCGAGCTTTATACGCAGGCATGGAAGCCCTGGGTCGCTCCCAACGGGACGAAGCTCTCGGAGAAGGGCCTTCCCGACTGGAGCGGGCGGCGGCTCTTCCCGCGCACCACCGACCCGCTCTATCCCGGCACCTTCGACTCGCTCTGGGACATCAACGACCCTTCGCAGACCACGCGGCTGCTGATGGATGACGACGACGACGTCTCCTCCAACGGCCGCCGCGACGTCGAGTTCGCAGGCGAATGTCTCGCGTGGGGACTGCTCACCGAATATGGCAGCGGACCCTTCCTGAAGGATCCGCCGCAGGGGCTGGTCAATTTCGAGCATGACGAGCGTTATCCCGCGCGCGGCCTGGCGGGCGAGGCGCGCAAGGAGATGGAATTCGAGGATCCCTGGGACGCGCCGATCCGCTTCATGTGGGTGGCCCGCGATCCGCAGACTCACAGCGGCTGGCGGACCGTCCTCTCCTCCGACTATCTGGCGGACGATCCGCCGGCGACCAATGGGGCCGAAGGCGGGCCGCTCTGCGTCAAGGCGGAGGGGTTCGTGCTGGAGTCGGCCGGTCCGGATGGAAAGTTCGGCAACGAATGGCGGCGCTGGGAGAGCGATCCGGCGGGCCACGAGGCCTCCGAGTCCTCCGCCGCGGACAACATCGTGGTGAAGCCGTAGCGGGATGTGACGGCGTGTGCCACTGCTTCAAGCAGTGGTTTTGAAGAAGTGATTTGCAAATGCGCACTGCTCGGAGCAATGGCGGCAGCGCGATGGGACCGGTGATGGTCAGGGCAATTTCACAATTCGACGCAGCATCGCGGCAGGCCAGCGCCGCGTTCGCCACGGGGCGCGGCCGCCGCGCGGCCTTCACGCTCACCGAGCTGCTCGTGACCATCTCGATCATCGTGCTGGTGCTCGGCATGGCGACCACCTCCTTTCGCGGCCTGGGCGAATCCAACACGCTCGTCACCGCGCTCAGCGCGCTGAAGACCTACGCCGGCGTCACCCGTCTCTACGCCGTCGAGAACAAGATCGAATGCATGATGGTGGTGAACCCGGTCAGCGGCCGCTTCGAGTTGTGGCATTCCAACGCCCCCTCCGACGGTAGCGCCTGGGACATCTACAGCCGGGGGGACGGTACCGCCGCGATCATTCCCTTTTTGAACCAGGGCTTCGACCGCGTGCCCAACACCAACGGCTACGCCTTCGCCCAGGTCTTCGATGCCGGCGCGGGGCTGCCCGTTGATTCCGACGGTCAGCCGCTCGTGGCCGTTTTTCCGATCGACTGGGACGTGCTGCTGACCGGCGGCGGCCAGCCGCTGCGCGTGAACTCGCTCAGCGGGCCGGCCAACGACGCCTACAACAACGACAATCTCAAGTGGGTCGCGGTCGCCTTCGACGCGCAGGGTCGTCTCGTGCAGCGCGCCCGCCGCATCGCCACGCGCGTCGGCCTGGAGAGCGCGCCGGAGATCGACCGCTGGTCGCCGCCGCGCGCTTCCAATCGCACCTATCGCGGCGACCCGGACGTGGCGCGGACCGACGTGGCGACGCCCGGCACCTTCTACGGCGCCGGCGCGCCGGTCACGATTGACGACTCGAACAAGTACGTCGTCGATCAGCGCGATACGCTGATCACCTCCACCTTCGGTTTCATCGTCACCGACCGCAAGCGCCTCGAACAGATCGCCGGCCCCGACCCGACCCCCTTCGACCTGGTCGATCCCTCTTCGCCGGTGGGCTGGCTGCCGGGAACGCGGCAGGGAGGCAACTACGAGAAATTCGCCCGCACCCTGCTGTTGCCCAGGGACGCCGGGCGGGAAGGGCTGCCGGTGTCCTAGGATGAATCGCCGCGCCTTCTCACTCGCCGAAGTCATGATCGCCACCGGCATCCTGGGCGTCGGCCTGATCATGGTCGCCTCCGTCTTTCCGGTCGCCATCGCGCAGCACCGCGAATCGACCGAGATCGCCGGCGCCGCCTCGCTCGCGCAGCGCACCCGCGCCCTGATCCAGTCGCGCATCAACACCGACGACGTGAATCTCTGGCGGCCGCTCAACCGCTCGCTCAACACCGGCATGCCGGACGGCCAGCCGATGCCCTGGCTGGCCATTCCCGTTTCCAACCTGAATTACGACCTCTCCGACTCGGTTCTCGGCACCTATGACCTCTATGACCAACAGCCGCCGCCCGTCGGACTCGCCAATATCCGCGCGATCTACGAGAACATGCTGAGCACCCCGATTCCCGGCTCCCCCGCGCCGGCCGGCAATCCTCACTTTTTCCTCGGCTACGATCTCGTTACCGATCTGCGTCCCCCCTCCAACGGCATCGAGTCGGACGACCTGGATTCGCGGCTCTACTGCGTTCCCTTCTACCGCGAGCCCGACGCGTCGCACGTCGTCTTCGCCGGGGCGGTCTGCCGCCAGTTGCGCGGCCAGCAGTTCCTGTTGCAGGATCCAACCGGCGCCGCGCCCTTCGCCACCCCCACGATCCTGGCCAGCACGCTGTCGAAGCGGTTTCCCGTTCCGTGGCGCGTCACCGCCTTTCGTGACGGCTCCTTCGGCGCCGCCTCGCGCATCCTCAGCAACGACGCGCCGCTGCTCGGCGGCGGCCTCCCGCTGGGGCTGCTCGCCCCGGTCGGCGCGCAAATTATGCTCACCGGCTTCACCAATCAGACCTATCCCGGCGTGCCGGTGGGACGCGTGCTGACCGTCGTCGAGGTGGGAACCAATCCGCGCCAGGTCGAAGTGGCGGAGAACATCTCCGACATTCTGCCCGGCGCCCCGCCGCTCGATACGGTCTTCGATCTCTGGATCATTCCCCCCGAGTCGCCCGACGGGGCGAGCTTCGGTCCCAAGTCGCCCGTCGTGGAGTGGTTCTTCTTCTGATGAACACGCTGCGTTTCCATCGCGGTCGGCTCGTGAATCGCCGCTCGATCTCTCCCTCTCCCTTGAGGGGAGAGGGCACGGGTGAGGGTGATGGTTTGATCGTGATGGGGGGGGGACCCCTCACCCAAACCCTTCGGGCTTCCTCCTCGGTCGCACTCAGCCTCAAGGGGAGAGGGCTTAGGTCTTCCCGCGGTTTCACCCTCATCGAGGCGCTGGTCTCCACCGCCCTGATCGTCGTGCTCTTCATCGCCGTCGGGCAGGCCTTCAGCATCGCCAGCCAGGCCAACGGCCGCATCGTCGCCCACGCCGAACTGATCGAGACCGCCGCCGCCTTCGAGAGCGCCGTCCGCGACAAGCTCAGCATGCTGCGCCCCGGCCTGCTCATCATCATGTCCCCCGATCCGCTCGGCTCCGGCGGCGCCTATCTCGGCCTGCGGCAGGACACGCCCATCGGACCCGCCGCGGTGCCGCTGCGGCACGATCGGCTGGTCTTCATCGCGCAGAGCGAGGGGCCGGCGTTTGAATCTGTCACCGACGTGAACAATCCCTCGGCGACCAACGTCAACAACGACCTCGCCTCGACCAACGGCGTCGCCGGCTACGAGACGGACACCGGCCGCCGCTTCACCTCGAGCCAGGCATTGATTTACTTCGGCCCCAGCTTCCCCGACGGGCGCAAGCTCGCTCCGTCGACCGTCGGCGGATTCCCCTCGGCCGGACTGGACGGCAGCCTGACCGGGCGCGACTGGATTCTCTCGCAGCGCGTCCTGCTGCTGGGGGTGCCGGGCGTCGCCTCGCTGGCGACACCCTCCTTCGCGCCCTACTCCGCCTTCCTGCCGTCGCCGCTGACGCCTCCCTATTTCGGGATCTATCCGTTGAGTGGATTCAACGCCGGTTCGCCCGGGACGATCTATCGCGGCGAGTCGGACGCCGTCACCGAGACGGCCGAGCAGTTGATGGAGCGCATTGAGTTTCAGCTCGGTCCCTTCGGCGGCGGCGCGATCGGCGGACTGACCGACTGCAATTTCGCGCCGACCGAAGTGACGATGGACCTGACGCAGGACAGTTTCCCCAGCGGCCCGTTCTACACGGGGCGCAACGCCTTCGGTTTTCTGCCGCGCGTGGCCGACCTGCGCATCGAATGGACCGACGGCAGCGCCGTGCTGCCCACCAACGTCTACACAGGCGCGGGCGCGCCGCTCGGCGCGTATCAGGCGCAGCTTCCGCTGACGCAGTGGTATGGCCAGCCGCGCGATACGGGCGGCGGCTCGCCCAACTGGAAGCCGCCCGGCATTCCGCCGCCGCCGCCGGAAGGGGATGTCTGCCCCAAGCAGCTCTGGCTCTCCATGTTCGATGGCGCACAGACTCGGCCGGAATCGAGCAATGCCGCGTTCGGCATCATCTCCAACGCGGGGCAGATCGAATTCCAGGGACCGCCCGCCGTTCCCGTCAATCAGGGTGGACCGCTGGCCTATGCGGCGATCTGGAAGAACAGCACCTGGCAGTTCCGGCCGAAGGCGCTGCGCTTCACCTTCCGCGTCTATGACTCGCAGGATCGCACGTCGTCGGAAGAGATTGTGAACACGACCCCCTGGTTCGATCCGGCCACGCTGACGCCGGATCCGGTGCGGCGCTGGGGGCAGGAGTTCTCGTTCGTCGTGCCGGTTCCCTGAGGCGCGGTGCGGCTCGACAACCGGAATTCGTCCTCCGTTAACGGTTGATCGCCTTCATGTTTCGCATCGAAAGGGCCGTCCGAGCGTGATTTATCGCACCCGTGCCGCCGACGGACAAGTGGGCCGCGCGTAGAGTGCTCATGAGCATGGATCAGCGGAGTCTTTCAGGAATGATCTTCCTCGCCACCAGCGCCGGCAGCCCTTCCGCATCGCGACGGCCTTCCGCCGCGTCCGGCCTTCCGGCCGGACGCGCTCGCCGCCGCGGCACGGTGCTGATCTTCGTGCTCGGCATCCTGACGCTTCTGGCGCTGGTGGGTTTTACGATGCTCGGCGCGGTGCGCGGCGAGCGCGTCCGCTGGATCTCGGTCAAGAGCACGCAGGTCAAGCCCGACCTGATGAACGAAGTCGTGCAGTCCGTGCGCGAGCGGCTGCGCGCCGATCTCTGGAGTCCCTCCGTCTCGGCGCTCTTCCATCCCTTCCCCGCCTACCTCGACGGCTATCTCGGCGCGGTGGTCGGCGACAACATTCCCTCCGGCGCGCCGCCCGTCGACGTGAACCGCATCGTCGAGAACAACGAGCCGTTTGACGCGCCCGGCCCGCTCGACCGCTGGCTCGGCAGCACGCAGCCCTACTACGCCGGTCCGTTCATCGACACCAACTACGACTCCTCGATCACCGGCGCCGACGAGCCGGTGCTGGTCTGGCCGCGCGTCACTTATCTCGGGACCGACATCGTTAACGACACGCGCGTCGTCACGACCGCCGTGCCGCCTTACTCCACGCCGCAGTTTTTCTGGGCGATCAATTCGCGCACCGGCACGAATTACGTCGCCACGCATATGTCGGGGATCAGTGCGCCGCTCTATTCCGATCCGCCCGCCGATCTGGCCACCAGCGGCGACCCGGCCTCGCTCAACAACGTGCCGGTCGTCATCACGCAGCCCAACTACGCGACCTACGTGCAGACGCTTGCCGGTCGTCCGGTGAAGGTCTATGACCCCGCCAACCCCGGCCGCCCGGTCCCCGGCAGCACCACCAACGTCACCATCGCCGAGGCGCGCGACCTCTGGTTCAGCACCGCGATGGGCAGCGTGTCCGACTCGAAGTTCCCCTACTTCGACACCAACATGGACGCCATCGTCGACCTCTACGACGCCGACGGCGACGGCATCCCCGATTCGCCCCTCAGCCTGGCGCTGCCCTATCCGGGCGT
>Ga0187894_10005563_pt1 | contig 12778 bp, 9 predicted proteins | sample GBC1701081metaG_FD_136650 | JGI IMG/M metagenome (GOLD analysis project Ga0187894, IMG submission 136650) | White microbial mat communities from a lava cave in the Kipuka Kanohina Cave System on the Island of Hawaii, USA - GBC170108-1 metaG ... | reverse complement strand
TGCGCGACACGCGTTGCCCACGGCGAAGGCCGTGCGGCTGCCCTGGGCGCCCAGATCGTATGGCGTCGCCGACGTGTCGGCGGAGACCAGGCTCACGTCGGCGAGATCGACGCCCAGTTCCTCGGCGAGCACCTGCGCGGCGCCGGTCAGCGCGGCCGTTCCGAGCTCCGCGGCGCCGGTGTTGAGCGCGACCGCGCCATCCGCGGTGATCTTCACGTACACGCCCGACGACCCACCGGTGGTGGTCCACCAGCCGCAGGCGAGCCCCTTGCCGCGTCCCGGCGCCGGCCGTCGATCGCGCCAGCCGATGGCGTGGGCCGCGCGCATCAGGCACTCCTCGAGACCCACGGCGGCGAGCACCTGGCCCGTCGGACCCTCGTCGCCGTCGCGGACGATGTTCCTCAAGCGCAGGTCGAGCGGATCGAGGCCGAGCGCGTCGGCGATCACGTCCATCTGCGATTCGACGGCGAAGTTCGCCTGCGGCCCCGACGGCGCGCGGTACGAGCCGCAGTTGGTCTTGTTGGTGTAGACGGCGTACCCCTCCAAGAGCAGGTTCGGAATGCGATACGGACCGGCCAGCACGAGCGTCGCGACGGAGGCCACGCCGGGGCCCGACCCGGCGAACGCGCCGGTGTCGAAGTAGATCCGGCCCTCGCGCGCCGTGATGCGGCCCGCGCGCGTCACGCCCGTCTTGAGCTCGATCTGCGTCCCCTGCCGCGGGTAGGCCGCGGTCAGCTCCTCCTCGCTGGTGGTCATCACCTTCACGGGGCGTCCGCACGCCTTCGCCAGGAGCGCCGCGACGTGCTCGACGCCCACACGGAGCTTGCCGCCGAAGGCGCCGCCGATGCCCGGCACGATCACGCGGATCCTCGAGGGCGGGATCGCCAGGATCTCCGCCAGCGTCCCCTGCACGTCGAATGGCAGCTGCGTGTTCGACCACACGGTGAGCTGCCCGGCGCTGTCCCACGCCGCCACCGCCGCGCGCGGCTCCGTATAGCCCTGGTGCACCATCGCAGTCGCGAAGCGGTGCTCGAACACGCGATCGGCCTCGGCCCACCCGCGCTCGAGATCGCCGACGGCGACGCGCGCGCGGTTGCAGACGTTGCCGTCCCGCTCGAGGATCGGACTCGCCGTGTACCGCTCCCACGCCTCGTGGATGAGTGGCGCGCCCGGGGCGAGCGCCGCGGCCAGGTCGTACACCGGCGCCAGCAGCTCGTACTCCGCCTGGACGGCGCGCGCGCCCGCCTCCGCGGCCTCCGGCGTCGTCGCCACGACGGCCGCGATCGGCTGGCCGAGATAGCGGACACGGTCGCGCGCGAGCACGGTCTCGTCCTTCACGGTGGCGCCGTACCGCACGTCGGCGACGTCGGCCGCGGTGACGACGGCGCGCACACCGGGGATCGCGCGAGCGCGACGCGTGTCCACGCGGATCAGGCGCGCGTGCGCCTCGCTGCTTCGCGCGATCTTGCCGTGCAGCATGCCCGGCAGCGCGAAATCGGCCGCGTACACGGCCGTGCCCGTCACCTTGCCCGGCGCGTCGAACCGCGGCAGCGAGCGACCGACGACACGCAGGCTCATCACCGCGCTCCCGTCGAGGCCATCTCGCGCGCGGCGTCGAGGACCGCGTCGACGATCTTCTGGTAGCCCGTGCACCGGCAGAGGTTGCCGGCCAGCGCCTCCCGCACCTCGGCCTCGCCCGGGAGCGGGTGCTCGTCCAGATACGCCTTGGCCGTGAGGATCATCCCCGGGATGCAGTAGCCGCATTGCACGGCGCCGCGCTCGATGAAGGCCTTCTGGAGCGGGTGCAGCACGCCGTCGTTCGCGAGCCCCTCGATCGTCGTCACGGCGTGTCCCTCGGCCACCGCCGCGAGCACGAGGCAGGCGTTGACGGCACGCCCGTCGATCAGGACCGTGCAGACGCCGCATTCGGCGTCGAGGCAATTCGTCTTGGTCCCGGTGAGGCCGAGGTCGATCCGCAGCGCGTCGAGGAGGCTCCGGTCCGGCTCGACCGAGAGGTCGTACGGCTCCCCGTTGACCGTGAGCGTCACCGCGATCGTCGCCATGGTGCCTCCTTGCGACTCATCTCCGACTCGACCCTACCTCAGGCGACTGCGCGGGCGCGGGTGGCGCAGCGGTCCAGCGCCCGGCGCGTCAGCACGCCCACCAGATGGCGGCGGAACTCCGCCGAGGCTCGCACGTCGTCGATGGGCTCGCTGATCTCCCGCGCGGCCTGCGCCGCGTCGGCGAACACATCCGGGGTCGCCGGCCGGCCTTCGAGCAGGCGCTCGGCGGCCCGGGCCCGGACGGCCGTCGGCGCGACCGCGCCCAGCGCGATGCGCGCGCCGAGGCAGCGCGTGCCCGCGGCGTCGAGCGTGAGCCGCGCGGCCACCGAGACCACCGCGATCTCCATCGCGCGGCGCCGCCCCGCCTTGACGAAGGCCGTGGCCGAGCGCGCCGGCAGCGCCGGCAGCGTCACGCGCGTGAGCAACTCCTCGGGGCGCCGCGCGGTCTCGTTCGGGCCGCGCAGGAACTCCGTCACCGGCAGCTCGCGCTCGCCGCCCTGGCCGAGCAGTGCGACCCGTCCATCGAGCGCGAGCAGGCACACGACCAGATCCGCGGCTGGCGAGGCGTTCACCAGGTTGCCTCCGACCGTCGCGACGTTCCGCACCTGGTGCCCGCCGATGACCTCGGCCCCCTCGATCAGACACCGGAGCGCCCCGGCGAATCCGGCGGTCCGCTCGATGGCACGATGCGTGACGGCCGCACCAAGGGTGATCTGGCCGTTCACGGCGACGCCGGTGAGCCCAGGCACGTCCTGCAGTGAGATGAGGTGGCGCGGTGCCACGTGCCCGCGCCGCATCTGGACGATGAGATCGGTGCCACCGGCGAGAACACGCGCGTCGGCGCCCACGCGCCCCGCCAGCGCGACGGCCTCGTCGAGGCTCCTGGGCCGGTGGAACAGGAGGCGGCTCATGGCTTGAAGTCGTACCCGCCAGCCTCCACCTGTGTCAAGGCGGTTGCGGTACGAGAAGACTTGGAGAGCGGACGTGTCCTGGGCGAGCGCGGGGTTACTGGATACAGGTCTGGGACGCGGTCGCGAAGACGTTGTCCTGCCACAGGCCGCCGGCGCAGCTTGTGGTGCAGCGCGGCGCGCGGCGAGACGGCCGCCCGGCGCTTCGAGTACGATGGCGGATACGCGCGGGACGGCGAGCGTTCCCGCAGCGGGGGCTCACCTTCTACATCGAGGAGGTCGCTATGAGCGGCAACGGTCAGGCGGCGCAGATCCGCGGTCGACTCCATCACCCCGTCGTCGACGCCGACGGGCACTGGCTCGAGTACAGCCCGCTGATGCGGGAGGAGTTCCGGAAGATCGGCGGCGACGCCGCCGTCGAGGGGCTCGACACGGCCGGGTCGCGTGTCCCGAACGCGCTCAAGCTCACCGTGGCCGAGCGGAGCCGCCGGCGGGTCGGCCAGGAGGCGTTCTGGTCGACGCCGAGCGAGAACGTGCTCGACCGCGCGACCGCGATGTTGCCGCGCCTCATGTACGAGCGCCTGGACGACCTCGGCATCGACTTCTCGGTGGTCTACCCGACGGCGGGGCTCTCGTATCACCGGCAGCCCGACACGCGGCTGCGCCGGGCGATGTGCCGCGCCTACAACGTGTTCACGGCCGATCAGTTCCGGCCCCACGCCGACCGGATCATTCCCGCGGCGATCATCCCCATGTACACGCCCGAGGAGGCGCTCGAGGAGCTGGACTTCGCCGTGACTCAGCTCGGCTATCGGGTCGTGATGGTCGGCGGCCTCATGCGCCGGCCCGTGCCCGCGCTCGCCGAGGAGCGCCCGGAGGCCTCGCGCTTCCTCGAGTGGTACGACGTGATCGGCATCGACAGCCCCCACGACTACGATCCCGTCTGGCAGCGGTGCCGCGAGCTGCGCGTCGCGCCGAGCTTTCACAACGGCGCCCGCTCCATCCTCCTGCGCAACTCGCCGTCGAACTTCTGCTACAACCACATCGGCCACTTCGCCTCGGCCGGCCACGCCGTCGCCAAGGCGATCTTCTTCGGCGGCGTCACGCGCCGCTTCCCCGACCTCAACTTCGCCTTCCTCGAAGGCGGTGTCGGCTGGGCGTGCATGCTCTACGCCGATCTGATCGGCCACTGGGAAAAGCGCAATGGCAAGGCCATCGAGCGCACGAAGCCGTCGAGCCTCGACCGCGCGGCGCTCACCGAGCTGGCGAAGAAGTACGGCTCGCCCGCCGTCGCCGACCTCGTGAGCCGGGGCGAGGGGCTCGATCCGGACTCGACGCTCACCGGTGGCGTCGAGGACGTCGACGACTACTTCCGCTGCCGCATCGAGAAGAAGCAGGACATCCGCGATCTGTTCGTTCCGCGCTTCTACTTCGGCTGTGAGGCCGACGATCCGACGAACGCGTGGGCATTCAACAGCCGCGCCAATCCGATGGGCGCGCGCCTCAACGCGATCTTCAGCTCCGACATCGGCCACTTCGACGTGCCCGACATGACCGACGTCGTGCCCGAGGCCTACGAGCTGGTCGAGCACGGCCTGCTCACCGACGACGACTTTCGCGATTTCATGTTCGCCAACGCCGTGCGCTTCTGGGGCGAGGTGAACCCCGACTTCTTCAAGGGCACCGCGGTGGCGGGGCCCGCGGCAGACGTCCTCGCCACAACACCTGCCCGCGTCTGAGCGCTTCGACCTGGAGGGGGCCCTCACATCGATGGAGGGCCCCCTCCGCCCCGACTGGAGGACGAGACCATGAACGAACTGCCGATCTCCGGCTCCTACCGGCCGACCATCATGGGCACGAACGCCATGGTGGCCTCCGGCCACTACCTCGCGACGCAGGCCGGCGCTCGCATCCTCGCGCGCGGCGGCAACGCCATCGACGCCGGCGTCGCCGCGGGGCTCTGCCTCACCGTGCTGCACATCGACATGGTGAACCTGGCCGGGGTCGCGCCGATCATGATCTACCTCGCCGAGGAGGACCGGGTCGTCACCATCAGCGGCCTCGGCCGATGGCCGCGCGCCGCCAGCGTGTCCTACTTCGTGGAGCATTGCGGCGGGCGCATCCCGCTGGGCGTCCTGCGCTGCATCACGCCCGGGTCGCCCGATGCCTGGATCACGGCCCTCGAGCGATACGGCACGCTGAGCCTCGGCGAGGTCATGGAGGAGGCGCTGCGCCTCGCCGCCGACGGCTTCCCCATGCACCCGTTCATGGCCGCGAACGTTGCCGATGCCGCGAGCCAGTTCCGCCAGTGGCCGTCGAGCGCGGCAGTGCTCATGCCCGGTGGCCGGCTGCCCGAGACGGGCGAGATCTTCGCGCAGCCCGACCTCGCGAGGACGATTCGCCGGCTGATCGACGCCGAGGGGCGCGCGCGGGGCGGCGGCCGGGACGCGGGTCTGGATGCCGCGCGCGACCTGTTCTATCGCGGAGACATCGCGCGGGAGATCGCGGCGTTCTACGCGGCGGAGGGCGGCCTCCTCACCTACGACGACCTCGCCGCGTTCCGCGTTCAGGTCGAGGAGCCCGTGCGCGCGCGCTTTCGCGAGTACGAGATCTACACGTGCGGCCCGTGGTGCCAGGGGCCCGTGCTGGCGCAGGCGCTCACGCTGCTCGAGCCCTACGACCTCCAGGCGCTCGGCCACAACACGGAGGCCTACGTTCACGTGATCACCGAGGCGCTCAAGCTGGTCTTCGCCGATCGCGAGCGCTACTACGGCGATCCCGAGTACGTCGACGTGCCGATGGCCGGCCTGCTCTCGGAGTCCTATGCCGACGAGCGGCGCCGGCTCATCCAGATGGACCGGGCGCATCCCGGCATGCCGGCGCCGGGCGATCCGCGCCGGGGCGGCGCCGCCCCCGCGTGGAGCGGCCTCGAGCGGAGCGCGGCCCACGGAAGTGGCGCATCACTCGTTGGCGGCGCGCGTCGCAGCGACCCTGCCGCGGCGGAGACGCTCGATACGACGTACGTCTGCGCCGTCGACCGGCGCGGCAACATGTTCTCCGCGACGCCGAGCGACGGCTGCTTGAGCGCGCCGGTCACGCCGGGCACGGGGCTCGGGATCTCATCGCGCGGCTCACAGTCGTGGGCCGTGCCGGGACATCCGAGCTCCGTGGCCGCGGGCAAGCGCCCGCGGCTCACGCCGTGCCCCGCGATCGTGTTCAAGCGCGGCCGGCCGTTCATGCCGCTCGGCACGCCGGGGGGCGACGTGCAGTGCCAGGCGATGTTGCAGGTGTTCCTGAACGTCGCCGTGTTCGGCATGACGCCGCAGGCGGCGATCGAGGCGCCGCGATTCGCCACGTACAGCTACCCCGGCTCGTTCGAGCCCCACGAGTACCACGCGGACGAGCTGCGCATCGAGCGCCGGCTCGCGGCGAGCATCGGGGGCGCCCTCGCTGGCAAGGGCCACAAGGTCGTGACCTGGCCGGACTGGACCTGGCGAGCCGGCGGCGTCTGCACCATCGCGGTCGACCACGTGACGGGCGTGCTCGCCGCCGGCGCCGACCCTCGTCGCATGGGGTACGCCATCGGCTGGTAGTCGACGGCAGCGGCTCAAGTCCTCCGGCTCCCCCGCCGATACATGAGCGGGGGAGTCCATGGACATCCGGGTCGGAGCGGTCGCGCGGGTCGGCCCACCGCCGGCCAAGCCGGCGGCGGGCATCGACGTCGTCGAGGCCAAGGTGCTCGCGATCAGGCCTCCCCGCTCGAGCAGCCAGAACGTCCCCAATGGCCGCGTCGACCAGCGCCGAGGCGGCAGCCCCGCGCAGGACCCACCAGGCGCCCGCGTCCTCGTGCTGATGGTGGTCGACGGCGCGCGGGTCCCGAAGGACCTCCAGACCCGCGATTACCGGGTCTTCCTCCGCTTCGCGCGGCGATGACCCCGGCGCGCAATCGGCGGCAGCCATTGGGGTAAAGTCCCCCGCCGGCCGAGCCGATGGAGCCTCCGGGGGGAACACCATGAACCGCTCTGGAGCCCATCGCGTTCAGCTCCTGGCCATCGCCCTGACCCTCGGCTCAGCAGGACCGGTCCTCGCGTCGCCCGTGTCGTGCACGGTCTCCGTCTCGGAGATCGTCAACGTCCGGGCGGAGGGCGTGACCGAGCCGATCGGCGACCTGATGCTCACCTGCACCGGTGGAACGCCCACGGCCGACGGCGCTCCCGTCCCGCGGGTGAACGTCGCCGTGTTCCTGAACGCGATGCCCACGAGCCGCGTGCTGGCGGCGCCCTGGGCCGAGCCCCTGCTGATGGTCGACGAGCCCGCGCCGGCCACCCAGCTCTCGTGCCCGAGTCCCGACGGCCTCTGCACGACCCTCGGCACGGGCACGGGCATCGGCGTCTACGACGGCTCGGCCGGCCGGCCCAACGTGTTCCAGGCGCAGCAGTCCGGGAACTCCATCGCATGGCCGGGCGTGCCCTTCGACCCGCCCGGCGACGGCGGCGCGCGCCTCCTCCGTCTGACCAACATTCGCGTGAACGCGGCCGGCCTGGCCGCCTCGGCCACCACGCCACCCCCGGTCGCCGCGCTGGTCACCACCTCGGGCGACATCTCGCTGCCCGTCGTGAACCCCAACCAGACCGTCGGCACGATCCTGCCGAGCCTCGCCGTCTCCATCCGCGATGCCCTCAGCTTGGCACCGCTCACCGGCGTGATCGCCCTGCCGCGCTGCAACGGCGCGAGCCAGCTTCGCATCGCGACGATCCGGTTCACCGAGCAGTTCCCCGGCGCGTTCCGGAAGCGCGCCGCCGCGACGACGTTCGCGACACCCCTGGCTGTCGCGAGCCAGAACGTGCCGGGCGCCGCCTCCACGACCGAGACGGGCTTTCTCAACACGAGCCTGGTCGGCCATCCCGTGCGCGGCCCGCTCAACACGGCGGGCCTCACCGACTTCGGCACGCGGCTCAAGGCGGCGTTCGGCAACGTGCCCGCCGGCGTCAGCCTCTTCGTCGACGCCGCGGGCGCGAGCCTGCTCGGCGTGCCGGACAACACGGCGCGCGTGACGGCCTCCGAGTCGAGCGGCTTCACGCCCGTGAGCGAGGCCGCGGGGCTTCCCGGGACCGCGCCCATCGCGTTGCACGACGGAGTGGGCGGGGCGGTCTGGGAGATCACCGACTCCGATCCGCTCGCCACGAACTCGATCGAGTTCGGCGTCTACGTGTCGTACAGCGGCGACCTGTTCAACGGACCGGCGCTCGGCACGGCATCGATCGCCGCGAGCCTGTCCCCGGCGGGCGCGGCGAGCGCGCTCGGCGGGCCCATTCCGCGCTTCGCTCCGGGGCCGGCACCGGCGAGCTTCTTCAGCATCACCGAGTGCGGCGGGGCGCCGGCGCTGGCCGCGGCCATTCTCCCCTCGAGCCGCTCGGTGAAGATCGGCACGTCCGCGACGGTGTTCGCCACGGTCATCAACACGGGCACCGACAACGCCATCGGATGCCGGATCACGCCGATCAACACGATGCCGGCCGCGTTCGCCGCCCGGACGGCCGACGAGACCAACGCGATCGTGGGCACGCCGCCCGTGGACATCCCCATCGGCACCTCGCAGAGCTTCGTGCTCGCGCTCAAGCCGACGGGCGCGATCACGCCGGTCGACGTCCAGTTCAGCTTCGACTGCGCCAACAGCGAGCCCGCGCCGATCATCCCGGGCCTGAACACGGTCTTGTTCTCCGCGGCGTCCGCCGCCGTGCCCGACGTCGTGGCGCTGGCCGCGACGGACAGCGGGGACGGCGTGGTGACCCTGCTCGGGGAGACGGGCATGGCGGCCTTCGCCGTGGCGACCGTGAACGTGGGCGCCGCCGGCTCGATCACGGTGTCCGCCGACACCGGCCCGACCGTGCTGCCCGTGAAGACCTCCGTGTGCCGGACCGAGCCGGAGACCGGCGCGTGCATGCATACCCCGGCGCCGACCGTGACCACGACGGTCGCCGCGAATGCGACCCCGACGTTCGCCGTCTTCGTCATGGGATCGGGCACGGTGCCGTTCAACCCGGCCACCAACCGCGTGTTCGTGCGGTTCAAGGACACGCCGGGCGCCACCCGCGGCGCCACCAGCGTGGCGATCCGGACGCAGTGACGTCCGGACGCGGTCACCCGCGGAACAGGATCTTGAACACGACGCGCCGGCTCGAGCCGCGATCGAGCCGCCGCTCGGCGTCGTAGATCAGCTCCTGCTTGCCGCGGCCGCTCGCCGAGGCCAGCGCGGCGAAGCACTCGTGAGTGTCCGGCTCGACGGTCTGCAACACCTCGAGCCCGCGCACCAGGACCCGGAACGAGCGCTCCTGGCTGAGGCGCAGGTTCATGGCGTCGCCGCCCTGATCGTCGGTGTGCCCTTCGATCACCACGCCCGCGACGCGGTCGCGGAGCGGGCCGCAGACCGCGCGCGCGTAGACGGGCATGATCTCGCGCAGGAACGTCTCCGCAGCGTCCGTCAGCGCGCTCTTTCCCAGCTCGAAGCGGAGCAGGTGCTCGGGCACGATCAGCCTGAGCGCGTGCGGGTCCACCGCGTCGGCCTCGGGCACGACGCCGAGGCGCTGGAGCTCCTCGAGGGCGACCGCCAGCGGTTCGGCGCGCGCTGGCTGAGGTGGCGCCGCGCTCGGCGGCGGGTCCGCGATGCGCGCGAATGGGCGGGGCGCGCTCGCCGTGGCGACGAGGAGCAGCATGAACACGACGGCGAGCGACGTCATCAGATCGGTGAAGCCAGCGGCCAGCAGGTGGCCTGCCGGCGCGCCCCGATGGCCTTCGGCAGTGCGCGCTTTTCCCGCGCCGCCCTCGAAGGCCCCGGGCGCCCTCACCGGACGGCCTTGTCGGTCCCCGGCGCGACGGCGAGCGAGCGCTCGCGCACGGTGCGCCGTGGCGGCGCGGCGGCCGCCACCGCTCCGCCGATGCGCTCGACGAGCGCCGAGATCTGCGCCTGGATGCGCGTCTGGTTCGCCTCGAGCGCCTCGACCACCGCGGTGAGCGCCTCGCGCATCTCGCGCCCCCGGCCATCCGTGCGGCGCAGCTCGTCGAGCAGATCCTCGGCGGTGCGGTGCGGGAACGACTCGTCGAGCAGCGCGACGAACTCGGCGTGCTGCTCGTGGAGCCGGCGCACGGCCGGCCGCTCGAGCAGCAGGAACGCGTTCGCGCAGATCAGCCCCACGATGGAGGTGAGGAACTTGCCGGCGAGCCCGTTGATCAGTCCGGCGATGCCGGCGATCGCCGGCCCCTCGGCGTGCAGTCGGGCGAGGCCGATGCAGATCGCCACGAACGTGAGCGTCAAGCCCATGCCCGTGATGAGCGACGGGACCTGCGCGAAGGAGCCGAGGTCCACGCCGCGCAGGACCGCGTCGGGCGTGAAGAAGTCCTCGGCCCGTCGCGTGCTGAACACGCGCGGCTCCTTGAACCAGGGCACGTGCTCGATGAGCAGCGTCTTCCGATACTGGATCCACGGCCGCCGGAGCGCGGGCTCGGCGCGCATCGCGCGATCCAGCTCGCGGAGGCGGTCGAGGTCCGCCGCCTCCGACGCGGTGGGCGGCGCCGTGGGCCGTCGATCAGCGTAGGCGCGGTCGTACGCGCGGTCGAGGTCGGTGGCCTCGACGCGCTCGGCCATCTCGGAGAGCTGGGCCTCGAGCTGCTCGAACGGCCAGGCCGCGCGCCGCACGCCGCGCACGAGGCGCACCGCCTGCCACAGGCAGAAGAGGGCGAGGCCCGCGGCGCCGAGCCAGCAGAGGAGCGGGCTCGCGAGGGCGCCGAACGGGGAGACGTCGCGGAACAGGGCGTCCGTGACCACCTGCCAGGCGCGCATGCCGGGCGCGCCCTCAGAGCCTCAGCTTGTTCGAGGCGTCGAGCGCGGCCACCTTGTAGCACTCCGCCAGCGTCGGGTAGTTGAACACCGTCGACAGGAAGTAGTCGAGGCCGCCGCCGAGCCCGAGGACGGCCTGCCCCACGTGCACCAGCTCGGTGGCGCCGGTGCCGATGCAGTGGATGCCGAGCAGGCGCCGGTCGTCGCGGTGGAACAGCATCTTGAACATGCCGCCGTGATCGCCCAGGATCTGGCCGCGCGCGATCTCGCGATAGCGCGCCACGCCGGTCTCGTAGGGCACCTTGTTCGCCGTCAGCTCGTGCTCGGTCGCCCCGACCATGGACATCTCGGGAATCGAGTAGATGCCGATGGGAAAGTGCGGCGCCATCGGCCCCGCGTCGACGCCGAAGGCGGCGCACGCGGCGAGGCGCCCCTGCTCCGACGACGTCGCGGCGAGGCTCGGGTAGCCGATGACGTCGCCGGCCGCGAGGATGTGCGGCACCGCGGTGCGGTAGAAGCGGTCGACGCTCAGGCGGCCGCGCGAGTCGGCCGCCAGGCCGGCGGCCGCGAGGTTCAGCGCGGCCGTCGACGCCTGGCGGCCGGCCGAGAACAGCACCATGTCGGTGACGAGGCGCTTGCCCGACGCCAGGTGGAGCACGGCGCGCCGGGAGGCGCCGTCCGTGAGCGTGATCGACTCGACGCTCTCGCCGAAGCGGAACGTCACGTTGCGCGAGCGCATCTGGTGAAACAGCTCGTCGACGATCTCGCGATCGACGAACTCGAGCGGGCGCTCGCGCTGCTCGACCAGGGTCACGGCGACGCCGAGGGCGGCAAAGACCGACGTGTACTCGATGCCGATGACGCCGGCGCCGACCACGGCGAGGCTGCGCGGAAGCTGCTTGAGCCGGACGACGTCGTCGCTCGTCAGGATGACCTCGCCGTCCGCCGCGACCCCGGGCGGCTCCGCGGGGTGCGTGCCGACGGCGAGAACGACGTGCTCCGCGGTGACGGGACGCCACGCGCCGCCCTCGCCCCTGATGGTGAGCGTGTGCGGATCCTGGAACGAGGCTTCCCCTCCGATCAGCGTCACGTCGTTGCGCTGGAGCTGATGCTCGATCACCTCGATCTCACGGGCCACGACCTTGTCGATGCCCGCGAGCAGCTGATCACAGGTCGGCCGGCCTTCTGCGCGGCCCCAGGGCAGGCGGTCGCCGCGCCCGGCGAGCCCGGACAGGGTCACGACCGCCTCGCGCATGGTCTTGCTCGGGATGGTGCCGGTGTCGAGGCAGACGCCTCCCACGCAGCGGCGCTTCTCGATGACCGCCGTGCGCCGGCCGAGCTTGGCCGCCTGGACGGCGGCGCGCTGCCCGGCGGGCCCGCTTCCGACGCAGACGAGATCGAAATCGTATGTGGCGCTCATGGCATTCCTTTGGTGTGGGTCCGTGGATCGAGGGCGACGCCAGCCGCCCGGCCTCCGGGTGAGCAAGGAGCGCGCCAGGGCCGGGACGCCGCAAGTCGGCAATTTCGGCCGACAGCGGCGTCACGCGACCCCGGCCACGCGGCACGGTGCCGGGCACTCGGCACGATTGACCTAGCGGATGGCGCACACGAGTGCCGGCCGGCGATTCGACGGTCGAACGATCCGCGACCGCGATAGAACAGACGCAACCATCCGGAGAAAGAGATCGGCGCGACGGGCCGGCGACTTGAGGGCGCGCCTCGGCTTGACACGTTCCCCCGGGCGGGCGCAGTATCGCGCGAGCGTTCCCCGGACCTGCCGCCGCCGTTGACATCCGGGGGATCTGCGATGCGCTCCTGTCGGCAATCCTCGTGAGCAAGCAGACCGAATCCGCGGTCGCGCGGTGGATCGCGCGAGACTTCCGGGCGCTCCTCGGCGCAACCTCGGCCGCCGTGTATCGAATCGAGGGCGGTCGCGCGGACCCGCGGATCGTGGCGGTCTCGGAGGGCCGGCG
>Ga0187894_10005562_pt1 | contig 12779 bp, 5 predicted proteins | sample GBC1701081metaG_FD_136650 | JGI IMG/M metagenome (GOLD analysis project Ga0187894, IMG submission 136650) | White microbial mat communities from a lava cave in the Kipuka Kanohina Cave System on the Island of Hawaii, USA - GBC170108-1 metaG ... | reverse complement strand
CGACGTCGCCCGCCCGGTGGCCGACTACCTGCCCGGCTTCGGGGCCAACGGCAAGCACACCGTCACCGTCGAGCACATCTTGTTGCACACCTCGGGATTCCCCCACGCCACGCTGCTCCCGCCGTCGTGGGACACCAGGGAGGGCCGGCTCGGCGCCTATGCCTCCTGGGAGCTGACCTTCCAGCCGGGGACCGCCTTCGAGTACCACCCGACCTCGGCGCACTGGGTCCTGGCCGAGGTCGTGGCCGAGGTGGCCGGCGCCGACTTCTGGGACTTCCTCGAGCAGCGGGTCACGCGCCCCGCCGGGCTGGCGGGCCGGGTGCTCGGCTTGGCGCCCGACGACCAGGACGACATCGCCGTGCTGGTCGCCACGGGCGAGCCGGCCACGCCCGACGAGCTGGAAGCGGCCATCGGGGTCCGCGAGCTGCCGAACACCGAGGTGACCGAGGAGAACCTGCTGGCCTTCAACCGGCCCGACGTCCGCGCCGTCGGGCTGCCGGGCGCGGGCGGCGTGATGCGGGCCGCCGACCTGGCCCTGTACGGCCAGGTCCTGCTGCACGACCCGGCCGGCATCTGGCGCCCCGACGTGCTGGCCGACGCGGTCGGCCACGTCCGCAACCGCATGGGGGACCCGGTGTTCTCCATGCCGGCCAATCGCACGCTCGGCCTGGTCCAGGCGGGCGACGACGGTCTCGGCTTCCTGCGCGGCTTCGGCCGCGCCACCTCGCCCCGGGCGGTCGGCCACAACGGGGCCGGCGGCCAGATCAGCTGGGCCGACCCGGTCACCGGCCTCTCGTTCGCCTACGCCACCAACGGCATCGACGCCAACGTGATCCGCCAGTTCCGCCGGGGCATGGCCCTGTCGACCATGGCGGCCGAACTGGTGGGCTAGCCAGCCCGGCGGCGATGGCCGATCCCCTCGACCGCTACCGCGCCAAACGCGACTTCGGGCGGACGCCGGAGCCGGCCGGTGACGCCATCGCCGAGCCCGTCCCCGAACCCGGGCCGGGCGACGGCGCCGACGGGCGGTTCGTCGTCCAGGAGCACCACGCCACGGCGCTGCACTGGGACCTCCGGCTGGAGCGCGACGGCGTCCTGGCGTCGTGGGCGGTGCCCAAGGGCATCCCGCCCACTCCCGGCGAGGACCACCTCGCCGTCCACACCGAGGACCACCCGCTCTCCTACCTCGACTTCTCCGGCTCCATCCCCGAAGGCGAGTACGGCGGGGGCCTCATGGCGATCTGGGACACCGGGACCTACCAGTGCCACAAGTGGTCCGATCGTGAGGTGATGATCACCCTCCAGGGCGGCCGGGCCCGTGGCCGCCACGTGCTGTTCCGCACCGGCGGCCGCAACTGGATGCTGCATCGGATGGACCCGGCCGAGGACCCCAGCCGCGGCCCGATGCCCGCGTCGTTCACCCTCGTGGCGGCTGACGAAGGACCCTTGCCGGAGGACGAAGCGAACTGGTCCTTCGAGGCCGCGCTCGGCGGCCTCATGGTGGTCATCGCGTCCGCAGGAGGCCGGGCCCGGGTCGAGGACGGTGGAGGGCGGGACGTCTCCTCGCAGTGGCCCGAGGTGCGACCTCTGGGGCGGGAGCTGGGCGCCGTCGAGGTGGCCATCGAGGCCGAGGTGGTGGTGGCCGGCGGCGATGGTCGACCGGCCGGCTCGGCCCTGCGGCAGCGGCTCGGTGCCGCGGGCGAAGCGGGCGTGAAGCGCGCCGCCGGCCGTCACCCGGCAGCCTTCGTGGTCACCGACCTGTTGTGGCTGGAAGGCCACGACACCACGGGGCTGCCCTACCGGGACCGCCGGGTGCTGCTGGACCAGTTGACGCCGAGCGGCCGGTCGTGGCAGCCCACAGTGTCGGCACCGGGCCAGGGCCGGGCGATGCTCGACGCCAGCCGGGCCCAGGGTCTGGCCGGCGTCCGGGCCCGGCGCCTGGACGCCGGCTACCGGGCCGGCGCCGTGCGCTTCGCGGCCGCCCCGGCGTCACCGGCCGGGGGCCGGTAGTCGGGCCGCCGGGAGCGGCCGACCGCTCCTCGGCGGGCTACCGCCCGGCCGGTCCCCGACGGCTCAGCACGATGGCCACGTGCTGGCCTCGACGAACGGCGGCACCGGCGGCGGCCAGGGCATCCTCCACCGGGCCCACCACCTCGTCCACCGACTCGGGACCCTCGACGCGAAGCCGCAGCCGCACCAGGTCGACGCCGGCGCCGGTGCGCATCACCGACAGCCGGCCCGGGCCCCCGGCGCCCTCCAGGGCGGACCGGGCGTTGTCCATGGTGGCCCGATCGGCGTCGGGGAAGCCGCCCACGACGGTGACGTCGGCCGGCCAGCCCGGCCAGCCGCGCGAGGAGCCGGCCTCGTCGGCGAACTGGGGCTCCCACCCCTCGACGTCGAACGGGCCGTCCGAGGTGGCGTCCAGCCGCAGGGTGCCCTCGACCTCGGCCCGGCACCGCCACGTGCGCGGGAACCGATCCTCCAGCGCAGTTCCCGACTCCACGGCGTGGTAGGCGCACCGCTCCGCCAACACCTCCAGGCGCCGGCAGCGCACCGGGCCGAACGGGCCGACCAGCGCCTGGGCGAACACAGGGGACGGGTCGCGCAGCTCGGCGAACTGGAGGGCGATGACGTCGAACTCGACGCGGCCGGGGCCGGCCACGGCCGGCGCGAAGACGGCGAACTCGGCCCGGCTCACTCGCCCGAGCCCCGGAAGTTGGGCCCGACGACGCGGTCGTAGGGGGGGCCGCCCTTGGCGCAGTTGCAGCTCTTGCACATGGGCGCCAGGTTGGCCAGCTCGCTGTACCACCGGGCCCGCTGGGCCTGGGTCCCGTCGTGGCCGCCGCCGGGCCGGTTCCAGTGGGCGGCGACGGGGTCGACGTGGTCCAGCGTCAGCAGCTGCAGGTCGACGCGGGGGTCGCGCACCTTGGCGCAGCACGGGCAGACGTAGAGGTGCGCTCTCGCCTCGGGCGGGTAGGCCCGGCGGTCGGCGCTCGCCACGGCGTTCTCCAGGGTGGCGCGCCGGGCCTCCCGGAAGGCGCTGGCGGCGGCGTTGAACCCGCCGTAGAGGTCCCGGCGGATGTCGACGGCGGGCTTGAGCTTGAACGTCCCGTCGCCCACCGGGTCGACCAGCGCCGAGGGATGGTCGGCCACCGCGGCGAACGGGCGGACCTTGGTCCCGATGGCGCCGGCGAAGGCGGCGTCGACCTCCGATGGCGGCGCCATCTTGGCGGTCTCACCCTTCTCGGGCCGGAGGAAGTCCAGGCGCACCAGGCCGTGCACCTCCTCCTTGGTGGCGACGGCCGGCCGCCACAATCCCTTGACCGTCCGGGCCAGGAACTTGGCGCCGATCCACCGGGGCGGCGGGGCACCCCCCGCCGCCGTCGCGCCGGCCGCCGGCGGCGCGTTCGCACCGGCCTCGGTCGGCGCCGGAGCCCCGACGGTGGCACCGGCGGCGGCCGCACCCGGCCCGCCGGGGCCGGCCTCGATGACGGTGCCGTCGCTGGTCGGCGTGAGGTTCCGGGCCTGCGGGGCCAGCGGGGCGTCGGGGGGCACGGTGCTGGCCACCGCGGTGGGCGGCCGCTTGGGCCCCACCCGCAGGAGGGCCTGGCCGCCGACCAGGTGCTTGGCCGCGATGCGGTTGAAGATCTCCTGCTCCACCGGGGTCAGACCACCCTTGGCCACCACCTTGGCCAGCCGGGGCCAGTCCACGTGGGCACCGTGCTGCACCCGGAACGGCGCCGGCCTCAGGCCGTCGATGACCGGCTGCGTCGGGCCGTGGATCTGGTACAGGTCGTGGTCGCCGGTGTAGGCCAGGCCGCTCACCTTGTCGATCAGGACGCCGCCGCTCGATCCCACCTGGTCCTTGACCAGCAGCTGGCCGGCCCGCAGCCTTCTGCGCATGGCCGGCTCGTGGGCGTAGTACTCGTCCTTGCGGGTGCGCCACCGGGCCCACCACCGCCGGACCACGTCGACGGCTCCCTGGCTGGCGAGCTGGTCGCACACCGCCTTGTCCGGCCGGCGGGGCAGGAACCAGGCCGCCTTGCCCAGATGCTCGGCGGGCGCGCCGAGCAGCAGGTCGTCGGCATCCAGCGTCTTTTGCTTGTACTCCTCCGACTTGGGCAGCGCCCCCTGCTCGAGGAGCTGGGTCGCCTCCAGGTTGGTCTTGCGGATGTCGAAGGCGACGCCGGTGGTGTCGGCCACCGCCTGCGCCTGCAGGTAGCTGGGCATCGGCAACCCGAACGCCGACAGCAGCCGCAAGTCGACCACCACCGCCTGCTCGGTCGCTTTCGTGATGTCGGTGACCTTGTTCCGGCGCCCGTACTCCTCGATCTGGCCGACCAGCTTGGCCAGCGCTGCGGCGAAGCCCGGCGGAGCCCCGCTGGCCAGCACGGCGGCCTCGCCCCGGGCCACCGCCTCGCGTTCGAGGCGCACCGCCACGGCGGCGATCTCCCGCAGCTGCTTGACCTGGCGCTCGAGAAGTCCGCGCTCCTCGGTGTTGGCGGCGGTGCCCATCCGCTGCTCCAGGCCGTTGATGGCCGCACCGATCTTGTGCGACAAGAGCTCCGGCTCGGCCGACGACATCGAGATGCGGACCCGGCCGTCGGGCCCCGGGGCCGCCGTGATCGTGTGGGGTGCGCCCGCCATCGACAGGCCCTTCTCCTGCCGCTTGAAGACGGCCGCCACCTTCTCACGCACCTTGGCGGCTCCCGCCGACACTGCACCCTTGCCCTTCTCGTAGGCCGCGGTGGCCTTGGCCTTGCCCTTCTCGTAGATCCCTCGGGCCTTGTCGGCGCCCCGCTTGGCCGCCATCCAGATGGGCGCGGTGGCCTTCACCACGCCGTTGACCGCCCAGTCGATGGCCCGCGCCATGGGTTGGCGAGCCTTCTCGACGATGGCCTTGATCTTGTCGCCCAGCCCGCCGAGGCCGAGCAGGCTGCCGAGGAACGACAGCGCCAACGGGAGCAACCGGGCGAGGGTCGACTCGATCTTCTCGGCGATGCCACCGAGCGCACCCTTGGCGATGCTGCCGGCGGCATCGATCACCGTCTCGACGAACTCGCGGATCTGCGACCCGCGCTCCACCAGGAACATCACGATGTCGTAGATCATCCGGCACGCCTTGACGAAGGCGGCGGCCGGGTTGAGCAGCGAGACCAGGAACGTGATACCGCCCTTGACCAGCTTTTCGACCACGAACTCCTTGATGCGCCCGAGCACGGTCTCCTCGAAGTTGGAGAACTTCTCCAAGATGGCGGCGGCCAGGCTCATGGGCCCCTCGACCACGATCCTCTTCACGACGTCGGACCCCGTCTCCAGGGCGGCCATGGCCTTCTCGCCGATCTTCTTCACGAACCGCTCGCGGACGGTGACCCACGTCAGGCCGAGGACCGACAGGGCCGTCTTGAGCATCCCGGGCACGTCGAAGGTCTTGGGGACGTCGAGGTTGGCGGCGCCCAGCGACCCCACCAGCCAGTCCATGAGGCCCTTCTGCAGGTGGTCCTCGATCTTGTCCCGGAAGCGCTGCACCCCGCCCTTGACGGCGGTCACGAAGTCGCCGAGGAAGCGGATGGGTGAGGCGACGATGTGGCCCACGGCGTCGGCGATGCGGGCCAGGGCGGTGAACAGCAGGTCCTTCAGCTGCGACACGACCCGGCGGGCGTTGTTGAACGAGTCGACGGCCCAGTCGACCAGGCCCTTGTTGGCTTCCTGTGCCTCGGTGATCTCGGCGTGGACGGCGTCGGCCGACTCCTGGTACTTCTGCGCCAGCCCGGCGGCCAGGTCGTTGAACGTGTCGGTGACGGTGGCGTCCAGGTCGGCGAACCGCTCGGTGATCTCGGCCGCCGCCTCCTGCCCGTAGGTGGCCAGGTCGCCCTTGAGGGACGCGACGAAGGCGGCCACGTCGTCGCGACCCGTCTGGATGCGGCGGGTGACGGTTTCCATCTCGGCGGCCACGATCCGGGCGATGCTCCGCACGAGCGCCTTCATGCTCCGCTCGTACAGGCGGCGGGAGACCTGGAACAGCTCGTTGGCCTCCTCGGGAAGGCCCTTCCACTGGTCGCGGCCCCACCGGAAGGGGCCACGGACGCCGGAGTACCGGCGGTCCTTGTAGGCGGTGAGCCGCCGGTTCCAGTCGGCGGTGAAGTTTTGGCGGATCGCCGCCTCACCCTCGCTGAAGGCGGCCTCGACCTTGGCGTCGAGGCCGGCCAGGATCGCCTCCACGTCGGCCTTGGTGGTGCCGAAGATGGCGTTGATCTGGTCGGCCACCGCCTTGCGCTGCTGCTCGTCGCGGTCCTTGGTCGACTCCTTGCGGCCGGTGACCAGCCCGCCCGCGGCCGTCATGGCGCCCCGGGCGCCGAGGACGGTCGAGGTCTCCGTCGCCGCCGCGTCCGTCGCCGCCCCCTGCAGGATCCTCGCCTCGGCGGCGCGCACCTTCACCGGGGCCGACCGGGCGTGCTCCTCAGCGGCGTGCTTGGCGTCCAGGGCGTCGAGGAACGCCGGCTCCTTCGACTCGGCCAACTGCGGCTCGGTGATCTCGGCGTCGGCCATCTGCTGATCGACGGTGGCCGGGCCGGCCCGGAAGTCGAGTTGCTCGTTCGGGGCCGGGGCGGGCATGGCCGCCGAGGCCCCAAGGCCGGGTGGCTGGCTGAGGGTCAGCGGAGCCATCGGGGTCACGGCCTTCGGCACCGCCTTGGACAGGTCGGGCTCGGCCTGGGTCTTGGCGGACACGTCGCCGGCCGCCGTCGCCTGGCCCGCCCTGGCGCTGGCGCCGATCGCTTCCTTCATGCCGGCCGCCTTCCCGTCGAGGTTCTCCGCCTCGCCGAGGTTCTTGGGCGACGCCTCGCCGAGGGCAGCCTCCACCGCGGCCACGAACGCCTCCTCGTCGAAGGCCTGCGGCTTGGCCGCGGACATGGTGTCGGCCTGGTGGGCCTGGGCCTGGCTGAGCTCGTCGTTGGCGGGCGGCCGGGCCGCACCCTGGGCCCGGGCGCTCTCGCTCGGGCCGGTGGGGTGCTGGCGGGCCGCTCGGGCGGCGGCCCGGGCCACGCCGGCCACCCGGCGGAAGGTCGGGTCGCCGGCGGGGCTCCGCGGCGCGGGCGGCACCGGAGGCGGCGGGGGGTCGCCCGGCACGAACGCGTACGGCGGCGGCAGCGGCGGGGCCGGCTTCACCACGAGCGCACCCGGCGCAGGGCCGGCCGGGCCGCCGGCCGCCGGGCCGGGCTTGCGGGCGGTGGGCGCGGGGCCCGGGGCGTGGGCCGGCACCCTCGGCGGTGCGGGCCCGGGGGCAGCGGGCGGGGGTGGCTTGGCACCCACCGCCGGCGCCGGCGGGGCGGCCTTCGGCGGCGGGGGCTTGTCGGCCAGCAGGGCCGCCGCTCGAGCCGGCTCGGGCGTGAACTCGGAGAGGTCGACGTCGTCCTCGTCGCCGGGACCGGCCGCCTCGGCCGGAGCCGGGGCCGGCGCCGGCTCGCGCTGCACCTCGGTGACGGCCGGCCGGCGGCCGGCCAGCAACTGGGCGACGGCGGCGTTGCCGGCCCGGCCCTGCAGCTGGGCGAGGAGCACGGGGCTGAGCGATACCCGGCCCGGGCGGCGCAGCGTCGCCTGCACTGCGCTTACGTCGGGAGTCAGAACGGCGCCTTCCGGGCGCGCCTGGGTGCCTGGCGCCGGCCGGGCCGGTCCCTCGGTGGTCTGGGAGTCACCTCCCACGACGACGAGCCTGCCAGCGCCCGCCCCCCGTGATCCGCGCGGCGGGGCCACCGAAGGGGCCACTCGGCGTGCCCGAACGGGCCGCCGTGCGAGCCCCGTCGATCTACAGCGGGCCGCGGCCCCGCGTCACCGCCGTCTCCCTCGGAGCGGGCATCGTCTCCATCCTGGGCTTCGAGAACATCCCCTGCATCGCCATCGAGCGCGGCACGGAGTGGCTCCACTCGGGGAACGCCATCCAGCCCGTCGCCAGGCACGGTCCCGGCGAGGCATGAGCCCGCACCGTCACGGCCGCCGCCGTGTTGCTGGTCGCAGTCGCCGTCACCCCTGCACGTCCCCGCCGCCGAGTCGTTCCGCCGGCGCGCCGTCGCCGGATCACCGCGACCACCGCACCGGGACGGTCGGAGCATCCGACCTCGTCAATGGCGAGCAGTCGCGGCCGGCCTCGCCTCCCGTTCCGGGCGGTCCGAACATGCCGGAGTGAGGTTCCGAGCCTACGAGCAGCCGCTGGTGGAGCCGCAGCTGCCGCAGGCGTAGCAGCTGCCGGCCCGCTGCATCTCGTTGCCGCACGAGAAGCAGAAGGGGGCGTCCCGCTGGGCCGCCCCGGCCGAGGTCGGCGTGGCCACAGCCGGCCGGGGCTCCACGACGCCGGCCGACGGGGTGGCCAGCTCCTCCACGCCGGGCAGCGTGGGCTGGCTGCGCTCGTCGCTGGTGAGGATGCCGAGGTCGGCCCGCTCCTGGTAGGTCAGGTAGTCGACGGCCAGCCGGCGGAAGACGTAGTCGACCAGCGACGAGGCGATGCGCAGCTCGGGGTCGTCGGTCATGCCGGCCGGCTCGAAACGCATGTTGGTGTACTTCTGGACGTAGGTCCGCAGCGGGACGCCGTGCTGCAGCCCGAGGCTGATGGCGATGGAGAAGGCGTCCATCACCCCGGCCAGGGTGGAGCCCTGCTTGGACACTTTGAGGAAGACCTCGCCGGGCCGGCCGTCGTCGTACTCGCCGACGGTGACGTAGCCCTCGCAGTCGGCCACCCGGAAGGCGAAGGTGGCCGACTTGCGGCGCCGCGGCAGGCGCTCGCGCATGGGCTGCTTGACGACCACGGTCTGGCGGTCCAGTGCCTTCTCCAGCTCGGCCACCTTGATGGCCAGCTCGCGGTCGTGGGCCTGGGCCTCGGACTGCGGCTCGTCGCTCTTGGTGGTCGAGAGCGGCTGGGCCACCTTGCAGTTGTCCCGGTAGATGGCCAGGGCCTTGATGCCCAGCTTCCATGCCTCCATGTGGAGCTGCTCGACATCGGCGATGGTGGCCGATTCGGGGATGTTCACCGTCTTGCTGAGCGCTCCGGAGATGAAGGGCTGCACGGCGGCCATGAGGCGGATGTGACCGTAGTGGGAGATCACGTTGTCGCCCATGGAGCAGGCGAAGACGGCCAGGTGCTCGGCCTTCAGGCCGGGCGCGCCGAGGATCGACTTGTGGCGGTCGATGTGGGCCACGACGGCCGCCGCCTCGGCGTCTGAGTACCCGAGGGTGGCGAGGGCCCGGGGCACTGTCTGGTTGACGATCGACATGGTGCCGCCGCCGACCAGTTTCTTGGTCTTCACCAGGGAGAGGTCCGGCTCGACGCCGGTGGTGTCGCAATCGAGGAGAAAGCTGATGGTGCCGGTGGGTGCGAGAACGGTGGCCTGCGAGTTGCGGACGCCGTAGCGCTCGGCCAGCGCCACCGCCTCGTCCCACACCTCCTGCGCCGCCGACAGGACGTCGGTGGGCGCCAGCTCCTCGTCGATGGCGGCCACCGCGTCGCGGTGCATGCGCAGCACCCGCACCATGTGCTCGGCGTTGTCGTGGTAGCCGGCGAAGGGGCCCATGCGGGCGGCGGTCGAGGCCGACGTGGCATAGGCATGGCCGGTCATCAAGGCCGTGATGGCGGCCGCCCACGCCCGGCCATCGTCGGAGTCGTAGGCCAGGCCTTTGGCCATGAGCAGCGCGCCCAGGTTGGCGTAGCCCAGACCGAGCTGGCGGAAGCGCTTGGTGTTCTCCTCGATCGCCGGCGTGGGGTACTCCGACATGCCGACCAGGATCTCCTGGGCGGTGAACATCACCTCGACACCGGCCTTGAAGCCCTCGACGTCGAAGGTGCCGTCGTCGTTCAGGTACCGCAGCAGATTGAGGCTGGCCAGATTGCACGCACTGTCGTCGACGCTGAGGTACTCACTACAGGGGTTCGACGCGGTGATGCGGCCGCTGTTGGCGAGGGTGTGCCAGCGGTTGATGGTGGTGTCGAACTGCAGGCCGGGGTCGGCGCACTCCCAGGCTGCCTCGGCGATCTGGCGGAACAGGTGGCGGGCCTTGACCGTCTCCAGCACGGCACCGGTGGTGCGGGCGGTGAGCTCCCAGTCGGCGTCGGCCTCGACGGCCGCCATGAAGTCGTCGGTCAGGCGGACCGAGTTGTTGGCGTTCTGGTACTGGAGCGAGTTGCTGTCCTTGCCGTCCAGGTCCATGTCGAAGCCGGCCGCCCGCAGGGCGCGGGCCTTGCGCTCCTCGATGGCCTTGCACCAGATGAAGTCCTCCACGTCGGGGTGGTCGGCGTCGAGGATCACCATCTTGGCGGCCCGGCGGGTGACGCCGCCGCTCTTGATGGTGCCGGCCGAGGCGTCCGCCCCCCGCATGAAGCTGACCGGGCCGGAGGCGGTGCCGCCGCCCTTCAGCCGCTCCCTGGACGACCGGATGCGGCTGAGGTTCACCCCGGCGCCCGAGCCGCCTTTGAAGATGATTCCCTCCTCCACGTACCAGTTGAGGATGTCGGTCATGGAGTCCTCGACGGACAGGATGAAGCAGGCGCTGGACTGGCGGACCCGGCCGGCCACACCGATGTTGAACCAGACGGGCGAGTTGAAGGCGGCCCGCTGGTTGACGATGAGGTGCTTCAGCTCGGCGTTGAAGGCGTTGGCCTCGGCCGCGTCGAGGAAGTAACCGTCCTTCACCCCCCACGCCGTGATGGTGTCGGCCACCCGGTCGGCCACCTGCTTCAGCGACCACTCCCGCTCGGGCGAGCCGGGCGCGCCCCGGAAGTACTTCTGGGCCAGGATGTTGGTGGCGTTCACGCTCCAACCAGCCGGTACCTCGACGCCGAGCTGTTCGAAGGCCACGGTGCCGTCGGTGTAGTTGGTGATGCGCGCATCGCGCCGTTCCCACACGACCTCGTCGTAGGGGTGCACCCCCTCGGTGGTGCAGTGGCGGCGGATGCCGATACCGAGTCGTTCGGGCGCGATGGCCATAGCGGGGCCCTCCCCTGTTGTCGCTGACCGGTGCTGGCCGGATACGAATTACAGCACTGGAACTACAACGGTGTCAACGCCCGCCGAAACCCGGGTGTGACCGACGGCACGTACCGGCGCCGCGGCGCCGGCCTCCTGGCTCCCAGTCGAGCACTCCAGACCACCCGCACAGGAGGACACCATGGCCGAGCGCCAACGCAAGCTGCAACTGAAGGTCGGCTTCGAAGGCAAGCCGGAGAAGGAGCTGGCGGTCACCGCCTTTGTGTTCGACCACGCCGGTCGGCTGGTCACCAGCGCGCCGGTGCAGGCCGGCAAGGCGGACCTCGTCCTGCCCGGCGGCTCGGGCCACCCGCAGGTCGTGCTTGGCCCCTCCACGCTGGCCGAGGACGGCGCACCCACGCTGGAGCGCCTTCGCCGGGCCGGCGGGCACGAGCCGTCCTTCCGGCTGGCGGCCGGCGACAAGGTCGTCGACCTCGGCCTGATCCCCGAGCTGGAGTGGCACGGCTGGCGCCACTGCCGGTGCCGCATCCGCGGTCGCGTCGTGCGACCCGTGCTGTTCGGCCACGGCTACTCGGACATGCCCGTCTGCAACGCCATCGTCCACATCTGCGAGGTGGACCGCTGGCCCCTCGTCATCGCCAAGCTGCCCGACCTGGTCCTGGAGCGCCTCCGCGAGGACATCCTGGTCGCGCCGTTCCGGCCCGTTCCCGAACCCGACCCCTCCCCCCTGGCCGGGCGCCTCGGGCGGGACCGCCTCGAGCGGGTCGGGCTGAACCCGCAGCCACTGCCGCCCAAGGTCCTCGAGGTGCGCGCCCACGCGGCTGCGGCCGGCCCGCGGGCCGAGGTCGCAGCGCCAAACGCCGCACTGGTGCTGGACGCCGCCACCCGGGCCGTCTTGTCGTCGGAGTCGATGGAGTCGGTGCGCCGGGTGCTGGTCGACCAGGCCGCGCTCTTCGTGCCCTACATCTGCCTGTGGAAGTACCTGTGGCCCTGGTTCACCTGCGACGAGGTGGCCGTGGTGACCACCGACGAGAACGGCCGGTTCGACACCTCGATCTGGTACCCGTGCCTGGGCGACCGGCCCGACATCTACGTCTGGGTGGAGTACCCCGTCAACGGGACCCCGACCACCGTCTACCGGCCCCTCATGGCCTGCAACACCTACTGGGACTACCAGTGCGGCCGCCAGCTGACCATCCGGGTCACCGACCCCCGCGTGCCCTGGTGCGGCGACGTGCCGCGGCCGCCGGGCTCCCAGGTCGTCATCGTCTCGATCGGTGAGAACCTCGGCTTTCCCGAGATCGAGCCCTCCGGCCTGACCGACGCTGGTGCGCCGCTGGGCGGCAGCATCGAGCCGGTGGTGCTCTTCGGGACCTCGCTCCCCCCCGGCGTAACCCACTACCGCTGGTCGTTCCGCCAGCTCACCCGCAGCAGCGATCCCTCCTTCGTGGCGTCGGCGGCATGGACCGCCATCAGCGAACCGGTGGGTCGCCACTACGAGGTGGGCGCCATCCCGGCCTGGTACCCCCTCTCGACGGTCCCCTCGCCGGAGGGGGCGGTCGTCGAGATCCCCCCGACCGATCCCCCGGGCGGGCCGGACAGCGTGTGGCGGCCGAGCCTCGCCGTCCGGGCCAACAACGCCTCCGCCTTCTTCCTGCGGAGCCTGCGGGGCGCAGTCGGGCCGGCCGCCGGCACCCACGAGCTGAAGCTGGAGCTGTTCAAGCTCGTCGCCAGCGTCCCGGTCCGGGTCCGCCTCGACGAGCCCGGCGCCGTCATCGCCCTGAAGGTCGTCGACGAGCCGGTGCCCCT
>Ga0187894_10005561_pt1 | contig 12780 bp, 14 predicted proteins | sample GBC1701081metaG_FD_136650 | JGI IMG/M metagenome (GOLD analysis project Ga0187894, IMG submission 136650) | White microbial mat communities from a lava cave in the Kipuka Kanohina Cave System on the Island of Hawaii, USA - GBC170108-1 metaG ... | reverse complement strand
GCTGAAAATCAGAAATCCAAAACACTTCATTCGAGCGTTCTGTCGTGGATGCATTATAAAAGCGATCCTTTACTTCTGCTAAACTTCTGCTCACAGGTGAAAGCCGAATTTGACTGAGTAAGTCCTGGACTTCAGCTTTCGTCTTATAGGAGTTTGAAAAAGGCGCAAAGTCGTTCGTGAGTAACCGATAGCGGCTGTGGGGGGGAAAAATTTCTGTGATTTGCCGGGCGTAACCGATGCCTGTATCCAACGCACGGGTTTTCTCGCCTACAGGCACCGACATACTAAGCGAATTATCTAAATAAATTAAAATATTTCGATTGGTAGAAAATTGTTCGCTGGCCGGGATGATGGGCTGCGCAAATACGAATACAAGGAACAGGAGGAATAATAAGCGTGAAGCAAGAATGAGGTAATGCTTAAGTTTGCGCTTGGCGCTGGTAGCTTCCTGTACTTGTTTTAAGAATCGGTTAGTGGAGAAAAATACGCGTTGGGTTTTGCGAAAATTAAAAAGATGGATGATGATGGGTACGGACAAGGAAGTTAAAGCCCATAGAAACGAAGGATATAGAAAACTCATCGGTTGCGAAGTTAACCGTTAAAACGTTAACCGGTAAATGTGGTTCAGGAGAATTTGATGGATGGCAACCATATACAAATCCCCGGACCCTGTTCAGGGTCTTCGTTCGGGCAACGAACGCTTCATGGATCGCACAATCCCAATAGACATCGGGACGCGAAGGAGACGGGTTAGGTAAAAACAAAAAAGTCACCCCGGTTACCCAGGATGACTTTCTTCAAAAGGAATTCAGTTCTTACTGTTTCCCGCCCAGCATCAGCATGTCGCTCACGTTGATCTCCGTGATGTAACGCTTCTCGCCTTTGTCTGTTTCATAATCGCGGTGCACGAGTCTGCCCTCTACGGCAATCTCCTGCCCTTTCTTTAAATACTTCTCGGCAACACCTGCCAGCCTTCCCCAGATCACTACGTTGTGCCACTGGGTGTCTTCTACCTTCTCGCCTTTCGCATTCTTGTACGAGTCTGATGTAGCGATTGAAAAAGAGGCTTTCTTCTTTTCGCCAAACGTTTTCACTTCCGGGTCTTTACCTAACCGACCGATCAACTGCACGCTGTTTCTTAAACTTTTCATAACTGTATAATTTATTGGTTTAACATACGATTTTGAGAATCCGCCAACCGGTTATTGGCCGATTGACGATACAAAGGTGTGGGAAGAAAAAAACCAGACTCGTATGTTAATCGCTTACTTTCGGTTATATTCGTTTGTAAACGTTTAAAAACGCTTCACAAAACCTTTTAAAACGCTCAAATCATGGCAAAAACAGAAGAAAAAGTTTGTTTGGAGTGTGGTGAAAAAATTAAAGGCCGGGCCGACAAAAAGTTTTGTTCCGACCAGTGCCGCATCAGTTACAACAATAAACTAAACAGCGATGAGACCAATTATGTGCGCAACGTAAACAACATCTTACGCAAAAACAGACGTGTTTTAATTGAACTGAACATTATGGGTAAAACGCACGTAAACCGCGCTAAACTCAACGACAAAGGTTTCGACTTTGGATACTATACCAATACCTACACAACGAAGGAAGGTGCCCTGTATAAATATTGTTACGAACAAGGATATCTGGAGGTGGACAAAGACCGCTTTCTATTAGTGGTGAAAAAGGAGCTATAGGTTTCATTAAATTACAATTTAAGGAGTCTTCAAATCTACCCCATGAAAATAAAATCACACTTCACAATCTTGTCGGTACTCTCGTTGGCCATGTTATTTGCTTGCTCAAGGCCTCAGCAGGAATCGGGAAATCTTGAACCTCACCGCCTGCAATTTCACTTCACTCCTGCTGCCAACTGGATGAACGATCCAAACGGAATGGTGTATTACCAGGGTGAGTATCATCTCTTTTATCAATACTATCCAGACAGCACAGTGTGGGGGCCAATGCATTGGGGCCACGCCATTACCAAAGATTTAATTCATTGGGAATATCAACCCATTGCGCTGTATCCCGATTCACTCGGCTACATTTTCTCGGGAAGTTGTGTGGTGGATCATAACAACAGCGGATTTCAAACCGGTGAAGAAAATCCATTGGTCTCCATTTTCACATACCACGATAAAAATAATCTCCAAGCCCAGGCCATTGCCTACAGTAATGATCGAGGCCGGAATTGGGCGAAATATGAAGGCAATCCCGTGATTAAAAACCCGGGAGAAAAAGATTTCAGGGACCCCAAAGTATTCTGGTATCCGGAATTAGAAAGCTGGATTATGTCGCTGGCCGTTGGCAACCGTGTCCAGTTTTACCGGTCTGAAAATTTAAAAGATTGGGAACTGGACAGTGAGTTTGGTGCAAATGCTGGAAGTCATGGAGGCGTGTGGGAATGCCCCGATTTATTTCCCCTGAAGGTAGAAGGAAGTGAAGAAATTAAATGGGTGTTACTGGTAAGCATCAATCCTGGCAGTCCGAATGGAGGCTCAGGTACACAATATTTTATTGGCAATTTTGATGGCAAAACATTCACGAATGATAATGACTCCAACCTTATATGTTGGATTGACTATGGACGTGATAATTATGCGGGTGTTACCTGGAGCAATGCACCTGATGACCGCATCTTATTTTTAGGCTGGATGAGTAACTGGGCTTATGCACAGGCAGTGCCCACTGAAACCTGGAGAAGTGCGATGACCATTCCACGTGAACTGTCATTACGAAATACGACAGATGGCATTCGATTGATTTCCAATCCTGTAAAAGAACTTGAGCAACTGCGAGGAGATAAAACAACACTTGATTTTTCAAAAGCAGTCAACCATTCAGGGGTACTGGAGGTGCTCGTATCTTTTGATTTGAAGGAAACTACAGCAACTGATTTTGGGGTGGAGCTATTCAACTCAAAAAATGAAAGCCTACGGATTGGATTCAACAAAGCTTCGAACCAATTTTATATCGACCGCAACAAAACGGGTAAATTAGATTTCTCTCCTGGTTTTGCAGGCATTCACTATGCACCACGGATAGCCACGGATAGCATTCTTATCATGCAGTTGTTCATTGACATCGCTTCCGCAGAACTCTTTGCCGACACGGGCAGCACTTGTATGACGGACATTTTCTTTCCAAATGAAGATTTTAAAAACATTAAACTGTACAAGAATGACGGGGAAGTGAAACTTTTGAATAGTGAAATGTATGAATTGAAATCGATATGGTAGTAAGTTTTTTAAATATTCAGGCATTAGACCGATACATATGAAAATATTTCGAAATGAAAAAAGTAATCGTAATAGGAGCTACTTCCGGCATTGGTAAGGAACTCGCAAAGTTGTTAGCAAACAATAATTATAAGGTCGGCATCACAGGCAGGCGAACAGAATTGCTGTTGGAATTAAAACAACAAAATCCAGGTCATTTTATTATCAGCACGTTCGACATTACGAATAGCAGCACAATTCAGGAGCATCTGCAAGAACTTGTGAACGAGTTAGGCGGGCTCGATTTGCTGGTATTAAGTTCCGGAACCGGGGACTTGAATGATACGCTGAATTTTGAAATTGAAAAGCGAACCATCGACACAAATGTTTCAGGGTTTACCTGTATTGTCGATTGGACCTTTACCTACTTTGAAAAACAACAAACAGGGCATCTGCTAGCTATCAGCTCCATTGCCGGAATCCGCGGTAGCAGAATGGCTCCCGCTTACAATGCCACGAAAGCTTTTCAGATAAACTATCTCGAAGGACTAAGACAAAAAGCTTCCAAACTAAAAATGCCTATCACCGTTACAGACATCAGACCTGGTTTTGTAAAAACCGCTATGGCAAAAGGTGAAGGTCAGTTTTGGATAGCGACCGTTGAAAAAGCAGCAGCACAAATTTTTGATGCGGTCCGGAGAAAGAAAACGGTCGTCTATGTTTCAAAACGCTGGTGGCTTATTGCGGCATTATTAAAATTTATTCCCCGATCAGTTTATGATAAAATGTAGGAACGCAGAGAAATAATTTTTTAGTTTTATATTTCTTTTATTTCATCCACTTATGAAAACACCAACCTGGGCAACAACTATTGGAATTATCATGATCGTATTAGGGGGCTGCAGCGTGTTGAATGACATTAAGTCGATACGACTCCCGGCCGATCTGGAAAAAGGAATGGCGATTATAAAGGAAGAGCGGGATAAATCAGAAAAAGAAAAAGAAGATAGCGTTGTAACTGAAAGCCGCGATTCGTTGTGGGTTGCCGAGCAACAGCAGGTTGAAGATGATTCTGTGACTTTTGGCAATCATAAAGAATCAATAGAAAAATTTTTGGAACTCACCCCCTTCACCAAAACCTGGATAGTGCGGTTCGGCTACATCGGGTTGCTCGCTTCTGCTTTTTATATTCTGGGAGGAATCTTTTTGTTAGTCAAAAGAAATTTTTCAATCAAATTGGCCTACCTCGTTTTGGCAATCAGTATTCTTACGAGTGGGGCCCAGGCGGCAGTCTTAACCTCCGGTTCAGCAACCGGTGTTATTGCGTTATCTACAGGGTTGGCTCAGCTTGCCGGGGTTATCATCGACATTATTTTGCTGGCCGTGATCTTTGCTTCTGATAAAGAGGCGTATGCAACCCATAATCCATCATGATTCAATAACCGGAATAATCGATCAATGCTTCCAGCGAAGTTTGAAGAATAGTAAGGTAGAGGCCAGCATAAGTGTAACCACATTGGCTAAAATCACCGGCAGGTCATTGATCAGAATTCCGTATGCTAACCACATACCTACACCCACTGTAAAAATAGAAAACATGCCCAGCGAAAGATCTTTCGCAGAACGTGACTTCCAGGTTTTTAACACCTGGGGTAAAAAAGCAATTGTGGTGAAGGCACCCGCTATCAGCCCTAATAAACTAATTGTGTTCATAAATATTGATACTAAAATCAATACAAAGTAACGGAATGAACGTATCCGGGTTGACGTGGTGTAAGGTTACTTGCAAATAAGTAAGTTACATCGTTTGCGGAAAAATTTTTACGGATCAAATATCCGATTTTCTCAATTTCAGGTAGCTGAAATAGTTGAAGAGAATCGTCCAGAAAATCACAATAGCTGCGGTTCCAAAATCCACATAGTCTCTGATCTCCTGGAAAAAATACCGGGGTAACGGGAAATCAATCAGATTCCAAACCGCACGCATCGGGAAAAACGGTATTACAACTGGAACCGACTCATCTATGTTTGCCGTGATGATCCACTCGATCATCTGCGAAAGCAGCAACAGAATGATTGTGAGCCCCGACCGTTGAATGAGAATACCGAGCATCAAGGCAAACGAAAGGAAAAAGAAAATTTCCAAAAAATAGGCAGGGAAAAATTCCAGGTCTGTTATTATTTTACCGAACTCAGCGGAAGGGCTGTAAATTAAACCCGTTACCAACCCAATCGTAAAGATCATGGCTACACTCATGAGACTGAGTAATACGTTGGTAAGAATCTTAGATATTAAAAACTCTGAACGACTTAGTCCATCAATTATATTTTGCCGTATGGTACGATAAGAAAATTCATTTGTGATAGAGATCACCACCATGATACCCAGCACAACTTTTAGCAAGCCGCTGAACCAGATCAGGTTCAACCAAACATCCGGAAAATGATACAGTGGAATACGATCAATATTAATACTGGCGCCAAAGCCTTCTATCATCCGCGCCAGCAACTTTAAAAACTCCATCCCACTGGCCGTAACAAATGCTAACGTAATGAAATATAATCCACACACTACCCAAAAGGTACGGTAGCTGGTAAGTTTTTTAAGGTCTACTTGTAGGAGGTGGAGCATAGGAAGATTTACGAATTAAGACCTGCCTACCGCAGGCAGGTTTACGAATTTAGTTTGCCTCTGCTAAAATTTCTAAAAATTGTTTTTCAAGGCTTTTCTTCTTTGTGATAAGTTGTGAAACGGTTACACCCTTCTCAACTAAGAACTTATTCAGATCCTTACTGTGGAAACCATCGTGAAGCGCAACCTGATAGGAACCGTTTTCCCGGTTAACAGTAGCTGTTCCTGCAAACGCCAGCAATACATGGTTCAGATTTTCATCGTCTGCACTTACTTCCACTGTTTCGGCACCCTTCCCAACATCCTCTACAGATCCGGTGTATACCATAGTTCCCTTTTTCAATACAGCAAAATGGGTGCATACTTTTTGTACCTCGTCTAACAAGTGACTGGCCAGGATAATGGTCTTTCCGTTTGCCGCAATCTTTTTAATGATCTCCCTTATTTCGGCAATGCCCATTGGGTCAAGGCCGTTCGTAGGCTCATCCAGGATCAATACGGTCGGATCGTTCAGCAACGCGGATGCAATCGCAAGCCGTTGCTTCATCCCCAATGAATAGGCTTTATACTTATGATCTTTTCGCTCGGTCAGTTCTACCAGTTCAAGCACCTTTGGAATATTTTCGGAAGGACATTGTTTGATCATGGCGTTTAACTCCAGATTTTTTTGCCCACTGAGATATGGATAGAAGATTGGATGCTCTAAAACAGCCCCGATCTTTTTTCTGAGATGATGTGTAGGGGGTTGTCCAAACCATGAAAATTCTCCTGCCGATGGATTGGTTACGCCCATTAACATTCCCAGCGTAGTTGTTTTTCCACTGCCGTTGGGTCCCAACATGCCAAACACTTGTCCGGTTTGCACTTCGAGGTTAAGATTATTGACAGCGCGTAGTCTTCCAAAATCTTTGGTGAGGTTGCGGATCGAGAGTACAGTTTCCAAGGTGATTACACAGCTAGAGAAGAATATTCAGTTTTTTAGAGTGTCTAATGTAAGGCTACAGGCTTCAAGCTGCAAGCCTGAGGCTTGCAGCCAATTGATTATTCATGATCATCATCCTCTTTCCTTTTTTCTTTATCGTCATGATCTTGCATGAAATCCTTAATTTTCTTCCCAACATCTGCGTTGTTATCAAGTGTACTGTATAAGGAGGTCACTTTGTCCAACGCTATACTTCCCACAATATCCAATACGTATAAACTTGATGAATCGTTGACTAATACCACCATGCCTTTCGTTTTTCCGCCACTCTCCTTCAGGTATACATCGAAATTTTTACCCTGGTAACGGCTGGTCATAATTTCCTCAAAGGCCTCTCCTTTATACGCGGTCACAAGTTTCTTATAATCAGCATTGCCAAATGAATTAGCCTTGTCAATCATCAGGAATTTCATCTTTTCAATATCTCTGATCAGTTCATCAAATGCTTTATCATCGGATTGGTTCAGCATCCGAAGCGTATTATTATAGAAAAATAACGACAAAGATTCATCATATTTTTTATGAAGGGCCTCGGTAGTTTTGCTTTGAGCAAAAACAATTGAAGAGGTTAACAAAATGGTCAGCAGAAATGTAGTTTTTTTCATACGGGTTACTAAAAAAAATTAACCTCATGCTTTCCGGCCCGGGAAACATGAGGTATACTGTGAGTTAGAGATTAGTTTTTCTTTTTATCATGATCGTGAATGTTCTCCAGTTTCTCGAGTCCATCCACATTCATTTTACGTCCGATACGTGAAATTTGTTTTAAGTCTATCTCGCCAAATAAGCTGAGCAGCATAAAGTCATCGGTACCACCCATCACCATCAACAACTCGTTAATCTTACCTCCCGACTCGCGGATGAAGAACTTCATATCTTTATCCTTATCACGTACTGACATCAACTCTTCGTAATCCTTACCATTTACCAGGGCAAACGCTTCTTTGTACAAAGCCCGGGCATCGCTCGTATTTTCTTTTCCCAACACCTTTAAGCCTTTCAATTTACTGATCGCCTCAATCAGTTCTTTGTCTTCCGGGGTCTCCGCATCCATGTTTGTAATCAGGCTGAACATTTTGCTGGAGATAGTCGCGGTGGTAAACGACTCATCGGTTGCATATTTTGAAAAAAACTTATTGATTGCTTCACCCTGTGCATACACTCCCGTACCCACAGCCATCATCGCTAAAAGTGCAATTATCCTTTTCATATTCTTTAGTTCATAATTATTTATAATTCTGTTTTCTCTTCTGCTTTTGTTTGAATCTTATCCTGTGCCTCGTTTATTAAATTTATCTTTTTAGCTTGTTGCTCAGCCCGGCCAAAACCTTTTGAAATCATGAGCAGCGCTTTCTTTGTTTCTTCCAGTGCTTTCTTAGGATCGTCAAACGTATCTTCCATCGCTACGGCATCATTGTTCCGAATCTCCTGTCGCACAAAAAAAACTGCTGCTACCAGCACCGCCACTCCTGCTGCAATCTTAAGACTGGTTTGAACCAGGTTTGTTACTTTACCTGCCGGCTTTTTTAATTGTGCCAATACGGTTTTGTCAAATTGCGTATTAACACCCGTATTTTTTTGTTGCCAGAAGTAATGAAAAAGGGCTGCGGTCTCTTTCCACTGGTCGGGCACATGCTCGCTGCGGAAATATTCGTGCAGGTGCTTTTCCTCTTCCAGTGAAGTTTCACAATCCCAATATTTCTGCAGTAATTCTTCTAGTTTTTTAGAGTCCATACGCATTCATCTTCAGTAGTTTTTCTCTTACGGCATTCCGGGCCCTGAACAAGTTTACTTTCACCTGGTTCATGTCTATCTCGAGAATGTCGCAAATTTCATTGTACGTGTAACCCTCCACATCGCGGAGGTGAATAACCTGTCGCTGTTTCTCAGGCAGCGCGGCAATCAGTTGACTTACATGTTGCATACTTTCACCTAATTCAGTTTTAACATCGGGTGTTTCATCAGCATGTTGAACATCGAAGCTTTTATCAAGTGAATCGGTCCCTTTTCGTTGGATAGACCGAAGCTTGTCGAGCGAAAGATTTTTGGTGATTCGCATGCACCAGGCTTCCATATTCTGGATATGATCCATTTGCTCGCGTCCGTTCCAAACCCGGATCAATACCTCCTGCACTACATCTTTGGCATCGTCATCATTGCCCAGCATGCGCAAGGCAAAGCGAAAAAGCTTGTTTTTAGCGGGTAAAACACGGTTTTGAAAAGCTTCCAAATTCATTTATTCAAATCCATTAACCAGACGGTGGTGTACTATGAATGTTACTAACGCACAAAAAATATTTAATGATACCGTCATGTCGAGGCGCCTGTGGCGGTGAGACATCCCCTTATCGGAGTACCAAATGGGGATTTCTCGGTCATACCTGCCTACCCTGCCTACCGGCAGGCAGGCGGTAGGCAGGCTTCCCTCGAAATGACGTTGTAGCTATTTCTTCTTTTTTGCCTTCGCCTCTGTTATCAACTTGGTGTCGGCATTAACACGGGTGATGTATTCGTAATTTCCTTTACCCGTTATAGCCAATTGTTTCAGGTTTTTGGCTGATACGGTTGTTTTTCCAAAGTTGAATACGGTAATAAAAATGTCCTGCCCTGAAAATTTCTTCACCAAATCAAATGTCTCTTCACTCACCGGAAACTCTCCATCTGTCGCTAAAATAATCCGGTTATTACCACCCCGCACATAATTTCTGTCTGCTACCTCATAGGCAAGCGCCACACCGGCATTTCCATTGGTTTTTCCTTCGGATTTCAGGCGCTCAATCACCTTTTTGATTTTCTCTTCTTCTTTAAACGAAACAGGTTGAAGTTCCACTTTTGCTTTTCCTGAAAACGTGATGATCGAAACTTCATCTTCCTGACGCATCATTTTTAGCAGCAGTAAAACAGACTTTTTCAGCACAGGTAATTTTTCAGCAGTATTCATCGAACCTGAAACATCCAGCAACAGCACCATGTTGTTGATAGCATATCCCTCCATCGACATCAGGTTTTCTCCAGGAGCTGCTATGAAGACGGTGTCGCGCTTCTCTATGTAAACAGTATCCTGCCGAATTGTTTCAATGCGAATAATATCGGTTATCCGAACGGTGTCATGAATGACGCGGCCCGATGGATCAACAGCTATCGGGTGTTTTTCAGGATTTAGTATTTCCTTCTGTTTTTGAGGTTTTGTGATCGACACGGTTAACGGTTGCCTCTTTACTTGTGATAAATCCGGATAACGGATTACAAACAGCTCAGCCTGATTCACGGTTTTCAAGAGAGGTTGTGGTGAAAGTCCGGCAAACCGATTATACTCTTCAACAATACTTTGGTTGTAAGTATACATAAGCGAATTGTATGGATGCCGGTTTACATCGGAGAGTGGTTTGGTTTTTATTTTTGAGACACTTTCACTGAAGAGCTGAGAATATTTTGCGATGTCTTCATAGGGTGAGTATGGACAATTGCCATTGTAGCGCCCTAACTTCTGTATTCCTTTCAGGTTGGTAAATTCATTTGTTACAAGACTTCGCCAGTACTCATCAATTTTTTGTGTGAACGGTTCGTAAGAAGTTTCTCCCTGAAAGTAGGTTTTCGCTTTAAATAACTCCTCGCGGTCCAGGTTCACCATGTTCAATAACGCTGAGCCAGAAACAACCCATGAGCTTTTAGTGTCGGGCACTTTATAGGAATCATAAATGGAGCGAACATCGGAATACAATTGTTCCTTTCGTGTATCAAAAATTTCGGAAAGCCCGGCAAATCGCCTGATAGCACTAAATACAAATTCCAGGCTATCCTTCGGAAGTTTCTTCTCAGCATCTGCTGCCAATAAGGAATTATTCCATTGGTTAATTTCATTTAAGATTCCCTGCAAAACTTCCAACTGGTCAGTCAAAGGCTTTCGATACGCAACAGGCAACGTGCCACTTTTCTCTTTTGTTAATTGATATAATGATACTGGTATCTGAAAATCTGTATAGTAATGTGAAATGGAAGTCTTTCTTCCCTCCTTCAAGGCAATTTTTCCATACACAGCTGATCCGTTCAGGTTACGCATAGGCTGCATCATGTTATGTATCTGGCGCATTCCCTCATTGATATAATCAACATAATTGCTCAAGGATTGAAAAACAGGTTTAGAAATTGAAGTCGCGACAGGTGTTACTGAAAAAGGAGTACGATTTGCTTCCTGAAAAGGAACGACCTCAATTTTAACTTCCTTTTTCTCTGTACGTATTTCAAAAGCGGGAACATAAATTGGAGCATAAATACCCTTATAACCATCTTGCATGGCAAATTTTGAAAATGTATTAAAATCGGCAATCAGTACTCCATTATAATAGTTGATCAAACTGAAGTACACATCGTTGCTGTGTTTATCGGATGATCGCTTATCGTAGGTGTACTCATCAATTCCGCTGCGCTTGGTGCTCTGAAGTGACTCTAATCCTTCAATAAAAGATGGATACATGGAGGAGGCAGGATATATCAATATTGGCTTTCGCTGCTTCAGAATTTCAATTTGCTTGTCGTTTTCCAACACATGTTCCTGGATTTTTTCTGTGGGCCAGACTGTGTGAACGTTTTCTTCCATATTACAACTCCACAGTTCCAGTATTTTCTTTTCCCGTTTGATTTGCTCTCTCATAAGCTTAGCTGCCAGGTGATTGGCATTGGCCTCGTTATAAGGTTGAAGTTTATAAAACGATTTCTCTACCTGCTCTGTCAGTTCATCCTGCGATGAACGATACTTCGAAATAAGGTTCAGAATTTCATCAATCAGAACATCGAAACCTTTAAAATCATCGCGTTGGTAATCTTCAAGTCTGAAATAAATTTCAAGGGATTTACATTTTTCGTCCAGCTTTTTCCAGATGTCGTTGAGGGATTTCGCAGGTGCGTTTAAACCGTCTGAATTTGTTGCACCCAGCGAGGCACCTTCTTTCGTAGCCAGCTGATATAGTGACTCGTTAAATTCTGATGGGCATGTATAAAACCGCATCCTTCTATGCTTATCTTTTTTAAAGAGGTCAACATCCGCATATATAGATTGGAGAGATTTGCCAATGGAGGTTACTTCCTCCGCAGAGCGGTTAGCTAACTCCATATACTGAAGCAGGGCTTTCTGCTGCGGTTCCGTTAACGATTGAGCAGCCAGCAGGTTCGATATAAACAAGAACAAGAATAAAAGCCTGTACATTTTACTAACTTACTAAAAAGAAAAGATACATAAAGACCAACGTCATGTCGAACAATAGTGAGACATTCCCTGATTGAACAAACAAATGGGGATTTCTCGGTCGCACACTCCCTCGAAATGACGTATAATTTTTTTTGTATGACTGATAAATTCTATGGAAGAGCAGGACGAAATAATAGTTTTCAAACGCTTTGAGAATGCGATAGACGCCAACATTGCCAAGACAAAACTGGATGCATACGGGGTACCCTGCTTTCTTACAGATGAACATCTGACGAATCTATATCCGCTCCAAAATCTTATTCTCTTTGGAGTTCGGCTCCACATATTTAATAAGGACCGGGAAGCAGCTGAACAAGTTCTACAGGATGTTTACCTGAACAACGATGATGTCATTATTTGTCCTCGATGCCGTTCGAAAAAAGTGGAAATGGAATACACACAGAAATTCAGCTCCAGGATCCTAAGAGTTACTATCGGATTCCTTCTTTTCATCCTTCCATTGCCGAAGGTCTATCGCTGCCAGGATTGTGAACATGAATTTTGAAATTTCTGGTCTTTTCTATTCGCTTACCTAACGCTTGTTATTATTTTTCACTGACTTACCTTTAACTATGTCATCTAAAATAATTATTGGTGTAATGGGGCCTGGCGAAAATGCCACACCCGAAGAAAACGAATTAGCATACGCACTGGGTGCAGCCCTTGCAAAACAAAACTGGACGGTGCTTACCGGTGG
>Ga0187894_10005560_pt1 | contig 12781 bp, 10 predicted proteins | sample GBC1701081metaG_FD_136650 | JGI IMG/M metagenome (GOLD analysis project Ga0187894, IMG submission 136650) | White microbial mat communities from a lava cave in the Kipuka Kanohina Cave System on the Island of Hawaii, USA - GBC170108-1 metaG ... | reverse complement strand
GGCCGCCGTCGTCGACGATCGCGATCGCGCCGCCGGGCGCCTTCAAGCGGGCCACCTCGGCCTCTGCGGAGGCCATCAGCTGCTTCGCGAGCGCCAGCGTGAGCTCGCGCGGCTCGGGCTCGGCGAGCGCGCCAGACGCAAAGCTGGCGAGAAGCAGGAAGAAGATCGGCGGAAACAGCGGCCGGGGCCGCTTCGGCGGTCGAGACATGACGAAGCTCCTGGAAGGTGGTGCGAAGTTCGGCCCGCGCTCGGATTCCAACGCGGCGTGGGCCGTAACAGCTGCGCGACCTATGCGGCCAGCGCGCCCTTCACGTGATCGAACACGTCGCGCGACCACAGGAAGTCGACGTGGCGCACGCGTGAGACGGCGGCGGCACGGAGGCGCGGTGCCGGCGCGGGCAACGCGAGCCGCGCCGGCACGACCGAGTCAGCGTCTGATCCGAGCGCGATCAGCTCGGACGCCTCCGGCACCGGCGTCGCCGCGAGCTCGCGCACGAGCTGCGAGCCAGGGAGCATCTGCCAGACCGCTGGTGAGATCGCGCCGAACAAGAGCACGCCGAGCAGCGCGAACGGCGTGCCGCGGTGCGGCGTTCCCATCGTGATCACGCGACGGATGCGCAGGCCGCGATCGACCCGCTTCAGCCAGTAGGTCGCGACGAGACCGCCGAGCGAGTGGCCAACGACGTCGACGCGGCCGATCGGTGATCGCTCGGCGATGCGCGCGAGCTCGCAGTCGACGCGACGGGCACTCGCGCGCACGTCCGCGAGATGGAGGGGAAGGCGACGGCCGAGCCGCAGCCGAATGCACGGGCGGTGGAGCGTGCGCTCGATGCGCGCCTCGAGCGGGCGCAGCACCGCGCTCGTCACGCCGAAGCCGTGCAGCAGCACGACCGGCGCGGCCGAGCCGCTCAGCTCGGGAAGCGCGGGCGAGTCGCCCTCGCGCAAGCCCTGCAACGCGCGCCGCAAGAACGTCTGGCCGATCGTCCGGAGCATCGTGCGGTCCTCCGCACGCTGCGATGCGAGAGCAACGCATCCGTAACAACCTCGGCACGCTGCTTGCTTCTAGAGGTCGCCAGGAACTGGCGCCGCCTCAGGCCGCGCTGCGGAGGTTCGCTCCCGTAACGCGCCGCGAGAGATCGCTGAGCGCGTTCATGAACGCGATGTGCGCTTCGTACGGCGACTCGTACGGCGAGAAATACTTGTGCACGTCGCCGTCGGCGAACCACTTCGTGCACATGTAGTAGAAGTGGTCGCTGGTCGTGAGCCTGCGGAAGTCCTCGAGCGCGCGCGCGTCGCCGCTCGCGCGCACGTCGCCGCGCAACGCGTAGAGCGCTCGCAGCGCCTCTTTCTGCATCGCGTTGCCGAGCCACGCGCTCAGATCACGCTCGCTGTCTGCCCACGAGACGAAGTTGGGCACATCGAGCTCTCCGCGCGGCGCGCAGCTCGCGATCACCTCCGACGGCGTCGCGAAGCGCATGTCGCGGTGCGCGAGCACCGCGTCCGGCAGCGCGCGCATGAACTCGAAGATCCCGGTCTCGGCCCACTGATGCTCGCCGAACGTCTCGTAGTCCATGAACAGGTTGATCGTCTCGCCGCAGCCGTTCACGCGCTGCAGCCAGCCCGCGAACTTGTCCGCGGTGAGCGGCCAGCCTTCCCAGCCGCGATTGCCGAAGCGGAACGCGATGTCGTCCGAGAGCCGGTAGCTCTTCAGCAGCACCGGCAGATCGGGCGCGCCGTGCGCGGTGTAGGCGAAATGCGGCGAGCGCGAGCCGAGCACGCGGTCGGCGCCCTCGGCGAGCACGCCGGCGAAGCCGAGATCGTGCACGCGGCGCGCCACGGCGTTCGAGAAGATCAGCTCAGTGTTACGGAACACACGCGGCCGCACGCCGAGCACGCGCTGCATCGCCGCGGCGTGCAGCTCGACCTGCTCATCGAACTCGTCGCGTGAGCCGACGAACGCGAGCGAGTGGTAGTAAGTCTCCGCGAGAAACTCGACGGCGCCGCTGCTCGCGAGCCGGCGGAAGCTCTCGATCACATCGGGCGCCCAGCGCTCCAGCTGCTCGAGCGCGGTGCCGGTGATCGAGTACGAAGCGCGGAAGCGCCCATCCGTACGCGCGACCAGCTCTTCGACCAGCGCGTTCATTGGGCCATAACACTTCGCGGCGACCTTACGCAGCACCGCCTCGTCGAGCTTCGCGTCGAAGTAGTCCGAGCGGCGTCCGACGTCGAACACGCCGTAATCGCGCAGCCGGTATGGCTGGTGGACCTGGAAGTAGAAGCAGACGTTCGGCACTCGACCCTCGTGGCTGCTCGTTCGATTCGCGCAGCCGCGGCCGGGTAACGCCGCGCGCTTCGCGCGGGTTACGCGCCGCCGTGCGCGAGCTCGGCGTAGATCGCCTCGATCTGGCGCGCTGCGTCCGGCCACCGATAGCGCGCGACCTCGGCTCGGCCGTTCTCGGAAAGCGCCTGCGCGAGCGCCGGTAGCTGCAGCGCCGACGCGACCAGCGACGCCATCCGCTCGACCTCCCACGGATCGCACTTCAGCGCGTTGGTGATCAGCTCGGAGACGCCGGACTGGCGCGACACGATCACGGGAACTCCGCGCTCCATCGCCTCGAGCGGCACGATGCCGAACGGCTCGCTGACGCTCGGCATCACGAACACGTCGGCAGCGGAATAGAGCGCCGCGGCGCGCTCGCGATCGACGAAGCCCGGGAACAAGACGCGCTGCGCGATGCCGAGCTCGGACGCAAGCTCGATCATGCGCGGCAGCTGGTCGCCGCTGCCGGCCATGACGAAGTGCGCGTCGGGCTGCACGTCGAGCACGCGCCGCGCCGCTTCGAGGAAGTACTCCGGACCTTTCTGCAGCGTGATGCGCCCGAGGAACAGCACGAGCGGACGCGGCAGCGGCGGAGGCGCGATCGCGTCGCACGCCTCGTCGACCGCGTTGTAGACGACGCGCACGCGCGCGGGGTCCGCGCCGTACCGCTCAGTGCACGTAAGCGCGATGCGCCGACTCACCGCGACCACGCGGTCGGCGCCGGCGATGCCCTCGCGCTCGAGCGCGAACACCGCGGGATCGGCGTGCGTGCCGCCGCTCTTGTCGAACTCGGTGATGTGGACGTGCGCGACGAGCGGCTTGCCGGTCGCACGGCGCAGCGCGAGCCCGGCGCGGAACGTCGTCCAGTCGTGCGCGTGGATCGCGTCGAACGCGAGGCCCGAGGTCGCCACGCGCGCGAGCGCGGCGGCGGCGAAGCGCTCGACCTCGCCCAGGAGGTCGTGCCCATACAAGGGAACGCCAGCGGGCGGCATCGCCTCGCCGGGCACCCGGATTGGCGGCCGCTCGCTGGCGTACGAGACGAGGCGGCTCGCGCTCTCGTGCGAGCTCCCGCTGATCGGTCCGAGCATCCTCACGCCGGGTGGGCCCGCCAGCTCGAACGCGTGAGGCATTAGGTAGGTGAGCTCGTGCCCTCGCCAGGCGAGCGCGCGCAGCAGCGCCTCGGCCACGACGCCGACGCCGCCGGCGAAGTGCGGCGGCAGCTCCCAGCCGAGCGTGAGAATTCGCATCTGCGTTCGCCGCCTCGGCCGTTCCGCTTCGCGCGCGACGCAACGTGCGCCGCACATCCCGAGCGCGTGTGCAGATGCCATGCGGCTTCGTGCGTCACGTCGTTACGGCGCACGCGTCGCGTTCATCCCACGAGCAACCGGCACCGGTGGCCCTTTGGGGTCAGACCCCAAAGGGCCACCACTCTGAGGAGCCTGCATGCGCGCGATCAGCGTTTTCCCGAACGAGAAGACGGTTCGCATCACCGAGGAACCACGGCCGCAGCTCGAGAGCGACACGCAGGCGCGCCTACGCGTGCTCGAGGCCGGCGTGTGTGGCACCGATCGCGAGATCTGCGCGTTCGAGTACGGCACGCCGCCAGCGGGCTCGGATCACCTGATCATCGGACACGAAAGCTTCATGGAGGTGATCGAGGTCGGCGCGCGCGCGACCCGCGTGAAGCCCGGTGATCTCGTGATCCCGATGGTGCGCCGGCCCTGCCCGCATGTTCACTGCACCGCGTGCCGCGCCGGCCGCCAAGACTTCTGCTTCACCGGCGACTTCCGCGAGCGCGGGATCAAGCAGGCACACGGCTTCATGACCGAGGAGATCGTCGAGGACGAGCAGTACCTGAACGTGGTGCCGCGCGAACTGCGCGAGCTCGGCGTGCTGGTCGAGCCGCTGACGATCGCTGAGAAGGCGCTGATCCAGCTCTGGGACATCCAGGAGCGGCTGCCGTGGGGCTGCCCGCACTTCCCGGGCAAGGAGACCGGCCACTGCCGCCGCGCGCTCGTGCTCGGCGCAGGCCCGGTCGGCCTGTTAGGGGCGATGGCACTGCGCGCGCACGACTTCGAGACGATCGTCTACGCGCGCGAGCCCGCGCCGAACCCGAAGGCCGACGTCACGGCGCGCATCGGCGCGACCTACGTCTCCTCGCAAGACGTCGCGCCGAGCGAGCTCGCCGCAAAGTTCGGCGCGATCGACGTCGTCTACGAGGCGGCCGGCGCGTCGAAGCTCGCGTTCGACGCGATGCAGACGATGGGCGCGAACAGCGTGTTCGTGTTCACCGGCGTGCCGGGCCGCAAGGCGCCGATCTCGCTCGATGCCGATCGCTGGATGCGCGACCTCGTGCTGAAGAACCAGCTCGTGTTCGGCACCGTGAACGCCGGCCGCGACGCGTTCGAGGCCGCGATCCGCGACGTCGCCCGCTTCCGCACCCTCTGGCCCGATGCGGTCTCGCGCCTGATCACGGGGCGCTACCCGATCGAGGCGCACCGCGAGCTCCTGCTCGGCAAGGCGGCGGGCATCAAGAACGTGATCCAGTTCGCAGCGTGACGAGCCTCGAACGGACAGAGTGGTTGGAGGCGGACGGGCTCGGTGGGTTCGCTTCGGGAACCGCCGGGCTCGCGCGCACGCGCCGCTACCACGCGTTGTTATTGGCGGCGGCGACGCCGCCAACCGGGCGTGCGGTGCTCGTCGCGGGCTTCGACGCGTTCGTCCTACGCGGCGGACGGCGCGAGGCGATCTCCGCTCAGTCGTACGATCCCGAACAGCGGTCACCCGACGGCGCGGCGCGCATCGAGCGCTTCGAATCGGCGCCGTGGCCGAGGTGGACCTTCCGACTCGCGGATGGCGCGCGCGTCACGCAGGAGATCTTCGCGACGAAGGGCGACGCGCGCGTCGTCGTCACGTGGCGGCTCGCGGATGCGCATGGTGAGGCAGCTCCGGGAAGGCTCGTCGTGCGTCCGTTTCTCGCGGGCCGCGATTACCACGCGCTGTGCACCGCTGCCAACGCGGCGCGCTTTCCCGCCGAGCCGAAGCGAGACGGAGAACGGCTGACGTTCGCGATGCCCGATGCGCTACCCGCGGTCGAGATGCGCGCGAACGCGGAGTACCTGCACGCTCCCTATCTCTATAGAGGCTTCCATTACGCCGCGGAGTGCGAGCGAGGCTTTCCTCACCGCGAGGATCTCCCCTCACCGGGCGAGCTCGTGTTCGACTTCTCACGAGGCGAGGCGTGCTGGGTCCTCTGGGCGGGCGCAAAGCACGAGCCGGCGCCGGCTGGCGAGGTGCGCGCGCTCGCGGCTTCACTGCGCGATGGCGAGCTCGCCCGCCGCGCGCGCTTCGCATCGCCGCTCGAGCGCGCGGCCGACGCGTACATCGTGCGCCGCGCGGACGGCGAGACGATCGTCGCCGGCTACCCGTGGTTCACCGATTGGGGTCGCGACACGTTCATCTCGCTGCGCGGCCTCTGCCTCGCGACTGGGCGCCTCGAGACCGCGAAGCGAATCCTGCTCGAGTGGTCCGGCGCGCTCGCGGATGGCGTGCTGCCGAATCGCTTCGCCGACGCCGGCGAGCAGCCGGAGTACAACGCGGTCGACGCTTCGCTGTGGTTCGTCGTGTGCGTGCACGAACTGCTCGCGGATCTAGCGCACCGCGGCGACGCGCTCTCTCGGAACGAGCGCGACCGCCTGCTCGGCGCCGTCGACGCGATCCTGATCGGCTACGCGCGCGGCGCGCGCCATCGCATCCACCTCGACCGCGACGGCCTGATCGCCGCGGGCGAGCCCGGCGTGCAGCTCACCTGGATGGATGCGCGCGTCGGCGACGAAGTGATTACGCCGCGCATCGGCAAGCCGGTCGAGATCCAGGCGCTGTGGTGGAACGCGCTGGCCGCGGCGGGCGAGCGCGATGCGAAGTGGCGTGCGCTCGCGGAGAGAACGCGCGCATCGTTCGCGGCGCGCTTCTGGAATTCCGAGCGTGGATTTCTCTACGACGTCGTCGACGAGGATCACGTGCCGGGCCGCGTCGATGCGCGCTTGCGCCCGAACCAGCTGTTCGCGGTCGGCGGGCTGCCGCGCGCGCTGATCGAGGGTCCGCGGGCCGGCGCCGTCGTCGACATCTGCGAGCGCGAGCTGTGGACGCCGCTCGGCATGCGCTCGCTCGCGCCGAGCGAGACCGAGTACGCGCCGCGCTACGAGGGCGGTCCGACGCAGCGCGACCGCGCATATCACCAGGGCACCGCATGGCCGTGGCTGCTCGGCGCGTTCGTCGAGGCGTGGCTGCGCGTGCGAGGCGACGCGCCGGCCGCGCGGCGCGAGGCGCGCGAGCGGTTCCTCGCGCCGCTGCACGCTCACGTCGGGGAAGCCGGCGTCGGACACGTCTCGGAGATCGCGGATGCGGAGGCGCCGCACACGCCGCGCGGCTGTCCATTTCAAGCGTGGTCGCTCGCCGAGCTGCTGCGGCTCGAGCGCGTGCTCGGCGAGCCGCGCGCATGACGACCTCGCTCCCGCTCGCTGCCGCCGCGTTTGCGGCCGCGCCGCTCGCGCACTTCGCGCTGCAGCGCGCGCGGCGCCGCGCCGAGGCGCGCATCTCGCTGCGCGGCCGCAACGCCAGCGCGCGAGCGCTCCCGCTGCGCGCCGTGAGCCTCGCGCTGATTGGGGCGCAGGGCGCGATCTGGCTCGCTGCGCTGCGAATCGCAAGCGACGCGCATCCGGCGCTCTCGGCAGCGCGCGAACGCGCCGGCTCGGTGCTGATGCGCGCGCTCGAATCGCCGCTGTTCGCGCTCTCCGGCCGCGGCGTCAGCGCGCTCGACCTGCTGCTCGTACCGGTCGTCGCCGCCGTGCTCTGGATCGCAGTGAACGGCGCGACGCAGCTGTTACGGGTCTCGCTGCTGCGCGCGATCGGACTCAGCGGCGGCAGCGAGGCCACCGTTGCGAACCTGCTGCGTTACGGCCTCGCGTTCGTCGCGGCGCTGATCGCGCTGCAGAGCGCCGGCCTCGACGTGCGCTCGCTCGCGATCGCCGGCGGCGTGCTCGGCGTCGGCATCGGCTTCGGCCTGCAGAACCTCGCGAACAATTTCGTGTCCGGGGTCGTGATCGGCCTCGAGCGCCCGATTCAGCCCGGCGACGTCGTCCGCGTTGGCGAGCACTTCGGCACGATCCTGCGCGTCGGCGCGCGCTCGACCGCGCTGCGGACGCTCGACCGCGTGACGATCTTGATCCCGAACTCTCGCTTCCTCGAGAGCGAGGTCGTGAACTGGAGCCACGGCGACCCCGTTTCGCGCGTGCGCATTCCGATCGGCGTCGATTACTCGTCCGATGTGAACGCGGTGCGCAGCGCACTGCTCGCGGCGGCGCGCGCGCATCCGGCGGTGCTGCGCGAGCCGCGCGCGCAGGTGCAGCTGCGCGCGTTCGGCGGTAGCTCGCTCGACTTCGAGCTGCTGGTCTGGACCCGCGACCCGCGCAACCAGTTCACGCTGATCTCGGATCTGAACTACCGAATCGAGGCGGAGCTCGAGAAGCACGGCGTGCGCGTGCCGTTCCCACAGCTCGACGTGCACATCCGCACGCCGGGCATGCTCGCGAGCGACGCGAGACTCGCAGCCGACGCGGCTTCCGCGACCGCGCCGCGCCCCTTGCACGCGCCGCACCCTGCGATCGAATCGAGCCGTGACGAGCGCGGCCCTGACGAGTGGACACTCGCCGAGCTCGAGAAAGCGGCGGCTCGGATGCGCGGCGCGAGCGGCGTTCCGCGCTCCGATCGGCGCCACTGGCTGCGCTCGTATCGCGATTGCTTCGTCGGGAGCGACGCCGTGGCGTGGCTCGTCGAGAACGAGTGCCTGACGCGCAACGAAGCGCGCGTGCTGGGCGAGCGGCTCGCCGAGCTCGGCTTCATCCGCCACGTGCTCGACGAGCACGGCTTCCACGACGGTCACTTCTACTACCGCTTCGAGACGCCGCAGCCGCGCGCGTAGGCCGGACGTTCTCACTGTGGAAACTCTCCTTCCCGCGTTCGCCTGATTGCCAGCCGACCGGCACAGGGAAGTATTCGCGCCGCGCTGCCCGGATTTGGAGAAGAGCGAAATGACTGGCAAGACGGACAACTCACATGGCCACGGCACTCCGCCCCGAGCGCTTCGGGCGCTCGCGACGGCGCTCGCGTTCGGGGCCGTGTTAATCAGCGCAAGCGCGCAAGCCGCGTTCGTGGAGGGAACCAACCAGGACGATCTGTTGTTCGGCTCGGACGACGACAATCAGCAGAACCCGCTGATCCAGCCAGTGGGCGCGGTCGATCAGAGCCTGAGCAACGCCGACGCCATGGATGGCCGAGACGGCGACGATCTGATGATCGCCCGACTCGGCAGCGACACGATGCGCGGTGGCAGAGGAGATGACGTCATCATCGGCGGCACCGAGCAAGGCACGCTGCCGAACAGCGACATCATGTACGGCGACGACGGGCGCGACGTCAACATCTGGCGTGGCGGAGACGGCAGCGACGCGTTCATCGGAGGTCGCGGTACCGACGCGCTCGTGATGGGCGCGATCGACCGGGACGCGCTCAACGTCCCAGTGATCGTGCCCGCGACGGGTCGCCACCGGCGGACCGGCCTTCCGACGGCCGATGTGACGGGCCAGAACGGCTTCTGCGAGATCGAAGACGTGCGCGCTGAGGACCTCGGTTACGACTTCCTGGTGCGCTTCTTCTTGAAGTCGACCGGAACGCTCGCCGTCACGGTCCGCGTCGCTCAGGTCGAGCAGGTCTTCTGCACGAGTGAGACGGCCGCGGCGATCACGTTCGCGGATCTGCGCGGCGCGGGTCCCGCGTTCCAGGAGGTCTCCGTCGACGAGGCCGCCGATCTCAACCCGACCGTCGGGAAGATCATCCGCTGATCCACGACATCACCATCCGACGGCGCGGCAGGGTTGCGTTCCCGGCCGCGCCGTCCGGTTTGGGCTATGGCGGGCTCTGCGACCCGCCGAGCTCGGCGCTTCAAGCTCGTGCGGCTCGCAGTCCTCGTCCGCGTGCGCGCGCTTGCGCGACTGACGCCTTCCTGCGTTCTCGTGTGGCTGACGGCGCCGCGTCCCACGGCGGAACGGGTGCGAAGCGCGCCGCCAGAAAATCGACGAACGAGCGGACTTTGGAGGAGTGGCGCCGAGCCGGCGGGTAGAGCGCCCAAACGGCCGCCGTCGTGTCCTCCCACGGAACGAGGACCGCCTCGAGGGCTCCGCGCGCAAGGTCCGGTCCGACGATGAACGTCGGAAGCTGCACGAGGCCGACGCCGGCCAGCACCGCTTCGCGCAGGACGTCCCCGGCGTTCGCACGCATGCTTCCCGATACGCGAACCCAGGTGCGACCACTCGGGCCGGCGAAGTGCCAGGCTCGGCGGGACGCCGGGTACGAGTAGATCAGGCAGTTGTGTCGCTCGAGGTCGGCCGGCTCTCTCGGGATGCCGTTGCGAGCGAAATACTCGGGTGAGCCGCAGACCACGCAGCGGCAGGGCGCCAGTCGACGCGAAACGAGGCTCGAGTCTTCGAGCGCGAGAGCGGGCCGGATCGTCACGTCGAAGCCGCCGGCGATCGTCTCGAGCGTGTCGTCGTCGAGCGCTAGGTCGAGCGAGAGCTTCGGGTGCTGCGCCAGAAACTCCGGCAGCAAGGGCGCAACGTGGAGGTGACCGAAGCTCGGTGGCAGGTTCACCCTGAGAACTCCCTGCGGAGCAGAGTGAGCGTGCGCGGCCTCGCCCTCCGCCTCCTCGACGTCGCGCACGATCCGGATGCAGCGGTCGTAGAACGTGCGTCCCGCCTCCGTCGGCGAGAGCTTTCGCGTGCTGCGATGGAGCAGCCGGGCTCCGACGCGCTCCTCGAGCTGGGCGAGCTGCTTGCTCACCGCCGATTTCGACAAGGCGAGGCGGCGCGCAGCCCCGGAAAGCGTCCCCTCGTCAACGACCTTCGCGAAGATCGCCATCGCGTCGATCCGATCCATCATGCGTCCGTTTCTGTTACGGAAGAAACACTTCCGTTTGCGGCTCGATCGTGGGCGGCGCGCATCGTCGCTGGATTCCGTCGCGCCAGCCGGGGAGTCGAGGCCGATGATACGCCGATTACTGAACGCGTGTGCCGTCAGCTCTGCACCGCGATCTGCCGCGCCGAGGCCGGGCACGGCCGCGAAAGCGCGCCGTTACCTGTGCGCGCGCTCGCGACTCCAATCGACGCAGAGGACGAGATGGCGGTCGCACTTCTCCGCGCGCTGCGCAGCCACTGGCCGGAGGCACTGATCGAAGGCGCGGGGCTCGGCTCGTTCATGCTGTCGGCGCTCGGCTTCACGCTGCTGCTCGAGCACCCGGCGTCGCCGCTGCGGCACGCGCTGCCCGACGCGTTAGCGCGGCGCGCGCTGATGGGCTGCGCGATGGGCGCGACGCTGATCGCGCTCGTCTACAACCCGCTCGGCCAGCGCTCGGGAGCGCACTTCAATCCGGTCTTCACACTGACCTACCTGCGCCTCGGGAAGGTCGCTCCGGCCGACGCGCTGCTCTACGGCGCCGCGCAGTTCGCGGGCGGCGCGCTCGGCGTTGCGCTGATGGCGGCCGTCCTCTCGATGGCGCTCGCGGACGAGCGCGTGCAGTACGCGGTCACGGTGCCCGGCGCCGCGGGCATCGGTGCGGCTTTCGCAGGCGAAACCGTGATCGCGTTCACGCAGATGTCGCTCGTGCTCCTCGCGTCGAACACGAAGCGCCTCAACAAGTACACCGGCGTGCTCGCCGCGCTCGGCGTCGCGACCTACATCACGTTCGAGGCTCCGATCTCCGGGATGAGCATGAACCCGGCGCGCACGCTCGCGTCTGCGCTCGGCGCCGGCAGCTTCACCGCGCTCTGGCTCTATTTCGCGGCGCCGCTGCTCGGAATGCTGCTCGCGGCCGAGTGTTACGTGCGCGTGCGGGGAGCTCGGCGCGTGCACTGCGCGAAGCTCCATCACGAGAACGCGCAGCGCTGCATCTTCCGCTGCGACTACGGAGCGAGCCGGTAGCGGATCGGCACGCGCTTCTGCGCGCCGACGAACGTCGCCGCCGTGTACTCGGCCCGGCCGGTGAGCTCGATCGACGCGAGCCGCGGCAGCAGCTCGCGGAAGAACGTCGCCAGCTCGAGCCGCGCGAGGTTCGCACCCAGACAGAAGTGCACGCCGGTGCCGAATGCGAGGTGGCTGGAAGCATTCGCGCGTGCGACGTCGAACTCGAACGGGTTCTCGAAGACTTCCTCGTCGCGGTTCGCAGAGAGGTACGACATCAGCAGCGCGTCGCCCTTCGCGATCCGCCGCCCGCGTAGCTCGCAGTCCTGCTGCGCGAAGCGCATGAAGTGCCGCACCGGCGTGACCCAGCGGATCATCTCCTCGACCGCGTTGTCGATCGCCGCCGGCTCGCGCTGCAGCGCGGCGAGCTGCTCCGGGTTGCGAATCAGCGCCTCGAGCCCGCCCGCGAGCGTGCTCGACGTCGTGTCGTGCCCCGCGGTCGCGACGATGATGTAGTACCCGAGCGTCTCGAGGTCCGGCAGCGCCGCGCCGTCGACGCGCCCGTTGGCGATCACCGACGCGAGATCCTCGCCTGGCTGCGCGCGCCGGTCCGCGGTCATGCGCTGGAAGTACGCCACCAGCTCCATGATCACGGCGTTGCGCTTCTCGGGCTCGCCGCCGACACCGAAGTCCGGGTCGTCGGCGCCGAAGAGCCGTTGCGTGAGCTCCAGCATCAGCGGCTCGTCGGCCTCCGGGACGCCGAGCACGCTCATGATCACCTGCAGCGGGTAGTAGCGTGCTACGTCGAGCGCGAAGTCGCAGGCGCTGCCGAGCTCGGCCATTCGATCGACGTACTTCCGAGCCAGCTTCGAGATGCGCGGCTCGAGCACGCGCTTGAGCGCGGCCGGCTTGAACCAATCGTTGGTCAGGTTGCGGTAAGCCCGGTGCTGCGCGCCGTCCATGTGAATCAGCGTCTTGAACGGGAGCTGTGCGCCGCCGTACTTCGGCTTCAGATGGTTCGGCGCGAGCACGGACTCGATCGTGTTCTGGAAGCGTTCGGGCTGGCGTTCGATCGCGAGCACGTCGGCGTGGCGCGTGACTGCCCAGAACGGCTCGTAGCCCGGGACCTCGATGCGAGGCACGGGGTCGTCGCGGCGCAGCTGCGCTGCGACGGGATGCCACGTCTCCGGTTCGGTGTAGGCCTTCGGGTCGGTGAAGACCGTCGGGGAGGCCATGGCGTTCCTCCTTCGGAGAGACGCCACCATACCCCAGGGTATGGACGTCAGCGACGCGGCGCGGAGGCCTCGACCCGGCGGCGATACTCGGCGACCAGCGCCGCGAAGCGCCGCTTCCCGACGCGCGGCTCGAGCTGCTGCGAGCCGACGGCGAGCGCGACGCCGATGCCCGCGAGCCGCGATGCCCGCTGCGCGGTCATGCCCATCTCGCGGAACG
>Ga0187894_10005559_pt1 | contig 12781 bp, 8 predicted proteins | sample GBC1701081metaG_FD_136650 | JGI IMG/M metagenome (GOLD analysis project Ga0187894, IMG submission 136650) | White microbial mat communities from a lava cave in the Kipuka Kanohina Cave System on the Island of Hawaii, USA - GBC170108-1 metaG ... | reverse complement strand
CGACACCTAGTGCTCATCGTTTACAGCGTGGACTACCAGGGTATCTAATCCTGTTTGCTCCCCACGCTTTCGCGTCTCAGCGTCAGTCACCGTCCAGAGGGCCGCCTTCGCCACCGGTGTTCCTCCTGATATCTACGCATTTCACCGCTACACCAGGAATTCCACCCTCCTCTCCGGGACTCGAGCCTGCCAGTTTCCAATGCACTTCCGGGGGTGAGCCCCGGGCTTTCACATCAGACTTCGCAGGCCGCCTACACGCGCTTTACGCCCAGTGATTCCGAACAACGCTAGCACCCTCCGTATTACCGCGGCTGCTGGCACGGAGTTAGCCGGTGCTTCCTTTAGGGGTACCGTCAGGGCTGCGACGTGTTAGGTCGCAACCGATTCGTCCCCCTCGACAGGGCTTTACGACCCGAAGGCCTTCATCACCCACGCGGCGTCGCTGCGTCAGGCTTTCGCCCATTGCGCAATATCCCCCACTGCTGCCTCCCGTAGGAGTCTGGGCCGTGTTTCAGTCCCAGTGTGGCTGGCCATCCTCTCAGACCAGCTAGCCATCATCGCCTTGGTGGGCCATTACCCCACCAACTAGCTAATGGCACGCAGGCTCATCCACAAGTAGTAGCTTGCAAGCAGAGGCCACCTTTCACCTCAGGAGCCGAAGCTCCCGTGGTCATATCCGGTATTAGCCCACCTTTCGGTAGGTTATTCCGGGCTCGAGGGTAGATTACCTACGTGTTACTCACCCGTGCGCCGCTGTACTCAGGGAGTTGCCCCCCTTTTCTCGCTCGACTTGCATGTGTTAGGCACGCCGCCAGCGTTCGTTCTGAGCCAGGATCAAACTCTCCAGTTAAACCTGGAGCCACGACGCCGAAGCGTCATGGTGAGTGTCGAATGATTCGCACTCTTCGATCCGAATCAGCACGTTACGCGCTGTTCGAAGATCCGCAAAGACTGCGTCGCCCCGACGTCGACCGTCGAGGCAAGCGATCTACTGCCTAGTTTTCAAAGACCGGGACCGTTTCCGGGCAGACCCGGCCCTATATGGGACGCCTCTCTGGTTGTCAACCGGGGGCGTGCCGATCCAGCGGAGCCTACGATTCGGCAGGCGGAGGAACGAGCTCTACGGCCGCCAAACGCCGCCGTCCGACGGCCACGAGCCGGTGTACGCCTCGCCGGAACCGGAACTCGACGTCGACCGCCTGGCCATCGACCTTCACCGCACCCTCCGCCACCAGGCGACGGGCGGCGCTCGTCGACGGGGCCAGTCCGGCGTCCTTCAGGAGCCGACAGATCCAAACCTCGGCGTCGGTGGTGTGCACCACGACGGGAGTGGGAGCGAAGTCCGTACGCTTCTGGAAGCGCTCCTCGAAGAACTCACGCGCCCGCGGGGCGTCATCGGTCCGGTGAAAGCGCTCCACGACCATCGATGCCAGAAGCTTCTTACGATCGAGGGGATGCCCCGGACCCGAGGCCCACCGCGGGTCGCCGGGGAACAAGAGCCGCGCATATCGCTCCATCAGATCGTCGGTAATCGACATGAGCTTGCCGAACATCTCTTCCGGCGCATCCGTGATGCCGACATGGTTGCCGAGGCTCTTCGACATCTTCTGCACCCCGTCGAGACCCTCCAGGAGTGGCAGCGTGACGACGATTTGCCCGGATTGTCCCGCACCGCGCTGGAGATCGCGGCCGACGAGCAGGTTGAACGTCTGATCGGTTCCGCCGATCTCGACGTCGGCCTTCACGACCACCGAGTCGTATCCCTGCATCAGCGGATAGAGAAACTCGTGCAAGCCGATCGGATTTCCGCCCTTGTACCGCTCGGAGAAGTCGTTTCGTTCGAGCATGCGTGCGACGGTCATCTGCCCGGCCAGCCGGAGTACGTCCTCGAGGTGCATCTTCGCGAACCACTCGCCATTGCGCCGCACCTCGGTGCGCGTACGATCGAGCACCTTGAACACCTGCGCTTGATACGTCTGCGCATTCGCTTCGACTTGCTCGACGCTCAGCTGCGGGCGCGTCGCCGATCGCCCGCTGGGATCGCCGATCAAGGCCGTATAGTCGCCGATGATGAGCACGCCGACGTGCCCCATGTCCTGCAGCGCGCGGAGCTTCGCCAGGGCGACCGTGTGCCCGAGATGCAGGTCCGGCGCCGTCGGGTCGACGCCGAGCTTCACCCGGAGCGGCCGACCCGCAGTAAGACGCTCCTTGAGCTCCGTCTCCGGAACGATGGTGACCGCACCGTCACGAATCCGGGCGAGCTGATCGTCCACGGTCACGGGCTCACCCGTTCACGCAGTCGGCGGATCGCCGTCGCGCGACCCGTCGCCTCGTCCACGTCGATCACCGCCCCCTGTACCAGCACCGGACCCGATGCCACCTCGAACCGAACCGGCATCTGACTGAGGAACCGCTCGAGGACCCGATCCGTACGCATGCCGAGGATCGAGTCTTCCGGCCCACACATTCCGGCGTCGGTGAGCGCGGCCGTGCCGCCGGGGAGGATCGATTCATCGCCCGTCTGCACGTGCGTGTGACTCCCCACGACGGCGGAGACGCGTCCGTCCAGGAACCGAGCCATTCCCACCTTCTCCGACGTCGCTTCGGCGTGCATGTCGACCAGAACGACCGCCGCCTCGTTCCGTAGCGTCGGTACGATCGCTTCCGCCGCCCGAAACGGACAGTCCGCGGGGCCCATGAAGACGCGGCCGATGAGGTTCAGTACGGCGACCGGCGTACCGTTGCGCGCGGGACGCACGACCCACCCCTCTCCCGGCACCCCCGGCGCGAAGTTCAGGGGGCGCAGGAGCCGAGCGTTCTCCTTCAAATAGGGCACGATGTCGCGATTTTGCCACACGTGGTTGCCGGTCGTGAGGACGTCGACGCCGCCATCCTGCAGCTCTTCGGCGCTGCCCGGATCGACCCCCTTGCCGCCTGCCGCGTTCTCGACGTTCGCGACGACGAAATCGATCGCCGACTGCCTCCGAAGCTCCCGCAGCACGATGCCCACGGCGCGGCGTCCCGGACGCCCGACGACGTCACCGAAGAAGACGATTCGCATCGCACCTCGGTTCAGTGCGCCGTGTCGCTGGCCCGCGTCTCGCGGATCACCGTCACCTTGATCTGCCCGGGGTACGCCATCTCCTGCTCGATTTTGCGGGCGATGTCACGCGCAAGGAACAACGTCTGGTCGTCGGGTACCGAGCCCGGGTCGACGATCACCCGGATCTCGCGTCCCGCCTGCACGGCGAACGAGCGCTCGACACCCTTGAAGGAGTTGCTGATGCGCTCGAGATCCTCGAGCCGCTTCGCGTAGCTCTCCAGGACTTCCCGCCGCGCGCCCGGGCGCGCCCCGGAGATCGCGTCGGCCGCGTCCACGAGCGGGGCCAGAATGGTCTCGGCCTTCACCTCCTCGTGGTGCGCGGCGATCGCGTTGACGATCTTCGCCGACTCGCCGTACTTGCGGGCGATCTCGCCGCCGACGATCGCATGGGAGCCTTCGACCTCGTGCGTGAGCGCCTTCCCGATGTCGTGCAGCAAGGCCGCGCGGCGCGCCTGCTTCACGTTGAGACCCAGCTCCGCGGCCATCGCGCCCGCGATGAAGGCACACTCGATCGAATGCATCAGGACGTTCTGCGCGTAGCTGTAGCGATATCGCAGCATCCCGACCAGTCGCACGAGCTCCGGATGGACACCATGAATTCCCAGCTCGAGAACGGCACGCTGCCCGGCCTCCCGAATCGAGTCCTCCAGCTCGTGCTCCGCCTTCCGCACGACCTCCTCGATGCGACCCGGATGGATCCGGCCATCCGCGATGAGACGCTCGAGCGCCAGGCGTGCAAGCTCGCGCCGGATCGGGTTGTGGCACGAGATCACGACCGCCTCGGGCGTATCGTCGATGATGAGGTCCACACCGGTCGCCGCTTCGATGGCGCGGATGTTCCGGCCTTCGCGACCGATGATGCGCCCCTTCATGTCGTCGCTCGGCAGCGGGATCACCGAAACGGTGCGTTCGGCGACGTATTCCCCGGCGAGACGCTCGATCGCGATCGAGACGATCTTCTTGGCCCGGCGATCGGCCTCCTCGCGCGCCTCGCTCTCGATCTGCCGGATGGATTTCGCCGCTTCGTGACGCGCCTCGTCGGTCATCTGCTCGACCAGCGAACGGCGGGCTTCCTCGCGTGTCAGGCCAGCGGTCTCCTCCAGCTTCTTTCGGACGTTCTCGACCAGCGCGGTCTGGTCAGCGCGCAGCTTGGCCAGGTCCTCCTCGCGCCGCTTCGCCTCCTCGTCGCGCCTCGCCAGCGTCCGCTCGGTCTCGGCCATGCCCTCGAGCCGGCGCGTGACCGTCTCCTCTTTCTGCGCGACGCGGCGCTCCTGGGCGGTGATCTCGCGCCGCTGTTCTTTGGCTTCGCGCTCGGCGTCGTTCTTGGCCCGAAGGACGAGCTCCTTCGCCTGGAGATCCGCTTCGCGGCGGACCGCGTCGGCCTCCTTCCGCGCCTCTTCGACCACCCGTGCGGCGGTCTCGTGGCTCGCCTGAGCGATCTGTCGGGCCTGGCGACGCCGACCCTGCTCGACGAGGAACCATGCGACGGCTCCCAGCACGAGCCCAAGAGCGAGCGTGCCGATCATGCCAGCGGTCATGTCAGCTCTCCCGAGTGCACGGCGGTCGCGGCGGGAGTCCGCAGAACCCCCCGCTCGGTGACCACCGCGTTCATGCAAACGTCCCACGTATCCTGAGGAAGGCGGTCGACGACCAGCGCCTCCGCTGCGATCCCGAAACGGGTCGCGTGGCGAAAACTGGACAGAGCGCGGTCGTAGTAACCCCTGCCCGATCCTAGGCGTCCTCCGCGACGGTCGAAGGCAACCCCGGGCACGAGTACCAGGACGCCGGGCGCGTCCCCAGCCAGACGGGGCGCACCCGACGGAGGCTCTCCGATCCCGAACGGCCCCGGACACAGATCCGCAACCGCCGCCCGCCGGAACGCGAGATCGTCACCTTCGACGCGAGGGTAGTAGGTCGGAAGGCCCTGCTCCGAGGCCCGCCTGGCGACGCCTCCCGGATCGAGCTCGTTGGCGCACGGACTGTAGAGGACGAGGTGGCGAGCCTCCGGGAACTCCGCCGACGACACGATCCACGCGCAGACCGCTCGCGAGGCGGAGGCAATCTCGGCCTCGCTCAGCGCGCGCCGCCTGGCAGCGAACTCTCGCCGGAGGCGAGTCTTGGCTGCGTCGTCGAATCCCCCCATGAAACCTCTCGCGTTGCGGGGGGATGGTCGTTCGGTGGGGTCTGCCTCAGCTCCTTCGCGCCGCCTGCACCCAGGCGGGGGCGACATTCGGGGGGCCGTGCTGGCCCGACGTTCGGACGCTGTGAGTCATGACACACGCCGTGGTGGCGAGAACCCCTCTTTCAGACCATCCCGTCTTCACTCTGCTGGCCCGCGCTCGATCGCGCGGCACCGGCCCATTCGGCCCCGTGGCACTCTACGCGATGCCAACCAGGCCCGCAATGTCCACCGACCCGCGGTCAGCTCTCGCCGTCCTCCCCGAGCAGACCCGCGACGAACTCCTGCGCGTCGAACTCGCGAAGGTCCCGCACCCCCTCGCCCACCCCGACATACCGGACCGGAAGGCCGAGCTCGGCGCGGATCGCAACCACGATCCCGCCCCGCGCCGTCCCGTCGAGCTTGGTGACCACGACGCCCGTTACGCCGGCGGCCTCGACGAAGGCACGGGCCTGGTTCAGGGCATTCTGTCCGGTGGTGGCGTCCACCACGAGCAGGCACTCCTGCGGGGCCCCCGGGACCTCGCGCTCGATAGTCCGCCGCACCTTGCGCAGCTCCTCCATGAGGGGCCCGCGCGTGTGCAGGCGACCTGCCGTATCCACCAGGACGACGTCGGCCCCTCGCGCCAGCGCGGCGCGCATTCCGTCGTAGGCCACTGCCGACGGATCGGCGCCCGGCCCGTGTCGGACGATGTCCGCCCCGCTCCGCTCGGCCCACACGGCAAGCTGGTCGATCGCGGCGGCGCGGAACGTGTCGGCGGCGACGATCAGGACCTTTCGGCCCGCGTCCCGGTGCGCCGCTGCCAGCTTGCCGATGGTCGTCGTCTTCCCGACACCGTTGACGCCGGTCACGAGGATCACCCACGGCTTGGCCGCGGGCGCAATGGCGCCCCCGCCTTTCACCAGCTCCAGGATGTCGGCGCGCAGCTCCGTTCGAAGGCCCTCGCCGGCGGTTTCTCGGCCGACGCGGGTCCGAAGCTGCTCCAGCAAGGTCGCGCTCGTGCGGGCCCCAACGTCGGCACCGATCAGCGCCTCCTCGAGCGCCTCGTACACCGCGTCCACCGATCCCCGCCGTCCGAGGGCAGCGTCTACCTGCTCCCGCAGCTTTCGTCGCGTGCCATCGAGCGCCTGCCGCAGGCCTCGCCCCGGGCGATCCGGCGCCGAGACGATTTCCGAGGGAGGTGCGCCCGCGCTCGACGCTCCGCGCCGACGTCCCCGCACAACGCCCCAGACGAGCAGCCCCGCCGCGACCACGGCGGCAGCTGCCCCGATGACGACGTCGTCCATCGCGGCGAGGGATCAGGCGGCTTCGCGGAGGCGGACCGACACGACCTTCGACACCCCGGGTTTCTCCATCGTGATCCCGTACAGCGTCTCCGCCGCCTCCATCGTCCGCCGGTTGTGCGTGATGAGGACGAACTGCGACGTCTCCGCCATGTCCTGGACGATCTGGTTGAAGCGGCCGATGTTCGCCTCGTCGAGCGGCGCGTCGACCTCGTCCAGCAAGCAGAAGGGCGTGGGCCGGATGAGGAACAACGAGAACACGAGCGCCGTGGCCGTAAGGGCTTTCTCACCACCGGACAGGAGGCTCAGGGACTGGAGCTTCTTGCCGGCGAGCTGCACGACGATCTCCACCCCCGGCTCGCCACCCTCCTCGCTCGGGACGAGCTCGAGCCGGGCCATGCCGCCGGCGAACACCTTTGGGAAGACCTCCGCCAGCTTCGCGTTCGCGGCCGCGAAAGTCTCCTCGAAGCGCTGGCGCGAGGTGCGGGTGAGCTTCGCGATCGTCTGGCGCAAGTCGTCGAGCGACCGCTCGAGGTCGGCGCGCTGCTGAGTCAGGAACTCGTGGCGCTGCTTCACCTCGTCGTATTCGGCCATCGCCGCCGGATTCACGTCGCCCAGCCGGACGATCCGGGCACGAATCTCCTCCGCCCGTGTCGCCTCCTCCTCGTCCACCGCGGTGTCGGACGGGACGTCGGCGAATGCTTCGACGCCAACGGCGTAGCGCTCGAGCAGGCGATCGAGGATGCCCTGCAAGGCGAAACGTCGCTCGGTCATCTGCCGATCGACATCGCCGCGATGCGTCCGAATCTCCTCGACCCGGTCGCGCGCCACACGCTCCTCGTGATCCTCCGCCGACAGGTTCGCCTCCGCGCGAGCCACTTCCGAGGCCAGGCGCTCCCGCTCCCGCTGCAGCGTTTCCACGCGGGCCTCCGCGTCGGCCTCGACCGCGGTCGCTTCGTCGCGCTCGGCCGTCGTCGCGGCGATGGCGCCCGCCGCCTCCTCGCGGGCTGCGACGGCGGTCGCCATCCGCTGCGAGACGTCCGTCCATCCCGCGTCCGCCGTCCGCCAGGCCGTCTCGCTCGCATGCGATCGTTCGGTCGCCTGCGTCGCCCGGACCGCCTGCTCGGTGTGAGCACGCTCTGCCTGCGTGAGATCCTCGCGCCAGCGCGCAACGTCCTGCTGTCGCGCCGCCAACGTGATCCGCACCTCGCGCACTTGCTCGCTCGCCGCGGCGAGGCGCTCGGCCAGCACGGCGAGCTCGCCGCTCATCTCGCCGTCGGCGCCGGCCAACCCACCCACTTCGAGCGCGCCCACCTCAAGCTCGGCCGAGATGCGCGTGCGCTCCTCGTCCAGCCGCTCCCGGTCCTTCGAGGCGGCCACCTCCGCGACGCGCGCCGTCTGGTGGCGATCCTCGAGCGAGGCGAGCTCCCCGAGAATCGACTCGACGGCGCGACGCCGCTCCTCCAGGACCGACGCCTCGCTCGCCGCACGCACCTCGGCGTCGCGGAGGGTGCCCTCCAGCTCGCGCAGCTCCCGTGCCCGAGCGAGGAGCGTCTCTTCGAGCGATGCCTCGCTCCCTCCGGTGACGGCGCCGAGCGGATCGATGGCTTCGCCCGCCACGGTGACGACCGTCACCGCGTGCGCTGCCTCGCGCCACAGGCGCGTCGCGCCATCGAGATCCTCCGCCAGCAGGACGTTCCCGAGCAGCGCCTCGGCCAGGCCCCAGTGCTGTCCCTCGACCTGCAGCTCGTCGACGAGACGGCGCCCCGGGGGCACGATCACCGTCGCTCGCCGCTCTGGATCGCTCGGGAGGGCCGTCGCGGTTCCGCCCTCGCCCTCGCGCAGCCAGCGAATGGCCTCGACCGCATCTGCAGTGCTCGGCACGACCACCTGCTGCAGCCGTGCTCCGAGCGCGGCCGCCACGGCACGCTCGAGCCCGACGGGAACCCGCAGGACGTCGGCAAGCAGCTTCGCGGCGCCGTCGCGCGCGAGCAGCGTAGCTACGCCGCGGGTGCATCCTTCCGATCGCGTCTGCAGCTCGCGCAGCGATTCCGCACGCGAGCGAAGCTGCGTGACGACGGCACGCGCCGCTTCGAGGGACGCCATCGCTCCCCGCTCCGCCTCCTGGGCCGCGTTCCGCTCCGTGGCGAGCCGAGCCCGCTCATGGTCGATTCGCGCCAGCTCATCCGCCAGGCGCTGGATCTCCCCGCGGGCCAGCTCGCGCTCACGCGCATTCGTCTCGAGGCGAACGCCGAGGGCGCGTTGTTCCTCGTCCAAGCGCGCGCGCTGTCCCTTCAGCTCGTCACGCCGGCGTTCGAGTGCCTCCGAGAGATTGCGCAGCCGCGCCTCCTCCCCGAGCGCGTCGACCAGCTTGTCCTTGGCCGCCTCGACGCCCTGCTCCCGCGGGGCCCCGGCGCGGTCGAGCGCCTTCAGGCGCTCTTCGGCGGCCCGAAGCTCGGCCTCCGCGGCGTGCGCTTCCGCCGCCAGCCGTGCCACGTCGGCGCGCGCCGCGCTCCGCTGCGTCTCGAGCTCCACGAGTCGATCGCGCAGGCGTCCGGTCTCTGCCTCCGCCATGGTCGCCCGGCGCTCGATGTCCACGCACCGTGTGGCCGCGCCTGCCGCCCGCGCATGCATCTCCGTGGCGCGAAGACGCTGTGCCGTCAGCTCCTCCTCGACCTGGCGGAGCTGCGCCTCGATCTCCTGGCGCTGCCGGCGCGCCGCATCGGTCGACTCTTGCAGGCGCTGGATCTGCGCGACGAGATCCCGCTCGTCGTCCTGCAGCGAGGCGAGCGTGGCCTCGAACGCCAGCACGTCGCTCGACCAGTTCCGGTGCCGCGCCGCGAGCACGCGGAGGTCCAGCCGCCGCAGCTCGTCCTTCAGACGGTGGTACTCCTCCGCACGCTTCGCCTGTCGTTGGAGGGACGCCATCTGGCGCTCCAGCTCCCGGATCACGTCCTGGACGCGCAAGAGGTTGTCGCGCGTGCGCTCCATCTTCCGCTCCGCGGCGACCTTGCGGGCGCGGAACCGCGTCGTTCCCGCCGCCTCCTCGATGAAGTGGCGCAGCTCGTCCGGCTTGGCGTTGACCAGCTGCTCGACTCGGCCCTGTTCGATGATCGCGTACGCTTTCGTTCCGACGCCCGTGCCGAGGAACAGCTCCGTGATGTCCTTCAGACGACACGGAGCCTGGTTGATGAAGTATTCCGATTCGCCCGAGCGGAAGTAACGTCGCGATACGAGGATCTCGCTCGCCTTGGCGAGCCCGGGCGGTAGGCCGTCACTGCCCTCCTCCGCCGGCGCGCTCTCCGCCTTGAGGAGGTCCTCTTCGCTGCGTTCGAGGAGGAGCGACACCTCGGCCATACCGAGCGGACCCAAGTCGCCATTGCCGGCGAAGATCACGTCTTCCATGGCGCTGCCGCGGAGGTGCTTCGGGCTCTGCTCGCCCAACACCCAACGGATGGCATCGACGACATTCGACTTGCCGCAGCCGTTTGGGCCGACGATCGCCGTCACACCCGGTGGCAGCTCGAGGACGGTGCGTTCCATGAACGACTTGAAGCCGTTCAGCTCGATCTGCTTGATCCGCATCCGCGTCCCCCCTTGCGCCCCGTCTCCGGCGCCCTCATCCCGTCTGACCGAGCTCCATCACCATCCCGCCGTCGGCGCCGCTGAGAAACGGCAGCCAGGCGTCGTGCCGTCGCTGCCGGTACGCCTCGGCCATGAACGGCGTCCACTGCGGTCGATACGGCTGCCGGAGAAGCCGCATGCCCGCCTCCATCGGTGTCCGTCCGCCCTTGATCCGATTGCACCGATGGCAGGAGCAGACGACGTTCTCCCAGATCGACGCGCCGCCGCGGGATCGCGGTACGACGTGATCGAGGTTCAGCTCCGATCGTGGGAGCTGCCGCGCGCAGTACTGGCACCGGTTCTCGTCGCGCAGGAACACGTTGTACCGGCTGAACCGCACGTGCCGGCGCGGGACGCGATCGTAGGTGCACAAGAGAATCACCCGCGGGACGCGGATGGCGCGGTTCACGAGCCCGATCGCCTCTCCGAGCGGCGTCAGCGCCGACCAGCTCGCGAAGTCGAACGTCCGATATTCGTGATCCACCGCTTGCGCGATGTCCTGATAGAGCAGCGCCAGTGCCCGCCGGACCGACGTGATGTGGACCGGAAGGTACGAGCGGTTCAGGACGAGCACTTTCGAGTTGAGGAGCGACATCCCGGCCGTTGGGCGCGCAGGGTACCTTCCGCCAGATCGGAAGTCAATTTTCTTCAGCCTCTCCGCAGACTTGCGAAGGTCCTCGCCAGCGCAGGACCGGCCTCCGGGCAGCTCGGGTCTCATCGAGGCGCGACACCCACGTGTTGTGGGGGGCCTCGATCACCCGCTGCGGCGTCGCCCGCGCCTCTTCCGCGATCGCCAGCATGGCCTCGACGAAGCTGTCCAGCGTCTCCTTGCTCTCGGTTTCGGTGGGCTCGATCATGATCGCGCCCTTCACGACCAGGGGGAAGTAGATGGTCGGAGCGTAGAACCCGTAGTCGAGCAGCCGCTTGGCTACGTCGAGCGTGTGAACGCCAAATCCCTGTAATTGCTTATCTGAGAGGACGCACTCGTGGAGGACGGGTGTCTCGTAGGCGGCGGGGTACGCGACCGTGAGGCGCGCCCGGAGGTAGTTCGCGTTGAGGATCGCGAGCCGCGTCACTTCTTCGAGGCCGGGCCCGCCGACGCGCAGCATGTACGCCAGGGCCCGCACGAGGATGCCGAAGTTCCCGTAGAAGGAACGCACTCGCCCGACGCCCTTCGGCGCCTCGGTCTCCCACGCAAAACCCCCGTCACGCCGCACCACCCGAGGTGCCGGCAGGTAGTCGCGGAGGATGGCGCGAACCGCGACCGGTCCCGCACCCGGGCCACCCCCTCCGTGTGGAGTCGAGAACGTCTTGTGCAGGTTGTACTGCATGACGTCGACACCCATGTCGCCGGGCTTCGCCACGCCCATGAGGGCGTTCATGTTGGCGCCGTCCATGTACACGAGGCCACCGCGTTCATGGACGATCCGCGTGATCGCCTCGATCTCCTCCTCGAAGAGCCCGAGCGTGTTCGGGTTCGTCACCATGAGGGCGGCGACGCCGTCGTCCATGACCTTCTCGACGGTGGCGGGCTCGAGCAGTCCGCGTCGCCCGACCGGCACTTCGACCACGTCGTAGCCGCAGAGCGCCGAGCTGGCCGGATTGGTGCCATGGGCGCTGGCCGGAATCAGTACGCGACGACGCGGACCGCCGTGATCGGCGTGGTACGCGCGGACGAGCAGCATCCCGAGCAGCTCGCCCTGGGCGCCGGCGGCGGGCTGCAACGAGACGGCGTCGAGGCCGCTCACGATCGCGAGCGCCCGCTCGAGTTGCCACACCACCTCCAGCGCACCCTGCGCGGCCGCATCGGGCACGAGCGGATGGAGCCCGGCGAATCCCGGCAGGCGCGCCATGTCCTCGTTCACGACCGGGTTGTACTTCATGGTGCACGATCCGAGGGGATACATGGTGGTCGCGGCGCTGTAGTTCCACTGCGAGAGGCGAAGGAAATGCCGGAGCACCTCCAGCTCGCCCACTTCGGGAAGTCCCGCGAGATCGTCCTCGCGACGCAGCTCCGCGGGTAGCGGTGTGGCCGGGTCCGCCGTGGCCGGGGATGCGGACCATCCAGCACGCCCCTGCGACCCGCGCTCGAAGATCAATGGCTCCGGTAGCAACATCTCAGCCCGTCTGTACCCGCGCCGCCTGACCCGTCGGTGCCAACGTCCGGACGAGTCGCTCGACGGCTGCATCGTCGTGGACCTCGGTCACGCACACGAGGAGCGTGTCCGCGTACTCGGGGAGCCAGCGCGCGATCGGATACCCCGGTACGATGCCGTCGCGTACGGCCACCTGCTCCCACCCTCGTGCCGCCGTAGGCGCGCGCACGACGAACTCGTTGAAGAAAGGCGCCGAGCCGACGCGCGCCACCCCGGCTGCTTCGAGACGTGCGGCCACGGCGTGCGCGCGCCGGTAGTTCGTCTCGGCAAGCCGCCGCAGGCCGTCTCGCCCCAGCATCGACAGGTACACCGTGACGGCCAGTGCACAGAGCCCCTGGTTCGTGCAGATGTTCGACGTCGCGCGCTGCCGGCGAATGTGCTGCTCTCTGGTCGCGAGCGTGAGCACGTAGCCGCGCCGGCCCTGCGCGTCGACGGT
>Ga0187894_10005558_pt1 | contig 12790 bp, 13 predicted proteins | sample GBC1701081metaG_FD_136650 | JGI IMG/M metagenome (GOLD analysis project Ga0187894, IMG submission 136650) | White microbial mat communities from a lava cave in the Kipuka Kanohina Cave System on the Island of Hawaii, USA - GBC170108-1 metaG ... | reverse complement strand
GCGCTTCGGACTCCTCCCCCCACGGTGAAGGGGATGAAGACGCGCTCGGCGGTTCGGGCCACCACATTGACCATGGTCCGACGGTCGTCGCTCGACGCCGAGATGTCCAAGAACACGATCTCGTCGGCGCCCTCGGCGTCGTAGCGGGCCGCCAGGTCCACCGGATCGCCCGCGTCGACGAGGTCCACGAAGTTGACTCCCTTGACCACGCGAGCTCTGTCGTCGGGCCCTTTCCAGGCCGTGTCATCGGGCCCCTGGCTGGCGCCGGTGCCGGAATCGACGTCGAGGCAGGGAATCACGCGGACGGTGCGCACGCCGCCACCGCCTCTTCCACCGAGAACAGCTTCTCGTGGATCGCCTTGCCCACAATGGCCCCACCAAGGCGGTGCCCACCTGACTCCAGCCGGGCCAAATTGGCCAGATCCTCCAGGCGGGCCACGCCTCCGGAAGCGATCACGGTGGTGTCGGTGGCGGCCAGACACGTCTCCAATCCGTCGAGATCGGGCCCGCTCAGCATTCCGTCACGACCGATATCGGTGACGATCACCGCGTCCACGCCCCCGTCTCGGTAACGAGCCAGCAGGTCGGCCACCGAGACGGTCCCCGAGTGGGTCCAGCCCGCCACCGCCGCGATCCCATCGCGGGCGTCGATACCGACAGCAATGGGGTGACGCCCGGCTAGGGCGAAGACCAATTCCGGATCTTGCACTGCGGCGGTGCCGAGAACCACCCGAGCGACGCCCTGATCGAAAAGAGCCAGCGCAGCCGCCTCGTCGCGAACGCCGCCCCCCACCTGCACCCGTACCGGGCTGACGCCCGCGGCGATGGCTCCCACCACATCGCGATTGGAGGCTTGGCCGCTTCGAGCACCGTCGAGGTCTACGACGTGAATCCACCCGGCACCGGCGTCCGCAAAGCTAAGGGCCACTTCGACCGGGTCGCCGTCATATTTGGTCTCGCGGTCGTAGTTTCCCTGGATAAGGCGGACGCATCGTCCGTTGCGCAAGTCGATGGCCGGATAAAGCTCCAATCAGGTCACGCTCCGGAGGATGACCGTACTGGTGCTGGTCTACTCACGAGGCGAGAAAGTTGGCCAGCAGGCCCAAGCCGTTGCGCCCGGACTTCTCGGGATGAAACTGCGTGGCCCAGAGCCGATCGCGTACCACGGCCGCGGCCACCGGTCCTCCGTAGTCGCAGGTGGCCACCACGTATGGCCCGTCGGCCGGCGGTGCGTAGGAGTGGACGAAGTACATCCAGGGATCGGGCTCCATGCCCCTGAGCATGTCCGCCCCCTTGAACATGTCCCGCTGGGTCACGGCGCCGACGATTTTTTCAGTTCGCATCAGCCTGTTCCACTGCATTTGCGGTCGCTTCACCCCGGGGGCCAGCCGCCTGACCACTCCGTCGAGGACACCCATGCCCGCCACGCCGGGTGACTCCTCCGACCCGGCGTAGAGCATCTGCATTCCCACGCAGATGCCGAGGAAGGGGACAGCCCTGTCGATGGCCCTCCGGGTCGGCTCCTCCAGACCGGCCGAGCGCAGTGACTCCATGCAGCGACCGAACGAACCCACGCCGGGCAACACCACCGCGTCAGCCGCCCCGATCGCGTCGGGATCGGCAGTGAGTACCGCGTAGGCACCCAGGTGCTGGAGGGCCTTCTGGGCGGAGCGCAGATTGCCGATCCCGTAGTCGACGACCACAATCACAGCTGCCCCTTGGTCGACGGCACCCCGCCGCCCTCGACGCGCACCGCGTCTCGTAGCGCCCGGGCCACCCCCTTGAACGAAGCCTCCAGGATGTGATGGGCGTTGCGTCCACTGCGCATCCGAAGGTGCAAAGTCATCCCAGCCGCCGTGATGAAGGCGCGCCAGAACTCCTCGGCCAGCTGAGGGTCGAACCCCGGCGATCCGATCGGCTCGGAAACCGGTTCCAATTCGTAGTGGAGGAACGGCCGACCGGACAGGTCCAGCGCTACGTCGATCAGTGCCTCGTCGAGCGGCAATGCCACTGATGCGAACCGCCGAACTCCGGCCTTGTCGCCCAACGCCTGGCGCAGGCATTCGCCCAGCGCAATGCCGGTGTCTTCGATGGTGTGGTGGGTGTCGACGGCCAGATCGCCCTCTGCCATCACCTCGAGGTCGAACCCGCCGTGGCGGCCCAGCTGCTCGAGCATGTGATCGAAGAAGGGGATCCCGGTGGCCACGGATGTGGCGCCGGTGCCGTCCAGGTTGAGCCGAATCCGGATTGACGTTTCCTTGGTCACCCTGGACTGCTCGGCCGATCGGAGGGCGCTCACGCGGCCAACACCTCGCCAAGCGCCACAAGAAAGGCGTCGTTCTCCGGCGGAGTACCCACTGTGACCCGGAGAGCCCCGTTTAGACGGGGCCACGACGAACAGTCGCGGACCAAGACGGACCGGTCCAGCAATCCCTGCCACACCGCTCGTCCTCTCATCGCCAGTCGATGGTCACTCGGCGGCCCCTGGCGGTCCGAAGATGGCGCCGGAGAATCCAGTGGCTCTGGACTGTCCGAAGACGAACGGCCAGGGCGGAACAAGATGAAATTGGCATTCGACGGCCACACTTTCACGTTCAAGGTGTCCAGCGCCGCCGTTATCCGCTCCCGCTCGGCCACGATCAGCTTCACCCGACCCTCCATCTCGTGAGTGAAGCGGAGGGCCGCCAACCCGGCCGCCTGAGTAAAAGAGTCGAGATGGTAAGGCAGGATGACCCGCTCCAGGCCGGCGATCACCGCCGCCGGCGCCACCACGTAGCCCAGTCGGGCGCCCGCCAGCGACCACGTCTTGGAATAGGTACGGGTGACCACAACCGGGCTCGCATCGTTCACCATGGCCATTGCCGACCAGGTCGAGAACTGAGCGTAGGCCTCGTCCACCACCACCAACCCCGGGGCCCGGCTGATGATATCGGTCACCATTTCGGCCGTCTCGGCGCCCCCGGTGGGGTTGTTGGGGGAGCAGACGAAGGTGATTGCCGGGTCGGTCGCGGCCAGGAGGCGGCGCACCTCTGCCGGGTCGAGCCGGAAGTCCTCGCCACGCTCGCCGGCGTTGACCACGGTGCCTGTTATCCGGGCGATGTGGGCGTGCAGAGCATAAGTCGGCTCGAACACCGCAGCGCAACGCCCGCTGCCTCCATAGGCCAGACACAACGCCTGCAGCGCCTCGTTGGAACCGTTGGTGGCCAGCACCTGGTCGGGACCAACGCCGTGGAGTTCACCGATAGCCCGTCGCAGGGCCATTGCCTGTCTATCGGGGTAGCGGTTAAACGAGATTCGCCCAACCTCGTCGGCCAGCATCGCCGACCAGGCCGCCGGCGGCGGGTAGGGCGACTCGTTCGTGTTGAGACGAACCGAGGCGTCCACCTGAGGCGAGTGGTACCCGGCCATCAGGCTCAGGTCGTCGCGAATCGTCGGCGGGGGCGTCACCGTCGTGTCAAAGCGGCACGGTCTCGGCGTCAGCGCGGGGCGATACAGCGTCCCGCTTAGCCGAGCGGATCCGAATCGATTCGCCGTGGGCGGGCAGGCCTTCGGCCTCGGCGATCGCCCTGACCGTCGAGCCCCGGCTTGCGAACCCGGACTCATCCAAGGTGATGGCGTGGATGGTGCGGACAAAGTCTTCAGTTCCAAGTCCCCCTGCGAAACGGGCCGAACCAAACGTGGGCAACACGTGGCTGGGGCCGGCCACGTAGTCCCCGATCGAGGCGGGCGACCACGGGCCGCAAAAAACCGCTCCGGCATGGCGAACCAGGGGGAGCAGCCGGTCCGGTTCGGCACACATCAGCTGCAGGTGTTCCGGCGCCACGCCGTTCGCCACCTCCACCGCCTTCTCCGGCCCATCCACCACCACTGCGTAGCCGCCCTCGCGAAGCGTGGCCTCCAGGTCGGCCCGTCGGGGCGAAGCGACCACGACCCGCTCGACCGCCGCAGTGACCTCGTCGGCCACCTCACTCGACCACGTCACCAGCCAAGCCAAACCGTCGGGACCATGCTCGGCCTGGACGACCACGTCGATGGCTGCCCACTCGGTGGGAGTGGACTCATCGGCGATCACCACCACTTCGGACGGGCCTGCGAAGGCCGCCGGAACGCCCACCACTCCTTGGGCCGCCACCTCGCGCTTGGCAACGGCCACGTACACGTTGCCCGGTCCGACGATCACATCCACCGACCGGATCGACTCGGTGCCATAGGCCATAGCTCCGATGGCCTGGGCTCCGCCCACCCGATAGACCTCGGTCACTCCGCACAGGGCGGCGGCGGCCAGGGTCGTGCGATCGGAGTTCTGTCCGCTGGCCGGCGGAACGCAGATGACCACCTCACCCACGCCGGCCACCTGCGCCGGCACCACACTCATGATCACGGTGGAGGGGTAGCCGGCCCTACCCCCTGGCACATAGATCCCGGCCCGATCCACCGGGCGGCGCAACGATTCCACCACCATGCCCCCGGCCTCGAACCGAGTGTCGGGGCGGCGCTCGTGGCGGTGATATTCATCTACGGCATCCCGGGCCGCTTCGAGAGCTTGGCGCAGTGGCGGCTCCAAGCTGTCCAGGGCGTTGGCCAACTCATCGTGCGAAACCCGCAGGTCGTCGAGGGTTACTCCGTCGAACTGTTCGGTGTATCGGCGCAGGGCGGCGTCGCCATCGGCTCTAACCGCAGCCAGAACGGCTTGGACCGTGGCGGTCGGCGAAGCAGCTATCTGGGGTCGCGGCAGGTGCGTCCTGAGGTCACCGGACACCCCCCGCAAATCAAGTCGCTTGAGCATCGGCGGTCACGCGCATTGACGGGCGATGCTACTGCCGCCCTCAACAGACTCTGTTGTCTTTAGCTCGGGGGCCAGGCCACGCCGGGGCGAGGCGGCATTCGCACTAGAACTGTCTGGCGATGACGCCCGCTCAGCTGTCCGCTCTGGTAACAGCGCTCGAGGAACTCACAGCGCGAGTCTCAGCTCTGGCCGAAGAGGCCGCTGGAGGCCCGGTAACCGGACTCCCCCCCTCCGCAGGTGCCCGCACCGCCCGAGGTGTTTCGGGCCCAGCCGGTCACCACGAGATAGGCGGTGCATTGTTCGAGGTGGAGCGGTCTCTTCAGGGCGCCCTACGACGACTGGCCCAGCTCCGGATCTGAGCGTGCGAACGGAGGCCAGACGCGCCTGTCGGCGCCCGAAGGCGCCGACAGGGGGCGGACCGGGTGGCGGTACCCGGGTTCCGCCAGGGGGATCCAGGTGGCGGGAACCTGATCCCTCAGTAGGGAGAACCTACCACCAAGACAGAGTTAGTCGTTGCCACCCCTCACCCGGGAACGATTCTTTTCTGTCAGCTTTCTTGCATCGCCGTCAACGGTTTGCAAGTTTGGTAGGCGACCCGCGGCGCCCGTGGAGGAGGTGGAGCGGACTCCGACCGATGCCTGGGCGGCCCGGGGGGCCGATGGGCAGATATCGGATAGGATGCAGATCCCACACCGGGGATTGCGAGCCAAACACACGGCTCGACCATGCAGGATCATGCGAAGACTCAGCGCGCCTCGATCTGCGGGCCTGACGATGCTCCCAAGGTCCGCCTCCACCTTGGGCGGATCGGTGTTCTCACTCAGGCCGAGGCGACGGGCAAGGCGGCCCACGTGGGTGTCCACCGGCAAGCCGGGCAAGCCGAAAGCCACACTGCGAACGACGTTGGCCGTCTTGCGCCCTACGCCGGGCAAGGTAACCAGGTCTGCCATGGCAGTCGGAACTTCGCCCCCGAAGCGCTCCTCCAGTGCGGCAGCCATCCCCAACAAGCTCTGGGTCTTGGCTCGAAAGAAGCCCGTGGCATGCACCAGGCGTTCCACTTCAGCGGGTTCGCCAGCCGCCAGTTCACGGGCCGTCGGAAACCGACGGAACAGTTCAGGGGTGGCGCGATTGACGTTGGCATCGGTGGTTTGGGCCGACAGGATGGTGGCGGCCAGCAGCTGAAAGGGCCCGTCGTGGATCAGCGCACACAGGTCCCGAGCCGAGCCGGGATACTCCTGGCCCAAGCGGGACAAGATCACTCGGGCTCGGCCCGCCGGCGTTCGCGGTCGCTCCACGCGAGCAACTTACCGGCCGCCGCCGATCGCCGGATCGACCGAGTTCCGCCCGGAGGTACACCTCGAATCCCGTCAAGGCGGCAGTGATCGACCGATACCCTTCGCCGATGGCCCGCCTCGAGGTAAAGCGCCAGATGGGTCGGGGTGACATTCAGGCGGTTTCCGAACTGCTCGACGCCGCCACCAGCGCTGATGGCCACCGGCCCCTTGGCGATCATCAGTGGTTGGACCTGGTGCGAGGTGGCCGGAAGGGCTTCGCGGGCCTGGTGGCGTGGGAACCAGGCCACGGCCATCCCGTCGGCTATGCCCAACTGACCAAGGACCACCCTGCCCCCTCGGCCACCGAGGCCTCATCCTGGGCCTTGGAGTACGTGGTCGACCCTCATCACCGGAGGCGCGACCCGGACATAGCCACCACCCTGATTCATGCGGCCATTGCAATCGTCACCGACGAGGGTGGCGGTCATCTTCATATGTGGATCCACCACCCCGACGCCACCCACGATGCGGCGGCCGTTGGCGCCGGATTCCGCCGGGGACGAGAACTGCACCAGCTTCGCCGGACCCTACCTATCGCCGGAGGCGAGTCCCCAACCAAGGTTGGCTCGAGCGCGGCCACTCTGAGCGTTCGGCCTTTTGTCGTCGGCCAGGACGAAGGCGCCTGGCTCGAAGTGAACAACCGAGCCTTTGCGTGGCATGTCGAACAGGGCGGATGGACCCTGGACCACTTGCGCACCCGCGAGGCCCAGAGCTGGTTCGACCCTGCGGGCCTGTTGCTGCACGAACGCGAGGGCAAACTGGCCGGCTTTTGCTGGACGAAGATCCACCACGATCATCGACCGCCCCTAGGGGAGATCTACGTGCTGGCGGTGGACCCTGCCTTTCAGCGCCTGCGCCTCGGACGCCGTCTCATGGTGGCAGGCCTCGAGTGGTTGGCCGGAGCCGGCCTGACCACCGCCATGCTCTACGTCGACGCCGACAACTCCGCAGCCAGGGCGTTGTACGCCCAATTGGGTTTCACGCTCGACCACGTCGATCAGGCCTATGTCTGCGATATCCGTTCGTCTCCTTCTCAACCGGGTCGCTGACAACGAGTCCCGAGCCGTAAAGGATTTACCCGGTGACGCCCACCCCTACGGCCGAGCCAATGGCATAGGTCAAAGCTGCCGGAACCGCTGCGAACATCAGCTGTCGCAGGGCCCCTGCGAGCGTTGGGCGGCCCGTGAACCGAGCCAGAGTGGCGCCGACAGCCAGAGCGCCGACCGCCGTCAGGGTTACCGACGCAATCACGGCGGCGGCGCCGCCGCCAAAGAACCATGGCAATAGCGGAACGACCGCGCCCAGGGCGAAGGCCATCAGGGACCACAGGGCGATGACCTTGGGGTCGGCGAAGGAAAGGTTGTCGACACCCAATTCCTCGCGCGCGTGGGTGCGCAAAGCCAAATCCGGATCGGCCATGAGCTGGCTGACGAAAGCCTGCACCACATCTGAGTCGATACCGCGGTCCCGGTACAAAGCTTCCAACTCGGCGGCCTCCAGATCGGGCCGGTTGGCAATCTCCTTGCGTTCGGTTTCGATCTCTCTAAACAACAACTCGGCCTGGGCTGTGGTGGAGGCGTATTCGCCGGCCGCCATCGACACCGCCCCTCCCACCAACCCGGCCACACCGGCAAGGCGAACCAGACCCGGCGTCGTGCTGGCGCCGGCGAATCCGAGGACTATCGCTACGTTCGACACCAAGCCATCGCTTACCCCGAAAATGGCGGCCCGGGCCGAACCTCCCGAGACGTTGCGGTGCTGGTGGTGCGCCTCGGGCTGAGCACCCTGTTCGTCGTCCATCACATCCCTCTCTAGGCTGTCCCTCTCTAGAACCAACTGATCCTGGTGCATCATCGCGTTGTGAGCAGCCGCCTGGACTTGACCAGTGGTGATCTCTCAGCCCTGCTTGCCCCCGAGCCGGCGTTTCGCGCCCGTCAAGTGCGCCTCGGTCTGCTCAAGGGTCTCGATCCGTCGGAGATGACCGACCTTTCGCTGGATCTACGGCACCGTCTCAGCAGCCTGTTGCCGGCCCCGTTGCGAGTCGAGCGCGAGTTGGTTGGCGAAGGGGCCATGACTCTCAAGTGGCTGTGGGCCTTGGCCGACGGGGCTCACATTGAAACGGTGCTCATGCACTATCCCCACCGTTCAACCGTTTGCGTCTCCACCCAGGCCGGCTGCGCCATGGGCTGCTCGTTCTGCGCCACCGGTCAGATGGGTTTCCTGCGTCACCTGAGTGCCGGCGAAATCGTCGAGCAGGTGACTTACGCCCGGAGGGCAGCACATCCGCGCCGCCTGTCCAACGTGGTTTTCATGGGAATGGGTGAGCCCCTGGCCAACTACGAAGCCACCATCGCCGCGGCCACCACCATTCAGGGTGAACTGGCCATATCGGCCCGCCACATCACCGTGTCCACCGTGGGCGTGGCGCCTGGGATCCGTCGCCTGGCCCGTGAAGCCTTGCCCGTGAACCTGGCCGTATCCCTCCACGCCGCCCACGACGAGCTCCGCAACACCCTCGTGCCTCTCAACCGGCGCTATCCCTTGGCGGAGTTGATGGATGCCTGTGAGGAGTACCGCGGCCTCAAGGGGCGGCGCGTCTCGTTCGAGTGGGCCCTCATCGACGACGTCAACGACGGGCCGGATGAGGCGCGAAGGCTGATAGCCCTGGCTCGACCACTGCGAGCCCACGTCAACCTGATTCCCCTTAATCCCACTCAGGGCTACCGGGCCAACGCCACCGCCGCCGAGCGGGCCGGGGCCTTCTGCCGCCAGCTGGTCGCAGGCGGGATCGAGGCCACGGTTCGCGCCAACCGCGGGCGCGACATAGATGCTGCCTGCGGCCAGCTGGCCCTGCCCACCAGAGCGCGCCGAACGTCGGTAGACCAAGCGGGATCAGACGATGCGATCCTGTAACAATGGCGGCGTGGAAACTCGACGGTGGATCAATTCCCATCAGCCCCAAACCCTGCAGATCGCCGTTTTCCTTTTTTACATCAACGCTGCTTTCGCAGTTCTCTTCGCCCTGATCGGGCGGGGGGTGGGTCCCCTCACCCTTGTGACGGTGGTCGGTGGGCTGGCCGCCGGCAACGGCATCGCCAACGAGAACAAGTGGGGTTACAACATCGGTCTGGTGGTGGCCTTTCTGCCTCTCGTCTACCGGTTCGCAGTCACGGGATCGCCCTTGTCGAGCGACGTGATCTCGCTGATGTTTGAAATCGCCCTCATCGCGCTGCTCCTACATCCCCAGAGCCGGGAGTACCAGAAGATCTGGTTCAAGTAGGCCTCCCGAGCACCTGTTCGGAGATTGATTCGATCAATCGCCGAGAGGGACCGGCCTCGAACGGAGGCGCTGATCGAGCCAAGCTCCGACCAATAGAAGGACCCCGAGACCGACGAAAACAAGCACTCGAAAGGTCGACTCGAGTTGCCGGGTGTCCAGGAGGACCACCTTCAGCACCGAAATTGCAAGCAGACCCAGTGAAGCGCGGCGCACCCACCGAGTCGAACCTGGTGGGAGGCGCCTAGCCCCAGCCAGGACGAAGCCGGCCACGCCGATCGCACCCCACAACAGCGACAGCGCCATTTGGGCGTCCTGTTCGGGATCGCTGCGCACCGGTCCCCCGCTGAGAGCCGACACCACACCATCGGACAAGACGTAAATCGTCAAGAAGGCCGCCAGAGTCACAGTTGCGACCGCACTCGCCTGCCGCCACGCCGCCTCGCCGGCAGCCCAGGGGGAGGCGAACCTCGACGGCGAACGGCGTCGGAGAAGCAGTGCGGCGCTGAGCATGGTCAAGGTGGCCAGCGCTGAGGCCGCCGCCAGATGGAGACTGCCGGCCCAAACCGCATCGGCAAACCACTCCAGCTCGAATCCCAGGCGAAGCGAGTCGATCAGCAACCACGCTCCGGCCAATGAGGCTGCGACGGCACTGCAGGTTCGGGCCGCCACCCCCGCCGCCAACGCCCCGAATGCGCCTGCACCTACGATCACACCCCAGCGAGCGACGTCCGACCACTCGCCGGAGTCGTTCAGTTGGATGGCCCCCAGACCCCATACCGGCACAAGAATGCCAATGGCTACGGCCGAGACCGTCCACTCTGCGGGCAAGCGTCGCAGCGCCGTAAGAGCACTCAGGATAAGGGCCGTGGTCGCCCACAGAGCCATGAGAGCGAGTTGGGCCCGGACATCGATTACCGAGGCGTAGTCCACCCTGGGAGTAATAACGGTGACGACGGCAATACCTGCGCCCCAAACCGCCGAGACGGCACTGAGGAGCACCATACGCGACGAGACCACTGGACGATTGCGTTGCAACCAGGCACCGGCGCCAGCCGCGACCGCGATGGCCGCTACCGCCAACAGGGAGCCAGCCAGATCGTCCGAACCAAAGGCGAACTGGGTGAACGGTGCATCGAAGATCAGCACATGACCCAGCGCCAGCGCGCCCAACGTGGCGCCAACCAGTCGAGCCCGAAGATCCGACGTCCGAGCCGCCAGCCACCACAGCACCACCGCTTCGAAAGCCCAACCAGCCACGAGCAAGGCGCTGTCGAAGGCGGCGGCCAGGGCCATGGCCATGAAGGCCGATCCGATAAGTACCGCCCACACCGGGGTCGGGTGGTGCTCCGATACCGGGCGGCTTGGATCCGGGTCGGCGGCCCAGGCGGCCGTAGCCGCCACCAGGTGAAGTGCGGCGATCGCGGCCAGCCACCACGCCAGGCCGCGGCCCCCACCATCATCGACCTGGTCGGCTCCCAGGGCACCTGCCGTAGCTGCGGCCACAAACGAAACGGATGCGAACGAGGCTCGAAGCCGACCTGTGGCTTGGCGAAGTTCGCCGGCAACTGCCGCGCTCACGATGACCGCGTTCCATGCCGCCACGACGGCGAGATCTCCAATGAGGCTGTGGTTCGCGACCGGACCAATCCAGGCGGCCACCTGAGGTGCCGTGGCCGCCAGCGTGACGGCGAGCAGCCAGGGCCACCCCATTGCGACTATGACCACACACGACGCCAGCAGCGCCACCACAACGAAGGCGAGGGTGGCGGTGTCACCCGGCGCATCGACCAGGATCGGGGCCAGAAGGGCACCCCCGATTCCGAAGCCGGCGAGGTCGGGACTACGCCAACTGATGGCGATGGCTGTGGCGAGAGCGCCGACCCCGATGGCCAACGGCAGGCCGGCCAATCCCAGGACCTCGTAGACCCTTGTTCCCACCACGGTTCCCAGGAATAGGACAGCGATGCCCGCTCCGCAGAGCACACCCGACAACGACCCAACCGCAAGTTGCGGCGGCCGGGAGGCATTCGGTCGGCCAGGCCCGAGCTTGCGCCCGGCGGCGACCATCAGGCAACCGACGCCTAGGGCGATGGCCACCCGGCCGGTTTCACCGATCCAGCCTCGACTGATTGCCAGACTCAAGAAGAACACGGCACCGGCCACCACGAGGAGGCCGCCGACGATGGCAACCACGTTCTCCGAAACGACTTCCTCCACTGTCCGGTTCCCGAACGACTTCAGCCGAATGGGTTCGCGTGCTCGAGGAGCGGTCGGCGAGGTCGGCGGCGTCGCGCCGGGTCGCATCCACGGGATAGAGGCCTCGCCGCTCGGCGGCGTTGCTCCGGGAACCGACCAGGGCGGGACACCACTAGGAGGGGGCGGAAACTCCGACATGGGTTGAGGCGGTAGCGGAGGCGGCGCTGATTCGGGTTCGAGGGGCCCGGTGGAACTCCGAGCCAGGGCCACCGAGACGGCCCGACGGTGTTGTTCGGCCAGGTATATCTGCTGGTCCCGCACGGCGTTTTCGAGGCGAGCCATCCGCTCGCTCAGGCGACTAAAAGCAACCGCTACCCCCACCAAGATCAAGATCAAGATGAGGAGGACGAGAATCACCGTCGCTCTATAGCACCCTCGGGGATGGGCGTTCAGGATGAGGCACCGCCACCACCGTCACGTCGTCGATGCCGGCGAAATCCTTCGGATTGCAGGTGTAGATCGGAAGATCATTGGCAAGGGCTGTTGCAGCGATTAGCGCGTCGAATGCCCGGGCATGCGCCTTGCGCCCCGAGGCCCTCAGGGATGCAGCGACCCTGCCGAACGCACGAGCGGCCGGCGCATCGAAGGGCAGTGGCTCGAAAGCCGCCTCCGCCTCTTGAAGGCGGGCCTGGCGCGCCGCCTGCTCGGACGGGTCTGCCGTGGCCAGGGGGCCGACGGACAGCTCAGCCAACGTGACCGCAGTGATCACCGGCTCTGTCGGCAGATCCTCGGCCAGTAGCCCGTCGATAAGGATCAGTGTGCTGGTGTCGAGGATCCCGCTCGCCATCGATCTCACAGTGCCTGGTCGATGAGGGCATCAACGTCAGAGCGCAGCCGAACCGGATCGACGGCGGGAAGTCGCTTGAAGCGCTCGATCAAGGCGGCAGCCGTCTCCGGCTTGCGCGGTAAACCTCGAAGCTCGGCGACGGCTCGGCCGTCGCGAGTGATGACGATCCTCTCGCCGGCGGCGGCGCGCTCCACGACCTCACCACCATGGTTTCGCAATTCTCGGATCGAAGCTTTCGAGGTATGGCCGTTCGCCATGGCGGTCAAGGTATCACCCGTGATACCGAGCCTGCATGACCAAGCCTGATGGAACCTGCACGGATTGGCGCGGCGGCGGAGGCGGCATCG
>Ga0187894_10005557_pt1 | contig 12792 bp, 12 predicted proteins | sample GBC1701081metaG_FD_136650 | JGI IMG/M metagenome (GOLD analysis project Ga0187894, IMG submission 136650) | White microbial mat communities from a lava cave in the Kipuka Kanohina Cave System on the Island of Hawaii, USA - GBC170108-1 metaG ... | reverse complement strand
GTCAGCAACACGGGAACCGTCGCCACCGGCGTCAACTCGACGGTCCGGTTCTATCTCTCGCTCGACTCGGTCAAGAGCGCGAGCGACCACCTGCTCGGCGGGACGAGGACGGTGACGTCGCTCGCCCCCGGATCCAGCTCGCAGGGGGGGACCAACTTGACGATCCCCGCCTCGACACCGCTCGGCATCTATCGCGTGCTGGCCTGCGCCGACGCCACGAATCAGGTGGCCGAGACGAGCGAGACCAACAACTGCGGCGCCTCGGCCCAGACGACACAGATCACCCAGCCCGATCTCACGGAGTCCGGCGTGGCGTTCAACCCGGCGAGCGTGGCGGTCGGCGCGACGCTCGCCGTGAGCGACACGGTGACCAACGCGGGCCCCTCCGGAGCTGGCGCGACGACGACCCGCTACTACCTCTCGGTCGACACCGTGAAGAGCGCCAACGACCGGGGGCTCACCGGTAGCCGCTCGGTCCCGGCCTTCAGCGCCGCCGGCAGCTCGACCGCGCCCGCCGGCCTCACCGTCACCGTTCCCGTGACGGTGCCCGCGGGGAGCTACTACCTGATCGCCTGCGCCGACACCCCGTCCCTCGTGGCCGAGGCGAACGAGATCAACAACTGCGCCGCGTCGGCTGCCCAGCTCACGATCACGCCGTGAGCACCGCCGACGTGGTCCGTGCGCCGGCGCCGCCGCGTCGGAGCGCCGTCCCGGTCCTGGTCGTCGCCCCGGGCGCGGACCGTTCCACTGGCCCGCGAGCTAGCGCGTGACCAGGACCTTCTTCACCCACCCCGCGCCCTTCGACGTCTCCACGCTCACGAAGCCGTCCTGCTCCCGCCCCATGAAGATCAGCTCCTCGTTCTTGGCGAGGGTCGCGACCGCCGGCGCGGCCTCCGAGGGCTGCGACAGGATCTTGACGTTGGCAATCTTTGGCCGCAGGACGTCGCCCTCGTTGAAAACGTCGCCCGCCTTGACGCGCTTGCCCGCCTCCTCGTTCAGCGCGCCGACGTCGCGCTGCAGGCTCGGGTTGGCGCGCACGGCGCGCACGATCCCGTTGTAGTTGTCGGCGAGGCTCGCCGCGATCATCTTCCCCTCGTTGGTGTGGCTGTACCCGCCGAGCGCGCCCGCCACCCCGGCGACCCCGAACAGCCCGCCGAGCCTGAAGTCGGCCTTGCTCGCGTTGCCCTCCGCCGCGGCCACCTGGATGCCGGAGCGCGCGTCCGCGAGCAGCATGCTGGTCTGCGCTTCCTTGAACTTGAGCCCCCCCGCCGCCGCGCCGAAGATGCGGCCGGCGGTCCCGAGATGTCCGCCCAGACCGCCGACGGCCGCGCCCACGCCGCCCGCGTTATCCTCCGAGAACACGACCGCCGGCGTCATGACGAAGTCCGCGGCCGCCATCTGGCCGCCCCCCATGTTCGAGCCCTGGCGCAGCTCACCGGACTTGTCGAGCGCGCGCTCCTGCATCATGTTCTGCATCCCGACGCCGCGCTCGACGACCAGGAAGCAGTTCGACTGCTGGACCATGAGCCGGATGAGCCCGCTCGGCGATCCCAGGCGATAGCGCGACAGCATCGACAGCACGTGGCTCTGCGGCTCGACGACCGCGAGCGCGCCCATGGGCTTGTCGCAGCGCTCGAGATCGGAGGCCGCGCCGATCGCGCCGCTCGGGCCCGCCGACCCCTGGACCGCGCTGCCGCCCTGTCCTTTCTTCATGTCGGTGATGCCCTGCGCGTGGGCCGTGGCGGACAGGCCCAGGGCGCCGGCCAGGAGACAGGCGAGGAACGCGGGTCGCGACGTGGCCATCGATTGAATCCTCCATGTGCCGGCGCGGTGCGCCGGGAGAGATCGTCGAGACGGTCAGGACACTGACGACGATTCTGCGCTGGCGGCCGAACGATCGTCAAGTTTCGGCCCCGTCGGCCCGTCGGGCTGGACAAGTCGTTCCGTTGCCGCGATGCTGGAGTATCGCCGACGGACGACAGCGAGCGAACGACAGACTCGAAAGGAGCCGCGATGGCGAACTCGGCCGGATATCACGAATCGGAGGACAAGCTCCGCGCGGAGACACAGGACAACCACCGCGCGCTCACCTCGATGCAGGAGGAGCTCGAAGCCGCCGATTGGTACGATCAGCGCGTCGACGCGGCGACCGATCCCGCACTGAAGGAAATCCTGGCGCACAACCGCGACGAGGAGAAGGAGCACTTCGTCATGCTGCTCGAGTGGTACCGCCGGCGCGACGCCAAGATGTCCGCCGAGCTCAAGACGCGACTGTTCACGACCGGCTCGATCGTGGCGCTCGAGCAGGCCGGGACGGGCGAGGGCGGCGGAGATGCGGCGCCCGCTCCCGCCGGGGACGGGTCACTCGGCATCGGCAGCCTCAAGGGAGGGCAAGGGCTATGAACAACCTCCTGCGCGAGCTGGCGCCGCTGTCGAGCGCCGCGTGGGCGGTGATCGACGCCGAGGCCAGCCGCGTCCTCAAGCTGAAGCTCGCCGGCCGCAAGCTGGTGGACTTCGAGGGGCCCATCGGGCCGCACGGCGCCGCGGTCAACACGGGCCGCCGGGAGCCGCTCGGCGCCGGGCCGATCGCCGAGGTCGAAGCCACTCGCCGCCAGGCGTTGCCGCTCATCGAGCTGCGCACGGACTTCGAGCTGTCGCGCGAGGAGATGGACGCCGTCGAGCGAGGCGCCGAGGACCCCGATCTCCAGTCGCTGATCGATGCCGCCACGCGCATGGCGCAAGCCGAGGACACTGCCGTCTTCCACGGCTACGCGGCCGGCGGCATCGAGGGGATCGACGAGGCGTCGACACATCCCACCTTGGCCCTCGCCGACGACTATCAGGCGTACCCGCACAACGTCGCCGAGGCCACGCGGCTCTTGCGGCTGGCCGGGGTGGACGGCCCGTACGCGATCGCGCTCGGACCGCGCTGCTACACCGGGCTCACGCAGGCCGTGGGCCCTGGCGGCTATCCGGTGCTGAACGTCGTGCGCAAGCTCGTCGACGGCCCGCTCGTGTGGGCGCCCGCAGTGAGAGGCGCCGTGGTGCTGAGCCAGCGCGGCGGCGACTTCCAGCTCACGGTCGGCCGCGACTTCTCGATCGGCTACAAGAGCCACACCGACTCGTCGGTGCGCCTCTACCTGGTCGAGAGCATGACGTTCCGCGTGCTCACGCCCGAGGCGGCCGTCGCGCTGGCCTACAAGGACGACACCGCCCCGAAGAAGCGCTGATCGCCCGCGCGGTCGCCCGCGATGCGCCTTCACCGCTCCCGGCTCACGCTGTTCGCGCTGTTGACGGTCGCCGCGCTCGTCGCGGTCGGTTGCTGGTACCGCGGCTACCTGGCCGGCGTGCTGCCGAGCTCGGCGGCGGAGATCAGCGACATCTCGCTGCCGCCCGGCTTTCGCATCGCGGTCTACGCGGCCGACGTCCCCAACGCGCGGCAGATGGCCCTTGGCCCGACCGGCGTCGTGTTCGTGGGCTCGCGCTCGGCGGGCAAGGTGTACGCCGTCGTCGACCGCGACGGAGATCAGCGGGCGGACGACGTCCACGTGCTCGCGAGCGGCCTCGATATGCCGAGCGGCATCGCCTTCCGCGACGGCGTCGTCTACGTCGCCGAGGTGAGCCGCATCCTGCGGCTCCGCGACGTGGCCCGCGACGTCTCCCGCCCGCCCAAACCCGAGGTCGTCTCCGACGCCTTCCCTTCGGACAAGCACCATGGCTGGAAGTTCATCGCCTTCGGCCCCGATGGCCGTCTCTACGTGCCGGTCGGCGCTCCGTGCAACGTCTGCGAGCCGCCGGGGCCGCTTCACAGCACGATCACACGTCTCGACGTCGCCGGCGGACGCCCGGAGGTGGTGGCGCGCGGCGTGCGCAACAGCGTCGGCTTCGATTTCCAGCCGGGGACCGGCGAGCTGTGGTTCACCGACAACGGCCGCGACTGGCTGGGCGACGATCAACCGCCGGACGAGCTGAACCGGCTGACGCGTCCGGGCGAGCACTTCGGCTTTCCCTACTGTCACGGCAATGGTCTGCGCGACCCCGATTTCAACGGCGGGCGCGCGTGCGATCAGTTCACCGCGCCGGCCCGCCTGCTCGGGCCACACGTGGCCGCGCTCGGTATGCGGTTCTACACCGGCACGATGTTTCCCGAGTCGTATCGGGGCGGCGTCTTCATCGCCGAGCACGGCTCGTGGAATCGCTCGACGCCCATCGGCTACCGCCTCACGTTCGTCAAGGTCGAGGGCGGGCGCGCCGTCTCCTACGAGCCGTTCGCCCAGGGCTGGCTCAAGGGCAGCGTGGCCGCGGGCCGCCCCGCCGACGTCCTCGTGATGCCCGACGGCGCGCTGCTCGTGTCCGACGACAAGGCCGGCCGTCTGTACCGCATCAGCTACGCGTCCGGCGGCTAGCGAGCGAGCCGGCAGCCGCGGTTGGCCCGATCCCGCGAGCTGTGCCATGATTGCCGGGCGAACCAGCGAACGCCGCCCAGGAGGGCCTTCTCGATGACTCAAGCGAACACCGCCGCCGTTCCGGACCGTGCCGACCTCGTGCGACGCGACCTCGACAACGTGATCCACCCGATCGTGCCGCACAAGCAGCTCGAGGAGCGCCAGCTCGTGATCGTGTCGGCGAAGGACTCCACCGTCGTGGATGCCAACGGGCGCGAGTACCTCGACGGCATGGCCGGCCTCTGGTGCGTGAACGCGGGCTACGGCCGCACCGAGCTGGCCGCCGTCGCCGCCGATCAGATGCAGAAGCTCTCGTACTACCCGCACACGGCGATGAACGTCCCCGCGGCGGCGCTGGCCGAGCGCGTGAACGGACTGCTCGGCGGCGACAACCACGTCTACCTCGTCAGCTCGGGCTCGGAGGCCAACGAGGCCGCGTTCAAGTTCGCCCGCCAGTACGCCGTGCACGAGTCGCCGGGCCAGCCGCGCTACAAGACGATCAGTCGCTACTACGCGTATCACGGCACGACGCTCGCCACGCTCGCGGCCGGCGGTATGGGCGAGCGCAAGATGAAATTCGAGCCCCTGTCCGGCAACGACTTCGTGCACGTCGCGCCGCCGTACTGCTACCGCTGCCCGTTCGGCCTCGTCCCGGACAGCTGCGGGCTCGCGTGCGTGAAGAACATGGAGACGACGATCCAGGGCGAGGGGCCGGAGACGGTCGCCGCGGTGATCGTCGAGCCCGTGATGAGCGGGCTCGGCATCGTGGTGCCGCCCGATGACTACCTGCCCGCCGTCGCCGACCTCTGCAAGAAGTACGGCATCCTGCTCCACATCGACGAGGTCATCAACGGATTCGGCCGCACCGGCAAGCTCTTCGCCCATCAGCACTGGGGCATCACTCCGGACATCGTGGCGCTCGCCAAGGGCATCTCGAGCGCGTACCTGCCGATGGCCGCCACCGTCGTGCGCAACCGCGTCTTCCAGTCGTTCGTCGGCGAGCCGTCGGCCGACCGGCAGGTCAACCAGGTCAACACGTATGGCGGGCATCCGGTGGCGGCCGCCGTCGCGCTCCGCAACATCGAGATCCTCCTCGAGGAGAAGCTGGCCGAGCGGTCGGCCGAGAACGGCGCGTATCTGCTCGACGGGCTCCGCGACCTGATGCAGCGCCACCCGTGGATCGGCGACGTGCGCGGCAAGGGCCTCTACGCGGGCGTCGAACTCGTCACCGACCGCGCGTCGAAGGCGATCATGCCTGCGGCGAAGATCAAGCAGCTGGTCGAGCGGTGCCAGGACAAGGGCCTGATCGTCGGCCGCTCGGGCGGCGGCCGTCATCTCGGCAACACGATCGTGCTGTCGCCGCCGCTGGTGCTGACGCGGTCCGAGATCGACCGCATCGTGGCGATCCTCGACGAGACGATCCCGGAGGTGTGCGCAGCCGCCTGAGTCCTGCCGGCACGACTCGAGACACGACCAGGCGAGCTGACGACGATGTCCGCCCGCAACTCCGGGGGACTGTGACCACCTGTTCGCGCAGCACGTCAACGCCGGAGACCTGGACGCGCTGGTCGCGCTCTACGAATCCGCGTGCCGGTTCGTCCAACGCGATGGGGCCGTGCCAGCGCGATGGGGCCGTGGTTGTCGGCCACGCGGCGATCCGCGACGCCCTCGGCCATCCACTCGCCATGCAGCCGAAGATCGCCGTCGACGTGGTGAAGGTCGTCCAGGCTGGCGAGGACCTGGCGATGGTCTACAGCGACTGGATCCTCGCAGGTCGGGGCACCGATGGGCACAGCGTCGACACCTCCGGCAAGGCGATCGAGGTGGTGCGCAGCCAGGCCGACGGGACGTGGCGGTTCGCCCTGGACGACCCACTCGCACGCAGCCGAGATCGATAGTCGCTGTCGGCGACAGGACGTCATACGGATCGTGGCGGCACGCCGCCGCGGGAGCCGAGGATCAGCCGCCGGCGCTCGCAGCACGCCACGCGGCAGATCACATCGCTGGCGGGTTCCTTCTCCTTCAAGGTGCGTGCGCCAGCGGTGACCGCGCGGTAGGTGTGCATGGTAGTGTCCAACTCGCGCTTCAGCTCAAGAATCTCGCGCGGACTAGTCTCCTTCCAGGCGCCTACGTACCAGATGTACGAGAAGATTCGGTTTGCCTTGAGCCCGATCTGGTCGTAGAGATCGACCCGCTTCTCCGCAACCCGGTCAGCCTCTCTCCATTGTTGCTCCAGACGCTTCGTTCTGGTGTTGATCAGCAGAGTCAGGACGAGGATGGGGAGGTGTGAGTGCGGCCACGACGAGCTTGGCGACTTCGAGGCTGTTCCACAAGTGAGTCGGCATGCGCTCCGCGGTGGCGCGGCGTTCGAGTCCTGCTCCGGGGCGGAGCCATACGTGCGGCGCGCGCGAGCCGGGCCGGGCCACGGGCACGTAGTCCTGTGAGTCCTCCGGGGGCGGCGACGTCCCATCTGGAACGACGGCCCCGCATACCAGAACCCGAGACCTTGCCCCTGGCTGCTCACATGCTTCACTTGCTCCTCGAGGGCCGCGGCGACCGCGCCCTCATCTCTCGAGAGGATGGCTTGCATCGCGGCGGCCAAACGCCGGAGGTTGGTCACGCTGAAATCCGTGTTGGCCTGCGCGACCGGCCGGCGCTCCTCGTGATAGGTCTCGAGCAGGCGTGGACCGGCCCATCCGTGCAGCACGGCCGCCAGCTTCCAGGCCAGGTTGTGCGCATCCTGGATGCCTATATTCGCGCCGAAGCCACCCGTGGGTGGGAAGCGGTGAGCCGCATCGCCGGCCAGGAACACACGGCCGTTCTGGAAGCGCTCGGCCACCTGCGCGTGAGAGTCCAGACCGCAAGATTGATCACTTCGACTGGCAGGTCGGGGATGCCCACGGCCTGGCGGACCAACTCGCGGCAACGCTTCTGGCGTGAAGTTTTCCCGGCGCTCACCGTTGGCGGGTCGGAATTGACGCACGAGCAACCCGCGGTCGGTTCCATGGGCCCACAACAAGGCGCCATGGCCGCGCGACGAGAGATAACCGGCGGCCGGTCGCTCGCGAACCCAGGGACCCAATTCAGCGCGAAAGTGAATGTTGATGTTGTGGCCCATCTCGCCCGGGTGGGCGCGGGTCGCGACGAGCGCGGCGGGATGGCTCGGGGCGCGACGAGTCGGCTCTGCGCACGGTTCCGCAACTCCACCGCCCCTGGGGTGGGGTAAGATGCCGCCGCGGAGGGCTCACTCATGAAAGCCAGCGTCGAGCGCTTCCTGACCACGCACACGGGCAGCCTGCCTCGGCCCGATGACCTGATTCGCATGATGTTCGCGCGCGAGGAGGGCGTGCCGGTCGATCGCGCCGCGCTCGGAGAGCGCATTCGCTCGGCGGTGGCCGAGGTCGTCGGCAAGCAGGCCGCCGCCGGCATCAGCGTCGTGAACGACGGCGAGATGAGCAAGCCGAGCTACGCGACCTACGCGAAGGATCGGCTGAGCGGCTTCGGCGGCGCGAGCCATTCGCTCCAGTATCGCGACCTCGTCGATTTCCCGGAGATGGCCAAGCGGGTCTTCGGGGACCCCGGCCGCTCGCGTCGGAAGACGCCGGCCTGTACTGGCCCCATCAGCGTCCGCGACCCGGCGGCGGCCCAGGCGGACGTCGACAATCTCAAGGCGGCGCTCGGTAGAGTCCGCGCGGAGGAGGCGTTCATGAGCGCCGCCTCGCCCGGCGTGATCTCGCTGTTCTTCCGCGACGAGCACTACGGCAACCACGAGGCCTACCTGTTCGCGATCGCCGACGCCATGCGACACGAGTACGAGACGGTGGCCCGCGCGGGGTTCATCCTGCAGCTCGACTGCCCGGACCTCGCGATGGGCCGCCACATCCAGTTCGCCTCGCTGAGCCTCGAGGAGTTCCGCAAGATGGCGCGCCTGCACATCGCGGCGCTCGACCACGCGGTGGCCGGCATTCCCGCGGAGCAGCTCCGCATGCACCTCTGCTGGGGCAACTACGAGGGGCCGCATCACTACGACGTCGCGCTCGCCGATCTCCTCGACCTGGTGTTCGCCGCCCGCCCGCAGGGCGTCTCGTTCGAAGCCGCGAACCCCCGCCACGCCCACGAGTGGAAGGTCTTCGAGCGCGTGAAGGTGCCCACAGGCAAGATCCTCATCCCCGGCGTGATCGACTCGACGACGAACTTCATCGAGCACCCCGAGCTGGTGGCCGAACGGATCGGGCGCTACGCGCGGCTGGTCGGCCGCGAGCACGTCATCGCGGGCACGGACTGCGGATTCGGCACCTGGGTCGGCCAGGCGGCGGTGGACCCCGACATCGTCTGGGCCAAGCTCGCGAGCCTCGCCGAGGGCGCCCGCCTGGCCTCGCGCGAGTTCTGGTAAACCGTCGCCCCGAGGGCCCTGCTGCGCGGCCGCCGCCGGGGTGAGCTCGACAAGCCACAAGTCGACGCGGCCATCTGCCTCAGCTGGGTAGCAACCTCCCTGATCTGCAGAAGCAGGTCGGCGCTCTCGAGCGCCCCGCGCGCCATTGACCAGTCGCATCTGATGCAGTAGCATCAGATGCATGCGAACCACCCTGGATATCGACGATGACGTGCTGCGCGCCGCCAAGGATCTGGCCCGCCGTGAGAGGAAGACCGCCGGCGCCGTGATCTCGGAGCTCGCTCGGAAGGCACTCGGCGCAGGTCCGGCAGCCCCTGCCCGGAACGCGCAGAAGGCACTGCACGGGTTTCGCCCCTTCCCGAGGCGCGGCGGAATCGTCACCAACGAGATCATCGACACCTTGCGGGACGACGACGCGTACTGATGCGAGGGCTCCTCGACGTCAACGTCCTGATCGCGCTCCTCGACCAGGACCATTCGTTGCACGGCCGCGCCCGGGAGTGGTTCGGCCGCAGTGGCCCGAGCGGCTGGGCCTCGTGCCCGATCACTCAGAACGGCTGTATCCGCGTCATGGCGCACAACGCGTACCCGAACGCGCTGTCAGTTCGCGCCGTGATGGAGCGTCTCCACGATGCCACGCGAAGCGCCTACCACGAATTCTGGGCTGACGACGTGAGCCTCCTCGACCCGCGCATCGCCGACGCCAGTCGCATTCACGGCCCGCGGCAGTTGACCGATCTCTACTTGCTCGCGCTGGCGGTCCGCCGGAGTGGCCGCTTCGTGACCTTCGATGCGTCTGTCGCGCTGAGCGCGATCAAGGGCGCCGACAAGAGACACATCCTGCCGCTCTAGCCTCGCTGCGGCCTGACCGAGGCCTTCACGAATCGGCGGGCCGCGACAGCTGCGCTCTCAGCTCCGGCTTGTTGATCTTGCCCGTCGGTGTCCGGGGGAACTGGTCCGCCGCCCTGAATTCCACGCGCGCCGGCACCTTGTAGCTGGCGAGGCGCTCGCGGCAGAACGCGACGATCGTCCCGGCGCCCGCCGTCGCGCCCGCGTGCAGCTCGACCGCCGCCACGACGGTCTCGCCCTTGACGCGGTCGGGAACGCCCACCACATGGGCCTGCTTGATCGCGGGATGGCCGATCAGCACGGCCTCGACCTCGAGCGGCGACACGTTGACGCCGCCCGTCTTGATGATCTCCTTCAACCGGCCGCGGAACCGCACGCGTCCGTCGTCGCCGATGAGCCCGAGATCGCCGGTCGCGAAGTAGCCGTCGGCGTCGAACGCGGCCCGCGTGGCGTCCGGGTCCCGGAAGTAGCCGGGCGTCGTGTAGCCCTTTACGCGGAACTCGCCGGCCTCGCCTCGCGGCACCGCGTTGCCGCTCGCCGGGTCTACGACGCGGATGTCCATCCCGGGTAGCGGCAATCCCTGCGTGGTCAGCCGCAGGTCACGCGGATCACCCGCGTCGGTGACCGCGCAGTTGCCGTAGGTCTCGGTCGAGCCGTACACGTTGCACAGCTCGCGCGCGCCGACCGCGTCCATCGTGAGCGCGATGTCCTCCGGCAGCCCGATCGTGAGACCGGTCCGCATCCGGTCGAGCCGGGCGCGCCGCCGGTCGGGATGCTCGAGCATCGCGCGTGCCATGTTGACCATGCCGTAGTAGACCGTGCAGCGCTCGCCGTCGAGCAGCGCAAGCGCCTCGCCCGGCTCGAAGGCGTCCTGCAGCACGATCGTCCCGCCGTGCGTGAGGATGGCCGGCAGCGCATTGACCGAGCCGAACGACCAGAACAGCGGCACGGCGAGCCAGAGGCGGTCCCCGGCGGACAGGTGTTGCCGCTCGCCGATCGCGAAGCCGTTCTCGATCACGCCCCGATGCGCGAGCGTCACGCCCTTTGGCGTCGCCGTCGACCCCGAGGTGTACAGGACGCAGCAGTGATCATCCGGCGTGACCGCGGCACGAGCCGCCGCGGCGGCGGCGTCTCGCACGCCGGTGGCCCGCGCGACGAAGTCGTCGAATCGATAGAGACCATCGTGCCGGCGGTCTCCCACCGCGACCACGGTCGAGAGCTCCGGGAGTCGGTCGCTCGCCAGCCCCCCTGGCCCGCACCGCGCCAGCTCCGGCACGATCTCGTAGAGCGCGGCGAGGTGATCGCGGCCGCGGAAGACATCGACCGTCACGAGCACGCGCGGCCGCGCGTGGTCGAGCGTCCACGCGAGCTCGCGCGGCGTCGAGAACGTGCTGACGCCAACGGTGATCGCACCGATGCGGGCCGCGCCGAACAGCGTGAAGAGCCATTCGGGGCGGTTGCCGAGCAGCACCGCGACGCGATCGCCCCGGCCGACGCCGGCCGCGAGGAGGGCTCGCGCCATCCCGTCCGCGTGGGCGGCCAGCTCGCCGTACGACCAACGCCGACCTCGGTACACGATGGCCTCGGCGGCCGGCCGGGCTGCGGCCATCTCGTCGAGGAGCCCGCCGAGCGTCCGGCTCGCCGGCGGCGTCACCGGTAGTCGGGCGGGCGCTTCTCCAGGAACGCGCGCACACCCTCGCGGTAGTGGTCGCTCGCCCGCACGCGGTCGCCCAGCTCCTGGTCGAGGGGTTCGCGCGCGAGCGCGTGCTCCGCGATGGTCGCGCTGATCTGCCGCTTGACCGCCTGCACCGCGCTGGGGCTGTTGAGAGCGATGGTCTCGGCCGTCGCGAGCGCCCACGGCATCAGCTCGCTCGCCGGCACGACGCGATTCACGAGCCCGATCCGCGCGGCCTCCTGCGCGTCGATCAGCTTCGCGGTCAGGAGCAGCTCCATCGCGTGGACGTAGCCGATCTGCTGCACGAGCTTCACCGTGGCGCCACCGAACGGATAGATGGACCAGCGCACCTCCGGCAAGCCGAAGCGCGCGTGCGGCGCCGCCGCGCGGATGTCGGTCGCAAGCAGCAGCTCGACGCCTCCACCGGCGCAGTCGCCGTTGACGGCGGCGACGATCGGTTTCGTGTAGACGTGATGCTTCAGCAACGCGTGATTGACCGAGCGCGCCGTCTCGGGGTCCGCCGACAGGTCGCTGCTCAGATCGGCGCCGGCCGAGAACGCGCGTTCCCCGGCGCCGGTCAGCACGACACAGCGACAGGGACCGGCCTCGAGCCGATCCCACAGCGCCGCCAGCTCCGCCAGCATCGCGCGAGGCATCGCGTTCCGGCGGCGCTGGTTGTCGATCGTGACGACGACGACGTGGGCGCCGCGCTCCTCGACCCGGAGCTCCATGGTCATTCCGCGGCCATCTCGGGCATCACGACCACCTTGCCGAACGCCTTCCGGTCGGTCAGCAGCCGGATCGCTTCGACGCTTCGCTCGAGGGGCAACCGATGCGACACCAGCGGCCGCAGACGGCCGGCCTCGTACCAGGCCATCAGCTCCTCGACCGAGCGCCGCAGCTTGTCGGGCGCGTGCCACCGGAAATACCGCAGCGCGGATCCGAGGGCGGAGCGGTGCTTGACCAGCAGCCGATTCGCGGGAATCTTCGGGATGCCGCCGACGAACCCGATGAGCAACATGCGGCCACCCCACCCGAGCGACGACAGCGCCGCATCGAACAGGCTGCCGCCGACGGGATCGAAGCACACGTCGGCGCCCTTGCCATCGGTGAGCACCATGACGCGCTCGGTGAGGTTGTCCGCCGCGTAGTCCACGAGCGCGTCGGCGCCGTGGGCACGGGCGACCTCGAGCTTCTCTGCGCTGCTCGCCGCCGCGATGACGCGCGCGCCCATCGCCTTGCCGATCTCGACGGCGGTGAGCCCCACACCGCCCGCGGCGCCCAGCACGAGCATGGTCTCGCCGGCCTCGAGTCGTCCCTGCCAGCGGATCGCGACGTGGCTCGAGAGGTAGGCGATCGGGAACGCCCCCGCCTCGTCGAACGGCATGCTGTCGGGCATGGCGAACGTCTCGGCCTCGTCGGCCACCGCC
>Ga0187894_10005556_pt1 | contig 12792 bp, 11 predicted proteins | sample GBC1701081metaG_FD_136650 | JGI IMG/M metagenome (GOLD analysis project Ga0187894, IMG submission 136650) | White microbial mat communities from a lava cave in the Kipuka Kanohina Cave System on the Island of Hawaii, USA - GBC170108-1 metaG ... | reverse complement strand
GGGCATATCATCGAGAGCCAGGAGGAGCTGAAGGCTCTCGCGGGCCGACTCAGGCACCAGAAACGCATCGGTGTCGACACCGAGTTCGTCGGCGAACGCACCTATGTGCCCCAGCTCGAGCTGGTGCAGGTCTCCGGCGCCGACTTGACCGCGGTCATCGATTGCCGCGCCCTGAGCTCGCTCGAGCCGCTGCTCGAGATCATGCACGACCGCAAGGTCGAGAAGGTGCTTCACGCGGGCCAGCAGGACCTCGAGCTGATGTTCGCGCTCTCGGGCACGGTTCCTGCTCCCGTCTTCGACACCCAGGTCGCCGCCGCCATGGTCGGCCTCGGGGCACAGCCGAGTTACGCGTCACTGCTCGAGCGGCTGTTGCAGGTCCGCATCGAGAAGACACAGACGCTTACCGACTGGTCGAAGCGGCCGCTCACCCAGACACAAATCGTCTACGCCCACGAGGACGTCCGCTACCTGCTGCCGCTGCGACAGAAGCTGGTGGAGCGCCTGCGCAAGCTCGGGCGCGAGGAGTGGCTGCGCGAGGAACTCTCGCGGCTCGAGAACGCCACCAGCTACACACGGCCGTCGCCGCGCGATGCCTATCTGCGGGTGCGCGGCCGCGGCGGGCTGCGCGCCAAGGGCCTCGCCATCCTGCGCGAGCTCGCTGCGTGGCGCGAAGAGGAGGCGCAGCGGCGCAACAAGCCGCGCGGCGGTATCCTCTCGGACGAGGTGCTGGTCGAGTTGGCCCGGCGCGCGCCGGACAAGCCGGAGTCTCTGCGGAACTTCCGCGGCCAGTTCGCGCGCGCGGCGCAGCGTCATTCAGCCGCGATCATCGCCGCGGTGAGGAAGGCGCTCGAGCTGCCGCAGGACGAGTGGCCGCAGGTCGTGCATGGCAACCACGCGCCGGCTCCGAACGCGGGCGTGATCGAGCTGCTCCAGGCTGTGCTACGGCTCTCGTCGGAAGAGTCCGGCATCGCGCCGACGTTGGTCGCCACCAGCGCCGACCTACACGCGCTGGTCGACGCGTTCGCCCTCGGCAAGCAGGCGGAGCTGCCGCTGCTCGCCGGCTGGCGGCACGAGATCGCGGGTGCCAACCTCGTGGCGCTGCTCGAGGGCAAGGCGGCGCTGCGGCTCGAGCCCCGGTCGCAGAAGGTCAAGCTGGAGAAGCGCTAGCGCTCAGACGCGGTCTTCTGCTTCGAAGAGCACGAGCTGTCGCTTCCTGCCCTCGTCGATGATGGGCACTGGGTAGTCGCCGGTGAAGCAGGCGGCGCAGAAACCCGCGCCGAGGCTGGCGCCGTTCTGGCCGAAGGCGAAGAGGCCTTCGCGGCTGAGGTAGCCGAGGCTGTCCGCCCCGATGAACTGGCGGATCTCCTCCACCGTGTGCTCGGAAGCGATCAGCTCCTCTCGCCGCGGTGTATCGATGCCGTAGAAGCAGGAGCCGATCGTCGGCGGCGAGCTGATGCGCATGTGCACCTCGCGGGCGCCGGCGCCGCGGATCATGGCGACGAGCTTGCGGCACGTGGTGCCGCGTACGATCGAGTCGTCGACGACGACGACGCGCTTGCCGCTCAGCACATCGCGCTGCGCGTTGAGCTTCACCCGCACGCCGAAGTGGCGGATCGACTCGGTCGGTTCGATGAAGGTGCGGCCGACGTAATGGTTGCGGATCAACCCCATCTCGAACGGGATGCGCGACTCCTGCGCGAAGCCGAGGGCGGCCGGCAGACCGGAGTCGGGTACGGGAGTCACCACGTCGGCCTCGACCGGCTGCTCCTTCGCCAACTGACGGCCGAGCGTCTTCCGTACCTCGTAGACGTTGCGCCCGTAGATGCGGCTGTCGGGGCGCGCGAAATAGACGTACTCGAAGACACAGCTCGTGCGCGGCACCGTTGGGAAGGGGTGCAACGAATGCATGCCGTTGGCGTCGATCACCAGCACCTCGCCCGGGTTGATCTCGCGCTCGTACGTAGCGCCGATCAGGTCGAGAGCGCAGGTCTCCGACGCGATCACCACCGCGTCGCGGATGCGGCCCAACACGAGCGGCCGGAAACCGTTCGGATCGCGCGCGGCAATCAACTGGTTCTCGCTCAGAAAGACGAGCGAATGGGCACCGCGGATCTGACCGAGCGCATGGATGGTGCGGTCGACGAGAGTCTCGGCGCGAGAGTTGGCGATGAGGTGAATGATCACCTCGCTGTCGACGGACGACTGAAAGATCGAGCCCTGTGCCTCGAGCTGCGATCGCAGGGCGACCGCGTTCACGAGGTTTCCATTGTGGGCCACGGCAAGCCCGCCCTTGGCATAATCGACCACCAGCGGCTGCGTGTTCTTGAGCAACGTTTCGCCCTGGGTGGAGTAGCGCACGTGGCCGATCGCCGCGGTGCCGACGAGACGGCGCACCATGTTCTCGTTGAAGACGTCGTTCACTAGGCCGAGGCCGCGGTGCGAGACCAGCACCTCGCCGTCGGAGGAGACGATGCCGGCTCCCTCCTGGCCGCGGTGTTGTAGGGCGTAGAGCGCGAGATAGACGAGGTTGGCCGCCTCGGGATGCCCGTAGACTCCCACGACACCACACTCTTCGCGAAAGCCGTCGACCATAGGTCACGCTCCCATGCGCTTTGGCAGCGCGTCTGCCCAAACCCTCCGCAGCTCCGCAATCGGCAAGTCGATCAAGGTGCCGATCACCAGCCGCGTTCCCCGCACGTCACCTAGAACCGTAAGCGGTACATCAGCACGACTTGCCATCTCGCGCAACCGGGGGAGGTGACGGCGTCGGACGGAGAGCACGATCCGCGACTGGCTCTCGCCGAAGAGAAGTGCGTCCGGCCGGATCGCGCCCTCGAGTTGGAGGACCGCCCCGAGGCCCGCTCCAGGTGCAGTGACGCAGCATTCGGCGAGGGCGACAGCGAGGCCGCCCTCGGCGATGTCGTGCGCGGAGCGCACCAGATCCTCGCCGATCGCCTCGCGACAGAGCTGTTGCACGCGGCGTTCGACGTCGAGATCAATCCAGGGTGGCGCGCCGCGCACTTGGCCGTGCGCGAGCGCCATGTACTCGCTGCCGCCAACCTCTTCGCGCGTGACACCCAGCAAAGCGACGATGTCGCCCTCGGTCTTGAACCATTGTGTAGTGTGCTTGGCGACGTCGTCGAGGAGACCGACGGTGCCGATCGTCGGTGTGGGCGCGATCGAGCGGCCGTTGGTCTCGTTGTAGAAGCTGACGTTGCCGCTGATGACGGGCACGTCGAGCGCCAGGCAGGCGTCGCGGATGCCCTCGATTGCGCTCTGGAACTGCCACATCACCTCGGGCTTCTCCGGGTTACCGAAGTTCAGGCAGTCGGTGATCGCGAGCGGCCGGGCGCCGGCGCAGACGACGTTGCGGGCGCCCTCGACGACGGCGATCATGGCGCCGACGTACGGGTCGAGCAGGCAGTAGCGGCTGTTGCAATCGACGCTCATGGCCACGGCCTTGCGCGTTCCCTTGATGCGCACGACCGCGGCGTCGGAGCCCGGGCGCACCACCGTATTTCCGCGCACGAGGTAGTCGTACTGTCCGTAGATCCACGCCTTCGAGCCGATGTTGGGCGAATCGAGCAGCTTGAGCAAAGTCTGGTTGTAGTCACCCGGCGGCGGCAGGGCCTCGAGGTCGAGTCTCTGGATCTCGTCGAGATCAGTCGGCGGTGCAGCCGGGCGCTCGTACACGGGCGCCCCGTGTGCCAGCGGCTCGACGGGCAGAGCGGCGACTTCCTTGCCGCGCCATTGGATGCGCAGTTTGCCGTCGTCGGTGACGCGGCCGATGACGGCGGCGTCCAGGTCCCACTTGGCGAACAAGGCGCGCACGGTCTCTTCGGCGCCCTGCTTGGCGACGATCAGCATCCGCTCCTGCGACTCGGAGAGGAGGATGTCGTACGGCGTCATGCCTTCTTCGCGCAACGGCACCTTGTCGAGGTCGAGAGCGATGCCGGTGCCGCCGCGGCCGGCCATCTCGACTGACGAGCTGGTCAAGCCGGCGGCGCCCATGTCCTGGATCGCGACGATGGCGTCCTTCTCCATCAGCTCGAGGCAGGCCTCGAGCAGCAACTTCTCGGTGAACGGGTCCCCGACCTGCACCGTTGGCCGCTTCTCGTCGGTCTCCCCCGAAAACTCCGCCGAGGCGAGGAGGCTGGCGCCGTGGATGCCGTCGCGTCCCGTCTTCGAGCCGACGTAGATCACGGGATTGCCGACGCCCGCAGCCTTGGCGCGGAAGATCCGGTCGGAGCGGACGACGCCGAGGGTGAAGGCGTTGACGAGGATGTTCTCGTTGTACGTCGGATCGAAGTACGCCTCGCCGCCGATCGTCGGTACGCCGACGCAGTTGCCGTAGAAGCCGATACCCGACACCACACCGCCGACGAGAAAACGCGTGCGCGGATGGTCGAAGCTGCCGAAGCGCAGCGAATTCAAGTTGGCGATCGGCCGCGCTCCCATGGTGAAGACGTCGCGCAGGATCCCGCCAACGCCGGTGGCCGCACCCTGATGCGGCTCGACGAAGGACGGATGGTTGTGGCTCTCGATCTTGAAGACGACGGCGAGGCCGTCGCCGATCGACACCGCGCCGGCGTTCTCCCCAGGGCCCTGGAGCACATTCGGGCCCGTCGTCGGCAACTCGCGCAGCCAGCGGCGCGAGCTCTTATAGCTGCAGTGCTCCGACCACATGACCGAGAAGACGCCGAGTTCGACGTAGTTCGGCTCGCGCCCGAGCGCGTTGACGATGCGCTCGTACTCTTCGGGCGTGATGCCGTGCTCTTCGACCAGCTTGCGCGTGACCGTCGGAAAGCCGAAGGGATCGACGTTGGCCACGGGACTATGGCCCCGGTACGACCGAAGCGGGGCGCTCGCGCATGCCGCTGCGGACCGCGTGGGCTACCGATCGGAAGAGCTTGAGACCGTCTTCGTTGCCGAGCAGACGTTCCGTGGCATGCTCGGGATGGGGCATCATGCCGAGGACATTGCGACTGCGATTGACGACTCCCGCGATGTTGTTGAGCGACCCGTTCGGGTTGCCCTGCGCCGTCGCCCTTCCGCTCGCATCGACATAGCGGAAGACCACCTGACCGTTGTTCTCGATCTCGGCGAGGACGCTCTCGTCGGCGACGTAGCATCCTTCGCCGTGCTTGATCGGCAGGGTGAGGATCTCGCCCTTGTGGCACTGGTTGGTGAAGGGCGTGTCGGTGTTCTCGACCCGAACCCCGACGTCGGACGAGACGAACTTGAGGCCGCGATTGCGAATCAACGCGCCCGGCAAGAGGCCGGCCTCGCAGGCGATCTGAAAGCCGTTGCAGACCGCCATCACCAGCCCACCGGCGCGCGCGAACTCGACGACGCTCGCCATCACCGTCGAGAAGCGCGCCATCGCGCCGCAGCGCAGATAATCGCCGTAGGAGAAGCCGCCCGGCAGCAGCACCGCGTCGGCGCCCTTCAGGTCGCGGTCCTTGTGCCAGAGTGAGACCGCCTCCTCGCCGAGCGCGTGCTCGATCGCGTGCAGGGCGTCGTGGTCGTCGTTCGAACCCGGAAAGGTCACCACTCCCCAGCGCATGGCTCAGCTCACGATCTCGTAGCGGTAGTCTTCGATGACGCCGTTGGCGAGCAGCTGGCGACACATCTCGTCCAGGCGCTTGGCGGCACCCTCGCGATCGCCTTCGCGTAACTGCAGGTCGACGTACTTGCCGAGTCGCACCTCCTCGACCTCGTCGAAGCCGAGGGCGTGCAGCGAGTGCTCGATCGCCTTGCCCTGCGGGTCGAGCACTCCGCGTTTGAGGGTCACGTAAACGTGTGCGCGCATCTCATTTCCCCGTGTGACCGAACCCCCCCGCACCGCGTGCGGTGTTCTGCAGCTCTGAAACCTCGCACATGAGCGCGCGAGCGATCGGCGCGACGACGAGCTGCGCAATCCGGTCGCCGCGCCGCACCAGCTGATCCTGATCGCTCAGGTTGACCATCAGAACCATGATTTCGCCGCGATAGTCCGAGTCGATCGTCCCCGGCGAGTTCAGCAACGTCAACCCACTCCGCAGCGCCAGTCCGCTGCGCGGCCGCACCTGCGCCTCGTAGCCGGCCGGGAGGGCGATAGCGAGGCCGGTTGGAACCAGCGACCGATCCCAACGGCGCAGAGACAGCTGCGCGTCGATCGCCGCCAGCAGATCCATGCCCGCGGCACCCGCGGTCATGTAGCGGGGTAGCGGCAGGTCGTCGAACCCGGGGCGCACTCGCTTCACGGCGATTTCCACCTGAGCGCCTGCGTCCACTCGGGTCACGCCGCCGCCAGGATCTCTTCGCCGATCTGCCGGCCCTTGAGGTCGCCCAGCAGGGTGAGATTCATCGACTTGGGCTGGATGAGGCGCTGTGCCAAGTCGATGATCTGCTGGTTGTTGATCGCATCGATCGCCGCCGCGACCTCCTTCGGAGTGATGTCGCGCGCGAAGAAGATCTCGTTCTTGGCGACGCGGTTCATCTGGCTGTCGCTCGTTTCCAAGCCGAGCAACATATTGCCCTTGAGCTGATTCTTGACCCGCGTCAGCTCTTCGCTTCCCAAGCCGTCTGCCGCCGCCTTGATCAACTCATCCCGCACCACAGTGAGCACCTCCTCCACCCATTCCGAGCTCGTCGCTGCGTAGACGCCAAAGTAGCCTGTATCGCGATACGAGGAAAGGAAGGAGTAGACGGAATATGCGTGGCCGCGTTTCTCGCGCACTTCCTGGAACAGCCGCGAGCTCATGCCGCCGCCGAGAGCGGTGTTGAGCAGGAAGGCGGCGTAGCGGTCCGGCGTCGTCTGCGAGATGCCCGGCATGCCGAGACAGATGTGCACCTGCTCGATGGCCCGGTCGCGCACGAAGACGCCGCGCTGTGCGGGGGGAACGCGCGGGGCTGGCAGGTCGGACGTTCCGGCGAGATCGCCGAAGGCCTTCTCCGCCCAGGCGTGCAGATCTTCGTGGCGGACGTCGCCCGCGGCCGCGATCAAGGTGCGGTCCGGACGGTAGCGCGCCGCGACGAAGCCAACGAAATCTTCGCGCCTAAAGCTCCCCACGGTCTCCGCCCGGCCGCAGATCGGCTGCCCGAGCGCGTCGCCCGGCCAGTAGTTCAAGGTGAACAGGTCATGGACGAATTCGTCCGGCGTGTCCTCCCCTTGCAGGATTTCCTGGAGAACGACAGTGCGCTCGCGATCGATCTCCTCCGGATCGAAGCGCGAGTTCAGGAAGATGTCCGCCAGCACGTCCTGCGCGATTGGCAAATGCTCCGCCAGCACCTTGGCGTAGTAGCAAGTGTACTCCTTGCCAGTGAAAGCATTGATGAAGCCCCCGACCGCGTCGATTTCCTCCGCGATCTGGGCCGCATTCCGTCGCTCCGTGCCTTTGAAGAAGAGGTGCTCGAGAAAGTGGGAGATGCCGCTCTGCGCCGAGGTCTCGTAGCGCGAGCCGTTCTCCACCCAGACGCCGAGCGTGGCCGAAGGCACGCCCGGCATTTCTGCGGTGACGACGCGGATCCCGTTGCCGAGCTGCGAACGGTGCACCGCCGTCATCTCATTCGCCCTCCGGGGTGTTCTCGTGAAGGTCCATGGCCTCCTTGCGGCTCAACCGGATCTTGCCGGACTTGTCGACATCGAGGACCTTGACCATGACCTCGTCGCCTTCACTCAGGACGTCGGTGACCTTCTTCACCCGGCCGGGTCCGATCTGGGAGATGTGGAGCAGGCCGTCGGTTCCGGGCAAAACCTCGACGAAGGCGCCGAAATCGACGATCTTGCGAACGGTACCCTTGTAGATCTTGCCAACCTCGACCTCTGCGGCGATGCCCTGGATGCGGTCGATCGCCTTCTGCATCGACACCGAGTCGCTGGACGCGACACGGACGGTGCCGTCGTCTTCGATATCGATCTTGCAGCCGGTCTCCTCGACGATGGCGCGGATGACCTTGCCCCCGGGGCCGATGACCTCCCGGATCTTGTCGGGCTTGATGCGGAAACTGACGATTCGCGGCGCGTGCTCCGACACGTCGGTGCGGGGCTCGGCGATGATCTCCTTCATCTTCTGCAGGATATGTAGCCGACCGTCCCGCGCCTGGTAGAGCGCCGCTTCCATGATCTCGCGCGTCACGTTGCCGATCTTGTTGTCCATCTGCAACGCGGTGACGCCCTCGGCAGTGCCGGCGACCTTGAAGTCCATGTCGCCGAGATGGTCCTCATCGCCGAGAATGTCGGAGAGAATGCGAATGGTCTCGCCTTCCTTGATGAGCCCCATAGCGATGCCGGCGACTGGAGCCTTGATCGGCACTCCGGCATCCATCAGCGAGAGCGTGCCCCCGCAGACGGTGGCCATCGACGACGAGCCGTTCGACTCCAGGATCTCGGAGACGATGCGGATCGTGTACGGGAACTTCTCCTCGTCGGGCAGCACGCCCTGGATGGCGCGCTCGGCGAGAGCGCCGTGGCCGATATCGCGCCGGCTCGGGCCCCGCAGGAACTTCGTCTCGCCGACGCTGAAGGGCGGGAAATTGTAGTGCAGCATGAACTTCTTGTAGGTCTCGCCCATCAAGGCGTCGATGCGCTGCTCGTCGGACCCGGTGCCGAGCGTGGTGACTGCGAGGGCCTGCGTCTCGCCGCGCGTGAACACGGCGGAGCCGTGGGTGCGCGGCAGCACGCCGACCTCGCAGGTGATCGGGCGAATGTCTTTCAACCCGCGGCCGTCGACGCGCTTCTGGTCGCGCACGATGAGCCCGCGCACTTCGTCGCGGTGGATGTCCTCGAGCGCATCGCTGACTTCCTTCTCGCGTTCGCCGTACTCGGCGGCGAGATCCGCGAGGGCGGCGTCCTTGGCGCTGTCGACTGCGGCATAGCGTTCGAGCTTCTGCGTCTTGCGCAGTGCCTCTTGCAGCTTGGCGCGGCCGGCCTCGACGACGCGGGCGTGCAGCTTCTCATCGCGTTGCGGCGGGGTCACGGCGCGTTTCGGCTTGCCGCCGTCCTTGCGCAGCTCCTCCTGGAGATCGAGCAGCGGCTGGACCGCCTCTTGTGCGAAGAAGAGAGCGTCGAGCATCACCGCTTCGGGCAGTCCCTTGGCGCCACCCTCGACCATGACGATGCCCTCGCGGGAACAGACGACAACGAGCGACAGATCCGAGGTCTCGAGCTGAGCCAGAGTCGGATTGACGACCAGCTTGCCCTCGACCCGGCCGATGCGAACGCCGCCGATGGGGCCTTCGAAGGGTACATTCGAAACGTGGATCGCCGCCGAGGTGGCGAGAATCGCGACCATGTCGGGATCGTTCTCGCGATCGACCGACAGGACGGTGGCAATCACCTGCGTCTCGCAGTTGAAGCCGTCGGGGAAGAGCGGCCGGATCGGCCGGTCGATCAGCCGCGATGTGAGCGTCTCCTTTTCCGACGGGCGGCCCTCGCGCTTGAAGAAGCCGCCGGGGATCTTGCCCGCAGCGAAGGTCTTCTCCTGGTAGTCGACCGTGAGCGGGAAGAAGTCGATGCCTTCTCGACCCGTCTTGGCCGCTACCACGGTGGCGAGGACGACGGTCTCTCCGTACTGGACCAAAGCAGCACCGTCGGCTTGCTTGGCCAGGCGGCCGGACTCGATCGAGAGCGGCCTGCCGTGAAACTCAGTTACGACTTTCCGGTACATTCATTACCTCCCTGGTCGCCTGTTGGCGGACCGTGTGGGGAGGAGGGAAGACGATTCCGGTGCGAAGGGAACCGGCTACTTGCGGATACCCAAGCGCTCGATGACGTTCTTGTACCGGTCGTTGTCGCTGCGCTTCAGGTAGTCGAGCATGCGGCGACGCTGGCCGACGAGCTTCAGCAGGCCGCGGCGTGAGTGGTGATCCTTCGCGTGGCCTTTGAAGTGTCCGGTCAGATAGTCGATCCGCGCACTCAGTAGTGCGATCTGGACTTCTGGCGAGCCCGTGTCCTTCTCGTGGGCTCGATAGCCCTCGATGAGCTCCCGCTTACGCTGCGGAAGAAGTCCCATCTTTCCTCCATCCGTTCATTTTGTATCTTGCGTCGGTACCACACGGGCATACTCAAGTAAAGCTGGCCTACTCCTGCTGGTCGAGATGCGGCAGCTCAGCTCATCACCCGGGCAAACTGCCAGCGGCCGGCGGGGTCGGCGCTCACCACCGCGAGCAACGCCCCGTCGCGGCCGATGAGCTTGGCTGCCGAGTCGCGAGCGGCCGGCCGGCCGAGGCTCAACAGCACGCCCACCTGGCCGCGGCGAACCCGTAGGGCGGTTGCGTCGTCGACCTGGATCTCTTCGAGTCGAGCCAGCGCGCGGCGGGGGCTGATCAGCGCAGCGCCGACACTGTCCGCGCTGACCGGAAGACCGACGGCATCTTCCACGCGGAAGTGCCCGAAGCTCTCTCGCCGCAGGCTCTCGAGGTGGGCGACCGTCCCCAAGGCGGCGCCGATCTCTTCGGCCACGACCCGAACGTACGTCCCCTTCGAACAGTGCAGGCCAAGCTGCAGCCGCTCGCGCGACAGCGGCACCAGCGCGAGCGAGTAGAGCCGCACGCGCCTCGCCTCGCGCTCGACCTCCACGCCCCTGCGCGCGAGCTTGTACAGGGGCACCCCGTCCCGCTTCAACGCCGAGTACATCGGCGGCACCTGCTCGTGCTCGCCGACGAAGGCGGCGGCGACCTCCGCGCACCGGGCTGCGGACAGGTCGGTGGGGCAGGGGCGCTCTTCGACGACGACGCCGGTGCGGTCGCCGCTGTCGGTGCGGATGCCGAGGCGGACGACGCCGCTGTACTTCTTGTCGGCGTCGGTGAGGAACTGGGCGATCTTGGTGCCCTCGCCGAGACACAAGGGCAAAAGACCGGTGGCAAAAGGGTCGAGAGTGCCGAGATGGCCGATCTTGCACGCGAGCTCGCGCTTCACCAGCCGCACGACTTCGGCGGACGAGGCGCCCTCGGGCTTGTCGACGAGGAGGATGCCGTCCAGGGTGCTAGCTCTCGTCGTCATCCGGGCGTGTCGACTGCAGGAGCGCCGCCAAACGCTGCGCCCTCTCCGGCACCGAGTCGAGGCGGAAGATGAGCTCCGGAGCGTAGCGCAGTTTCAGACGCCGGCCCACTTCGCGGCGCAGGAAGCCGGCGGCGCTCTGCAGGCCGAGAAGAGACTTCTTGCGCGCCTCCTCGTCGCCCACGACGCTGAAGTAGATGCGCGCGTGCTTGAGGTCGTCGGTCATGTCCACCTCGGTGATGGTGACCATGCCGATGCGTGGGTCCTTGAGCTCGCGCAGGATCAGATCGGCGACCTCGGCGCGAACCGAGTCAGCGACGCGATCGGCACGTCGGGCAGTCATCTGGCCATCCTCCGCGCTCAATAGTGGACGAAGTCAAACTCTTCGGCGCCGAGCTCGGCCACCTGCATCTCGTCGATGAAGCGGATGACCTCGCGCAGGCAGGCATCGACGTGGCCTTGCTCGGGTCCCACCTGGCTGATGCCGAGCACGGCGCGTTGCCACAGGTCGTGCGCATCGCATTCAGCGATCGACACGTTGAACTTGTCACCCACGCGGGCCTTGATCTTCTTGATGACCCCGCGCTTACCCTTGAGCGAGTGATTCTCGGGCAAGTACAGAGTGAGCTTGAGTACGCCCACCACCACGAGAGCCGCTCCTGGGAACTAGACCCGGCGTTCGACCTGAGCTCCCTTGCCCGTAGGCGAGAGGCGGCGCACGACGCGCTCGGTCTCGTAGCCCTCGATGATGTCGCCGACTTTCATGTCGGCGTAGTTCTCGAGCGAGATGCCGCACTCGAAGCCGGCGGAAACCTCGCGCGCGTCCTCCTTGAACCGGCGCAGGGTGGCGATACGGCCGTCGTAGACGACGACGTGATCGCGCACGAGGCGCGCCATCGAGTTGCGCACGACCTTGCCGTCGGTGATGTACGAACCGGCGACGATGCCGGCGCCGCTTATGTTGAACACCTGCCGCACTTCGGCGCGGCCGGTCGTCTTCTCGCGCACCATCGGCTCGAGCAGACCTTCCATCGCGTCGCGCACTTCGTTCACGGCGTCGTAGATGACGTTGTAGAGGCGAATCTCGACGCCCTCGCGCTCGGCGATGTCGGTCGCCTTGGACTCGGGGCGGACGCTGAAACCAATGATGATCGCGTTCGACGCGCTGCCGAGCAGCACGTCGCTTTCCGAGATGCCACCGACCGAGGAGTGCAGCACCGCGAGGCGCACCTCTTCGGTCGAGAGACGCCGCAGCGCTTCGGAGAGCGCTTCGACGGAGCCCTGTACGTCGGCCTTCAGAATGACGCGCAGCTCCTTCACGTCGCCCGACTGGATCTGCTGGTAGAGATCCTCGAGCGAGACCTTGCTGGTCTTGATCAGCTCGGCCTCGCGCTGCTTGCTCTTGCGGTGCTCGGCTACCTGGCGCGCGGTCGCCTCGTCGCCGACGCAGACGAAGGAGTTGCCCGCCTCGGGTACGTCCTGCAGGCCGAGAATCTCGACCGGTGTCGACGGGGCGGCCTCCTGCACCTTGTTGCCGCGATCGTCGACCATGGCGCGCACGCGGCCGTAGGTGCCCCCGCAAACGAACGGGTCGCCCACGTGCAGCGTGCCTTCCTGGACCAACACCGTGGCCACCGGGCCACGGCCGCGATCGAGGCGCGCCTCGACGATGGTGCCGCGCGCCAGCTTGTTGGCGTCGGCCTTCAGGTCGAGCAGGTCGGCCTGCAGGAGCAGCATCTCGAGCAGATGCGGAATGCCTTCCTTGGTCTTCGCTGAGACCTTCACACAGACCGTATCGCCGCCCCATTCCT
>Ga0187894_10005555_pt1 | contig 12795 bp, 11 predicted proteins | sample GBC1701081metaG_FD_136650 | JGI IMG/M metagenome (GOLD analysis project Ga0187894, IMG submission 136650) | White microbial mat communities from a lava cave in the Kipuka Kanohina Cave System on the Island of Hawaii, USA - GBC170108-1 metaG ... | reverse complement strand
GGCGAAGCGCTCCTCGAGCGCATCAAGTCGGTGACGCTGAAGGCGAGTCAGACACCCGGGGCGACGCAACCCGAGTTCCACCTGCGCGCGGACAAGAACGTGCGCTACGAGTTCGTCGGACGGACCATCGTGCTGGCGCAGCGGGCCGGCGTTGCCAAGGTCGGCTTCATCACCGAGCCCGACCGCGGCGTGCGCGGCACGCGCCGCTAGGCGCGGGGAACGCGAGGAGACAGAACCATGGGAATGAGCGTAGGCGGAGGCGACGACAGCAGCATGGTGGACATGAACACCACGCCGCTGATCGACGTGATGCTCGTGCTGCTGATCATGTTCATCATCACGCTGCCGATCATGACGCATGCCGTGAAGCTGGACATGCCGCGCCCGACCAATGCGCCGCCGCCCGAAGTCGTGATCGAGCCGATCAATCTCGAGATCGACTTCGACGGCACGTACTACTGGAACGGCAACGCGGTGTCCGAAGCGACGCTGATGGGCTACCTGGCGCGTTCCGCGCAGCTGCCGCCGGAGCAGCAGCCGGAGCTGCACCTGCGGCCCAACAAGCGCGTGAAGTACGACCACGTCGCCCGGGTTCTGGCGGCCGCGCAGCGCATGGGCCTGAAGAAGATCGGCTTCGCGGGCAACGAGCAGTTCATGTAGGAAGGCGCGGCGAGCGCGTTCAGGCGCGGTTCACGTCGCTGAATACAGAGTGGGAATCATGGCGCCGGGATGTTTCGAGTCCCGGCGCGTTCGTTTCTGAGGATCGTCAATGTTGCGCAAAACTCTTCTGTCTGTAGCTATCGCACTGGGCACCTGCGCGGGCGCGCAGTTGATCGTCGGCACGCCGACGGCCGTCGCGCAGGAAAAGAAGGACGAGAAGAAGAAGCAGGGTGTGAGCGCCAAGGTCGGCAAGTTGCTCAAGCCGGCGCAGGAAGCGATGAAGAAAGAGCAGTGGGCCGAGGCCCTGGCCAAGGTACGCGAGGCGCAGGCCATCCCCGACCGCACGCCGTTCGACGACTACCAGATCAACGAATTCCTGTTCTTCGTGTCCGTGAAGCAGGGCGAGGCCGGTTATCCCGAGGCCGCGCAGGCACTCGAGAAGGTGGTGAATTCCGGTTTCATGCCGGAGGACGTCAGGGCCGAGCGCATGCGTCAGCTCGCTCAGCTCATGTTCCAGACCAAGAACTTTCCGAAGGCCATCGAGTACGGCAACCGCTGGATCGAGATGAGCGGCGGCAGTGCCTCGGGCTACGAGCTCGTCGGCCAGGCGCAGTACCTGTCGGAAGACAATGCCGCTGCGATCGCAACGCTCGACAAGGCGGTGGAGGCGGCGAAGGAGGCCGGCGAACCGGTCAAGGAACAGTGGCTGCAGGTCATCCTGAGCGCATACGACCGCGGTGACGACAGTGCCGGCGTGAGCAGAACGCTGGAAGCGCTGGTCGAGCACGCGCCGACCGAGAAGTACTGGGAGCAGCTGCTCGATTCCATCTACGCCACTCCGGACAACGACGATCGCACGGTCCTCGAGATTCACCGCCTGCGTAACGAAGTCGGCATACTGCGTCGCGCGGACGATTATGTGGAAATGTCCGATATCGCCGCGGCCGTGGGCATTCCTGCGGAGGCTGCCAGGGCGATGGAAAAGGCGCTTGCTGCGCCGGACGCGCAGTCCAAGGACAAGGACCGTCGCACCGCCCGTCTCACCGAGCTCAAGCGCACAGCCGAAACCGACCGCAAGTCGCTGCCGGGACTGGAGAAAGAGGCTGTGGGAGCCACCGGCTCGGGCGAGTTCGACTACGCGCTCGGCGTCGGTCTGCTGAGCTTCGACCAGTACGACCAGGCCACGGCGGCGCTCAGGCGGGCGGTGCAGAAAGGCAAGCTTAAGCGCCCGGACGAAGCGCAGATCATGCTGGGACGAAGTCTCCTCAAGTCGAACCAGAAGGAAGAGGCCAGGGCCGCGTTCCAGGCCGTGCCTGCAAATTCCAAACTTGCGCGCATCGCCCGACTGTGGGCAATTTATGCAAACCAGGTCTGAAGAAACCTGAAACGGGAAACTATGGGGCCGGCCGTTGTCCCAGAATGAAAGAATTCAGAGGAATACGCTGATGCAGAAAGTTGCAGTGTTCGTACTCACCGGGTTGGGCGCCCTGGGCGTGGCCGCGATCGGCACGCTCGTGCCCGAGACAGTTCGGGCCGAGCAATTCAGCCGCGAAGTGGGCGTGCCGCTGCAGGAAGCGAAGAAGGCGATGGACCGCAAGCAGTTCGACGCCGCGCTCGTGCAGCTCAAGAAGGCGCAGGGCGTCCCGGGCAAGAAGCCGCACGAAGATTACGTGATCAACGAAATGCTCACGTACGTGTACACGCAGCAGAAGAACTATCCGGAAGCGATCCGTGCCATCGAAGCGAATCTGGCGGCGGGTCGCGCTTCTCCGGCGGACGTCGCCGCGAAGCAGAAGACGCTGACGCAGATGTACGTCGCGACGCGCAACTGGCCCAAGGTGATCCAGTACGGCAACAACTGGGTGAAGGCGAACCCCGGCGATGCCGAGGGCTATTACCAGCTGGCGCAGGCGTACAGCCAGGCCGGCCAGCACAAGAACGCAGTGCGCACCATCCAGCAGGCGCTCGACCTCAATTCCAAGGCGGGCAAGAAGCCGGAGCAGAACTGGCTGGTGCTCAAGCTCGATTCGCAGCACAAGGTCAGTCCTCCGGACGAGGAGGGGATCATCGAGACGCGCGAGATGCTCGTGCGCCACTACCCGAGCAAGGACAACTGGAAGGCGGTGCTCGCCAAGATCTACAACCAGCCCAGCAACGACGACCTCGCGACGCTCAACCTGCTGCGCCTGATGCTGGATCTCGACCTGCTCGAGAAGCCCGCCGACTACAAGGACATGGCGGAGATGGCGATCGCCGGCGGCATGCCCGCGGAAGCGGTCGTGGTGCTGGAAAAGGGCTTCGCCAACAAGACGCTCGAGGTGAAGGACAAGGAACGCTACGTGCGGCTCCTCAACAACGCCAAGATCCAGGTGCAGGCCAGCACGGCCGAAACGGCGAAGCTCGAGGCGGAAGCGAAGGGTGCTGCCACGGGTGAGGCCGACGTCAAGCTCGGCAGCCGTTATCTCGCGAGCGGCGAATATCAGAAGGCCGTCGCGGCGCTCAACCGCGGTCTGCAGAAGGGCGGTTTCAAAGGGCAGGACGAGGCGCACATGATGCTCGGCCGTGCGCACCTCAAGCTCAAAGAGAAGGACAAGGCGAGAAAGGCGTTCGGTGCCGTGCCGGACGATTCCAAGCTGGCGCAGGTAGCACAGCTCTGGGGCGTGTACGCCGCTCAGTCCTGACGCAGGCACGATACACACGACGGCCCGCGATGACAGGGGAATTTCCCCTGGCGTCGCGGGCCGTTGGCATTTCACCGACGTGAAGCGCTGCGCGTGCGTCGTTCAGCTGCCCGTGGCTGCGGACGCAACCGCCGAATAGGACCGCCCCTCGCGCCCTTTCAACCAGGCGTGAATCTCGGCGACGATCGCCAGTGCAATCGTCTCGGGTGTGGCTGCGCCGATGTCGAGGCCCACGGGGCCGAAGAGTCGTCCGTCCAGGCGCGCGGCCAGGTCGCCCAGCTCGCGACGCAGGCGCTCGCGGCGCGCGGCCGGCCCGAGCAGGCCCACGTACCTCACCGACGAGCGCGCCAGGTGGCGCAGGTATGCGAGATCCGACGTGAGGTGATGGCTCATCACGACGGTGGCGTCGAAGTCGTCGAGTCCGCCGGGGATCACGGATGCGCCCGCGCGGCTGACGAGCTCCTCGGGTCGCACGAGGAGCACGCGCTCTGCCGCGCCCAGGCGCGCCGCGTCCGCGTAGGCCGGTCTGTGATCGACGACGGTTATCGACCAGCCGAGAAGTGCCGCCTGGTTGACCACGGCCAGCGCGTCCGGACCGCCGCCCAGCAGCAACACCCGCACCGTCGGCTCGAGTCGCACGAGGAACGCCTCGATGGCGCCGCCGGCTTCGAGCGTGACCAGGGCGCTGCCGGCGACGAGGTTGCCCTGCAACTGCTGGCAGCGAGCGGCAATCTCGCGTGCGACCGGGCTGTCGGCAGGATCGCCGGAAAACCAGCAGCGGCCCACAGGCCACCCCGAGTCGCGTGACGCGACGATGGTGGCGCAGGCCGTGCCACGCTGCCGCTGGTCGGCGGCAAGCAGGCGCGGAAGAGGCTCGTAACGCGTCGCCGCCGTTACCGGCTGAAGCAGTATGCGCATCGCGCCTTCGCAGCCCAGGCCGAGCCCCCAGATCGCATCGTCCGAGGTTCGCGAGTCGTACTCGACGATGCGGGCGCGACGTTCCTCGATGACCTGGGACGCCTTCTCCTGCAGATCGCTCTCGAGGCACCCGCCCGACAGCAGCCCGGCGGAGGAACCGTCGCGCGCGAACAGCATGCGCGCGCCGGCCTTGCGGTAAGTGGAACCCTGCGTAGCGATCACGGTGGCGAGTGCGAGCGGAACACCCGCGGGACGGCAGCGTTCGAACAGGGCACGCAGGGCGGGCAGCGTGGAATCCATGGGCGCACGATTATGCCAGCCGCGAGTAATTAAACACGCTCTGAGGCCGGAGCCTTGTCCTCGGACCACGTCTGCCGTCTAATTAACCCATCGATTAATGCCACGACCCGCAGAGCGAGAGAGATCATGAGCCGAGCCCGCGCTTCCGCCATCCGGCGGCCCGGCCGCCCGCCCCAGGGCGCCGACAGCCAGGTGCGCGATGCGTTGCTGGAAGCAGCGCGCACGCTGTTCCTGCGCTACGGCTTTCGCGCGGTTTCGAGCCGTCAGGTGGCTGCCGCCGCGGGGGTGAATCCCGCAATGATTCACTACTACTTCTCGGGCAAGGAAGGACTGTACCGCGCCATGCTGGAAAGCGCGGTCGCGCCGATTGTCAGTCGCGTCGCCACGATGCTCGGCGATCCCGCGTCGGTCGATCTGCAGGCACTGGCGCGCACCTACATGCGCACGCTGGCAGCCAACCCGTGGATCCCCGGCCTCATCGTGCGCGAGGTGCTCTCGCCCGACGGCAGCTTTCGCCAGGCGTTCGTGCGCGACTTCGCCGGCCGGTTCGCGCCCATGGTGCGCACCATCGTGGCGCGCGAATCCGAGCGCGGCCGCCTGCGCCGCGACCTGGATCCCTCGCTCACGGTGATTTCGCTGCTGAGCCTGGCCCTGTTTCCGTTCATATCGCTGCCGATCACCAGCCGCGTGCTCGGCATCGAGACCGGAGAGGCCGGGATGGAAAAGCTGATCGCACACACGGTCGGCGTCTTCGTGCACGGCGTGGCGGCGGCGGAGAGCTCTCATGCGTGAACAGTCGGTCCCCCGATCCGGCCTGACGTCGACTGGCGGGAGGAGAAACGGAGTTCTGTCGATGCTGGCGCTCAGCACCTCATTGCTGGCGGCGTGCTCGGGCGGCGACGAGGAGGCCGTCGCGCTCGGCACGCTGGAACGCGATCGCATCGAGCTCACCGCCGAAGCGCACGAGCCGATCGTGGCGGTCGAGGTCACCGAAGGCGACCGCGTCACGGCGGGGCAGGTGCTGGTGAAGCTGGAAGCCGGCGCGATCGCGAAGCAACTCGCGAGCGCGCGGGCCAGCGCGAGCGCGGCCCGCAATCGCCTTGCCGAGCTCACGCGCGGACCGCGCCTGGAAACGATCCTCGAGGCGCGAGCACGGCTCGAGGGCGCGGAGGCAGCGCTCGACAGCGAATCGCGTGAATACCAGCGTCTGCGCGAACTGGTGAGCAAGCGCCTGATCAGCCAGTCGGCGCTCGACCGCCAGCTCGCGGCGCGCGATCGTGCCGCGGCTACGCGCAAAGAGGCGCAGGCACAGCTCACGCTGCTGCTCAAGGGCACCCGCATCGAGGAACTTGACCAGGGGCGCGATGCGCTGGGGCAGGCGCTCGGAGTCGTCGAACAGCTCGAGTTGAGCGAGGCGCGGCTAACGGTGCGCGCGCCGCGCAACGGCATCGTGGAGGCACTGCCATTCGAGCTCGGGGAGCGGCCGCCGGCGGGCGCGCCCATCGCGATCATGCTCGCCGACGGCGAGACCTACGCGCGCGTCTACCTGCCGGCGGCGTTGCGGCGCACGGTGCAGGCCGGCAACCGCGCGCAGATTCGTATCGACGGCGCGGAGCCGCTGGCCGGGCGCGTGCGCTACGTCGCGAGCGAAGCGGCATTCACGCCTTACTACGCGCTGACACAGGAGGATCGCGGCCGCCTGAGCTATCTCGCCGAGATCACACTGACGGATCCGTCCGCGGCGAAACTTCCGGCGGGCATCCCGGTCGAGGTGCGCTTTCCGGCGGATGCACAGACGGCGCAACGATGAGCGAAGCCATTGCCATCCGGGCACGCGGGCTGACGCGCCGCTTCGGTCACCTGACCGCGGTCGACAACGTCGACCTGGACATCCCGCGTGCGCAGATCTACGGCTTTCTCGGCCCGAACGGTTCCGGCAAGTCGACCACCATCCGCATGCTCTGCGGCCTGCTGCGTCCGACGTCCGGCAACGTCGCCGTGCTCGGTATCGACGTGCTGCGCGAGCCCGAGAAGCTGCGGCGCAAGCTCGGCTACATGACGCAGAAATTCTCGCTCTGGGAGGACCTCACGGTCGGCGAGAACCTGGAGTTCATCGCGCGCATCTACGGCATCGAACGGCAGGCGCGCGCGGGGCGCATCGCGGCTCGTCTGGAGGAATACCGGCTGACCGATCGCGTGAAACAGCGCGCCGGCACCATGAGCGGCGGCCAGAAGCAGCGTCTCGCGCTGGCGGCGGCGACGCTGCACGAGCCGGAGCTGCTCCTGCTCGACGAGCCGACCAGCGCGGTCGACCCGCAGAGCCGCCGCGACTTCTGGGAGAGCCTGTTCCAGCTCGTGCATCGCGGCACCACGATCCTGGCCTCCACGCACTACATGGACGAGGCCGAGCGCTGCCATCGCCTCGCGATTCTCGACACGGGCCGGCTCGCGGCCGAAGGTACACCGCAGGCGCTGGCGGCAGGTATCGATGCGACAGTGATCGAAATCGAGGCGCAGGACATCGAAGCTGCGCGACGGGCGCTCGCCGCCGTGCCGGGCGTCAAGAGCGTGGCGCAGCTCGGAACGCGACTGCACGCGCTGCTCGAGCGGGACGTCGCCGACCCGCTGGGCAGCGTGATGCAGGCGCTGAAAGGGCTGGGCACGCCCGCGCGGATCGAGCTCGCGCGGCCCAGCCTGGAGGATGTCTTCGTCGCAGCGACGCTCGAGGAGGCGGCCGAAGAACGGCGGCCCGCTGCCTGATGGCCGGGCTGCTCGAAGCGTGGGGTCGGATCGCCGCGATCGCGGTCAAGGAGCTGCGTCAGCTCGGACGCGACCGGCTCACCTTCAGCATGGTCGTGGGAATTCCGCTGCTGCAGATCCTGATCTTCGGCTACAGCATCAACTTCGACGTTCGCCACATCGAAGCGGCAGTGGTCGACCAGGCGCGCACCTCGGGGTCACGGGCGCTGATCCGGCAGCTCGAGGCGACCCAGGTGGTGCGCGTGACGCGCCAATACGGATCGCCCGTCGAGCTGGAGCGCGCCATCGGCGCCGGCGAGGTGAGCGTCGGCGTCTATATTCCCCCGGACTACGAGCGCCGGCGCCTCGAGGAGGGCCGTCCGGCGGCACAGATCCTCGTGGACGGCAGCGAGCCCACGATCGAAGGCGTGGTGCGCTCTCTGGCCGGGGCGCCGCCGCCGCAGCGGGCGGGCGTGAGCGCATTCTCGTCGCGGCCGATCGAGGTACGTACGCTGTACAACCCCGAGAAGCGCACGGCCGTGCAGATCGTGCCCGCGCTGATCGGCGTGATCCTCAACATGACCATGGTGCTCTTCACGGCGATCGCCATCGTGCGCGAGCGCGAGCGCGGCAACCTCGAGCTGCTGATCACGACGCCGGTGCGTTCGGCCGAGTTGATGGCGGGCAAGCTCCTGCCGTACATCGGTGTCGGCCTCATCCAGACGACTCTCATCCTGCTGGTCGGTCAGTGGCTGTTCGACGTGCCGCTGGCGGGCGGCGTCCTCGACCTGTATGCCGCGGCAGCGCTGTTCATCGCCGCCACGCTGATGCTCGGCTTGCTGATCTCGACACTCGCACAGACGCAGTTCCAGGCCGTTCAGCTCAGCTTCTTTACGATGCTGCCCTCGATACTGCTGTCGGGATTCATGTTTCCGTTCGACGGCATGCCGCGCGCCGCGCAGCTCATCGCTCAGGTGCTGCCGCTCACGCACTTCGTCGAGCTGGTACGCGGCGTGGTCCTGCGCGGGGCGCCGCTTGCCAGCATGCCGATGCCGCTGCTCAAGCTCACTGCCTTCTTCGTGGCCGCACTGCTGCTCGCTGCCTTGCGCTTCCGCAAACGGCTGGATTGAGCCCTTTATCCTTGCAACTCTCAGCCATTTCGTCCGTCTCAACCGTCTCTAGGGAGCTCTGGCCGGCAGAACCCCCCCTGCTACGATCGGCTGGACGCCCGATTGCACGCCGTAACCCCCTCAAGGTCGGCCGGAGACTGGACACAGCAGAGCGTGGCGCAGCAGTACGATGAGGGAGACTGGTTCGCCGTGCCGGTGGGGCACGGTCAGATCGCGCTCGGCCTGATCGCGCGACGAGCGAAGCGCGGCGGCCTTCTGCTCGGCTATTTTTTCGGCCCACCGCGCAAGGCTGCCGTTGACCCCGCCGAGCTGCAGGCGATGCAGGCCACGCAGGCGCAGCTCACCTGTCGCTTCAAGGATGCGCCGCTGCACCGTGGCTTGTGGCGCGTCGTCGGCTCGTGCACCAAATGGCGCCACAAGGACTGGCCGATGCCGCCGTTCCTGCGCAAGGAAGGGCTCTCGGGCCGCGCCATCCGCATCGAGTATGCACCCGACAATCTGACCACGCCGGCACGCGAGCTCGAAGCCAGCGCGACCGACGCGGCACTGCCCGAGGACATCGTCTACGACGAGCTGCGCCTCGTGGACACGCTCAATCGCCTGTTTGCAGCGAAGCGCCCGGTCACGCTCGACCCGGGCCAGTGGACCCGCTGATCGGTTTCGAATCGCGCAGCGGTACCGGCACCCGGCCGGCCTTGCCTGACCGTGGCGCGAAAAGCTAGAGTCGAGGCCGTTTTTTGCGGGTTTGTCGCGGATCCCGCCTGGGTGCAGCATGAAAACGATCTATGTGGGAAACCTGCCGTTCGACGCCACCGAAGACCAGGTGCGCGAGTTATTCGAGCAGTACGGGAAGGTGCAGTCGGTCAAGCTCGTCTCCGATCGCGAGACTGGGCGGCCGCGCGGCTTCGGCTTCGTGGAAATGGAGGGAGCCGACGCGGATTCCGCGATCGGGGCGCTCAACGGCCAGCAGTTCGGCGGTCGCAGCCTGCGCATCAACGAGGCGCGCGAGCGCGGTGGCGGCGCACCGCGCCGCTAGCAGCAGCAAACCCAGGGCCTGCGTGTGCCGGCGCGCTCACCGCGCAGCGGCACCGTCCTGACGCGACCCGCGCGGCGCTATTGCGATGACTGACACCTCTGCGATGACTGACACCTCTGCGATGACTGACACCTCCTGGATCGTCCACAAATTCGGCGGCTCGAGCGTCGCCGATGCCGACTGCTTTCGTCGCGTGGCGCGCATCGTCGAATCCGGTGCGGCGAATCGCCAGGCGGTGGTGCTCTCGGCCTGCCGCGGCGTCACCGACGGGCTGCTGGGGCTCGTGGCCCTGGCGGAACAGCAGGACTCCTCGTTCGAGACGCGGCTGAGCGAGCTGCGCGAGCGGCACATCGCCATTGCCGAGGCGGTGCTCAAGCCCGGCGGCGCCGCGGCGTACGTCAGCGACCTGAAGAGCGACTGCCGCGACATCCTCGGCATCCTGCAGACGGTGCGCCTGATCCGTTCCGCGGCGCAGAACGTGCGCGACCTGGTTTGCGGTTTCGGCGAGATCTGGTCGACGCGCCTGTTCGCCGCACTGCTGCGCGAGCACGGCGCGATTGCCGCGGGCGTCGAATGGCTCGACGCGCGGCGCGTGGTCCTCGTGGAATGGGGGCCGCTCGGTCCCATGGTGCAGTGGGACGACTCGCGGCGGCGCATGCATGCCGAGATCAAGTCGGGGTTCGCGGGCACGCTGGTGATCACGGGCTTCGTCGCCTCGGACCGGCGCGGCATCCAGACCACGCTCGGGCGCAACGGCAGCGATTTCTCCGCGTCGATCTTCGCCGCGCTGCTCGATGCGCGCGAGATCCACATCTGGACCGACGTCGACGGCGTGCTGTCCGCCGATCCGCGCCTGGTGCCGGACGCGCAGGTGATCGACTCGCTGTCGTACAGCGAGGCGATGGAACTGGCGTACTTCGGTGCCAAGGTGATCCATCCGCAGACCATGGCGCCGGCGGTCGAACGCGACATTCCGATCTGGATCCGCAACACCTTCGCGGCCGACAAACCCGGGACGCTCATCTGCGCGGCACCGGAATCGCGCCTGCAGGTGAAAGGGATCACCAGCATCGACGGGATCGCGCTGGTCAACCTCGAAGGCGCCGGCATGATCGGCGTGCCGGGCACGGCGCACCGGCTGTTCGGCGCACTGCGCGACGAGAATATTTCGGTGATCGTGATTTCGCAGGGCAGCTCGGAGCATTCCATCTGCTTCGCGATCCCCGAGAGCCAGGCGATGCGCGCCGAGCAGGTGGTGCGCCGCGCGTTCGACAGCGAGTTGCGCCAGGGCCAGATCCAGAGCGTCGAGGTCGATCGCGGCCAGAGCATCCTGGCCGTGGTCGGCGACGGCATGGCAGGAGCGCACGGTGTTGCCGCCAAAGTCTTCGCCGCTCTCGGCGATGCGTCGGTGAACGTGCGGGCGATCGCGCAGGGTGCCTCGGAGCGCAATATTTCGGTGGTGATCGAAGCGCGCAGCGCGGCCAAGGCGCTGCGCTCGGTGCATTCGAGCTTCTACCTCTCGCCGCATACCGTGTCGATCGGCGTCGTCGGTCCCGGCACCGTCGGGCGTGTGTTCCTCAACCAGCTCGCGAGTCAGGCGGCACGCCTGCGCGACGAATCGAAGCTCGACCTGCGCCTGCGCGGGCTGCTCAGCTCCTCGCGCATGCTGCTCAGCGACGGCGGCATCGACCTCGGTCGCTGGCGCGAGCAGTTCGAGCGCGAAGGCAAGCCGGGCGACGTGGGCTCGTTCACCCAGTTCGTGCACGCCGACCACCTGCCGCATTCGGTCATCGTCGACTGCACGGCGAGTGCCGACGTGGCCGGGCAATATCGCGAGTGGCTCGCAGCCGGGATCCACGTGATCACGCCGAACAAGAAGGCCAACAGCGGCGACCTGGCGCAGTACCGCGCACTGCGCGAAGCGCGCCGCGCCGCGGGCTCGCACTATCTTTACGAAGCCACGGTCGGCGCTGGCTTGCCGGTGATCCAGACGTTGCGGGACCTGCGCGACACGGGCGACGAGATCACGAGCCTGGAGGGCATCTTTTCGGGCACGCTCGCTTACCTGTTCAACACCTGGGACGGCAAGACCTCGTTCTCGGGCATCGTGCGCGCGGCCAAGCAGAAGGGCTACACGGAGCCCGACCCGCGCGACGACCTGTCGGGCATGGACGTGGCCCGCAAGCTGATCATCCTCGGACGCGAGATGGGACTGGAGCTCGAGCTGGCGGACGTCAAGGTCGAGAGCCTCGTGCCGGCGCCGTTGACGAAATGCAGCAGCGAGGAATTTCTCGAGCGGCTCGCCGAGTACGACAACGCGATGCTCGATCGCTTCGCCAGTGCGCGCGCCGCGGGCAAGGTGCTGCGCTACGTGGGGCGGCTGGACGCGCAGGGCCGGGCCACGGTGGGCCTGGTCGAGCTCGACGCGCAGCACGCGTTCGCGGGCATCGCCCTCACCGACAACATCGTGCGCTACGCGACGCGCCGTTACTGCGACAATCCGCTCATCGTACAGGGGCCGGGAGCCGGGCCCGAAGTCACGGCGGGCGGCGTGTTCGCCGACCTGCTGCGCTTGTGCGCGTATCTCGGCGCGCGCCTGTGACAGCGCCCCGATGAACGGGCGCGTCACGGCGTTTGCGCCGGCCACGGTCGGCAACGTCGGCATCGGTTTCGACATCCTCGGCCACACCGTGCAGAGCGTCGGCGATCGCGTCACTGCCACGCGTTCTGCGACGCCCGGCGTGCGCATTCTTTCGATCGGCGGGGTGCATGCCGATCTGCCCCGCGAAGCCGAGCGCAACACCGCAGGCAAGGCGGTGATGAGCTTGTGGCAGAGCAGCGGCGCGGCGGGCGGCGTCGAGCTCGAGATCGACAAGGGGATCCCGCTCGGCTCCGGCCTCGGTGGCTCGGCAGCTTCGGCTGTGGCGGCGGTCGTCGCCGCCAACGCGTTACTCGATCAGCCGAGGCCGCCGCTAGAGCTGCTGAAGTGCGCCATGCACGGCGAGCAGGTGGCGAGCGGTTCCATCCACGTCGACAACATCGCGCCGTCGCTGTTCGGCGGCCTCGTGCTGACGGTCGGCGTCGACAATCCGCGCATCAAGCAGATTCCGGTTCCGGCGCCGATCCGCTGCGTGCTGGTCCATCCGCACATGATCCTGTCGACGCGCGAGGCACGCGGCATCCTGAGCCGCACGGTGACGCTGTCGGACTTCGTCTGGCAGACGGCCAACCTCGCCGGATTCATTTCCGGCTGCTATTCGGACGACCTCGACATGATCCGCGATTCCTTCGAGGACGTCGTGATCGAGCCGCAGCGCCAGGCGCTGATTCC
>Ga0187894_10005554_pt1 | contig 12795 bp, 9 predicted proteins | sample GBC1701081metaG_FD_136650 | JGI IMG/M metagenome (GOLD analysis project Ga0187894, IMG submission 136650) | White microbial mat communities from a lava cave in the Kipuka Kanohina Cave System on the Island of Hawaii, USA - GBC170108-1 metaG ... | reverse complement strand
GCAATTCGTGTAGACCTGCGTAGCTCATATCATTGGCAAAATTGAAATGAGCGATGAAAGGAGGAGTTTTCAGCCAGTTCATCTCCACACGGCATTGGATTCTACATAAAGTGCGGAAGACCCCTTTTTATCGGGTACGGCCTACACCCCACCCCGAATCGTAACCGCTTATGCCCATAACAGGCATTATCACGAACGTTATTGCAGCGGCATTTTAATCTGATTTCTACGGTATCGTAACCCTATCCTAACATTTTCCTGTTCCGTCCTGCTTATCAGGAAAATCCAGGTTGCAACCGGGTCGTGATTGACTGGTCTGAACCCGCCCTTCCAACTGGACACAACCCCGGTTAACGGCTAGACTCACACTTGTTCTATATACAGCGCGCGTGAGCAAAGCATTATGATCCCCGTCCGTATCGAACTGAAAAATTTCCTGGCCTACCGTTCGCCCGACCCGCTGCGGTTCGAGGGCATCCACCTGGCCTGCCTGACCGGCGCGAACGGCGCGGGTAAGTCGTCGCTGCTGGACGCGATCACCTGGGCGTTGTGGGGGCGGGCGCGGGCCAAACGCGACGACGACATGATCTACCTAAGCCAGAGCGATATGCACGTCCAACTGGATTTTGAGCAAGAGGGCATCACCTACCGCGTGATTCGCAAGCGGTCGCGGCGGCAGCGTGGCGTCGGCGCGCTCGATTTTTTCTCGCAGGTGGAGGGCGAATGGGTGACGCAGAGCGAACCGGCCATCCGCGACACGCAGGACAAGATTAATCGACTGCTGCGGCTGGATTACGAAACCTTCGTGCATTCGGCCTTCTTGCAACAGGGTAAAGCCGACGCCTTCACGACCAAAGCTCCGGCACAGCGCAAACAAATCTTGTCTGACATCCTGGGGCTGGCGCAGTGGGAGCAGTATGAGGACGCGACCAAAGACACGCTCAAAAATATCACGGCTGAACTCAGCGTGATCGACGTGCGTATTACGGAGATCGAGCGGGAGTTGGAGAAAGCCCCACGTCTGCAAGCGGTGCTGGTCGAGGCGGAGGCCGCGCAAAAGGAAGCCCAGGATGCGCTCGTCGCTGCCGAGCAACAATTGCAAGAAGTCGCCCACGCCCCCGCCGAGATGCGCGCTGCGCAGGAACGTTTAGCCGACAGCGAGCGGCACAAGCGCGAACGCGAGCGTGACCTGGATGATATTGCCAAGCAAATCAGCCAGCAGACGGCGCGTGCCGCCGATTTCCAGGCCATTATCGAGGCGAAGGATGATATTGAAGCGGGCTATGCGGCCTTGCGGTCGGCGCGGGATGCCGACTCGGCCTTGGGCGAAAAGTTGATGCAGTTGAGCGATTTCGACACGCAGCGGCACGAACTGGAAGGTCGCCTGCGCGACGCCCGCGCCGAACTCGAAAATGAAGCTGCCGCCTACGAAGCGCGCATCGCCGAATTGCAGCGGGCGCTCGACCTGGCCGACCCGGACGAGTTGGGCGTGGTGCAGTCCGAGGTGTTCACGCTGGCGGCCAAAGAGGACGAACGCGGGCAGCTTGACGACGAAACGCGAGCGTTGGGCGAGGAGAAGGCCGAACTGGAAGGCGAGCGCAAATCGCTGACGGCGGAAGGGCAGCATTTGCGCGATCGTTTGGAACGCCTCAATGTGACTCAAGAAGCCACTTGTCCCCTATGCGGGCAGCCGTTGGACGAGGAACACCGCCACCAGTTGATCGCCCAGTTGGAGCAAGACATCATCGAGCGCCGTGCCGCCTACAGCGCCAACCAGGATCGTGTGAAAATCATCACGGCTGATCTCAAGGCGCGCCGTGAGGCCATCGGCGAACTGGATTTGGAACTGAAACGGTTGCAACCGCTGCGGGATCGCGCCAGCCAACTGCAAATGTTGATCGACTCAGCAGACGCAGCCCAATCGCGCGTGACCGAGGAGCAAGCCCGCCTGGATGTGGTGAACGCGATGCTGGCGAACGAAGGCTTCGCCCAGGACATCCGCGAACAATTGGCGGCGCTGGATGGGGAGCGGGAGCAAATTGGCTACGACCGCAGTTCGCACGATTCGGCGCGGCAGCAATTGGACACCTACCGCGAGTACGAAGTCCGGCAGAAGCAGCTTGAACTGGCAATGGGCGCACTCCCCGATGTGCAGGCCGCACTGGACGGGGCGTATCTGCGTCAGGAACGGACGGAAAAAGCGGTAGCCGAGGACATCGAAAAAATCGAGGCGCTCAAAACCGAGATCGCGCAGTTGGAGGTGCTGGTGCGGGAACAGCAAATCCGCCAGCAGGAAGTCAACCGTTTACGCATGTTCGAGCGGACGCAGTACCAACGGCTGCTCAACGCGCAGCAAGAACTGGACGCGCTCGATAAGCAGCGCATCCGCAAGGGCGAATTGGAAGACCGGCGCGAACAAAGACGCCGTGACGAGGCGCTGTACAAAGAACTTCGAGCCGCCTTCGGCAAGAATGGCGTCCCGGCCATGATTATCGAGGCAGCCATCCCCGAACTGGAAGACGGCGCGAACCGGCTGCTGTCGCGCATGACCGACGGGCGCATGAACCTGAATTTTTCGACGCAAAGAGAGAAAGCCGACGGCGAGGGTGTGATCGAGACGCTCGACATCCAGATCGCCGACGAACTCGGCACGCGCCACTACGAACTCTACAGCGGCGGCGAGGCCTTCCGCATCAACTTCGCCATCCGCGTGGCGCTGTCGCAATTACTGGCGCGGCGGTCAGGCGCTCACCTGCGCACACTGTTCATCGACGAGGGTTTCGGCACGCAGGACGAGGACGGGCGCAACAAACTGGTCGAGGCGATCAACGCCATCCAGAACGATTTCGACCTGATCCTGGTGATTACGCACATCGACGACCTGCGCGATTCGTTCCCGGTGCATATCGTGGTGGAAAAGACACCCAACGGCAGCCGGGTGAGCGTGCGCTAAAAGAAGGAGTCAGGACTGAGGGCCGTGTGAAAAGATAGTAGCAAGTGCAAAGTGCAGAAGTTAGTATAACCTCAGTTCGGGATAAGGATTTTGAGGGAGAAGTCCCCCCTCCCCATCGCGATGGGGAGGGGGAGCTACGTGCAGCGCAGAGTGCTGGGGAGATGAATATCGTGTTATCCCGAACTCAGATTACTTAATGCTGTCACCCGCGAATAGGCCGGGTAGATTGTACTACGCTCCCTATGCCGCAAAGCGGGCTAGGGTTGGTATTGATGGATTTTCTGCACGAGCGGCGTCCGACTATTCTGTTGATACCGAACTGCGGTTATAATAACAATAAGGGTATCGTTATGTTCAATTGGCCCTAGAGCCGGTTATGAATTTTCAAGGCATTGGGTTATCGGATGAAAGGGCTGAAAAGCCGTGATACAACGCCTACAACCACCGCTTGAAACCGTGCGCCACCAGGATTGGTTGGCGCTGGCTGCGCTTGGCCTGACGCTGGCGGCTTTCGTCTTGGCGCTCGTGTCTGTGCCGATGATTATCACGCTGGTCGTGATCGCGCTGGCGGGCGGGACGCAGGCCGCGCACCTGCTGCGCCGCCCGATAGCAACGGGTGGGCGCATCGGATTCTCTCATGCCTCCGTGATGCCGTTCGACGTCGAGCAAATGGTCGATCAGTTGAGCGTCACGGCGGACAGCCTGGCGCACGCCGTCAAGGCGATCAACGATGTGACGACACAGCAGTCGATCGGCGCGAGTGAACAGGCCGACCTGATTACGCGCACCAACAGCCTGTTGACCGATTTTCTCGAATTGTCGGAGCGGGTACAGGAGCAGGCGCGCGCCCTGACCGGCGTCGCCAAGCAAGCGACTGACACGTCTGAGATTGGGCAGGCGGCCATCCGGCAGGCCATTGACGGCATCTCCAAAATCCGCGACCAGGTGACGATCATCGCCAGCACGATATTAGCCCTGGCGCAGTACACGCAGCGCATCGACGACATCATCGCCTCCGTGAGCGAAATCGCCACGCAGTCGAACCTGTTGGCGCTTAACGCCTCGATAGAAGCGGCGCGCGCCGGGGCGCATGGGCGCGGTTTCGCAGTGGTGGCGGACGAGGTGCGGTCGCTGTCGCAGGGTTCCACCCAGGCGGCGCGGCAGGTGCGGGCGATCCTGGGCGAAATCCAGTCGGCGATGAAGGAGAGCATCCGGGCGACGGAAGATGGTTTGCAAGGCGTGGACGCGGGCGTGACGCTGACGCAGCAGGCTGATACGGTGATGATCGAACTGGCGGAAAATATTGGCGCGTCGTACAAGTCGGTCAACCGGATTTACGACATCATCCGCCAACAGGTGGACGGCCTGGAAGAGATTGCGATCAGCATCGAACGGATCGACCGGATCACGCAGAAAAATCTGTCCAGCACGCGGGCGGTCGAGGTGGTGGCTTTAGAACTGACGCGGGTGGCGACCGACTTGCAGATCACGGTCGGCGTGAGCGGGTTTGGTCGGTCACAGGCCGCCGTACAAGATAATACTGGCTACGACGCCGAAGAGTATGCCCGACAGCCCGATAGCGACGCCGAGCAACAGGGCGCGAACCCATAACGACCGGCGGATGCGGCGGCGGCCCTGATTGCGGGCGGCCTGTTCCGCCTCGTGCAGTTTGCTGCGTTGCTGGCGGGTGTCGATCTTGACGAGTTGGCGGCGCGCCTGCACATTCATGGGATTGATCGACAGGATATTTTGCAGGCAGACGCGCTTGTCGTTGTCGGATTCGATCACATCGAGCAGCGCCAACCACACCTGCTCGTTGTAGGGGTCAATGTTGGCGGCCTCGCGCCACAGGTCATGTGCCATTTTACGTTTGCCGGCTGTGTAGGCCACGCGCCCGGCTTGCAGAAGGTCGGCAAAATTGGATTGTTGACTCATAGATGTTTGCATACGTTCCCGCTAATCCCCGCCACCCATTATGACGCAGGGGCTTGCTATCGACAAGTCCTTACCTTTGTCTCAGGTTGGGATGGTTTTAGTGGTTGGTGATTGGTTTTTAGTTGTAAGGGCGTGAACGATCACACCCTTACGGATTATTTGCGCTGATTCACCGAAAGTAACCCATAACCAATCACGAAAAACTGTCCCTACTGCCCCCACGCGCCGGGGTAATCTTCGTCCTCGGTGCTGTTGAACTGGTACAGCGCGCTGGTGGATTGGTCGTACACGTAAATATCGTAGAAGCCACCCCGGTTGCTGGCAAAGGCAATGTACTTGCCGTCCGGGCTGAAAATCGGAAAAATATCGTCGGCGTTGCTGTCATCGGGGATCGGCAGGAGCGGCGTGCTGACACCATCCGGCGCTTTGATCACGATGTCGCCGTTGCCGGGTTCGTTGATCGAAACCGCCGAGTAGACCAGGCGTGAGCCATCGGGCGACCAGCGCGGCGACGATTCGGTGAAATTTCTCAGGTCGTTGGTGATCGCGGTCTGTTCCAGCGTGGCCGTATCGACCAGTATCAGGTCACTGCCGGGGTTCGCGCCACCGGCGTCGTTGCGGACGACGGCAATCTTGGTGCAGTCCGGCGATAGGGCGGGGAAGGTGTAGCTCACCTTGTCGTTGGTTAGCCGCTTGAGTTCCTTGGTGTCCAGGTTCAGAGTGAACAACTGGAAGGGCAGTTCAACCGTCTCGCCGGAGCCGAATTGAATCTCGCGTATGTCGGTCGGCAGCGCGACGAAGGCGATCAGATTGGCGGTCTTGCAGTAGTTGGGCATCTGCGGCTTGATAATCGCCAGCCCTTGCCCAATCGACTGGGCATCCGTGCCGCTGATGTTGATCTGTTCCAGGGCGAAATCCTGAGTCGTGTCGTAAAAGCGGGTGTAAATCAGGCGTTGGCCGTCGCTGCTCAGGTCGAGGTGGCTGGCGTTGTCGGTGATCGGGTTGGCGCTGCCGTTGCTCAGGTTGAAGGCTATAATCGGCAGAAAATTGTTCTGCTGCACATCGCGCCCGCTCCAGGCGAAGATCGTCCCTGGCACGCCCGGCAGCGGCGGGAGGGGCGTGGGTGTAAGGAGCAGTGTGGCGCTGGGTAGGGCGGTGAACTCTGGCGGCAACGTAGAGCGATCGGGCGTGTTGGTCAGCGTCGGCGTGGGCGACGCCAGGGCGACCGCCGTTTCGACCGCGCTGGTGGCGGTGCTGGCCTGATCAACGACCACCTGGGTGAGTTGTAGAGCAACCGCTTGAACCGTCGCGGTTTCGCTGGCAATACGAGCCGTATTGCTGTTGTTGATGAGCGTGAAGATGAGCAGGATCACCACGATGATAGCCGCCCCGCCACCGCCGAACAGGGTCAGTTGGCGGCGGGTGACACCGGGGATGACTTCCTCGTCCTGTTGACGCTTCTTGTCCTTGCCTTGGAGCTGCTCCATCGCTTTCTGAGCGCGCTCGTTGTTCGGGTTGATGAACAACACATTACCGAGGCAGACTTTCTTTTCCTCGTCGGTATCGACGACCGAGGCCAGCCAAAACCAGCCTTTCTCGCTCTTGTCGTCCAGTTCGACCACCTGCTCGAACAGCTTACGCGCCTCAGCCTTATTGCCTTCGCGCGCGGCCTCGATGCCCTGGCGTAACAGTTGTTGGACGTTTTGTTCTTCGCTCACGGGTGTTTTTCCTTATCGGTACGGTACTTGGCTGCGGTGAGGGCGTGATATATCACGCCCTTACTACACGGAAATCACATTGCATCACGGGCATAATGGCTCACGCCACTATTCACGACGCACCTGCGAACACCGCCAGCGGCACAGGCCGGAACACCAGCGATAGAATGTCGCGGGCGCTGTCGGTCAGGCGGGTGACGGCCAGGCTGTCGATGTCCACCTGGTACAGTTGGAAGGCGTCGCCCTCGCGGTTGGACACGAACATGACCGACCGGCTGTCGGGCGCGAAGGCCGGGCTGCGGTCTTCCGCCTCGGCGTCATCGACTGTGAGCAGCAGCGGCAGCGTGCCGCTGGCGTCCATCTGGTAAATGTCGCCATCGCCGTTGCGGTCGGTGACGAACACGATCCGTTCGCCGGTCGGCGACCAGACGGGCGAGAAGCTGCTGCCTGCCGCGTCGGTCAGTTGCACGATGGTCGCTCCGTCCGGCGTGATGCTGAAAATTTCGGTCAGGCCGGGGTCGGGGATCGTACCCACCTGGGTGACGACGACGCGGTTGGCCTGATCGGAGGCGTACAGGATGACATCGCCGTTGGGCGACCAGGTCGGGTCTTTGTCGATGCCGGGGTTGGTGGTCAGCTTGCGCAGGTTGTTGCCGTCCTCGGTGATGTACCACAGGTCGTCATTGCCATCAATGTCGCTGACGAACACGATCTGGATGCCATCGGGCGAGAAGGTCGGGTGTTCGAGTTTGGTAGCGCCGATGTTCGTCACCTGGCGCGCGGCTTCCAGGTTGTCTGCCGGCGCGATGAACAATTCGAGCGAACCCGAAGCCGCGCCTTCCCCGTCGCCGTCAGCCACCGCACCGCCAACGACGCGCACGAAGGCGACATTCTGCCCGTCGGGCGAGTACACCGCGTCGGCGAAACCCAGGCTGCCCGCGCCGATTTCGGACTCGCCCGTGCCGTTGCCATTGCTGCGGAACAAGGCTGCCCCGCCATCGGCGGACAGGCTGGTGTACAGCAGCGAGAATTGGGCGATGGGGAAGGGAGTCTGGCTGGGCAGCGGCGTGGCGGTGGCGGTCGGCGTGTTGGTGGGCGTGAACGAGGGCGGCAGCGTCGCCAGGTTGGCGGGCGTGACGATGATGCCCAGGAACGGCGTAGGCGTATAGTCGCGTGGGTTGACGGTGGCGCTGGGTGTGGCGGTGGACAGCGCCGCCGCAGCCGCCTGTAACGTCTCGGCATTGGGTGTTTGCGGCTGGGTAGTGGCAATCGAGCTAAAGATGATCGCGCTCACCAATGCCAGCAGCGCCAGCACGCCGATGATGACGTAACCCGGATTCAGGCCGCCGGCGCGGGCGTTGCGGAAGGCCGCCGCCGGGGCAGCAGCGGCGCGACGCGCGGACGAGGCCGCCGTCCCACCCCGCCCGGTCGGCAGACGTGATGGCACGCCGGTGACGGCACTGAGTTGTTCCAACGCCTGTCGGGCGCGGGTATTGTTCGGGTTGATACGCAGGGTTTGCTCCAGGCAGGCGCGGCGTTCTTGCAGCGTCTCCGACACCGACGCCAACCACATCCAGGCGACCTCGTTATCTGGGTCGCCGCCCGTCACCTGGCGCAGCAGCTTTTGCGCGGTGACTTTATCACCCTTGCGCGCCGCCTCAATCCCTTGTTGCAGTTTTGCTTGTAATGCACTGTAACCGGCCAAATTAAATTCTCCAGAATCCGCGCGAATCTACACCGATTGTAACTGAAAATTGCAGCTGGGGGCATTAAGCCCCGCCCGCAAGCGTCAGCGCGGCAGCGAAATGGCAATCACGATCACCACCGCCAGCACGATCAGCACCCCGGCTACCATGCCGAAGATCAACAGAGTGCGATTTTCTTTGGCGCTGCGGGTGTAGGCGATCTTTTTCACCGCCTCGCGCGCGCCTTCGTTATCCGGGTTGACGGTCAGCACGCGGTCGAGCCATTTTTTGCGGTCGGCCTTCGTGTCCGCCAATTTTGCCATCCACATCATGGCGCGCTCGTTGCGTTTGTCCTGGTTCAGCACTTGCTCGAACAAGGTGCGCGCCCCGTCCTTGTTACCCGCTTTGGCTGCGCGGATGCCCATTTGCAGCATTTCTTCGCGGTTGGGCTGCAATCCCCCATCATTTTGAACGCCAAAAGACATGAGTGTACCCCTATCCACCTTCAATCAAATGTTACTGGGTATAAGGTTATTGTACGCGAAAATTAAATCTGCGTGCTATAGACGATTCGTCGTGTGTCTACAGCAGCCCCGCCAGGAGCAAGTACAGGTAGCATAGGCTCGTCACCCAGATCAGCGAGTCGGTGCGATCCAGCACACCGCCATGACCGGGGATCAGGTTCAACCGGCTCAGATGCGAGTCTTTGGCATGGAAGAAGCGTTTGACGTGCGACTCGAACAGGTCGCCGATCACAGCCAGGGGCGGGCCGAGCAGTGCCAGGGCGAGCGTGGCAACGGTGAATTTGCCCGCCAGGGCCAGCATCGCAACCCCCGCCGCGAAGCCGAACGCCACCCCAACCAGCGCGCCCTCGACTGTTTTCTTGGGCGAAATACGCGGTGCGAGCGGCCTGCGCCCCCACCAGCGCCCGCCGAAATAGGCCAGTGTATCCGTTCCCCAGGTGACGCAGATGATGAACAGCAGCCAGGTAATCCCGTCCGGCGCGGCGCGGATGGCAATCAAAAAGGCTGACGGAAAACCGGCATAGGCTAGCCCCGCCAGCGTCACAGCGACCCGCCCCCGGCGCTGCGCCGTCGTACCACGCAGCATTTCTAGCAGATAGGCCGCCGCTCCCGCCACTACGAACAGCAGCGGCAGCCAGAGATAAGCGCCCAGGGTGTAATCGACCAGCAGGGCAACCAGCGCCAGCAGGCCGACCACGATGTTGCCCGGAATCCCCCGGTCGCGCCCCAATTCGTAAAATTCGAGCATCGAGACAATCGCCAGCACGATTGCCAGCACGGTAAACGGCCAACCACCGGCGAACACGCACGCCAGCACCAGCGGCGCCAGCATCAGCGCGGTTATCAGCCGCACGGTCAGGTTGGAGCGTCCCTGGGGCGAGTTGTTCGCGCTGCTATCGCTGGCGGTCATGGGGGCATCTCGTGTGTAGGTGAGGTTGTGGGTGCGGTGCTGCCTCAATCAGGGGCGAAGGAAGTGGCGCTTCGCCCCCTACTTTGTCCGGCAACGCTTCTAAAGAGGGCGCAACACGTTGCGCCCCTACAGCAGCAGGTGCCATTGAAAACATGACTGACCGGAGGGTCACTCAGGGTTACTGCTGTCCTTTGCACTCTATACTGCTTGCTGCCCCTACACGCGATGGCACGACACCCAATGGCCGGGCGACATTTCGAGCAGCGCCGGGTCGGGGTCTTGATAGCACAGGTCGAACGACACCGGGCAGCGGGTGTTGAAGTTGCAGCCGGTGGGCGGGTTGGCCGGGCTGGGGACATCCCCCGCGATGATGATGCGCTGGCGGCGTTCTTCTACGAATGGGTCTGGCACAGGTACTGCCGATAGCAGCGCCTGGGTATAGGGGTGCAGCGGATTCTCGTACAACTCGTCCGCCGCCGCCAACTCGACGATTTTACCCAGGTACATCACCGCCACGCGGTCACAGATATGGCGCACCATGCTCAGGTCGTGGGCGATGAACAGATAGGTCAGGTTGAGTTCGTCCTGCAAGTCTTCTAGCAGGTTAACCACCTGCGCCTGGATCGACACATCCAGCGCCGAAATCGGTTCGTCGGCCACGATGAAGCTGGGCTTGAGCGCCAGGGCGCGGGCGATGCCGATACGCTGGCGCTGACCGCCGGAAAATTCGTGCGGGTAGCGGTTGACATAATAGGGGTTCAGGCCGACGCGCTCCAACAGGTTTTCGACGTATTCCTGTTCTTCTTTTCGGTTGTCGATGATCTTGTGGATGCGCAACGGTTCGGATACGATCCGACCGACCGACATACGCGGGTTGAGCGAGGCGAACGGGTCTTGGAAGATCATCTGCATCCGCTTGCGCATCTTGCGCAGTTCTTCGGCGGGCAGCGTGGACAGTTCCTTGCCCTCGAATACCACCGAACCGGCGGTGGGTTTATACAGTTGCAGGACAGTCCGGCCCGTCGTGCTTTTGCCGCAGCCGGATTCACCCACCAGGCCGAGCGTTTCGCCCTTGAATACGTCGAAGCTGACATCATCAACGGCCTTCACCGCGCCGACCTGGCGCTGCAAGATGATGCCGGAGGTGATCGGGAAATGTTTTTTCAGGCCGCGTACACTGAGCAACACTTCTTTGCCATTGTGGGTCTTTGTTGCCCCTGATTGGGCGCTGGTTACGGGGGTTGCCATGATTTATGCTACTCCTTGGCGCTGGATCAGGCTGGCCGTGACGGTCTTGGCATGAGTGGTCAGCTCGCCGGTGCGCACATCCACCCAGCAGGCCATGGTGTGGTCGGGCGTCTTGGCGTCCGGCACGGTTTCGAGCGGCGGGATGGCTTCGACACAAACCTCCTGGCGGTAGGGGCAGCGCGGCGCGAACGGGCAGCCTTTCGGTTCGAGGCGCATATCAGGCGGCGAACCTTCGATCTGGATTAATTTTTCGTGGCTCTGGCGGTCTAAACGGGGGAGGGATTTCAACAGGCCGAGGGTGTAGGGCATCCGAGTGTCTTTGAACACTTCTTTCACCGGGCCGCGCTCGACGATCCGTCCGCCGTACATCACCTGGATGGTATCGGCTAAACCGGCGACAATGCCCAGGTCATGGGTGATCCAGATCATCGCCATGCCGAGCTCGTCGCGCAGCCGCCGCACCAGGTCGAGGATTTGCGCCTGGATGGTCACGTCCAGCGCCGTCGTCGGCTCGTCGGCGATCAGCAGCTTGGGGTTGCACGACAGCGCCATGGCGATCATCGCCCGTTGGCGCATCCCGCCGGAGAATTGGTGCGGGTAGCTGTCTAGGCGTTTGTGCGCGTCCGGGATACCGACCAGATCAAGCAGGTCGGCGGCACGGTTACGCGATTCCTTATCGCTCATCCCCAGATGCAGTTTCAATGCCTCGGTGATCTGCGTGCCGATGGTCAGCACCGGGTTGAGCGAGGTCATCGGGTCTTGGAACACCATCGCAATTTCCGCCCCGCGCACCGCTCGCATCTCTTCCTGCGTCAACTTGAGCAGGTCGCGCCCGCGAAACAGCACCTCGCCCTTTTCGATCTTTCCGGGTGGGCTGGGGATCAACCCCATGATCGACAGCACATGCACGCTCTTGCCGCTGCCGCTTTCACCTACCACACCCAGGGTTTCCCCTTCATACAGTTTGTAGGAGACGCCATTCACGGCGTAGACCGTACCCTCTTGCGTATGGAAGTGGGTCACAAGGTCTTTGACCTCCATCATCACCGGCTGAACCAAAATATATTTCCTCCCTGAATAACTTAATCCTAGTTAAAGGTCTATTTAAAAAGGTTGGCTAATTTTGCACCATTCGGCTAAAAAAGCAAAAAGTCTCATTAACCGAACAAGGATTCAATTTTTTTGTAATACCCATACAAAGGTGAGCGGTTCAATTGGCTGATAAATTTTGTGCCTGTATAGAACAAATGTACTGTATATGGTATAATCGAATCACGGGAGGTAAACATGGATTTAACCTGTGATGAACGACCATCGGACTCGCCGTTGGTTGACCGGATATGGCACAGCCACACCGAGGCAGCGGAAGATTTCACCTCGATTGCCAACAGCCATTGGGAGATTGTCGTCACCCGCTTCCAGGGCAGGGCGACGCTGACCGTGCGCGGCCCGGAAACCCGACCGACGCCCGCCATGACCTTGCCCGGAGCGGATTTCGTCGGCATCCAGTTTAAGCCCGGCACGATCATGCCGATTTTCCCTGCCAAAATGGTAATTGACCGGCGCGACATTGACCTGCCTAATGCAGCGGGCAGCCGTTTCTGGTTGAACGGTGCGGCCTGGGACTTCCCCGATTTTGAAGATGCTGATACCTTTGTAGATCGCCTTGTCCACGACGGTCTGCTCGTTCATGATCCGGTCGTGGGCGCGGTGCTGGAAGGGCAGCCCATCGCGTCCTCGCTGCGCACGGTGCAGCGTCGCTTTCTGTCGGCCACCGGACTGACACAGGGCGCAGCCTTCCAGATCGAACGCGCCCGGCAGG
>Ga0187894_10005553_pt1 | contig 12795 bp, 12 predicted proteins | sample GBC1701081metaG_FD_136650 | JGI IMG/M metagenome (GOLD analysis project Ga0187894, IMG submission 136650) | White microbial mat communities from a lava cave in the Kipuka Kanohina Cave System on the Island of Hawaii, USA - GBC170108-1 metaG ... | reverse complement strand
TGGAACGCAGCTGGTAGCGCCACGACCGGAGGGCAAACCGCAGCTAGCGGAGGCGGACGGGAATCGAACCCGCCAAGCCGGGTGTGCCGGCTTCGTCGGTTTTGAAGCTCCGACAGCACCCGTGTGCTGGCGTCTCCCACGGTGCATCTGTGGAGGTCAGGCGTGGTGAGGAAATCCGCGTGAGGTTGGGGCTGTGCATGCTCGTACGGCCGGTAGGCAGTCGCTTTGGCAGTCGAGCCCGCCGCGCAAGGACCCCAGCTGATATAGAGTTGAGCATATACTGATGCGGTGGGGTACCAAGTTGAGTACACAGACGAGTTCGAGGCCTGGTGGGTCACCCTCACCGTGGCGCAACAAGAGGACTTCGATGCCGTCGTCCGCTTGCTGGAAGCCCAGGGTCCGACCTTGGGACGGCCACACGTCGATCGCATCCAGGGCTCACGGCTGCACAACCTCAAGGAACTGCGCTGCGACAGCGAGGGAGCACACCTGAGAGCCTTGTTCGTCTTCGACCCTCGCCGAACCGCGATCTTGCCGCTCGGCGGTGACAAGAGCGGCGCATGGCAGGCGTGGTACCGACACGCATCCCGCGCGCCGAGCAGCTGTACGAGCGCTACCTCGCAGAGCTACGAGACGAAGGGCTGACGTAGGAGGGACGATGCCGAGCACCAAGCCATGGAGCAGGCTGCGAGCCGAGCTCGAGCGGCACCCCGATCATGACGAGCGCGCACGTGCCGCTGACGAGAAGGCACAAGGTGAGATCGAGGCCTATCACGCCTCTCTGGCTCAGCTGCGCCGCGCTCGACAACTGACTCAGACGCAAATGGCCAAGACGCTCGGCAAGCCCCAACCGGAGATCTCGCGAATCGAGCGCCAAACGGACGTGCTCGTCTCGACGCTACGGTCCTACGTCGAGGCCATGGGCGGGGAGCTCGAGCTGGTCGCCCGCTTCCCCGGCCATCCCGAGGTCCGTCTGCACCTCGACGAACTCACCAGCGAGCCGGCGGACTCTGACGAGCCCGAGGCCATCGCCCAGTAACACCGGCGTGCGGGCACGCGGGCGCCCGTACGGTGAGCCGCGCGCGGGCCGAGGACGGGGGCGCCAGCCCCCGCCCGCAAGGCCCTTCGTTCCTGGCCCGCAAGCGTCTCAACCGGCGGGCGTCGCCCTGCCCGCGCGCCCGGCGGCGGCGCAGCCGCCGCCCTTGAATTCGTAGAGAAGATCGTCACGGCCCATGGGTTATTGCGGTGGGTTATCGCGGCATGGTCAGGGCGCTCGACAGGCAGCACACGCCACCAGTCATGCAACAGGGAGATGTGTCTCCGGTCATCTGTACCCCTGTAGGGTGGACTCCGCACCGATCATTCTTTATGCTCGTGATATCTTGAGTTCTAGGCTGGCAACTCTGGAGTCACCGTTGACGACTAAACCCTCGTCAGATGAGCCGCCGGCACAGCTGCACTTGGATATTGATCAGCTTGAACCTGAGGAAGATGCCGGATCAGATACGCTCAGCCGTTATCGGTATCAGGCGGAGTTGGCCGTTCGCCCGTGTCTTTCAATTCTGGCCGGAGAACCAGTTGAGCGCGTGATCTGTGAGTGGCACGAGGACTATGTTGTTAGTTTCACGAACGCGTCCACTCAGCTCGTTTCGGTCAAACACCTTGAAGCGGCAAGGCCGCGCTGGACCGTCCGCGGCTTGTGTCGTGACGGTGGGCTCGCCCACCTATTTTGGAGGTGGCGAGCCGCTGGTCAACGAGTAACGTGCCTCGTTCAAACCAACTCGGGGATGCGCACTGGCGCCGACGAACCAGCAGACTTGCAGGACTGTTGCTCTGCTGGTGACGATGCTGGTCTTGACCGATGGGCAACGATCCTGCAACGCGTTTTTGCAGAAGAAAGCAACGCTCATCAAGTAAGTGTAGAAGAAGTTCGCGCTTTTTTGAGCATTCTCCATATTGAGGATGGACTACCTGGGCGACGAGACATCGAAGCCAAAAACCTTCAAGAGCTTGTCCCAGCGGCATTCGTCAAGTTGGGCATTCCATCCTACCAGCACAGCACGATGTACGGCAGACTCGTCGATGAGGTCATCAAGGCGAGTTGCGGGGCAAGCCAGGAAGATGTCCTTGCAGCGCTTGCAAATCCCGGGCGGCTAGATGCCGACTCGCGTCTTCGACAACGGGTCGCGGCTAAGACATTGGATCGTACACGTCTCATGCGAGTACTTGCTCCCCTTAAAGGTCAAAGTATATTTCTCATGAGCTTTCAAAAAACGAACGTAGGCCCCTCAAGGCTCCAGGAGAAGCTTGCGAGGGCGGGTCTTGGACCCACCACGATTAACAATGCGCGGAATCTTCGTTTGAACTGGATTCTCCATCTTCGGCGATGGTCCATCGGCTTGCCTCGCGGTGATGCTCCATTTAGCAGTATAAAGGCTCGCATTCTAGATATTGCAGCATTGGTGGAGGAGAGAATGCGCATACCTGGTGAAGTGTATGGGGCATCGATGATGCAGGAGTTCCGCGCTGAATTGGATGCTGCCTTGCAGCGATTCCCCGAGTTAAATTCGATCGATTCCTCGCTGCTCCTAGGATGTGCCTTTGATCTTACACAGGAGTGCAAGATCATGTGGTCCGATGATTTTTAGACAAGTGGTGAGACATGACAAGGCAGACCGCCGAGCTTGATTACCACGTCGCTCGGATTTTAATTCTATTGGATGCCTTCACGAAGCGTGGAAGAACATTCAAGGGATTGACTAAGTTGGCTAAGCTCGATTTTCTTCTGCGCTACCCAGTATTCCTTGATCGACTCATGAAGGCAGACGAGCGAGAGTGGCCTCCGGGTACAGAACCCTCTGAGATTGAAAGAGAGGCGGTTGAGAGCCGGATGATCCGCTACAAATATGGGCCTTGGGACAACCGCTATTACCCGATCATCGGTTCCCTGCTTGGGAGAGGCCTCGTACGGCAACTCAAAGGATCTGATACGTTGGCTCTTGAGCTTACGGATAAGGGTCATCAGGTCGCCGCCCAACTGGCAAGACTGCCAACGTGGCAAACGACGGCGAGGCGTTGTCAGTTACTGAAGGACCACTACGACAGGTCGGGCGGCGCATTAAAGGATCGTATATATCGCGAGCTTCCTGAGGCTGTGGAACGACCATACAAGAGCTTGATCTAATGACTTCAAATATTAGGATCCATAACCTGGCGCTCGTCACTGACGATAACCGTTTCTCATACCCGTTCGGTGTAGGGATCAATGCGGTCATCGGGGAGGTTGGAAGCGGTAAAAGCTCGATGCTGGAATTGATCAAGTACGCCTTGGGGGGTAATGGGACCATAACGCCGGCTGTAGAGCGAGGAGTGCGCCGAGTCGCCCTTGAAGTCACTGTAGGAGAAACCCACTGCATCGTAGTCAGGGAAATTAACGCTCCAGTTCTGCAAGCGCTAGATCTTGACGGATCCCTTATAGAAAATTTATCGGTCGTTCGGCGCTCAACTCTTCGACGTTCGTCTGACTTTCTTCTCGACGCCCTGAATCTGCCACAGCTTCGCGTGACGAACGTGCGTCCCAATGCAAAAAGTCAACCTCTGTCCTTCTTCGATATTTATGCGTACTGTTATGTGCCCCAAACCGAGATTGATCGATCGGTAGTGAACCACCTGGACAGCACAAGACGAAGCAAGCGCGTAGGCGCTTTTGAGCTTCTCCTAGGTCTTGTTGATGAACGAGTAGCGAATCTAAAAGTAGAGGTTGGCCGGCTGGAGGAACAACTAATTCAAGAGCGTCGACCATTGGAAACAATCGATCGTTTCCTGGCCGACTCGGGCACTGCTTCTGAGGAGGAGCTGCACCGAAGAAGCGCAATGCTACAAGGGCGAATCGAGATCGCAGAGAGGCAGCTGGATGAGCTTCGCGATGAGCTGAGCGTGGCCACGGCACAGACTGCGAAGCGGCAAGGGCGAGTTGTGGAGCTAGCCGAGCAGGCACGAAAGGTAGCCGAAGTAGTGGCCAGGATTCAAGAGGAGCGTAATCAGAGATACCTCATGACCGCTCAAGTTCGGCTGGACCTAGAGCGGCTTGATAGAACTGAAGATGCCTCGACTGTTCTTGGGCCCATTGTCTATCAGCAATGCCCGCGCTGTCTCCAAGCAATCCAGACGAATAGACTTTCAGATGATCTCTGCTATCTTTGCGGGCAACCCGAGCCCCAGGAGTTGCCCGGAGACGAGGGTTATTCTAATGATGACGCCTTAGCTGCTAAAGAGCGTGTGCGTCTGCAGTCTTTGCTTGCTGAGTTCTCCGATTTGGAGGATCAGGGACAGCGGGATCTTGATGAAGCAATGGCTGAACAGAGAACAATCGCTTTCGCGCTACATGAGCTAGAGATGGAAATCGACAAAGATACACGAGCTCAAGTTGTCCCACGCCATGCCGCCATTGTTGAAGCCAGTGGTGAGAGGGCGGCTGCCAACGTCGAGCGAGAGACTATAGAACGTTCCTTGGCGCTGTGGCGCGAGCGTGAGCGCTACCGGGAGAGCATTGAGCTGCTGGAATATGGCCTAGAAAGATTGCGTGAAGAGCTGAGGTGGGCCGAGGACGGCCTTGCAGTCCGGAGGAATCGCATCACTGAGTTGTCTGGAGTGTTTGACGAGATAATTCGGACGTTGGACATGCCTTGGTATGCAGAGGGGGCCTACATCGATAGCCGAACGTATCTTCCTATTGTTAATGGCGTTAGCATGGAAAAGCTGTTGAGCGGTGGAATGAAGATGATGACCAACGTGGCATATCATCTTGCCCTGCTTACCTATGGACTTAGCTCACGGGTCGCTCACATACCGAACTTACTCATCATTGATAGTCCGCGGAAGAACCTAGGATCGACGGAAGAGGATCAGGCGCACGCGCATCGTTTCTACCGTTGGATTAGCGCCTTGACTGGCGTTCACAAGGGGCGTTTCCAAATAATTGTAGCCGACAACGATCCGCCGGATCCGGATGCGTCCGTGTCTTCGACAATAGAGCTAAGCCACGCTTTGCCATTGGTCCGCGATCTCCCCCATCCGGGCGAGGGGGTTCCAACAATTGGGGCAGGCTTATGAGACCGATTGTTGCGCTAACGAGAAGTTAGGCGACTCGGGTCGGCGGTCTTGTTGCGCGTGAGTCAAGTCTGGGGCATCGAATTTGGGCGCGATGTCTTTCGAGGGTGAGGACGCGAGGCGGGACTGTTGCGTGAAGCGGGTCCATTCTGTTCCAGGTTGGTGAGGGTGCAGCGCAGTCGTGAGGAGACGCGTGGGTCGTGCCGCAGGTCTGGACCAGCCGTGGCGGTTGACCGGTTGGCGGAAGAACACCAACGGCACATCATCATCCGAGTTGGCGATGTCGGCGGTTTCACATCAGGTCGATGATGGGTTATGAGTGAGCGGCGATAGACCGTTTGCGTTTAGTCCTTTATGTCCCGCAGTCAAGGTCGTTCATTTCCTGGTCCAAGTGACGAGACGACCCAGGGGGAAGGGAAGGAACGGGCGCCCGGGTCGTCTCGTGTTGGGCCGGGACCGATGGTAGGGGAGGGTTCGGCCGGCCTGTCGACGATTGCTTATTCGCTCAATGGTGGTAAGAGTCGGTTGGCTTTGAGGGCTGGAGGAGTTGCGTCGATCTCTGGATCGGTGTGGGTTATGCGGGCGAGTTCGTGGGCAAGTTCATTGGCTTGGGGGCCGAGGAGTTGGGAGGCGGCGGGGTGGGCGAGGAGGCGGGCGGCGTTGGCGATGGTGTGGCGGTAGGTGGTGAGCATGGCGACGATTTCGCGGAGTTCGCCGCAGATCTCGGCAGACAACGCCTTGACGTCGTCGAGCCAGTGGGGGTCGTTGTGGGTCATGGGATGGTCAGGTGATGGGAACGATGGCGACGGGAGGGGGCCGAGGCGTCCTCAGTCCCCTCCCGCCATCTCTCGCAGGTCTGTTCCGGGTCGCGAGGGTCCGACGGAGGAATGGAGGGCGCCGTGTCGGTGGTCGTGGCTGGCATGTGGCAGACTCGCTTGTCCGGGGTTGACCTTGCTTCGGGGGAGTGGATGTCATGGGGGTGGGGTAGGCGAGGTAGGTAGCCGGCCGGTTACCTCGGACTACCCGGTTCGTTGCTCATAGGCCGCGAAAGGGGGCATACGATGGTGGGCCGAGCGGACGAGGGGAGCCTCGCGCGCCTGAAGGCGGAGTTCGGGCGGGAGTTGCGCCGTTTGCGTGAGGCGGCCGGGATGACGCAGAAGGCGCTTGGGCGGCGGGTGAGCTATCACCGGGTGTCGGTCACTCAGGTGGAGTCGGGTCGGCAGAATTTCAGCCGCCAGTTCGTCGAGCAGGTCGAGGCCGCGCTGGACGCGCAGGGCAAGTTGTTCGCGATCTACGAGCAGATCGAGGCCGCCCGTGGCAGGCAGCTCCGCTCAGCGGGTCCTCTGCACCACGGCTCGCTCCCCGCGGGGAAGGTCGAGGACGTCGACCAGGCGGTTGCGGCCAGTCAGCAGGAATGGCGGTCTGTGCGGCGTCATCTGAACGGGCATCGTGCGGAGTTGGCCAGGGTTGCCGCAGAGCTGTACCCGCCGGAGCTGCGTCTGGAGGGAACGCCGTTGTTGGTTCGCCCGGAGTGGATTCCGGCGCAGCCGGTCGACCTGGCCGACATCAAGCTGGGCTGGGTCGAGGGGCGCCAGCCCCAGAGCGTGGATGGGACGGAGCCCGAGGCTGCTCGCGTACTGCCGTTGCGTACTGCGGACTACCGGTACGACCGCTACACGTCTGCGGTCCGGTATCTGGACTCGCCCACGCTGTTCGAGAACCGGCCGAGTTACCGGTTGCTGGATGTCGATTGGTCGGACGATATGGGGCGGATGAGCTTCGGGCTCGCGGCGTACTTCGACAAGCTCGACGTGTCCGAGGCGTTAGGGCATGAGCTGGCGGAAGCACAGTTGAGGCTGACGGAGAAGGACGGTCGCGTCCGTGAGGTGGGATGGAAGCGAGTGCCGTTTCGGCGGATCATCGGCGACTCGTTCGATATGGAACACCTGCCGGTCATCCCTGCCGTAACGACCCTGACGTTGTGCCGCGACCGTGCGGCAGGCACGGCGGCGTTTCTGTTGCACTGGCGCAACCCGGAGTTCGTCGCGACGGCCGGAGGGGTGTACGACGTCATCCCGGCGGGTGAGTTCCAGCCGTCGAGCGTGGCGCCGTGGGACCAGGTCAACGACTTCGACTTGTGGCGCAACATCGTCCGGGAGTTCAGCGAAGAGCTGCTGGGGACACCGGAGCACGACGGCAGCCGGAGCACGCCGATCGACTATGACAGCTGGCCGTTCTACCGTTCCCTGGAGCGGGCACGCGCCACGGGTCAACTGGGCGCGTTCTGCTTGGGCGTGGGCCTGGACGCGCTGACGCTCGCCGCGACGATCCTCACGGTGGTCGTCATCGACGACGACGTGTTCGAAAAGGTCTTCGGCGAGATCGTGCGCGCCAACGCGGAGGGGATCACGGTCACGACGCTCGATGGCCAACGCTCGGCTTCGGGGATTCCGTTTACTGAGTACAACGTCAGGCGGTTGCTCACGTCCGAGCCGATGGCATCACCTGGCGCGGCCTGTATTGCGCTGGCATGGCGGCACCGCGAAGCCTTACTGAGGGCATAACCGCGTGCTGGCTGACGAGCACACGCCGAGGGGGAGCCAAGAGCGGTGGCGGCGGGAACGCCGCTACCTCAACGGTCATCGTTACGAGTTGACCGAATCGGCACAGCTGCTGTACGGCGAATGCGAGCAGGTCGGCCCTACAGGGTTGCTCGTCGGCAAGGATTGGCTTGCGACCGAGCCGGTCTCACTGGAGCGGATCGGCCTGGAGTGGATCGCCGAGTCGCCGGCCAAAGGGGTCGACGGGTCCGAGCCGGAATCGCTGTCCGTGCGCCCGTTGCGCGGTGACGGTCAGCGCTATGCGTGCTACGCGGAGGCGCTCGGCGCGTTGGACCCGCCGCGGCTGTTCGAGAACCGGACGAGCTACCGGCTGCTGGGTATGCAGTGGCGGGAGGACGGCCGTCTCGTCCTGAGGTTCGGGAAGGGAACGTACTTCGATATCATCAATGTGTGCGAGGCGGTGGGCCACGAGTTCGCGGTCGCCTACGACGGGAACGCGCACGAGCCGCCTTCGCTCGAGCGATTGCCGTTCCGGCGTCTCATCGGCGACCCGTGCGACCCGACGCGCCGGCCGCTGATGATCGGCATCAGCGTGTTGACGCTGCGCAGGGACAGGACGGATGGTGCGGCGAGTTTCGTGCTCCACCGCCGGGACGCCAAGAACGTCGCACATGGGGGAGGGCTGTACCACGTCATGCCGGTGGGGATGTTCCAGCCCTCCGCCGATGCAGCGTGGAACGAACGCCACGACCTGGACCTGTGGCGCTCGATCGCGCGCGAGTACCACGAGGAGTTCCTCGGCGGCGCGGAACACTACGGCAGCGACAAGGCGCCCATCGAGTACGACAGGTGGCCATTCTTCCGTGCGCTCGGCGACGCTCGTCGTTGCGGCGCTGTCCGCGCATCTTGGCTCGGGTTGGGCGTCGATCCTCTCACGCTGGTGACCGACCTCCTCGTCACCGTGGTCTTCGACGACGACGTGTACGACGCGCTGTTCGGCCAGCTGGCCGAGGCCAACCTCGAAGGGGAGATCGTCAACGGCGATGCCGCCACGGGCATCCCGTTCAGTGAGGAGTCGGTCACCCGCTTCGTGTATGCCGAGCCGACGCAGGCGGCGGGGGCCGCACTGTTATGGCTGGCGTGGCAGCACAGGGCAGTGCTCCTCCAGCGATAGTCCAGGTATAGGGTCTCGTCAGCAAGCGCGGGCTTCGCTAGGCTGTGATCTAGGACACCGTCTGGCAGAAGGGTGGTTCGCGTGGCGCCAGAAGTGGAGCGGCCAGTCCCGCCGTATGTCCAAGTAGTACGGCACATTCGACAGCAGATCCTCGACGGGCAGCTTCAGGAGGGGGCGACGGTGCCGTCTGTGCGCCAGATCGCCGACGAATGGGGGATCTCACGCGCGACGGCGACCAAGGTCATCGCGGCGTTACGGTCTGAGGGGTTGGTGCGGCCGATCCAAGGGGTGGGCACCGTGGTCAGCGCGAAGGAGTTGAGCCATGCGCCGCGGGACCGCGTCCTGGCGATCCGGCGGACGGGCAAGATCTACCCGGCCGACGAGCGCGCCCGCATTGTCTCAGCCGAGATGGTCGAGGCCCCCGAGGAAGCAGCGGCGACGCTGGGGGTAGACCCGGGGTCGCTCGCGATCCGCCGTCATCGCGTCACCTATCGCGGGGAAGCACCGGTCTCGGCGTCGACCTCGTGGTTTGCGGGGCAGTTGGCCGATGTCGCCCCGAGGCTGCTGGAGACCGAGCGGATCCCGCAGGGCACACCCGGGTACATCGAGGAGGTGACGGGGCGCATGATGACCCGCGGGCGCGACCAAGTAACTGCCGGCGTAGCCACCGCCAGGGACGCCGCCGAGCTGGGCGTCGCCGAGGGCTCACCGGTGCTACAGGGGCGCAACTGGATCTACGACCAGAACGGGGACGTAATCGAGTACGGCGAGTACGTCTCGGGCGCCGGCCGCTGGTCGACCTACGACTACGAGGTCAGCGGCTAGGATAGTGAGCCATGAGCCACGACTGTGTGATACTCGGCATGACCGTGCCACTGGACGCCGACGGCTTCTTGCGCCGCGAGTGTCCAACTTGCGAGCGCGAGTTCAAGTGGCTACCGAACGCTGAGGATGAAGCCGCGTCCACCGAGGTGCCGTACGGCGGCGGGTACTTCTGTCCCTACTGCGCCATTCAGGCTCCGCTTGATTCGTGGTTCACGCCGACGCAGATCCAGCTAGCGGAGAACATCGTCGCCACGGAAGTCGTCGGCCCAATGCTCAAGGATTTCACTCGGGACCTCAAGAACATCGGGCGTCGTTCGGGCGGCCTGCTGAGGGTGAGCGTGACCTCTGAGGCACCCGATGAAATGGACGCCCTCACCGAAGCCGATGACATGCGGCGCGTCGACTTCCTGTGCCACCCCGCGGAGCCCATCAAGGTGTTCGACGAGTGGGACAGGCAGGTGCACTGCCTCATCTGCGGCGAGCCCGCGATCTAACGACCGCTAGTCGGGATCTGGCAGTTGGTCCACGAGGTAGTCGATGCCCCCTCGGAGCGCATGGGCGAGTTCGCGAGCACCGTCCTGCAGCATTTGATCCGCTTCGACCGTGCTGACTGGTGCGGCTGCGACGGGCCGCTCCCAGTTGTATGCAGGACCCATAACGCCGTCGGGACCCACGTGGACCATGAGATGGAGTACCAGCGAGCCGTCATTGAGCAGCTCGAGTGACCGCCCCATCCGCAACGTCATCGGTGCCGGTTCATCCAGTGGCACGACGAGCGTGCACCGGTGCCAGCGGAACTCAACGTGCGGCCCACCGTGACCGCCGGAGCTCTTGAGGATGTTCGCCGTCATTTTGTCAGTCGCCGAGTCGATCGTCGTCTTGTCCGAGAGGTTCTTCAGCGCCTGATTGAGCGGCGCTGTCAACTTCTGGAGCTTACGGACCGCGGCGAGAGCGAGTTCCTTCCTTTGTGCTTGGATGTCTTGCCGTGCAATTGCAGCTCCAAGCTTCACTCGTAATTGTGACCGAGCAGATGACACGTCGAGCTCGACCGGCGCGCTCGCGAGGTGTCGCCAGGCCGCAAGATCGCGTGCAACCTGCTCCTTCGACGGCCGTTCTTCGGGATGGAGTCGCGTCATAAGATCAATCTCCTGATCGAGGGCGCCAGCGTGCGCGTGGGGCCGGAAGTCACCGACCTCGAACGCGCGCATGCCTACCGGCTGGTGCCCTTCCGGAGGGAATCGCTGATCGGTCGCCAGCACCCACAAGGTCTTGCCGAGTGAGTACACGTCGGCGGAGTGCGGATTGGCGGTCGACGGATCGCGGATCATCTCGTACGCGGTGTAGTGCGCGGGCCCGAGCGGTTTGCCCTCGGCCGTGAGGCCGTCGGTGTCGGGCAATGCGACCAATCCAAAATCGCCGATGAGCCACGTGCCGCAGAATTCATACAAGTTGCCGGGCTTGATGTCCCGGTGCGCGATGTCCAAGTCGCGTTGAAGCCGCCATAACGTGTCCGCAATCGTCGCGACGGCCGCCACAACGTCACCAAGTGGCCGACCGCGCAACGCCTTGTCGATGGGCGTCGCGATCGGCATGGCGAGCCACGGCTGATCCCGCTTCGTCGGCTCGTGCGGAAGATGCGCGTCGACGAGCGGCAGCAAGCCCTGGACCTCGTGGTGCTCGCGCAAAAAGCCGATCTCGCGCACAAACCGCTTGTATGGCTCGCGATCGACCTTCGTCACGTTGATCACCTTCAGAGCAACGGGCCCGTCGTGTCCGGGGCGCGACGCGGCCCACACGGTTGCGTTGCCGCCACGACCCAGCCGCTCCCCGAGGGTCCACGGTCCCACCCGCCGTTCGGTCGACTCGGCCATTCCAACGATCCCTAACGTCGATCCACACCACTCGTCGAAACGTCACGGATGGTACGCATCTCGCCTCCGAATCTCCTTGCGTCGCCCTCCACGCGCCTGACCGTCCGATGACTGCGCAGCAGGTTGTTCGCAGTGAGGGTAGGTGCGCCCGTATTGTCGCGCGCAATGGAGCGAAAAGCCGTCCGACCGATGAGCGCCTTGGGAGGAATCGTAGCCTTCGGAGCCGTGGGTGCCCATCTCCGGGCGTTCGGTAGCGGCCCGGTAACCGGGCAACCAGCATCTGACGACGCATATCGCACTAATCAACAACAGGTGTCCCGCAGCCGGTATCGCCAGGCGTCGACCTTGAGCTGCCGCCGACGGCGGCATTCTCGCGGGCCGCGGCTTCCAGTACGGCCGCGCGGGCTCAGGGAGTCGACCAGCGGCCACACATGGGCTCGTTCTGGGTCGCCGTCCTAGCCGCTGGACTCGCACCGTGAGGTCGACCGCGGCGGTCTCGATAGCGCATCGTCGCCGTGGAGGGACGACGGCCGCTAACTCTCAACCACCAAGTTTGACAAGGGGCGGAGCTGACATATGGGTGCTCTTCTCTTTTGATGTGCTATCCCTCCTTCTCGTGATACTTGACAGTGTCATAGGACACCAGTAAGTTGATTCTGTCGTAGGACGCAGACAGTAGAACGAGATGGGGGACCGCTGTGAAGCTGAGGGTAGATACATCAGAGCTGACGTTTCTGCTAGTAGCGGCCGCAGTGCCGGTGCGGGACTTCGACACCGGCCGCGCGAAGCTGGAGGACGGGGTGCCGCTGTTCTCCGTTCGTCTGGTGGCGATGGGCGCCGGTGAGGCGGAGATCATCAACGTGAAGGTTCCGGGTGAGCCGGTGGGGCTGGTGCCCGGGCAGCAGGTCGTGCTTGCGGAGTTGACGGCGCAGCCGTGGAGCATCGGGGACAAATCCGGGGTGGCGTTTCGTGCGTTGGGCATCGACTCCGCCACTGTGCGCGTGCGTAACGGCGCGCGGGGCGAGGAAGGTCGATGAAGCTGATCGAACGTGCGCCGGCAACGCCGCGCAGACCGGGGACCTGAGGTGGAACGGCCTGTCAAGTGTCTCCCGAGATCGAGGGCGGGGCATCAGGTTTAGGTCCCAGTGCCTTCGGGTGTGCGGGTTCGACTCCCGCCTCGCGCACGGGGGCTTTGACCTGGGCAATAGGGTCACGACTGCTACCTAAACTGCTGCCGAACGCGGTCATGACGCCT
>Ga0187894_10005552_pt1 | contig 12798 bp, 10 predicted proteins | sample GBC1701081metaG_FD_136650 | JGI IMG/M metagenome (GOLD analysis project Ga0187894, IMG submission 136650) | White microbial mat communities from a lava cave in the Kipuka Kanohina Cave System on the Island of Hawaii, USA - GBC170108-1 metaG ... | reverse complement strand
GCTAACACCTTGGTAATCGCCGCCGTCAACGTCGTCTTCCCATGATCAATATGCCCAATCGTCCCCACATTGACGTGCGGCTTCTTCCGCTCAAACCGCGCCTTCGCCATCGTTCTCGCTCCTTTTACGTGAATTCAGTAAAAAGAAATTCTTTTGGGAAGACGAACCCTGGGCTTGTTGTTTTGTGACAAAAACCCTGTCCGCTGCTTCCTACTGGTTGCTCTTTGGGAAGCCGCAATTGTAAAGGCTATTTCAGAAGAGTCAACAGCGTCTGCCGTGCGGCCCTGCGTTACCAGCGGTAATGGGCGAACGCCTTATTGGCCTCAGCCATGCGGTGTGTATCTTCTCGTTTCTTGACCGCTCCCCCCCGGTTCTGGGATGCCTCGAAAAGCTCACCTGCAAGCTTTTCTCGCATGCTCTTTTCCGGTCGCTGCCGTGCCGACTGAACGATCCAGCGCATTGCGAGCGAGTTCCGTCGCGTCGCGCGCACTTCGACTGGCACTTGATAGGTCGCTCCTCCAACTCGTCGCGAACGAACTTCGACTATAGGCTTCACGTTGTCGAGCGCTCGTTTAAAGGTCTCTAACGACCCTTCACCAGTGCGTTGGCCGAGGAGCTCCATCGCCCCGTAGAGAATTCGCTCCACTACCCCTTTCTTCCCGTCGTTCATCATCATATTGACGAACTTGGTCACCGTCTGATCACGATACTTCGGGTCAGGAAGAGTTTCTTTTCTTGCGGCAGGTCCTTTACGTGGCATTTCTCTCTCCTCTTTTCCCTGTCCCGTTATTTCGGCTTTTTCGCCCCATACTTCGAGCGACCCTGCTTACGGTCCTGCACGCCGATCGAATCGAGGGTCCCGCGTATGATGTGGTAGCGGACTCCAGGAAGATCCTTGACTCGCCCCCCACGGATCAATACCACCGAGTGTTCCTGGAGATTGTGGCCGATCCCAGGAATATAAGCAGTCACTTCGATTCCGTTGGTCAATCGCACGCGAGCGACTTTGCGGAGGGCCGAGTTGGGTTTCTTCGGGGTTGTGGTGTATACGCGAGTACACACCCCGCGACGCTGCGGACAAGCTTGCAACGCGGGAGTGGCCCGCTTACGCTTCTGCTGTTCTCTGCCCTTACGAACAAGCTGTTGGATAGTGGGCATTCCCTCTCCTTACTACAATATCTCGCTTGCTTAAGCGCCGACCGCTTGAGGCGAAGCGGGTCGTTCTTCTGCTTCAGCCTCGGCCGTCTGGTTTTCTAGCCGATTATAACCAGGAGTGCCAGTGCCTGCGGGTATCAGACGCCCCATAATGACGTTCTCCTTGAGTCCCAATAACATATCGATCTTGCCGTGAATCGCTGCCTCGGTTAGCACCTTGGTGGTCTCTTGGAAAGAGGCAGCCGAGATAAAGCTATCAGTCGATAAGCTCGCCTTGGTAATTCCCATCAGCAGCGATTTTGCTTCGGGCGGCTTTCCTCCTCGGGTCAGAATTTTTTCTGTCTCTTCTTGGAATCGCCATTTCTCGACTTGCTCGCCGATGAGAAATTCGGAGTCGCCGACCTCGGTGACCGCTACCCGCCGCATCATCTGGCGGACGATGACCTCGATATGCTTATCGTGGATACGCACGCCTTGCAATCGATAGATCTCCTGTACCGAATCCACTAACGATTTAGCCAGTTCTTTCTCTCCCAAGACTCCGAGAATGTCGTGCGGGTTCGATGATCCGTCCATGAGCGGCTCACCGGCACGCACGTGGTCTCCTTCTCGCACGCTGATATGTTTCCCACGCGGAATCAGATATTCACGCGGTTCACCAATCTCAGGGGTGATGACGACCTTACGTTTTCCTTTGGTATCTTTGCCAAAGGAGACGAGCCCTTCGATTTCACTGATGACAGCGAATTCTTTCGGTTTTCGCGCCTCAAACAATTCCGCAACGCGAGGCAAACCACCAGTGATATCTTTGGTCTTCGTGGTCTCACGGGGAATCTTCGCGACGATATCACCGGCGGCTACGCGTTGTCCCTCAGCCACGTTGAGGTTAGCTCCAACTGGTAGGATGTAGCGAGCGTCCATACCATTAGAAAGCTTGGAAACCTTACCGTGCTCATCTTGGATCGCAATACGAGGGCGAACGTTTGGGTCGCGATAGTCAACAATCACTCGGCTCGACAACCCGGTCCGTTCATCAACTTTTTCCTGCATAGTTCTTTCGTCGATATCACTAAACTTCACTTCACCACCCACCTCAGTCAGGATCGGAATGGTGTAGGGATCCCATTCCGCCAAGAGATCCCCAGCTTTTACCCGGCCGCCATCCTTCTTCTTCAGCTTGGCGCCGTAGACGATAGGATAGCGCTCACGCTCTCGCTCCCGACCAGGTTCGGGGATATCGACAATGGCAACCTCACCGTTACGGTTCATCACCACGAGGTCACCATCACGGTTGATGACGGTCTTGAGATTGAGAAAACGGAGCGTGCCCTCGGTGCGCGCAGTCAACGCCGTTTGCTCAGCGCGGCGACTGGCGGCGCCGCCGAAGTGGAAAGTGCGCATGGTTAACTGAGTACCTGGTTCACCGATTGATTGAGCGGCAATAATCCCTACGGCTTCTCCCATGCTCACGACTCGTCCCCGGGCAAGATCTCGTCCGTAACAACGGACGCAAATTCCCCGCCGGGTCTGACAGGTGAGTGCCGACCGGATACGCACCCGTTCGAGTCCTGCTTCTTCGATCAACTTCACTCGTTCTTCATCGATTTCTTCATTGGCTCGAACCAGAATCTCGTTGGTGAAGGGATCCCGCACATCCTCGAGTGCGACACGGCCAAGGACCCGTTCTCCCAATCCTTCGATAATTTCTCCCCCTTCCACCAGCGGGGTCATCTCGATCCCGTCGATCGTGCCGCAATCTTCATCGCTGACGATTGAGTCCTGGGCGACGTCGACCAGCCGACGCGTAAGATAGCCGGAGTTGGCAGTTTTCAACGCGGTATCGGCTAATCCCTTACGAGCACCATGGGTTGAGATAAAATACTGAAGAACCGAAAGCCCCTCACGGAAATTTGCGGTAATCGGAGTCTCGATAATTTCGCCCGACGGTTTTGCCATCAACCCACGCATGCCGGCTAACTGGCGGATCTGCTGGGCACTGCCACGGGCGCCGGAATCAGCCATGATATAGATGGGACTGAATCCTTTGCGGTTTTCTTGTAGGCCTTTGAACATCTCATTAGCGACTTCATCGGTGACCGCAGCCCAGGTGTCGACCACCTTATTGTGACGTTCACCATCGGTGATCAACCCTTTGGTATACTGGTCCTGGATTTCCTGCAGGGTACGTTGGGCTTCTTCTAGCAATTTTTCCTTCGCTGAAGGAATAGCCATATCTTGAATGCCGATCGAGATCCCGGCCTTCGTCGCGTATTCAAAGCCGAGGTCTTTCAAGCGATCAGCGAAAATCACCGTAGCTTTATTGCCAGCCTTGCGGAAGGCGTTGTCAATCAATGCCCCCAACTCTTTCTTTTTCATCACCCGGTTGATCTCCGAGAAAGAGATTTCAGGAGGGACAATTTCGTAGAGCAACACCCGTCCGACGGTAGAGTCGGGCATTTCCCCATTGATTCGCACTTTGATTCGCGCTTGCAGCTCTACTGCCCCTTGATCGTAGGCGATCCGCACTTCATCCGGGCTGCTAAAAGTCTTTCCCTCTCCTAACGCCTCCGGCTTTTCGCGAGTCATCGTATACAGGCCGAGAACGATATCCTGGGTCGGACCGATAATCGCCTTCCCGTGTGCCGGAGAGAGGATGTTGTTGGTCGACATCATCAGCCCACGGGCTTCTACCTGCGCTTCAACCGAGAGAGGAATATGAACTGCCATCTGGTCGCCGTCGAAATCGGCGTTATAGGCCATACAGACCAGAGGGTGGAGTTGAATGGCTTTTCCTTCGATCAGAATGGGTTCGAACGCCTGGATACCGAGGCGGTGGAGCGTTGGGGCGCGGTTGAGTAATATGGGATGCTCTCGAATAACCTCATCAAGGATATCCCAGACCTCCGGGCGTTCCTTTTCCACCATCTTTTTCGCACTCTTGATAGTGGTGGTATAGCCGCGCTCCTCGAGCTTGTTATAGATGAAGGGTTTGAAGAGCTCGAGCGCCATATGCTTGGGGAGTCCGCATTGGTGGAGGCGCAGTTCTGGCCCAATGACGATGACCGAGCGACCTGAATAGTCAACTCGTTTTCCCAACAGATTCTGGCGAAAGCGACCACCCTTCCCTTTGAGCATATCGGACAAAGACTTAAGGGGGCGCTTGTTGGGGCCGCTCAGCGGACGGCCACGACGTCCATTATCAAACAGCGCGTCTACGGCCTCTTGCAGCATGCGCTTTTCGTTACGCACGATGATATCTGGAGCACTCAGTTCGATGAGCCGTTTGAGCCGGTTGTTGCGGTTGATCACGCGACGATAGAGATCGTTGAGATCTGAGGTCGCAAAACGGCCTCCATCAAGGGGAACCAGAGGGCGGAGATCAGGCGGAATGACGGGAATGACCTCCAAGATCATCCAATCCGGCAGGTTCCCGGAGTGACGAAACGCATTCATCACTTTGAGGCGTTTGGCAATCTTTTTCCGCCGCGCCTCACTAGAAGTTTCCATCATCTCGATACGAAGCTCTTCGGCAAGTTTGTCGAGATTGAGATCGCGCAGAAGCTTACGAATCGCCTCAGCTCCCATTTCTGCCTGGAAGCTCCCGGGGCCATGTTCTTCCATGAGCTTGCGGTAGCGGGTCTCACTCAAAAGCTCCTTCTTCTTGAGCGGCGTTTGCCCTGGGTCAGTGACAATATAGGATTCGAAATAGAGAACACGCTCAAGCTCCTTCAGAGTCATATCAAGCAGCGTCCCGATACGACTCGGAAGACTCTTGAGGAACCAAATGTGCGCGACTGGGCTTGCCAGATCGATATGGCCCATTCGCTCACGACGAACTTTCGATTGAATAACTTCGACTCCGCACTTTTCGCACACCACCCCGCGGTGGCGCATCCGTTTATACTTTCCGCAGTTACATTCGTAGTCTTTGGTTGGACCAAAGATTTTTGCGCAGAACAATCCGTCGCGTTCCGGCTTGAAAGTCCGGTAGTTGATCGTTTCTGGCTTTTTGACTTCGCCGTGCGACCATGACCGGATCATATCCGGAGAGGCCAGGGATACGCGGATAGCGTTAAAACGGAGTGGATTTTGTGGTTTCTCAAACAAGCCGAGAAAATCTTCCATTATGGTCACCCCCTCGCACCCTAACGTGTTTCTTCCAAGAGTTCGACGTTTAGCGCTAAGCTTTGCAATTCCCTGATCATGACATTGAAGGACTCTGGGAGTCCCGGTTCGAGAACGTTTTCACCTTTCACAATCGCCTCATACATCCGCGTACGGCCGGCCACATCGTCAGATTTCACCGTCAACATTTCCTGCAGGCTATAGGCAGCCCCGTACGCTTCAAGCGCCCAGACTTCCATCTCTCCGAGCCGCTGACCACCAAATTGGGCTTTTCCACCCAAAGGCTGTTGGGTTACCAACGAGTATGGACCAGTCGAGCGTGCATGGATTTTGTCTTCGACCAGATGGTGTAACTTCATGATATACATGACTCCGACAGTTACAGGTTCAGCGAACGGCTCTCCCGTACGTCCATCGTAGAGAGTCGTCTGCCCGGTTGTCGGGAGTCCTGTTCGTTTCAACAGCGAAAGAATTTCCTCTTCCGAAGCCCCGTCAAAAACGGGGGAGGCAATATGAATTCCCTGCTTCGCTCGACCAGCAATCCGTCGCAGGTCTGCCCCGGAGAGGGAATCAACAATCTCGACGAATTCTTTGTTACTGTAGACTTCTTTCAGTTTCCGCCGTAACGCTTCATCCCCAGCTTTTCCGTTCCCTCCTTCTTCACTCACCTGCTCGCCGAGGGTATGCACGGCCCATCCCAGGTGAGTCTCCAAAATCTGACCCACATTCATACGCGACGGCACGCCTAGAGGATTAAGCACCACATCAACCGGGGTTCCGTCTGCGAGATGGGGCATATCTTCTTCAGGGAGAATACGAGACAGGACCCCCTTGTTCCCATGACGTCCCGCCATCTTGTCTCCGACCTGCAGCTTCCGCTTGATCGCGACAAACACCTTCACCATTTTAATGATGCCGGGCGGCAGTTCATCCCCACTTTTAATCTTTTCGATTCTTCTATCGAAATCTTCACGAATTTGACTAACTTGCTCCTCCATCGCCTCGACGGTGCGTGTGAGCTCGTCTTCGACCTTTTCGTCTTCGACCTTAATCCTTCCCCAGGAAGAAGAAGAAAGCGTATCGAGAACCTCTTCGGTAATCTCTTTTCCCTTGGGAATGAGGACCCGACGGGAATCGTCATCGCTTAAGCGAATAGCCGCAGTTTGTCCAACCAAGAGATGTTTGAGTTTCCGGAAAGTGCTTTCCTCGATAACTCGGATCTCTTCTTCCTGATCTTTTTGGAGCCGGAGAATTTCTTCCTCTTCAATGCTACGGCTCCGTTCATCCTTCACTACTCCTTTGCGCGAGAAGACCCGCACATTGATGATCGTCCCTTCCACTCCGGGCGGGACACGCAAAGAAGTATCGCGAACTTCTCCCGCTTTTTCCCCGAAGATGGCCCGTAACAATTTCTCTTCGGGAGAAAGTTGCATTTCTCCTTTCGGGGTAATTTTCCCGACCAAAATATCGCCTGGTTTGACCTCGGCACCAATGCGAACAATGCCACTCTCATCGAGGTCTTTCAGTGCTTCTTCGCCAACATTAGGGATATCTTGGGTGATTTCCTCTGGCCCCAGCTTTGTGTCTCGTGCCACACATTCAAATTCTTCAATATGAACAGAGGTAAAGACATCATCTCGTAAAAGACGCTCACTGACAAGGATGGAGTCTTCAAAATTGTATCCACCCCAAATCATAAACGCCACCAACACATTACGCCCAAGGGCGAGTTCCCCCATATCGGTCGCCGGACCATCAGCAACAACGTCACCCACTGACACTCGGTCTCCCGCAACCACGATCGGCCGTTGGTTCACGCAGGTATTCTGATTTGAGCGTTGATATTTCGTCAATGAATAAATATCGATGCCAACATCTCCTGGTCCAGCCGTTGCATCCGCTTTGATAACAATGCGGGTCGAATCGACGCTTTCTACCATCCCACTGCGCCGTGCCACCAAGGTTGCTCCAGAATCACGTGCAACAACACGCTCCATGCCAGTCCCAACCAGTGGAGCTTCGGTCTGGAGCAGCGGCACCGCCTGCCGTTGCATGTTTGATCCCATGAGCGCCCGGTTAGCATCGTCATGTTCGAGGAAGGGGATCAATGCAGCAGCAACACTCACTAACTGAGTGGGGGCAACGTCCATGAGCTGGACTTGTTGCGGGCGTACCATGACAAATTCGCCGCCAAGGCGTGCAGAAATCAGTTCCCCAGTAAGGGCATTGCGCGCATCAACCGGGGCGTTTGCTTGCGCAATAGTCTGCGTCTCTTCCTCTAAGGCAGAAAGATAGCGGACCCGGTCGGTCACTCGCCCATGCTCAACTTCACGGTACGGAGTCTCAATAAACCCAAACTCATTCACTCGCGCGTACGTCGATAAACTAGAAATTAAACCGATATTTGGTCCTTCTGGAGTTTCGATTGGGCATACCCGGCCGTAATGTGTTGGATGAACGTCGCGCACCTCGAATCCTGCGCGTTCACGGGTCAACCCCCCAGGTCCTAGCGCAGAGAGGCGGCGTTTATGGGTCACCTCGGAGAGTGGATTGGTTTGATCCATGAATTGTGAGAGCTGACTCGATCCGAAGAATTCTTTCAGTGCCGCCGAAACCGGTTTGTAGTTGACCAGTTCTTGCGGCATCAAGGTCTCCACATCTTGGAGACTCATGCGTTCCTTGACGGCGCGCTCCATCCGCACCAAGCCGATGCGGAACTGGTTCTCGACCAGTTCTCCCACTGCACGTACCCGGCGATTGCCCAGGTGATCGATATCGTCGACTACCCCATTGCCATTTTTCAGCTCGATGAGGTAACGTACGACTTCGAGGATGTCTTCCCTACGTAGCGTTCCCTGATCAAGCGGGGCGTTAATCCGCAGCTTATGGTTGAGTTTCAACCGGCCGACACGGGAGAGGTTGTAGCGCTCTGGGTTGAAGAAGAGATTATGGAAAAATAATGTCGCGGCTTCGATCGTCGGTGGATCCCCGGGCCGGAGCCGCCGGTAGATCTCAATAATAGCTTCCTCAGAGGAAGGAATTTTGTCTTGCAGTAAAGTATTGCGCAAGGACGGACCGATATGTGAGTCGTCGACGAACAACACCTCAACCGAAGAGACTCCATGTTCGAGGAGAAGATCGAGTTGTTCTTGAGAAATCTCCTGATTGCACTCGACCAGCACTTCTTTGGTATTGGGATCGACAATGTCGTGCGCCACCACACGCCCAACGACCTCTTCGATCGTGATGGGAACCTGTTCAACTCCAGCCGCTTCAATCTGCTTCAACAAACCACGAGTGAATTTGCGACCTTCCTTGACTAAGAGATCATTTGTCACCGGGTGACGAACATCTTTTGTTGCTCGTACTCCGACTAATTGATCGGGTTTAAAAACCTTCGCTGCCGATCGGCGACTTTCAAGCAGGATCGTATCTTTACGGTAGAAATAATTCAGCAGATCTTCCGTCGACATGCCGAGCGCGCGCAACAATACAGTGGCGTGGAACTTGCGGCGACGATCGATCCGTACGTACAGAATATCGCGGGGGTCAAACTCGAAGTCGATCCAGGACCCCCGGTACGGGATGATACGGGCAGAAAAGAGGAGCTTCCCACTCGCATGAGTTTTGCCTTTATCATGGTCAAAGAAGACACCGGGAGAACGATGCAGCTGGCTGACAATCACCCGCTCCGTTCCATTCACCATGAACGTCCCGTGATTGGTCATCAGCGGCAATTCGCCGAAGTACACTTCTTGCTCTTTCACATTCTTGATGGTCCGGGACCCGGTGCGTTGATCAACATCCCACAACACCAGCTGGATAGTCACCTTCAGCGGAGCGGCATAAGTCATACCCCGCTGGTGACATTCCTCAACTGTATACTTGGGCTCTCCCAACGTATAGCTGACGAATTCCAAAGAGGCCGTCTCGTTAAAATCTTTGATCGGAAAGACCGACCGAAAGACTCCCTGGAGCCCAGAGTCTAGGCGTTGTTCTGGGGAGAGACTTTGCTGGAGAAATTCATCGTACGAATGCCGTTGGATTTCCAGTAAGTGTGGAATATCAATAATCTTCCCGATCCGGCCAAAAGGCCGACGAAAGCGGAAGTTACTTGCCAGCTGAAAGGCCATTCCCTTCTCCTTCGTCAAGGTTGCTATTTCAGTTCGACTGAACCACCGGCTTCCTCAAGTTTTTTCTTCATTTCTTCTGCTTCTGCCTTCGCGATGCCTTCTTTCACCGGTTTCGGAGCACCGTCCACCAAGTCTTTCGCCTCTTTCAAACCGAGGCCGGTAAGCTCACGCACAACTTTGATGACTTGGATTTTCTTGTCACCAGAACCGGTCAGCACCACATCAAATTCTTCTTTCTCCGCCACCGCAGCAGGTTGAGCAGCGGCTGCGCCCGCTCCGCCTGCACCAGCAACGACGACGGGGGCAGCCGCACTGACTCCCCATTTCTCCTCAAGTTTCTTTACTAAGTCAGCAACTTCGAGGATAGTTAACCCGGAAAGGGTACCAACGATCTCCTCCATCTTTTCTGGAGTAAGGGCCATAGATTCCTCCTTCACATCACAGATATCAGGTTTCGCTTAAGTGAGTCTTTCTCGCATCTAGGACACGGGCGAGTTGAGCTGCCGGCGCAGCCAGCGTTCCTACCAGCTGTGTCGCTGGACGCGAGAATGTACCAAGAAGCTGGGCGCGCAAGACCTCGCGACTTGGCAGTTGGGCCAGGGTCTCTACCCCAGCAGCTACAAGAAATTGCCCATCGGCCACCCCACCTTTAATGGTGAACTTGTCATGCTCTTTGGCATAGCGGGAAACGATCTTCGCGAGGCCTATAGCATCGCCGTAGCCAATGACGAGCCCGTTCTGGCCTGTCAATAAATCCTTCAACGAAAGATACGGAGATCCCTCAATGGCAAGTCCGATCAACGTGTTCTTGGCAACACGGTACTCGCCCGCAACTTCTCTCAACTCTTTTCGCAAAGCGGAAAGTTCAGCTACTGTAAGACCTTTATACTCCGTCACTACCGCAGCAGTAGCCTTGGCGAAGCGTTCTTGCAGCTCCCCAATCTCTGCTTCTTTTTCCCGCCGATTCATAATCTGCCTCGTTTTTACTACTAAGGTTTGTAAAAAATAAGCTAAGCTAGACAGCCGCCTGCTGAAGCGCGACCGCCGGATCAACCCGGACTCCTGGTCCCATGGTCGAACTGACCGCGACCCGAAGCAGATAGGTTCCCTTGGCCGACACTGGTTTTGCTCGCACCAGACTGGTTAAGAGAGAAGTGGCATTATCGAGCAGCTGCTGTTCGCTAAAAGAGGCTTTGCCGACAGGGACATGGACGTTACCCGCCTTATCGACACGGTACTCGACTTTCCCACCTTTGAGCTCTTGCACTGCCCGCCCAACATCCATCGTCACAGTCCCGACCTTGGGATTAGGCATGAGTCCACGCGGGCCAAGGATCTTTCCTAATCGCCCCACCACACCCATCATATCAGGGGTCGCGATAGCCTTATCGAATTCGAGCCAACCCTCTTCAGTAATGCGCTTGGCCAGATCTTCCGCTCCGACTACCTCAGCACCCGCCGATTCAGCCTCACGGGCTTTTTCCCCTTTCGCGAATACCGCGACTCGCACCGTTTTTCCTGTCCCATGTGGGAGAACAACCGTTCCTCTCACATTCTGATCGGCTTTTCGCGGATCAACTCCGATGCGTACGGCCAGTTCAACGGTCTCATCGAACTTCGCCCGGCGTGTCTCACGAACCAAGGCGAGGGCCTCTTTCAGCGAATATAACTTCTCTCGATCGACCTTAGCAGATGCCGCACGGTAACCTTTACTTTTCTGTGCCATATTAGTCCACCACTTCGACGCCCATACTGCGGGCGGTCCCTTCGACTGTGTGAATCGCCCCTTCGAGATCTTTTGCATTTAGGTCTGGAAGCTTGAGAGTAGCGATTTCCTTCACTTGGGCTCGAGTTATCGAACCAACGCTCTTTTTTGCCGGCTCCCCAGATCCTTTCTCCAAACCGATTACCTTTTTAATCAACACAGATGCGGGGGGAGTTTTCGTGACGAAAGAGAACGATCGATCAGCATAGACGGTAATAACAACGGGGATGATGAGCCCCTGCTGTGCTTGCGTCCGTGCATTAAAGGCCTTACAAAATTCCATGATATTGACTCCGCGTTGCCCGAGGGCTGGGCCAACCGGAGGGCTAGGAGTCGCTTGACCTGCTGAAATCTGGAGTTTTACCTCACCAACGACTTTTTTTGCCATAGACTCTCTTTACGCCTTTTCTACTTGAACAAGATCGAGTTCAACCGGAGTTGCACGCCCGAATATACTGATCAAGACTCGTAATTTTCCCTTTTCTGGTTTGACTTCTTCAACAACACCCGTGAAGTCTTGGAAGGGTCCGTCAACGACCTTCACACTTTCTCCAGTCTCGAACAGCACTTTAGGCTTCGGTCGCAGTGCTCCTTCTTGAACTTGTTGATGAATCTCAAAAACCTCGGCCTCTGAAACCGGCGGGATTGTACGCGGATCATTCGACCCGCCGACAAACCCAGTGACTTTAGGAGTTGATTTTACAACATGCCAAGTCTCATCATTCATCTCCATACTGACGAGGATGTATCCGGGAAAAAACTTTCGCGCAGAAGTTCTTTTTCTCCCTTTAACCAGTTCGACTACTTGCTCTTCGGGAACTAAGATATCAGCGAAGAATTCCTGCTTTCCCAAGGTTCTTATACGTTCCTCTAAAGCTGCTTTCGCCTTGCGCTCGTATCCGGAATAAGTGTGAACAACATACCACTGTTTGGCCATAACAAGCTCAGATCCTAGAAAGCAGACTCAACTGCCGAGGAATCCTTGGAGGAGCCAAGATAAAGTCGAGTCGACGAGAAAGAGGAAAACAGAGATAATTCCCACCAGGAAAATCACTACTAGTGTTGCTGCCTGCACTTCTTTTTGAGAAGGCCATTGCACTCGGCGGAATTCTGCCCATGCTTCTTGAAGAAACGTTCGAGCGTTATTTAACCATTCTTTCATTCTTTACAGCCCTGCAGTCAGCACCTAGCCTTCCTCTTCCTATTCATGCTCTCGCTTGCAGAACGGGTCAGGCAGGACTCGAACCTGCAACCCCCGGATTTGGAGTCCGGTGCTCTGACCAATTCGAGCTACTGACCCCCATTTCTTACACTTTGGTCTCACGATGAGCGGTATGCGTTCGGCATATGGGGCAAAATTTCCGTAGAGAAATTTTGTCAGTCGTCGTCTTTTTATTTTTCGTTGTTGTATAGTTTTTTTGCTTACATTGATCACAAGACAAGGCAATGAGGTCACGCATGGCTTTTATCCTCAAAGAAGAGATGGAAGAAATCCGAATCACAGGAGGATTTTGGTGACGACGCCGGCCCCGACCGTGCGCCCCCCCTCGCGAATGGCAAACCGTAACCCCTCATCCATTGCGATCGGCGTCAATAACTCCACCACCATCTTCGTGTTGT
>Ga0187894_10005549_pt1 | contig 12803 bp, 13 predicted proteins | sample GBC1701081metaG_FD_136650 | JGI IMG/M metagenome (GOLD analysis project Ga0187894, IMG submission 136650) | White microbial mat communities from a lava cave in the Kipuka Kanohina Cave System on the Island of Hawaii, USA - GBC170108-1 metaG ... | reverse complement strand
GCGGCCAGCTTGAGGCCCACGAGCTGGGCGACCACGACGGCCATGTAGAACTGGCCGAAGATCACCTCGAGCCACATGAACGAATACACCGGTGGGCCGGCGGGAGCGATGTCCGAATAGCCCAGGCTCGTCAGCGTGGTGAAGCTCAGGTAGTCGAACAGCGCGCGGCGCCGATGCCAGTCCTGCAGCCGTCCCACCAGCTCGGGGTTGACGCTGAAGGCCCCGGGCGCGAGCAAGTAGGTCATCGTGTACACGTTCGCCCACACCAGCGCGCCGAGCATATATCCGCACAGGGCGCCCATGATGTCGTCCCCGCCGATCGTCTGCTTGCGGACGATCTCGCGCAGGATCACGTAGACGGAGAACGCGAGGAACAGGATGGCGGCGCCGTGGAACACGAGCGCCAACGGGAGCTGGGCCCGGGCGCGCAGGGCATAGTGTGCGACGTTGGCCGCGTTCGCCACGAGGAGCGCGACGAGGGCGACGCGCCGCTCCCACCGCTCGCTGAAGACGGTCAGCAGGACGTACCAGCAGGTCGCGGCGAAGACCGCGTCGAAGAACAAGCCCGCCGCGACGGAGCGGTGGCCGACGAGCGGTTCCGCGACCGCGACCGCCACGATGGTCGCCAGCAGCACGAGATGCTTCTGTGCGAAACCGGCGACAGGACTCATCGCCCGGCGGCGCGACGCTTCCGCGGACGGCCCGTTCGAGCTCCTGGCGCTTCGACGCGTCTACCGCTCCGCCCCGACCGAGAAGGTCTCGTAGACGGTCCAGCCGCGCCTCTCGAACTCCTTCCGCGCCCGCGGCGAGAACTGCCCCGAGACCCAGCCGATGCGCGCCGGGGCCCGGAGATCGTCGCGCTGCGAGAGGCGGGCGACCCGCTCGGTCCACGCGACATAGTCGACGGGGGCAGGGAGGACCAGGGTGCCAGCGGCCGCGCGGCCGAAGATCGGGCCCGGCGCGCTCACGAGGGCGATCGGCTGGCTGCTCTCGTGGTAGCGCGCGAGCATGTTCACGGCCGCGGCCACGAATCGCGTCTCGTCCTGGGTCTTGGCCGCGGCGGCGAAGTCCACCACCGAGGCGATCCCGTTGACACGCTGGAGCCGCTGCACGCCCATCGCGACCGCGGTGAGCGTGCTGAGCGAGTACTGCGGGTTCTTGATCAGCGCGCGCACCTGCGCGTCGCTCGCGCCCGTCGCGGCGAAGATGGCCTGCGCGGTGTTGACGAGGTCGCCCGGCGGCGTGTCGTAGACCGTGCTGTTGGTGATGGTCACGGCGGACATCACCATCGAGCCGGGCACGAGCACGGACATCGCCGTCTGGATCACCATGCGTCCGGAGAACGCGACCCATGCCATGTCCGTGAGCTTCTTGGCCAGAACGGGATTCGTCGTATACGGATCGACCCCGACGCTCTGGGCGAGCTGGCGCCGCTCCTTCTCGTATCCGAGGGCATCGACGGTGATGCTGCCCACGCGCTGCGTGACCGCGGCCGCCAGCTCGGCGTCGCTCCGGTCGGGCGCGGTCGCCGCCGCGACGACCGTCTCACCGCCGAGCTTGATGCGATCGAACAGGCGCGAGACCCCGCCCGGGAGGCCCTCGACCGTCTCGACCGGGTTGATCAGCATGTTGACGGCGGAGGTGACGGGCCGAGCGACCGCATTGGCCGCCGCCTCGGCGAACTCCCGTGTATTGCTCACCTGATCGAGCTGGGCGAGACCGTGGACTTCACGCACCCGGACGTGGAGCATGTGAATGCCGTGGACGTCGAACGTGCCGTACGTCGAGCGGAGCGTGAAGCGGGCGAGGAAGTCCTTCACGGGGACGCGGTCGTCCACGGTGAAATTGGGTCCCTTGAGCAACTCCGGCGCCACGAGATCCCTGGCCCGAAGCACGGGTGGCTGCTCGAAGCCCGACTGGGCCTCCGCCATCACCACCGTGGTCGACACGACGAGCGCCATCGCGAGCCCGCTGATTGAAAGCGTCCCTTTCACATCTCCCCTCCGTTCTGGTTGCGCTGCCGCCGGCCTACGCGAGCGTGCACGCGCCGAAGACGACGAACCCTTCGCCGTCGGCGGAGATCGTCGCGGACATCCTGCCGGTCTCCTCGGAAATCGTCAGCGTCCACCCCCGTCCGTCCTGGCCGCCCTGCACGATCAGGTTGCCGTTCAGGTGCTCGACGTTGCGGACGGGAGAGTGGCGGCTGCCTCCCTCCGCGTGCACCCTCATCGCCTTGAGATCCAGCGTCAGGAACTGCGGGAGGTTCACACTGGCTGGTGTCCGCCGCTTGCACTCGCCGTCCGGGCCGTCGGCCGCGCATTCGAAGACGAGGACCGGGGCACACAGCATCGGGGCCGACCCGTCGTACTTGCCGGCTCCCCAGCCCGGCCGCGGCATCAGCACGGCGATCACGGCAGCCGAGACCACGCCGATCGCGGCAACGACCTTCATCGCGTTCCTCCCTCGAGCACTCCGCTGCGCATGGCGAGGCATCCTCAGAACGTCACCGAGTAGCCGCGCCCCGTCATGCACGCGCTGAAGGCCTGGTTGTAATTGGCCCGCCCTTGCGCCATCGCGTTCTGCTGCTGCGAGGCATAGTTCATCTGCTCCTGCCGCTGTTCCTCGGCCCATCGTGCGCGGCGGATCGCGCCGAACAGACCGCCAACGGCGGCGCCGATGGCCGCGCCCTCGCCCGCATTCCCCCCGATCGCCCCACCGATGGCGCCCATCGCCGCACCGCCAGCGCCGCCCCGCAAGAGCCCGCCCTGTGGAGCGCCCGGCATCGGCGGCGGGCCGGTCGCCACGCGCGGGTTCGCGGGGTCGAACCCGGTCTGCTGGACGGCCCAGCTATAGCACTGCCCCCTGTCGAACTCCTGCTGCTGCTGGCTCTGGCCGCGCGCGGGATAGACGTACGGCTGCGCCGCGGCGACCGTCGGGATGATGATGGCTGCCGCCGCGCCCACCACGCGGCACGTGACGCGCTTCCACCCTCTCATGGCGATCTCGCCTCCTGATCGAGCGAACGAGTTGAGTGCACGGCGGCACGAACCTGCAACAGCCCGGGGAGCGCGCGTGCCGCCCGAATCGGCACATGCGTGTGGAAGCTTCGTGCCAGGGACGGCCGGTGTGCGTGTGCTCCGAAAACAATCCTGTTATCGGGCGCTTGGAAAGACCGCCATGCCGCGCGCCCTCATGGGCCTCCCGATCCCGACGCGATATCCGCTCCCGGCGAGTCGAGATCTCGTACACGCGGCGACATTTCGCCGGGGTCGCCTGGCGCAGCGGGGCTTGATACTCGTCACATGATGAGCTACGATTGGCCCATGCCGCCGGCAGTCACCGAGCAGCCGAGTCTCTTCGGGCAGGGCGAGCCAGGCTTCGACGCGGTCTTTCCGGGCGTGCGCAGAATCGCGCTCGGCCGAGGGGCGTGGGTCGATCACCTGCCTGGCTGGGTGCGCGGACACGAGACGCTCTTCGAGGCGCTCTGGTCCGGCACACGATGGCGGCTCGAGCAGCGGCCGATGTACGACCGCGTGGTCGACGTCCCGCGCCTGTTCGCGGTCCTCCCCGAGGACGGACCCGGCCACCCGCTGCTGAACGAGATGGCCGAGGCGTTGTCGGCGCGCTACGGTCGGACGCTCAGCGAGATCTCCCTGGCCGCCTATCGCGACGGCCGAGACAGCGTCGCCTTTCACGGCGACCGGATGGGACGGCAGGCGGATGACACGGTCGTCGCCATCGTCTCGCTTGGCGCCCCCCGCCGCTTCCTGCTCCGGCCCGCGGGCGGCGGTGTCTCGCGAGCCTTCGATCTCGGCTGGGGCGATCTCCTCGTGATGGGCGGATCGTGCCAGCGCACGTGGGAGCACGCGGTTCCGAAGATGGCGGTCGCGAAACCGCGAATGAGCGTGCAGTTCCGTCCGGACGTCCCCGACGACGAGCGCTAGCGTCGACAGGCCCGATGCCAGCGCACGCGCGCTGGCATCGGGCGGGCGATAGGGACCTGCGCGCGAGTCTCAGGCGGGCGCGCCCACGAACTCCCGCACTCGGCGCCAGGCGTCGGCGGACGCGTCGGCGAACTCCTCCTGCTTGCGGTCGAAGAAGCTGTGCGGCGCGCCCGGATACACGGTGAGGTTGTGGCGCACGCCGGCCTTCTTGCACGCGGCGTCGAACTCGTCGACCGCGCTCTGGGGAATGCCCGGGTCGGCGCCGCCGAAGATGGACAGGACCGGACACGTGTATCGCCCCACGGCGTCGATGGGCTTGGGTCGATCCGGCCAGCGCGACAGGCCGAGCGGCCAGCCGTAGAAGCCGATGACGCCGGCGTAGCCCAGCCCGCTCGCGGCCTGGAAGTAGGACAGCGCGCCGCCGAAGCAGAACCCCACCGAGTAGAGCGACTTCACCGCGCCGCCCTCGGGACTCTTGAGATGGGCCGCGGCCGCCGCGATGTCGGCCTGGAGCGTCTCGGGCTTCGTGAGCGGGATCTGGCCCATGAAATCGAAGCTGTCGCTCCGGTCCTCGCTCGGGGCCGTGCGCGCGAAGAAGTCGACGGCCACCGCGTCCACGCCCGCCTCGGCGAAGCGCACGGCCAGCGTCTTGTAGTACGCATGGAGCCCGCGCACGTCGGGGATCACGATCATCCCTGCGCCCGTCGGTTTGGTCGCCCGCGCGCCGTAGGCCATGAACTTGGTCCCGTCCGCCGACGTGAGGCGGAGGTCGCGCGTGTCGGTGGCGCCGCCGGAAATGGGAGGGATCGGGGGATAGGAATCATCGTCCACGCACATGGGAACCCTCCTTCTCGCTGTTGGTGGTTGTGGTCGCTCGCGGGCGCGCGAGCCCTCGACCCGTGTCGCGTCGAGTTCCGCGCATGCCCTACGTGATGCCGCGCTCGCGAAGCGCGCGCTGCTCCGCGTCCGTGTAGCCGAGCTCGGTCAAGATGTCGGCCGTGTGCTGACCGAGCAGCGGCGCGGGGCGATCGACGGCGCCCGGTGTGTCGGACAGCTTCACGGGCACGCCGAGCGCCTTGATCGGGCCAGCCCCGGGATGCACGAGATCGACCACCATTCCGCGCGCGAGCGCGTGGGGATCAGCGAGCGCTTCCGCGTAGGTGTTGATCGGGCCCGAGGGCACACCCTCTCGATCGAGCCGATCGAGCCAGTGCGCGCGCGTGTCCCCCGCCGTGGTCTTCTCGATCGCCTCGATGAGCGCCGCGCGATGCTCCATCCGCGCGGCGCGTCCGGCGAAGCGGGGATCCTCGAGGAGGTCGGGGCGGCCGATCGCCCGGCAGAGCCCCTCGAACAGCTTGTCGTTGTTCGCGCCGATGTTGAAGTAGCCGTCGGCCGCGCGCACGGCCTGATAGGGCGCGGTGAGGCGGTGCGCGGAGCCGAGCGGCCGCGGCGCCTGACCCGTCGCCCAGTACTCCGTCGACTCCCACGCGGTGAGCGCCATCGCCGCCTCGAGCAGCGACGTGTCCACGAGCTGGCCGAGGCCGGTGCGATCGCGGAATTCGAGCGCGCACAGAATCCCGTACGCGGCGAAGAGGCCGGCGCAGAGATCGGAGAGCGGCACGCCGGACTTCGCCGGCGCGTCCTCGTCGCCCGTCACGCTGATCACCCCGCTCATGCCCTGGGCGATCAGGTCGTACCCGCCGCGCGCCGCGTAGGGTCCGGTCGCGCCGAAGCCGCTCACCGCGCAGTAGATGAGCCGCGGGTTCTCCGCGGAGAGCGCCTCGTAGCCGAGGCCGAGCCGGTCGGCCACGCCGGGTCGATAGTTCTGGACGAAGACGTCGGCCGTCCTCGCGAGGCGCTTGACGATCCGGACGCCCGCCGGGCGCTTGAGATCGACGGTGAGCCCGCGCTTGCTCCGGTTCATCGTCATGAACGTCGCGCTGTGCCCGTTCTGCGTCACTGACGACAGCTCGCGCGTGGGCTCCCCGGTGACGGGCGGCTCGATCTTGATCACGTCGGCGCCCATGTCGGCGAGGTTCATCGTGCCGAACGGCGCCGCCATCGCCTGGGTGAAGTCGATGACGCGGAGGCCCTCGAGCGGCTTCACGGCTTCCTCCTCTCGACGCCGGCCCGGGGCCCGGGCCACCCGCTCCGATTGCCCAGGTAGTCGCGGTGCCACAGCTCGAGATAGTCGATGGCGTTCTTCCGGATGTCCTCCAGCTCGGCGTCGCTCATCTTCCGCACGGGCCTGGCGGGCACGCCCATGACCAGCCACCCTGCGGGCACCACCTTGCCCTCGGGGACGAGCGCGCCGGCCCCGACCTGCGCCCACTCCTCGACGACGGCGCCCGTCAGCACCACGGCGCCGATCCCGATGCGCACGTTGTCCTTGATCGTGCACGCATGGACCACACAGCGATGGCCGATCGTCACGCCCGCCCCGACGATGCACGGGAACTCCGGCGTCACGTGCAGCACCGAGTTGTCCTGCACGTTGGAGTTCTTCCCGAGCGTGACGAAGTTGTCCTGATCGCCGCGGAGCACGCTGAACGGCCAGACGCTCGCGCCCTCCTCGATCGTCACGTCGCCGATGATCTGCGCGGCGGGATCGATGTAGGCGCCGGGGTGAACGCGCGGCGTGCGGCCGGGCACCGCACGCACCATGGCGGCGCCGCGGCCGCCCTCGGCGAGGACCGCGGGATCGCTCCCGTGCTCGCGAGCCGCCGGTCTCGTCCGTTCCATCAGATTGAGCCCTGCCCGCGGAGCGCCTCGATCTCGTCCGGCGCATACCCGAGATCGCGCAGGACCACGTCCGTGTCCTCGCCCAGACGCGGGGCGCCCTTGTAGAGCGCCGCGGGCGAGCGCGAGAGCTTCACCGGATTGCCGAGCGCCTTGACCCGTCCGGCGCCGGGATAGTCGTATTCCTGGACCATGGCGCGCGCCATCGCGTGCGGATCGGCGAGCGCCTCGGGCACGCTGTAGATCGGCCCGGCCGGAATGCCGGCCGACTCGCACCGCGCGAGCCAGTGGGCGCGGGTCTCGCGGACGGTGACGGCCTCGATCTCGCGCTCGAGGTCGCGCTGATGCGCAACGCGGTCGCCGACGGTGAGAAAGCGCGCATCGTCCACGAGGCGCTCGAGTCCGAGGAGCGCGCAGAAGCGCGGCCACAGCCGGCTGTTGGCCGCGCCGACCGTGAAGCGGCCGTCGCTCGCCCGGAAGGCCTGATACGGCGCGTTCAGCCGATGCGCGGTGCCGAGGCGGCGCGGGATCTGTCCCGTGTACCAGTACTCGGTCGCCTCCCAGGCCGACAGCGCGAGGCCCGCCTCGAAGAGCGACGTGTCGACGAGCTGCCCGCGCCCGGTCACGCGCCGCGCGCGCAGCGCGCAGAGGATGCCGAACACGGCGAAGAGCCCTGCGCCCAGATCGGTGATCGGCACTCCCACCTTGACGGGCGGGCCGTCGGGGCTCCCGGTCGCGCTCATGATGCCGCTCATCCCCTGCGCGATCAGGTCGTAGCCGCCGCGGCCCGCATAGGGCCCGGTCTGGCCGAATCCCGAGATGGAGCAGTAGACGAGCCGCTCGTTGACGGGCACGAGCGATGCGTAGTCGATGCCGAGCTTGCGCGCGACGCCGGGCCGGTAGTTCTCGACGAGCACGTCGGCGGTGGCCACGAGCCGCTTCAGCACGCCGACCGCCTCGGATCGCTCGAGATCGAGCGTGATCCCCCGCTTGTTGCGGTTCACGGCGAGGAACGGCCCGGACACGCCCGGGGCCAGCTCGAAGGCCATCTGGCGGCTCGCCTCGCCGCCGGGCGGCTCGACCTTGACGACGTCGGCGCCCATGTCGCCGAGCAGCATGCAACAGTACGGCCCGGCCATGACCTGCGTCAGATCGACGACGCGGATACCGTCGAGCGGGCGGGGGGTGTCCATCGACCGTCGTAGGCTAGCACGAACCAGCGGCCGATGGTACGCTGCGCCGCGGCTCACATCGCTGTTCCTCCCGACCTCTACAAGGGCTTCTTGAGCGCGCGCGCCAGTTCGCCGACGAGGCCGCGGCGGAACGTGAGCACGCAGACGACGAAGATCGCTCCCTGCACCACGGTCACCCAGGCGCCGAGCTGCGCAAGGTAATTCTCGAGCGCGACGACCACGAGCGCCCCCGCCACGGGCCCGAACACGGTGCCGAGGCCGCCGAGCAGCGTCATCAGCACGACCTCGCCCGACATCGTCCAGTGCACGTCGGTGAGCGACGCGAGCTGGAAGACGATGGCCTTCGTGCCGCCGGCGAGGCCCGACAGGGCAGCCGACAGCACGAACGCGATCAGCTTGTACTGGTCCGGCTTGTAGCCGAGCGAGACGGCGCGCGGCTCGTTCTCGCGGATGGCCTTCAGCACCTGGCCGAACGGCGAGTGGATGGCGCGATAGATCACGAGGAAGCCGGCGAGGAAGATCGCGAGCACCACGAAGTAGAGCGTGAGGGTGTTGCGCAGATCGAGGAGCCCGAGCAGCGTGCCCCGCGGCACGGCCTGGATGCCGTCCTCGCCGTGCGTGAACGGCGCCTGCAGGCAGAAGAAGTAGATCATCTGCGCGAGCGCGAGCGTGATCATCGCGAAGTAGATGCCCTGGCGGCGGATGGCGAGGGCGCCGATCAGCAGGCCGAGGATGGCCGCCGCGAGCGTGCCGCCGGCGATGGCCAGCTCCGGCGTCCAGCCCCAGACCTTGGCCGCGTGCGCCGTCGCGTAGCCCGCGGAGCCGAGGAACACGGCGTGCCCGAAGGAGAGCAGGCCGACGTAGCCGATCAACAGGTTGAAGGCGCAGGCGAACAGCGCGAAGCACAGCGCCTTCATGAGAAAGACCGGATACACGACGAACGGCGCCAGGACGAACAGCGCGACCATCGCCGCGAACGCCACGTACTGGTGGCGGAGCGCGCCGGCGGCGAGCGGCAGCGCGGGCGCCTCGGCGTAGTCGGTCGCCATGCTACTGGGCGCGCCCGAAGAGGCCCGCCGGCTTCACGAGCAGCACCAGGGCCATGATGACGAAGATGACCGTGTTCGAAGCTTCCGGATAGAACACCTTCGTGAGCCCCTCGATCACCCCGAGGCCGAAGCCCGTCACGATCGAGCCCATGATCGATCCCATCCCGCCGATCACGACCACCGCGAAGACGACGATGATCAGGTCGGCGCCCATCAGGGGATTCACCTGATAGATCGGCGCCGCCAGCACGCCGGCCAGAGCGGCCAGCGCCACGCCGAATCCGTACGTGAGCGTGATCATGCGCGGGACGTTGATGCCGAAGGCGCGCACCAGCGTCGGGTTCTCCGTGGCGGCCCGGAGATAGGCGCCCAGCTTCGTCCGCTCGATCACGTACCAGGTCAGAAGGCACGTCACGAGCGAGAACACGATCACCCACGCCCGGTAGTTCGGCAGGACCATGAATCCGAGGTTCTGGCCGCCGGTGAGCGGAGCGGGGATCTGGTACGGCAGCCCCGACGACCCGAACTGGTTGCGGAACAGCCCCTGGATGACGAGGGCGAGGCCGAAGGTGAGCAGCAGGCCATAGAGGTGGTCGAGCGTGTAGAGGCGCTGCAGCATCGTCCGCTCGAGGGCGATCCCGATCAGCCCGATCGCGATCGGCGCGATGACGAGGGCCGCCCAGTAGCCGAGGCCCGCGTACTGCAGCAGGAACCACGCCGCGAAGGCGCCCATCATGTACTGCGCGCCGTGCGTGAAGTTGATGATGTTGAGCAGCCCGAAGATCACGGCGAGCCCGAGGCTCAGCATGGCGTAGAACGACCCGTTGATCAGGCCGATCAGGAGCTGGCCGAAGAGCGCCTGCGACGGGATCCCGAAGACGGTCACGGCGTCGCTTGATCGTTGTTCAGCGTGGCCGCGGCACTGGCGCTGGTTGCGAGCCAGACGAGGCGCGAGCGGCCCGACAGCCCGAGGCGTACGTGGGTGTACGTCGAGGGTTGCCGGGCCGCTCGCAACGAAGTATGGCGAAGCAAATTGCTCCAGTGCCCCCTACTTCTTGACCAGCGGGCAGTCGCCCTGGTCGATGGGCCGGAACGCCTGGGCGGCCGGGATGGTCGCCCGCAGCTTGTAGTAGTCCCACGGCGCCTTCGACTCCGCCGGCTTCTTCACCTCGAAGAGATACATGTCGTGGAGCTTGCGGCCGTCCGCCCGGATCGTGCCCTTGCCGAAGAGCGGGTCGTCGGTCGGGGTCTCCTTCATCTTGGCGATGACCTTCGTGCCATCGTCGCTCTTCGAGGCCTCCACCGCCTTCAGATAGTGCGTCACGGCCGAGTACACGCCGGCGTGGATCATGGTCGGGTGGATCCCGCGGTTCCGCTCGGCGAACTTCTTGCCCCACGCCCGGGTCTTGTCGTTCATGTCCCAGTAGAACGACTCGGTGAAGATGAGCCCTTGCGCCGTCTGCAGCCCGAGGCCGTGCACGTCGGTGAGGAACACGAGGAGACCGGCCATGTTCTGCCCGCCCTTCACGATGCCGAACTCGGCCGCCTGCTTGATGGAATTGGTGGTGTCGCCGCCCGCGTTGGCGAGCCCGACGATCTTCGCCTTCGACGCCTGGGCCTGCAGCAGGAACGAGGAGAAGTCCGACGTGTTCAGCGGATGGCGCACCTTGCCGAGCACCTTGCCGCCGTTCTTCAGCACCACCGCCTCGGTGTCGCGCTCGAGCGCATGCCCGAAGGCGTAGTCCGCCGTGAGGAAGAACCAGGAGTCGCCGCCTGTCTTCACGATCGCGTTGCCGGTGCCGTTGGCGAGCGCCCACGTGTCGTACGTCCAGTGGATCGTGTTCGGCGAGCACGCCTTGCCGGTGAGATCGGACGTGGCGGCCCCCGACACGAGGAACGCCTTGCCCTTGTCGCGCGTGATCTGGTTCACGGCGAGCGCCACGGCGGAGTTCGGCGTGTCGACGATCACGTCGACCTTGTCGGATTCGTACCACTGCCGGGCGATGTTGGCGCCGACGTCCGCCTTGTTCTGGTGATCGGCGAAGATGATCTCGACCTTCATGCCCTTCGCCGTCGCGCCGAAGTCCTCCACCGCCATGCGCGCCGCGACGACCGAGCCCTGTCCCGTGAGATCCGCGTAGAGGCTCGACTGGTCGTTCAGCACGCCGATCTTGATCACGCCGTCCGAGATCTGCGCCTGGGCCGCGCCTGCCGAGAGCAGCAGGGTGACGCCAAGGGTGATGCCGCGAAAACCCATCATGATGCGTGCTCCTTCCCGTGGTGAGGGTGATGCGGGGCGGTCAGACCCCGAGATAGTCGTGGAGCTTGTCCATGTGCCGGTCGAGGTCGGCATTGGCGATGGCGTCGACCACGCGCCCGTGCTCCATCACGTAGTGGCGGTCGGCCACCGTCGCCGCGAAGCGGAAGTTCTGCTCGACGAGGAGAACGGTGAATCCCTCGGCCTTGAGCCGGCGAATCGTGGCGCCGATCTGCTGGACGATCACCGGCGCCAGCCCCTCGGTCGGCTCGTCGAGCAGCAGGAGCCGGGCGCCTGTCCGGAGGATGCGCCCGATGGCGAGCATCTGCTGCTCGCCGCCCGAGAGCTTCGTGCCCGGGCTCCGGAGGCGTTCCCGCAGGTTCGGAAACAGTCCGAAGATCGCCTCGACCGTGAGCCCGCCCGGCGCGATGGCCGGCGGCAGCAGGAGGTTCTCCTCGACGGAGAGCGCCGCGAAGATGCCGCGCTCCTCGGGGCAGAAGGCGATCCCGCGCCGCGCGATCGCGTTGGACGGCAGCGCGATCAGCTCGTCGGCGCCGAAGCGCACGGAGCCGCGGCGGCGGTCGACGATGCCCATGATCGACTTGAGCGTGGTCGTCTTGCCCGCGCCGTTGCGCCCGAGGAGGGTCACCACCTCGCCCGTCCGCACGTCGAAGTCCACGCCGTGCAGGATGTGGGACTCGTCGTACCAGGCATGCAGATCGCGGACGGCGAGCAGCGGCGCGGCCGACGCGGACGGGACAACGGGCGTTCGCACGGCCGTCTCAGGCATGACCGGACCCCATGTAGGCCTGGATCACCTCCGGGTTGCTCGACACCGAGGCATAGTCGCCCTCGGCGAGCACCTCGCCGCGCGCGAGCACCGTGATGGTCTGGGACAGGTGCTCGACCACGCTCAAGTTGTGCTCGACCATCAGCACCGTGCGCCGCTCGGCCACGGTCTTGATGAGGGCCGCGATGCGCTCCACGTCCTCGTGGCCCATGCCCGCCGTCGGCTCGTCGAGCAGCATCATCTCGGGATCGAGCGCGAGCGTCGTCGCGATCTCGAGCGCGCGCTTCCGTCCGTACGGCAGCTCGACGGCGAGGACCGGCGCGAAGCTCGCGAGCCCGACCGCGTCGAGCAGCTCGTGAGCGCGTCCGTTCAGTCCGTCGAGCGTCCGCTCCGACCGCCAGAAGTCGAAGGAGGCCCCCCGGCCGCGCTGCAGCGCGATGCGCACGTTCTCGAGCACGGTCAGATGCGGGAACACGGCCGAGATCTGGAACGAGCGGACGAGGCCGAGCCGGGCGATGTCCGCGGGCCGGGACCCGGTGATGTCGCGGCCGTTGTAGCGGATGCGGCCACGCGTGGGCGCGAGGAAGTGCGTCAGCAGGTTGAAGCAGGTCGTCTTGCCGGCGCCGTTCGGACCGATCAGCGCGTGGATGGTGCCGCGTCGGACCCGGAGGCTCACGTCCTTCACGGCGACGAAGCCGCGGAACTCCTTGGTCAAGCCGTCGGTCTCGAGGATGATGTCGGACGCCATCGGCCCCGCCGATGATAGATGACGCTGTGCGTCTAAGCAAGCCGGCGGCGCGGCGGCGTCGTGGCCACGCCCGCGGCGTCAGG
>Ga0187894_10005548_pt1 | contig 12803 bp, 13 predicted proteins | sample GBC1701081metaG_FD_136650 | JGI IMG/M metagenome (GOLD analysis project Ga0187894, IMG submission 136650) | White microbial mat communities from a lava cave in the Kipuka Kanohina Cave System on the Island of Hawaii, USA - GBC170108-1 metaG ... | reverse complement strand
GCCGTTTCAAGATTTTCGAGAATGTAAACATACGAGCCCTCGCCGAGCACCATGCCGGACCTATCGGAAGAAAATGGACGCGACGCCCGCGACGGCTCGTCGTTCCATTCGCTGGTTAAGACTTTCATTAAATTGAAACCGGCGAAGATGCCGGGAGCGAGCGGAGCATCGACGCCGCCGGTTATCATTACATTCTGTCGGCCGAGGGCGATATGTTGCGCTGCGTAAAAGATCGCGTCCGTCGAGCTCGTGCAACCGGTCGAGACGACGTGCGATAGACCACGAAGCCCGAACGCCATCGAAACTTCCGAAGACAAGCCGCCGTGCGTGGAGGCCGGAATTATGTAAAGACTCGCTCCCGTACGCGGCCCGACGAACCAATATTCGTAGTGCTTTTCGGTAAACGCCAAGCCGCCGCCGCCCGTCCCGATCTGGACGCCGATCGTTTGCAGCTGTTCAAGCTCCATTTCCTGTGGATTTAGTTTCGCATCCTGAAGAGCCTCGCGAACGGCAGCCAGCAGCAGCGGCACGGTTCGCGGTACATGCTTTCTATCTTTCGGGCCGAGCTCGGCTTCCCAATCGAAATTACGTACATCCGCCGCGATACGGACGGGCGAGTTTGAGACGTCAAAGCCCGTGATCGTCCGAACACCGCTCGCGCCGTTCTCAAGCGATCCCCAAAAGGCATCGCGGCCAATGCCGATAGGCGTAACAAAACCCATTCCGGTGATAACAACGCGTTTTGGAGGCCCTCCATTGAACATAGAGTTTATTGTAGTTAGATTCGCATCGATCCGACAGTAGGATTCGCTACCCACGCGTAAGGTTTGATTCACATTGCAGAAACCCGCCTCGGGGCGAAACGGGAATGCAGGAAGTCCATGAAGAAGGACGAAGCAATGTAAAGTTGAAAGCGGAAAATGCAAAATCGGGTTTCCGATTTTACATTTTGAATTACATTTTCCATTGTTTCGCCCTTACTTCGTACAGGGCTTCTGAAGAGCGAATGTTATAATTGCCGTTTATGAGAAAAGCCGTTATCGCCGGAAACTGGAAGATGTTTAAGCTTCTGAGCGAAGCCGTTGATACGGCATTGGAGCTAAAACCGCTTGTTGCAAATGCAAATCATTGCGAGGTTGTGATCGCTCCGGTTTTCACGGCGCTAAAAACCGTCACAAGCCGGCTCGAAGGCTCGAACATCGAGGTTGCCGCTCAGGATTGTTCAATACAAAATGATTTCGGCGCGCATACCGGCGAAGTTGCTCCGGTGATGTTAAAAGACGCGGGCTGCTCGCATGTGATCATCGGACATTCGGAACGAAGGCAGTTCTATGGTGAGACGGACGAATCGGTAAATTGGAAAACAATGGCGGCACTCGCGGCCGATCTTACGGCCATCGTGTGCGTCGGCGAAATGCTGGCCGAGAGGGACGCGGGAAACGCCGAAACAGTCGTGAAAACCCAACTAGAGGGCGGATTATCCGGTTTGACAGTAAGCGACCTGGAACGTATCATTATCGCTTACGAGCCTGTCTGGGCGATCGGCACGGGTAAAACCGCGTCGCCTGAACAGGCTCAAGAAATGCATGGGTTCATCCGACGCGTTTTATCGGAAACTCATGGCAGCGATGCAGCCCGTGCGATGCGCATTTTGTACGGCGGTTCGGTAAAGCCGGACAATATCGCGGCGCTGATGTCCCAGGAAGATGTCGATGGCGCGTTGGTCGGCGGAGCAAGCCTGGAAGCGGAAAGCTTCGCAAAGATCGTGAATTATAAATAAGCTCGGAGTTTCAGCTTTAGCTGGCAGCCGCCCGCGTAAAGACGGTGCTCCGAACGGGTGAGTTAGTAAATTGCTATACGTTTTATACACATTATTTTTCGTCTCGTGCGTCATTCTGATCGGGTCGGTACTTTTGCAGCCGGGCAAAACGGACGCCGGAGCGCTGTTTACGAGCAACATCTCGAACACGGCGTTTGGCCCGCGCGGCACGGCTTCGGTATTGGCAAAAATCACAATCGTCGCAGCGACGGTTTTTATGCTGTCGGCATTGATGATTTCGATGCCTGCTTTGCAAGGCAATGTGTCGGTTTTGCAGACAGTCGGTGAAACCCCGGCTGAGGCTCCGGCCGAAACCAACACGAACGCCGCAGTTCCGCCGACAGATGCGAATGTTGCACCGGCTGGCGATTTAAACACGGCGCCTCCGGCAAATGCTGAAACGTCAGCTTCGAATTCTGAGCCGCCATCATAGATTTTTGACTTTAAATTTTAGATTTCAAATCTCAAATTTGACGTCTAAAATCGCGTAACCGCGATCCGAAGGCTCAGGTGGCGTAATTGGTAGCCGCGCACGTTTGAGGGGCGTGTGGAGTAATCCGTGCGAGTTCGAGTCTCGCCCTGAGCACCACAAAAACAAATTGAAAATAGAAAATGCATAGTGCAAAATCAGGATCGCATTTTCCACTTTGCATTTTGAACTTTCAACTGACGAGCATCGTCCCCGTTCCTTCATCCGTAAATACTTCCGAAAGGATCGCGTTTCGCATCGAACCGCTCATGATATGCGCCGAGCGGACGCCGCGTTGTAGGAGTGAGATCAGGCTTTGCAGTTTGGGAATCATTCCGCCCGTGGCCGCGCCGCCTGTCAGCATTTCTTCGGCTTCGGCAAGAGTCAGGCGATCGATTTTTGTCGTTTCGTCATTCGGGTCGGCGTAGATGCCGTTTACGTCCGAAAGCAGCAAAAGTTTTTCGGCCCTGAGACTGACCGCGATCTCGGCGGCGATGGTGTCGGCGTTGATGTTGTAAATCTTTCCGGCGTCGTCCGCACCGAGCGACGAAATCACGGGAAGATAACCGCCGTCGATCAGAAGACTTATGAGGTGAACATCGACATCAACGATATCGCCGACGTGCCCGAAATCCACCTCTTCGGTTTCGCCCGTTTCTAAATCGATAACAACCTGTTTCGGCGGTCGTCGCGCCGCTTTTATCACGCCGCCGTCGATGCCCGACAAACCGACGGCCTCGACGCCGCGATGCCTTAGCGCCGACAAAATTTCGGTGTTTATTTTTCCGCGAAAGATCATCTTCGCCAGATCGAGCGTATCGTCGTCCGTGACGCGGCGGCCTTCGATAACGGTCTGAACGACGCCCAGCTTTTTCGCGAGCTCCGACAACTGTTTTCCGCCTCCGTGAATGACGCAAACGCGAATCCCGACCTGATGCAGCAGCGCAAGCTCTTCGGCCAACGAAACGAGCACCGACTTATCTTCCGTCACTTTGCCGGAAAATTTAACGACGAAGGTTTTTCCCTTGAACCGCTGAATGTAGGGAAGCGCTTCGCGAAGCAAATCTAATGTTCCAATATTCATCTCTATTACAGAGCTGCCGACTAAGAGGCTGTCGTACATAGCTCCGCCAAAATCGCTTTTTGAATATGTAACCGATTTTCGGCCTGATCAATAACTACCGATTTCGCCGAATCGATCACGCTGTCCGCGACAATCACATTGCGGCGAACCGGCAAGCAGTGCATAAAAATCGCGCCAAGTGTCTCATTCATTTTCGCGTCGTCAACAATCCATTTTCGGCGATAAGGAGCGCGTTCGCGCATATCGGCCTTGGCATCGCCGTAAAAAGATTTGCTGCCCCAGCTTTTTGCGTAAACTACCTCGACGCCCTCAAAAGCTTCTTCAATGTCATTAGAAAATTCCACGCTGCCGCCATTTCGCCCGGCGTGACTTTCAATTTCATCCATCAATTCATCGTCTAACTCGTAACCTTTCGGATGCGCAATGCGAAGGTCGTGTCCAAACTGTGCCGCCGCAAGAGCAAAACTGTTCGGCACCGCCATCGGCAGCGGCTTCGGGTGCCACGCCCATGTGAGCAAAACTTTTTTCCTCTCAGCACCGAGCTTTTCGCGGATCGTCATCATATCGGCCATAGCCTGACACGGATGATGCATCGCTGATTCGAGATTGATGACCGGAACTCTCGAGTATTTCGCGAATGCATTCAAAACCGGATCGGTGCGCTCGGTTCGCCAATCTTTCAACTCAGCGAATGTCCGCACGCCAATCGCCGAAACATATCGCTCCAGCACCCGCACAAATTCTTTCACATGCTCCGTTTTGTCATTGTCCATCACGACGCCTTCCTGGTGCTCAACCGTCCACGAAGTTCCGCCCGGCTCTAACACCACCGCATTCCCGCCAAGCTCGTAAATCCCAACCTGCATCGACGCCCGCGTGCGCAGCGACGGATTAAAGAAAACAAGCGCGATGGATCTGCCGGCGAGCGGCTTACCAGCGTTCCGGTATGTTTTATACTCTTTCGCCGTCTCAAAGATTCTTTCAATCGCAGAGCGCGATAGATTCGAGGTTGTCAGAAAGTTTTGTTGCTCCACCAAAATTTTAAGAAAATCGCAGTATTGTTTTTGAATGCTAATTAATAATTAGTGAATTAGGAATTAGTAATTATGTTTAATAATTACCACCTATCGCTGCCGTAAGAAGATCGATCTCTTTTTCTGTTAAATTCAGCGGGGGCAGCAACCGTAAAACGTTAGGATCGCTCGAAGTGCCGGTTATGATCTTTCGCCCAAGCAATTTCGAATGCACTGACACGCAAGGAGCGTCGAATTTGATTCCGAGCAGGCAGCCTTTTCCTCGTAGGCCGATGATGCCGGAAAGGCCGGCGAGCGAATCGCGCAAATGTTGCTCGACGGATTTAGCATTCGCTATCATGCCGTCTGTCTCGATTGCTTCCAACGTTGCGAGCACAGCGGCCATCGCGATCATGCCGCCGCCGAAGGTCGTGCCGAGATCGTTTTCTTTAATTTTCGAAGAGATCTTCTCATTGACTAAACAAGCTCCGACGGGAATGCCGCTGCCGAGCGATTTAGCGAGCGTGATAATGTCAGGTTCGACCAGATCGGCAAGCTTACTGCCTGCGAAAAACCAGTTTCCCGTGCGCCCGATTCCGGTTTGAACCTCGTCGAAAATCAGACTCGCTCCGAACTCGTCGCACACACTTCGCAGCTCGCGGAAAAATTCCGGCGGAGCTTCGCGAACTCCGGCCATCGACTGGATCGGCTCAAGGATCAGGCCGGCGGTCTGATCGTCGATCAGAGAGCGAACGCTTTCGATATTGCCGAATTCCGCCTCGACATGATGCGGAACATTCGGTTTACCGATCTCGCGATACTTTCCCAAAAACGTCGCAGAAATGGAATCCGCCGTGCGGCCGTGAAAGCTGCCGGTAAACGAGATTATCTTTTCGCGCCCCGTCGCTATGCGGGCCATCCGCATAGCATTTTCGTTGGCCTCAGTTCCGGAATTGCAGAAGAATGCTTTCGTCAAACTTCTCGGCGCTATCGAAACCAGTTTTTCAGCGGCACGGCCGCGAAGCTCGGAATAGACGAGATTCGAATAAAACAGAACCTTTTCCGCTTGGTTCTGAATCGCCTTTACGACATGCGGATGCGAATGTCCGGTTCCGCATACGGCGTGGCCGCCGTAAAGATCGAGATATTTCTCTCCATCGCTCGTCCAGACCCACGCGCCCTCACCACGCTCGATGGCGACGCTCATCTTTTTATAGGTCGCGAGTTGAAATTCGTCCTCTAGTTTTGCGATCGCATCAAACTTCATTTCAAACGTCCGGCGTTCCAGCTTTAGCTTGCTAAATGTGCTGAGCGACGCGACCTTGTAGCGAATGCCAGCTGAAAGCTCAAACTCCTAACTATGGATTGCCTCCCGTAAATAGCAAACCCGTCTTTTCGTCCAGGCCAAGCATCAGGTTCATATTTTGCACGGCCTGTCCGGCGGCACCTTTTACGAGATTGTCCAGCGCCGAAAATACTACGAGATTTTTTCCGCTCGCATGGACAGAAATGTCACAGAAGTTAGTGTTCTTGACCCAATTTATATCCGGCGAGCCTTCAACGATCCGGACAAAAAAAGAATCTTTATAAAAACGCTTGTATAAATTCTCGGCATCCTCGTTTGTCAGCTTCACGCCCGTTTCCATGTAGCACGAAGCGAAAATGCCGCGTGAAACCGGAAGACTGTGCGTCATGAATACGAGATCGGCGTCGAACCCGCCGATCGCGTGCAGATGCTGTTCGATTTCCGGCACGTGCTGGTGAGCGAACGGCTTGTATGCATAAAACGAATTCATCCGCTGCGGATGATGCGTGTTTGCGGCCGGTTTTGCACCGGAGCCGGACGAGCCGGTTTTGGCATCGACTACAATGCGGGCAGAAACGCGACTGTCAAGGAGCGTGCGATCGAGCGTTGCCGATGCACGCTCGTTCATACTCGCGTTTCCGCCCGTCGTGACCAGCGGCGCGAGTGCAAGCAGCGTTGCTGTCGCAAAACAGCCGGGATTTGCGACGTGCTGTGCGGTTTTGATCGTTTCGCGGTTTGTTTCAGTCAAGCCGTAAACGAATTTTGATTGCAGGTTGCCTGCATGGTCGAGCTTGTAAAAGTTTCTGAAAATTTCCGCATCGTCGATCCTAAAATCGCCGGAAAGATCGATCACTTTTACATCGTCAGGCAGCTGCGGCACCAAATTTATCGCCTGCCCGTGAGGAAGTGCAAAAAAAGCCACATCAATGTCTTTAAGCGCCGAAAGGTCCGATGGCGCGATTTCAAATTTTAAATCTGAAATTCCATTCAGATTTCGATGAACCTGGCCAACCGACTTTCCGGCGTGTTCATTTGCCGTCACGAGAACGATGTCGGCATTTGGATGAAACAGCAGAATGCGCAGAAGCTCGCTGCCGCCATAGCCCGATCCGCCGAAGATCGCGATCCTGATTTTTTTATCACTATTCACTAAAATACTCACGCAGCCTGCGTATCACGGTTTTCTGCGCTTTCTGATCAGCAACAGCTACGAAAACCGTGTCGTCGCCCGCGATCGTGCCGACAATTCCATTCATCGCGATCGCATCAAGACGCACGGCGAAGGCCGAAGCCAGTCCCGAGCCGCATTTTGCAACCACCAGGCAATCGCCAGACTGCTGAAAACTTACAAGTCCGAACGGCGTCGTCGAGCGAGCGGCGGGCAGTCGATACACGCCTCTTTCTTTGGCTATGCCGACTTCGTCCAGATCGCGCGACACGCTCGCCTGCGTCACGACAAATCCCTTTTTTCGCAAGAGCTTTACAAGCTGTTCCTGCCGCTTGATCTGCCTCGTCGAAATAATCTCCAGCAGCACCTGATGCCGTTCGCGTTTATCCATTACGCTCGCATAATATGCGGATATAGCTGCATATTATCCACATACGTGCATATTATGCGTTGCCTTTAATATTCCGTCAAGCCGGCAAAACTAGAAAATCGAAAATTTGACGGTCAGGTATTTTTTAGGATTAGCGCGGAAATCGGAGATAAGGCGTGTCGCCTCGTCAGAGAATTTGTTGATGCTTGTGGCGGTTGAATTTACGTTGTTGTAGAGCGATTCGTCGGTCACGAGGCGGCCGATCGTGCCTTTGCCGGCTTGTGCGTCGGCAATGAGCGATTCGATGCGTGTGGCGGCACGGTTGAATCGATCGAGCGTAACGGACGCATCGCCGTAAAGTTTATCGTCCTGAAAGAGCTTACCGATGGTGCCTTTTCCGGCCGAAACGTCGTCGAGAATCAGATTTATCTTACTCGTCGCACTGCGAAGGTCGTTAATGGCCGCGCGGGTCTCGACATACAAAGCATCGTCGTTAATAAGCCTTCCGGCCGTACCGCGACCTGATTTTATCTCATCGGTTATCGCCTCGATCTGAAGGACGGTTTTGTTCAGGTTTTCATACAACGCCGGGTCGTTGATAAGCCGCCCGGCTGTGCCGTCGCCGCTGTTAACGCGATTCAAAGTTCCCTGCAGCTGCTTTATCGTTGTCTTCGCTTCCGCAATCGTGGTGTCGAGATTGCGGTAGAGCGATTCGTCGTTGACAATGCGGCCGAGCGTTCCTTCGCCGCGATTTGCCTTGTTCAGGATCTCGTTTGCGGGCATGGCGAGACGTTTTATCTGGTCAAGGAGCTCGTTTCCGGTTTCCGTGAGATTGTTGATCTCCGTTGCTTTGCGTGTTTCGAGAACGTAATTTTCCTCGACTGGCAAACCTTTCGACGTGCCGGGCGTAATGTTTATCAGCTTGTCGCTGGCGAGGAGCGAGACCGAGACGAGCTGCGCGTTAGAGTCCGTGCGAATTCGTTCGGTGATCGGCCGTCCGTTTAGTTCGCTGTCAACCGAGAGCGTCGCCTCGACCTTTGCTTCGTCTTCCGCTTGATCCGGCGGCAATAACTCGACCGATTCGATCTTTCCGATGCGAACGCCCGCGAGCTGAATCTCCGAGCCTTCGCGAAGCCCGTCGGCTCCGGCAAAGTGCGCTTTGAGCTGTAATTTTCGCTTAAACGGATTGAAGTCGCCGGTCGAATTAAGAATCAGGAAGGCAAGCACGGCCAGACCAAAGAGAACGAAAATTCCGACGCGCAACTGGCTCAATGTAAACGCTTTGCGTGTTTGCACCATAAATATTTACCGCTCGCCCCTGATAAACCGCTTCACGTACTGGTTATCACTCGTCCGCAGCTGCTCGTCGGTTCCGTTAAAAATAAACACGCCGCCACGCAGCATGGCAACCTCAGTGTTTATCAGACACAACCGCTGGCCTTCTCGTTCGAAAACAACTTTGCCCTCTTCATTTACGGTAGCATACTCGGACGACAGATTCAGAACGTTGGTCATCTCGTGCGTCACGAAAATGGACGAAACGTCCTGCAGATCGCGGAGCTTGATGGCGAGCTCGCAGATCGTCCGCGCGGTGGGCGGATCGAGCCCGGCGGTCGGCTCATCGAACAAAACTATCGACGGATCGCCGATCAGCGCCCGGGCGATTCCGACGCGCCGACGCATTCCGCCCGAAAGCTCGATCGGCATCTTGTCGATGGCGTCTGAAAGATCGACAAACTGGAGCATTCGCGTGACCTCGCGCTCGATTTCGTCCTCGCCGCGACGCTGCTCGCGAAGACGATAGGCGACATTTTCGTAAACTGACATGCTGTCGAACAACGCGCCTTCCTGAAACACCATGCCGATCTTTTGTCGGATCGGCATCATTTCCGCTTCTGTGTAGTCGGTGACGTCTTCGCCGTCGATAAGAATGCGGCCCGAATCCGGCTTCAAGAGGCCGAGAATAAGCCTGATTATCGTCGATTTCCCGCCTCCGCTGCGGCCGAGGATTACTTTGCACTCGCCGCGACGAACGGTTAGATCGATGCGGTCGAGGATCAGATTATCGTCAAACGCCAAGCACACGTCCTGAAATTCAATCGCGGGAATGACACGGCTGGAGCCGTCGGGCACAATGCCTATCTCGTCCGCGTCAACGTTGATCGTGTTTTCCAGTTCGTTCAAGATTTTCGGTGTTTACTGTCCGCGCTCGTCGTTTAGTCTTTCTTTGCAAACTTTGCGTTTTTGCATGAAACTCTTTTCTCACGGGAAGGCGCAAAAGCCCGCAAAGAAATACGTGAGATAGAGTTCTAAAATAGATCAGACATTTATTTTTGAATCACAACTGTCCGAGGTCGAACAAATACTGCATCGCCTTCGACAGGAAAAAATCGAAAATGATCACCCAGATCGAGCCGATGACGACGGCATTGGTCGTCGAGCGGCCCACGCCGACCGTTCCGCCCGTCGTCGTCAGACCTTTGTGGCATGCAACGGCTCCGATTATCAGACCGAAGAAAAGCGGCTTGATAAGACCGCTGACAAGATCTGACGTCGAGATGCCGACGCGAACGGACGTAATGAAAACATTGTAATCCTGATTGTAGATCCAGTTTGCGACGATGCCGCCGCCGAACAAGCCAACAATATCCGCCGCCACCGTAAGAAGAGGCAGCATAAACACCAATGCCAAAAGACGCGGAGTTACGAGTTTTCTGATCGGGTCCGTTCCGAGGGCTCTTATTGCGTCGATCTGTTGCGAAACTACCATCGCGCCAAGCTCGGCAGAGATCGCCGCGCCGATGCGGCCCGAAACCATCAACGCCGTCAAAACCGGCCCCAGCTCGCGTATCAGCGACGTTGCAACAGAGTTTCCGGCCTCGTTTTGAATGCTGTAATACTGCAAAGTTGGAAAGGCCTGAAGAACAAGCACGCCGCCCGTGAAAAATCCGGTGAGCAAAACGATCGGCAACGAACCAACGCCGATCAGATCCATCTGCTTGATCGTTTCGGAAACGTATCTAGGACGCGAAAAAAGGCGCGCAAACGAGCGCCAGATAAGAAGGCTGATTTCCTGCAGTTCGGATAAAAAATGAGTGATCGGGTTCATCAACCTTCACGCCGAAAGCGGCAAATGCTTTTCTGCCTACAGGTTACAATGAAGCGGCGAAATCCGCCAAACTCGCGCGCAACAACGGCCGCCCTACGATGAGCGGCCGTTTTGTTAAGCGTTGAACCCGAAGCTATGTTCTCGGTCGATTTTGACGAACGGCAGGACGCGCTGCCGGCTTCCTGTCACCGGGCCGGTGAAACTGACTGCCGGGAACCGGTGAACTCGCATCTCGCGGTTGATCCCGACTCATTCTCGGCTGCATCCGTTCGGCAAAGAGTCGGCGCATCTCGCGAAAACGCATAAGTTGCTCCGCCGTCAAAATTTTTCGGATCGCAAGCTCGTTCATAAACCGGAGCTTGTTTACTTCAGCCTGCGCTTCCTGAAATGCTCTTAATTTCGCTCGAATCGTTTCCTCAGACACAACGTCGGCGTAGATGGCCACGTCCAGCTCGCGGTTAGCCTCGCGCATTCGCTGCTGTGCGGCGTTCATTAACGGGCGGTGAGCTTGATTATTTCGGCGGAACCGCTGTTTCTGTTCCTGCGACAAACCAAGCTCCGCAAGCACGTCGCGCCGGTTCCGATTTCGCGGTTCGTCAAACGGCTGATTCGGCGGCGGGGCATCCTGCGCGAAGACGATGCCGGCCGCAAAAATCACAGCGGTCAGCACTGAAATAATTTTCGGGGAAATCATATTCTTAAACATAAGGCAATTATTTATCTTTCGTACCTATATCTGCAACAAGATCGGCAAGGCGAAGCGAAGTATCTTCGGGTTCCACATAGGTCCCGAGCCGAGGGGCGTTGCTCGTGACGGGCGTCTTCTGTGCCGTTTGCGATTGTGTTACCCGGTTCGCAGGTTTCTTTACCGACTTAACTCGAACGACTTTCGGACTTGTTGAAAACTGCGTATTGCTCACGCGCTGCGGCCGATCATTCGATGCGTTCGTCGTTTCATCCACATTCTCTTCGTCAGTTTTCTCGGAATTCTTCCCAGCCACAAGCTCGGGTTGGGCGGGAACGGCGACAGGCGTTACCATCTCCGTTTCACCACCGGCAACATTCGATCCTGTTGAAGATGTTGCTACGTAAATTGTCGTGAACGCGACCGCAAGAATCGCGAATGTGCCGCCGGCCATCGCAAAACGTGCGGGCGAGAAAAGGCCGCGAAACGCATCGAGCCACGAATGCGTCGTCGCAACGGCAACGGCCGTTTTCTCATACGGAATCGCAAAATGCGGCGTTGCAAGCGGCACGAACTCATCACGGTGCCATTCAAAAACGCCGAGCCGCGACATCGAAATGTCCGCAAATTCGGCCGTGCACGAGGAACAATTCAACAGATGGCTTTCGAACGCATTGTGTTCCGCGGTCGGCAGCTCGCCGTAGATGTACGTCACCAGCTCTTCGCCGTACAGGCATGAATCTGTGTCTTTTCCGTTTCTCATTTTCACTTTCCTCAGCCGATCTCCATCGGCAGCCGTTCCAGCTTGGAACGAAGTTGCTTAAGAGCCGTATAAAGTCGGCTCTTTACCGTGCTGAGCGGAATCTCGAGCGTGTCGGATATTTCCTGAAAGGTCATATCCTCAAATTCCTTCATCACGACCACTTGTCTCAAATCTATTGGCAGCGACCCGACCGCCTGCCGAACAAGCACGTTTCGCTCAGCCTGCTCGGTTTGGTTCGACGGCGAATATATGGCTGAGGCAACGAATACGCGTTCTTCCTCATGGCTTTCGTCGTCCAGATATTCCTCGGAACGAGTTCGCGCACGCCGCTTTGTTGTCAAACACTGGTTGACCGCTATGCGGTGCAGCCATGATGAAACTTTCGCCTCACCGCGAAAGTTGCCGATGTTTCGATAGGCGGCAACGAATGCTTCCTGCGCGGCGTCGCGTGCCTCATCCTCGCGGCCGAGCATACCGAAACACAGAGCGAAAATCTTGCGCTCCCAACGTTTAACGATCTCGCCGAACGCCTCAGGCTCAGTCTTGACCGCCAACTCAACCAATTTTTCATCCGTCAGGTCAGTAAACATTCACTCGTGCTGCCGGCTAAAATTTCACGAGAATCATAACCTAAACTTACCAGACCGCAAGAAAACTTTCTTCAGTCAATAGTTTAGACGCGAAATTTCAAGAAAAAGTCGAATATTTGGTGTTGCGCGGTGCAGTTTGGTGGTTGAAAATCTTGGGTTACACTGATCAAGAGGAAAGGGTGCAGAAGCCCGCGCGTCAGCAAGGGCGTGACCCGGCGCCGTATTTCGCCCTTGCTGACGCGCGGGCTTCTGCAAAATATTCCGCTATGGCAAGTGAAATCAAGCCCATCGTCTCGATGGAGCATACATTCGACCTTCTGGATATTCGTGTCGGACGGCTGCTTTCGGTCGAGCGGGCCGAAAATGCGGCGAAGATCTCATATGTTCTAACGGCCGATTTTGGCAGATTCGGAATTAAGACCTCCGT
>Ga0187894_10005547_pt1 | contig 12804 bp, 9 predicted proteins | sample GBC1701081metaG_FD_136650 | JGI IMG/M metagenome (GOLD analysis project Ga0187894, IMG submission 136650) | White microbial mat communities from a lava cave in the Kipuka Kanohina Cave System on the Island of Hawaii, USA - GBC170108-1 metaG ... | reverse complement strand
TGAAACTTTGTATCTGACAGCAACCAATTCTCCTTCACCCAGTCCTGGTAGCTCTTCAATGGTTCAACGCCGCGCTCTTTAGCAAAACTCGCAATAGACTTCACCACTACCGGCTTCACCGGGTAAAGCGCCGTCATGCGTTTGAAGATGAACACCGTCCAAGCAAGTGAAATACCGATAATCAGAATCGTAAAAGGTAGGGTTTTGCGCCACGAGCGCAGAAACCGTCCGGCGAACACTGCCGCCACAGCGAGCATAGGAGTCACAAAGAAGAAGAGAAAGACAAAAACATACAACGATACCGGCTCTTCGTAAGGATGTAGCGGATTCCACCAACTAGGATGCGGCATAAATCGGGAAAAAATCCATGTAGCAAACCAGCAGATAGCGATAACCAATTGCTGAAAGAGAATCAGCATCAAAAGCAGCGTCAATCTCGCGCCCCACTTCAACGAAACCAGTCTGCGGAAGAAGGTCTTATTCAATCGCTCATCAATTTCGCGCTTTAATTCAATTACATCTGCGTCTGTTGTTTCCAGTGTTGCAGCATTCAAATCGTGCCGCAGTTGCGTCAACTTCACGACGCCTGCCAGTCGCGCAAATGGCGACAGGCTGCGTTCTTTGGCATCCAGCGCCGCCAGATATTCTCTGATTATATCGGTGTCCTGTGTGATAACTCTTTCCATAAAAATCCGTAGTCCGTAGTGCTTAGTCCGTAGTCCGTAGCCCCTAGTTGAATCCGATTGCTCCCAAATTGCAACGGATAGAATTGTATAAAGACAATCCCCAACTACGGACTAAGCACTACGGACTACGGACTAAAAGCTAATTAAACATTAAATCGGTAGTTAATGACATCGCCATCCTGAACAATATATTCCTTGCCTTCCAGTCGAAGTTTGCCTTGTTCACGGCAACGCGCTTCACTCTTGAGCGCCAATAAATCTTCAATTCGCACCACCTCAGCGCGAATGAAACCGCGTTCAATATCGGAGTGAATCTTTCCGGCAGCTTTCTGTGCAGTAGTGCCTCGTTTAATTGTCCAGGCGCGGCACTCATCTTCTCCGGCGGTGAGAAAACTGATAAGGTCGAGCAAGCGATACGCCGCTTGGATGAACCGTTCCCGCGCCGGTTCGGCAATCCCTAAATCGTTTAGAAACTCGCGTTGTTCGTCCGGTTCCAGTTGGGCAATATCCATTTCGGCTCTGCCCGCCATCTGAATCAGGCTCAAGCCTTTCGCTTCCGTTAAGGCTTTAATGTCAGTAGCCGGTTCGCTCGTCACCTGTTCCTCGCCAACATTCAACAGAATCAATATCGGCTTCAAACTCAAAAAGCGAAATCCGGCAATCATCGTCAATTCTTCCGCCGTCAGGTCAACATCGCGCAGCAGCTTTTCGTTTTCAAGTTCGGCTTGCAGGCGTTCAAGTAATTCACGCTCCCGCGTTGCGTCGCGTTCCTTTTTTAATCGGGTAATGCGATTTTCGATTTGTACCAGATCGGTAAGCAGCAATTCTGAATCGAAGTTGGTAATGTCACGCACCGGGTCTGCCGGTTGCGTCAGTAACGGATTGTCGAAAGCGCGAACTACATGGACAAGCGCCTCGACTTCGCGCATATGCTGAACAATTTTAGCATCAAGACCGGATTCGCTGCGCTCTTCGCCTTGCGGTCCGGCGACATCAACGAAGCTAATCTCGGCGTAGGTCTGCTTTTTCGGGTTGAATAATTCTGCAAGGTTATCAATCCGATCATCGGGAACTTTGATAACGCCGACATTCGCCTTCTCTTTCGCGCCATAACCGCCAACCTCTGCTGCAAGCCCGGTGAGGGTATTAAAGATGGTTGTTTTCCCTGAGCCTGCAAATCCGACAAGTCCTACTTTCATTCGCTCTCCTGATTCTTCCACTTAATTATACGTCCTGTCCTCACTGTTGCCGAACGGCAGCAATTCAGTGAAAACCGCAAATAAATGATTAAAAAGGTCTGCAAAGGATTTTTCAACCTATTTCAAACGATTTCGCCATCAGGCGCGAAGTTATTTTCCTGCGACGCTTGAAAACCCGCTTGGTATCCTGTTATTTAAGAAAATCGCTTGACGGAAAGCCTGCAAATAAGCGACCTTGAAATCCCGGCTGTTCAAACAACTCAGCACAAAAAACGGACGCATTTTTTGCATAGCTTTATTAACTCAAAGGAGTTTGGAATGAAACGGTTTCTCTCTTGTTTTTTGTTATCGGCTCTATTCGTCACCAGTAGTTTGGCTCAATCGCATACAGTCGTTCGCATCACGCAACCGGATGCCACGCAACCGGCTGAAGTTGCGGTTGCCATCAATCCGACAAATCCCAACAATATCATTGCCGCCTCTTTTCAATACGGCAGACCGGGCGGCACCAGCAATTTTACCTATACCTCAACCGATGGCGGTAAGACGTGGAAGACCGTTGAAACTAAAAACGTCAAAAGCATCACACAAGGCGATGATGTCATAACCTTCGACAGCAAAGGCGTCGCGCATCACGCTTTTATCTCGTTCGTTGGCATTCGCGTCCCGCGCCCGAAACGCGCCATTACCGGAATCATTGTTACCTCATCTTCAGATGGCGGCTTAACGTGGGATGAACCCGTACCGGCAGTTGACCACATCAACAGCGTCACACCGTTTGAAGACAAGCCCGCCATCAGCGCCGATACGGTCACAGGTTCGCCGTACAAAAATAATCTCTATCTGGCGTGGACACGCTTTGATGTTTACGGTAGTAAAGACCCGGATTGTAAATCGCATATCTATTTCACCGCGTCTACGGATGGCGGCAAAACCTTTGCCATGCCGTTCAAGATTTCCGATACGACGGGCGATTGTGTGGATGGCGACAACACACTGGAAGGCGCAGTACCGGCAAGCGGCACGAAAGGCGAAGTCTATGTTGTCTGGGCGGGAGCAAAAGGCTTGTACTTCGATAAATCGTTAGATGGCGGTGTGACCTTCGGTAAGGACAAAATCATTAGTGATATGCCCGGTGGTTGGGAGATGGATATTGCAGGCATCAGCCGCGCCAACGGAATGCCGGTAACCAAAGTAGACACCAGCAACGGCGCACATCGCGGCACGATTTACGTCAACTGGATTGACCAGCGCAACGGCGATACCGATGTCTTTCTGATGTCATCGCGTGATGGCGGCGAAAACTGGTTACAGCCAATCCGCGTCAATGATGACAAATTGAAGAACGGCAAAACCCAGTTCTTTACGTGGATGGCAGTTGACCCGGTTGACGGGGCAATCAACATTATCTTCTATGACCGCCGCGACACCGAAGGCACAATGACCGGGCTGACGATGGCGCGAAGCATTGACGGCGGCAAAACCTTCGTCAATCACAAAGTCAATATGCCGCCATTTGATTGTAATAAAGCGGTATTTTTCGGCGATTATTCCGGCATAGACGCTTACGGAGGCTTAGTCGTGCCGGTCTTTACGCACTTTGTAGATAAGACGAAACTGGCAGTCTCAGCCGCCATTTTCAGATTCAAACCCGGCACACAGGAGCCATTGAAGTAGCAAACAGCAGTAACATCAGTTCATCGAGCCAAAGTAGAAGAGATTGGTAAATGGGTCAACAGCGAAACGCACCCATTCAAGACAACCAAGCATACCAAGAAAACAGGGGAAGTTCGCACCATAGTTGTCCTCAATATCTGGAACAAAAGCTGTTGCCTCAAGTGAAAAGTCTTTTCCTTCGCTTGCCGGGATATTCAGATTTAAGCGATGAATATAGCCCTTGATCATGTTACCGCGTATCATCATTTTCTGTGCAGAAAGCGCAACTGTAGGACTCAAAGCAAGTTGTTTTGCAAGTTCAACCGAGCAAACGAAATAAGGTGCGCCCGTATCAACAATAGCAGACAGGAGATTACCTTCGACCTGCACATATAAGACAATGCGGGCTGACGTATCACTATCATCCATTTGATACCGATAGATAGCCGCGCCAGTTGCAAAAGGATCGCCATTAGGAAATGTGAGAAGCATCGTTATTCAAATGTTGGTGAGTAGTACGTCTTTGGTGTCGCCTATCTTTTTGACTAATTCATCAAGCCTGTCTTCAGCGCCAAGGAGTTCGCCGTTGCGAAGAGCAAGCCATTTGCCCGGATATTCGGCTCGGTGAGCCAGCAGCCATTTGTGATTAGCTAAAATGTTCGCCGTGCGAACCGGGTCAGCCGGCACATTGTTGGCAATCACTTTTGGCGGCGCAAGCACACGCGCATATTCTTGCATCACGGCATCATCGGGATGACGTTTTGCGCCTTCTTCTGAAATTCTGCGAGCCGCCATGTATGCGCCCGCACGGAAAGCAATTTGAATGGCTTTGATGAAATCCTCGACGGGTCGCCCATCCCAATTCACCTGTCTAAATGCCGCGACAAAAGCCAGTTCGTCCTGTGCTTCTGCCGCTTCTTCCATACGCGCAAAGAGAAATTCCTGCTCATCGTTGTCCGAAGCAACGAAGGCTCCGTACCGATTCGCCTCATCGAGATTATGAGAAATGTTTTTACTCATCTTGGATACTCCTCAAACCAATCTCCTATCATTTTAGGTGAATCGGAAGGCAAACAACAACTCAATGCTCATCGGCTTTTCACCTTTGCAGCATTTTGTCTCGGCTGACTCCCTCTCAAAAATTGCACAAAGAGAGAAGCGGTAATGCCGCTCAAATGCAAGTCCTCACAAGGCGGAAACCGAGTTCGTTGTCGCAAAGCCACGGCACAAACGCTCTGCGAAACGCTGCCCGCGAGCCCGCTGCGGGAAGGCTCCAACTACCGCCGCGATGCACCCGGCCCAAGCCTGTGCTAGGTCCCGTCGGATCCACCTCTGGACTCTGTTTATAGTACTTCTCGTCGTACCAATCGGCACACCATTCCCACACATTCCCATGCATATCGTACACTCCCCAATGGTTCGGCTTCTTTTGCCCAATAGGATGAGTCTTGCCGCCAGCATTCTTATCATACCAAGCCATCTCGTCACCATTTCCGGCATAATCGCCTGTAGTTCCGGCTCGACAGGCGTATTCCCACTCAGCTTCTGTCGGCAACCGATAATGATAGCCGTCGTTTTTGGCATTCAGCCGTTTGATAAACTCCTGTACGTCATCCCAACTGACAAATTCAACTGGCAGATTGGCTCCGTCCTTGAAATGACTTGGATTGTTGCCCATCACCGCTTGCCACTGTTCCTGCGTCACTTGATATTTCCCCATTTCAAAGGATTTGCTGATTCTGACTTTATGAACTGGCTTCTCCTCATCTCTGCCGTTCTCTGAACCCATCATAAACTCACCGGCTGGAATTAAGACAAAACCATCCTGCTCGCGTCTCTGTCTCAAATAATCTTCGAGTTGTTTTCGCTTTTCTGCTTCCTCTTTAGTTTTAATAATGGTTGTCTCGCCAGTGTGCGGAGATTCGCTGCCTGCAATGATTGTTGAACTTACAACCGTCAGAACTTCACTCTCAGCTTTATTGGCATTTCTCAATATCTCACGCATCTCTATTGCGCTTGAGTAGCGGTTCTCTCTATCGAGGTTCATCGCTTGTTGAATCACGGCTTCTATTGACTTGGTTACTTGCAGATTCAACTCTCCGACTGAGCGCAATGGGTCTGCCTGATTGCGTACTGTTGCCAGTAATCGCTCTATCGCATTATCGGGCGGCGCATTTGTCAGCAAACAATAGAGTGTTGCGCCTACGGAATATAAATCACTGCCGGCATCGGTCTCTTTGCCCATAATGCGTTGCAACTCTTCCGGTTTCAGGATTACCTCTGCGGTGCGTTGCCATGTCGAATCATCGCGTAAGATTTGCTCTATCGAAGCGAAGTGCGGGGTGTAACCGCCGATGCTTTTGCTGAAACCTACCTTCGTCATTCCTTTAACTGCGCCTCTTGCCAAACCGAAATCAATAAGGATGAGTCTGCCTTCATCATCTACTTTCAGATTATGCGGTTTGATGTCCCGGTGAATCACTGGCAGATTACGTTTGTGCAGATAATCGAGAACCGTAAGCAACTGGTCTGCCCAACTCAAAACCTCTGCGACTGGAAAAGGACTGCCGCGTTTCTTCAACGCCTTCATCAAATCGTCGCCTTCGATAAATTCCATCACCAGAAATTGCCCGTCGCCTTCGGTGAAGTGGTCTATCACTCGCGGCAGCGCATCGTGGCGCAGTGTAGCAAGCAGTCGCGCTTCTCTCTCGAACGCCTGACGATAATAGTCGCGTGTCTCGGTGTTCAACTGCTCTTCGCCCTGCAAGCGATACTCTTTGACGGCAATCTTTACCCCAAGCCGCATATCATCACCTTCGTAGACTGCGCCCATACCGCCGCTTGCCAGTTCACGTAGAATTGAATAACGATTCTGCAATACTGTATTGACCAGAGACATATCTGCCTGCCCTCACGATTTGAATGTGCCGAGAAGTATAATTAGCCTCACCGGAAAGGCAAGGCTTGAGAAGTGACTGACTCCTCTGACGCACCAAGCAACCGAACCGCTTGGTGACGGGTGTTAGAGTTCAACCTTCAGGTTGGTCGTAGCGTGAAGTGGCGAAAGTTGCGCTTTCCAGCGAACCTCGTGCTGCTCCGTTTCTGGTTACAAGCCTTTGTCGTAACGATTAAGAAGCGGCTTTTGAATCTACGACCAACCTGAAGGTTGAACTCTAACACCCGCTCCTGAAGGTTATGGTCTGCCTCGCTGCTGCCTACCTTGAGTTAATCCTACTGCTTACTTGTCTTTCAGACTGTAATAACTCTCGCGGGTGCGGGCGGTGTAGCCGGCGCGTGTGAGAAAGACTTTTACCGAGCGTAGCGTGCCGTCGTGTTTCTCGTTTTTGGGGATATAAGTGATGATGTATTGATTCTTTAATTCCAGCGCGACTTTCTCATAAATGTCTTTCATCTCGGCATCTTTCAATGGTGAGTAGATGCGCCCGCCAGTGCGTTGTGAGATTTCCGACATCAGCTTTTCGGCTCGTTGTAGTCGTCCTACAATGTCACCGTTGAAAAAGCGCCCTGATTTCCCCAAGCCTTCAATCATCTGCCGCGCTTTGCTTACCACATAAACGACGGCTCCTGACTTAATGAGGGAAGCGAGCGCCTGATTGAAATTGACTTTGCTCGAAGTGTCGTCGCCATCGGTTAAAAGAATAATCGCTTTGCGCCCTTCAACTTTCGCTAACTGTTCTTCGGCGGCAAGAAAGATGGAATCATAGAGCGCCGTGCTGCCGTATTGAGTAGTCCCGGATGAGGTTCGCACCATGCCGGGTTTGAAGCGCCACGAAATCGCATGGCGTAAATCTTCGGCGTTTGAAGTCCAGTCCTGCAACAGTTCATTCGTTGAATGAAATTCGATAATTGAAACTTTATCTTTGGCATCGAGTTTTTCGACAAACTTCATTGCGGAATCGCGTAAGGAGCTTATTTCACTGACAATCGAACCGGAAGCGTCCAGAAGCAAGACAACATTGACCGGCACTCTGCCGATTTGAAAACCGGCAATCTCCTGCCGTTGCATATCTTCAGCAACAATGAAGTCTTCGCGCCGTAGAGTGGTCGCTTGTCTGCCGAGGTCGTCCGTCACCGTGATGTTGAGCAAGACCTCTTCGGCTCGTAATTTAATCGAATCATCGCCATTTGCAGAGTTGTTCGCCGGATTATCCGCAGGGAGTTTGCGCCCGCTTTGCGACAGGACAAGGCTACCGAGAAGTAGCGTATAGACAAAAGCACGTAATAAGTTCAAGAGCATACTTCCTTTACAATTCATAGCGCCTTGTTCCAAGTATAGCAGAGCCGCGAGAATTCTCACCTGAAATTTATTATGGTTATGGCATCCACAGGGTTCAGAATGCGGGCAAAAGCAATTACTATTGAGCGAAATGGCAAGCGAGATGAGTTGCGCTTTACTTTTGAAATTGGTCGGTTTTTCTTGGTACTCTGGTGTCGGGCGACTTGAAGGTATTTCACCTAAGGGTTGTTGGCTGCAAGCATCTCCTCACTTACGTTTCGCTAGCAAATTTTCATTGGTACGGCGGCAGATGACTCAATTACGCTCAAATCCTCTAAACGCCCTTCGCCCTAAAACATTTCTCGAAAAACTTTTTGTCTTTCAAACCAAGCTCTATACAAAATGGTTCTTGGTTATTTTCACCGGATTGATTCTTGCCGCGTGTGTCAGTCGCTATCTGCAATTCCCTTCATTCTGGCTTGATGAAGCCTGGGTTTCTGTTTCTCTCCGCAATCCTTCACTGCCTCAAATCTATGGGCGGCTAGAACACGGGATGTTTTTTCCTCGTCTCTATTTGACCGTTATTGCAGTGGTTCGAGAGCTATTAGGTTATCAAATCTGGTCATTGAGACTCCTGCCAACTCTGTGCTTTGCGCTAAGTACAATACTGTGGTTAAAATTACTGGCAAAACGGTCAGGGTCTTATCTGCTGCTTATCTTGTTAGGCGGTTTCCTGCTTATAGGTTCAAGCTACTGGTTAGAGCAAGCCATTCAACTCAAGCAATATACTTTCGATGTACTATTGTCGTTGCTTCCCTTCTTAGTAGACGACACCTTTTTCAAAAAAGTATTTGGCGATGGCAAAAACAAAATCTGGCTCATCTGTCTGGCGATTCCCTGGGCTCTTTCCTACACCTATCCATTTGCATTATGCGCCCGCGTCTCTGGTTGGTATTTGCAAAATAGCCGTTTGGCAGGCTGGCGTATCCGCATATCGTCCATCGCCTTATTCGTCGCTTTTATAACTGTCGGATTACTTGGCATCTGGCTTACCGATCATCGTTTCAATATGGCGGATCAGCAAGCCTACTTTACCTACTGGCAGCATTGCAGCCTGCGTTCCCTGCTTTTTGTATCTCCTTTGAGTGCGCTGCGCTTAATCGCAGATTTTTTGTGGGGCTGGCATCATGGTCGGCTCATGCCATTCGTGGTAGCAGTAATCGCGCCGCTACAGGCGCTTGGCGTTTACTGGATCATTCAACGATGGAAACATCCACAAAATAACGCCGAGTCATCTGACTGGGGTTCTCGTTCGCTCGGCTCATTGATTTTACTCGGCGGCGTCATCGCCGCAAGTGGCATTTTGAATTATCCAATCTGCTCCGGCAGGCTTGTTCTATTTGCTCAAGTTCATACGCAGATTCTTGCTCTTGAGGGGGCATTGTTTCTTTTGACCTTCGGGCATAAATACAAAGCCGCGCAAATTTTTCTGTATGCTGGCATCGCCATCGTGATGTTCTACTCTTCACATAGATACCTCAAGTTTCTGCAAGAGGAATCGCCGGAAAACCTACGTCCGCTCTTGCCGTTAATCAACGCGGAGGAAGCAAATATCGTGTGGGTGCATCCTTGTTCTATCGCTCAGGTAGAGAGTTTGCCTGAGCCGCTGCCGGTTCAAAAGGTTATGCTGAAAACGAAAAAAGAACTCCCTGAAGCAAATCAGAAAGTATGGATTTTATGGACGAATTTGAGTAATGAAGATTGCATCAGGCGATTGGCAGAGGTTCAATCATACGCGAAGCGATGGCAAATTGTTCACCAGAGTCAGGGACGCGGTTTAGTTCTGGCGGAGTTTTAATTTTCTGCGAGCGACTTCAAAAAACTGACATCTTTTTCGGCTCGTGCTAAACTTTCAGCGATGTTTCGACTCATTGACCGTTACCTGATTCGAGAGATTGTGCCGTATTTTCTGCTCGCTTTGCTTCTGCTGACGGCGATTATCTTTGCCCATGAAGCCGGACGTTTTGCCGAATTATTGGTCATCTCTTCGCGGTCAGGGTTGCCGACGGAAGCCATCGGCAAGTTGATGGCAGCATTAATTCCGGGCATAGCCGTTTTCACATTGCCCATCGCGCTTCTGGTCGCCACTCTCGTCGGGCTTGGACGATTATCAGGCGACAGCGAAATTGTTGCCCTTGTCGCCAGTGGTATGAGTCGCTTTCGCATCTTGCGCCCGATTCTTGTCATTGCTTTTGTCGTTGCGGCGCTGATGAGCTACATCACCTTTACGGTTCTGCCGCGTTCCATTCAGAATCTGAACGACATAAAATCGAATCAGGCTGTCGGTTTTCAATTAGCCAATACGCAGATCAAACCGCGTGTCTTTGAGGAGAGCGTACCGAAAAAAGTTATCTATATTGAAGACATAGATCGCATCAATAACCTCTGGAAAAATATCTTTATCGTTGATACTGCCGATGAACAAAACGGCATGAAGATTTTTACGGCGCAGCGCGGCTCTTTGCGACAGGGCGCACAGGCGGCGGGCAATCCGGCATTGCCCGAACTTTACTTGCAGCAAGGCTCCATTCATCAAACATCCATACCGCGCCTTACTGATTCACCGGAACAGATTACCAGTCAGGAGCAACCGGAAAGCGAAGCCGCTGAAACTCAGGACGCACCATTATCGCCCGAACAGCTTGCCAATCGGGAGAAGAAACGCCAGCGTATGCAACAGCGATACACACTCGGACGGTTTGAAGAAACGACTGTTGGGATTGAAACGCCACCGGAAGAACGTCAGACGATTGCTGAAGAAGAGAAACAAAAACGCAAGGTTGAAGAGATGACCTGGGGCGAACTCATTAGCTTCAAGCCCCCTGCTGAGGATGCCCTGGAATGGAAAACACAGATTCATAAACGCCTCGCCTATCCGGCTGCCTGTCTGGTCTTTGCGCTATTAGGCGTCGGTTTCGGCATTAGTCACGTCCGCACCGGGCGTTCGTTCGGACTCTTGCTCGGCATTGCCATCACAATTATCTATTATCTGTTGGCGCTGTCGGGCGAACACGCGGCGGTATCCGGCAAATTGCCCGTCTGGTTAGGCGTCTGGCAAGCAAACCTTCTGTTGACCTTTTTGGGAACGGTTCTCATCTTCCTGCAACGCCGCCCCGGTGGTGATGCGCTCAGTTTCCTCGATAGCTTGCGGTTGCTCTTTGCTGCTAAAAGTGAGAACGCTGTTGCTTCGACTCAACAAATCCCTGAGCACCCAGGAAGCACAGATGAAGCCGCCGCCAAACCTCGCGCCAGATTACAACGCTTGCTGGCGGCACGTTATCCGCAGTTAATTGACCGCCTCGTTATCAATGATCTGCTGCGCTATTTCTTTTACATACTCAGCGGCTTTACGGCGCTGTTTATCATCATCACGCTCTTTCAACTGCTCAATTCCATCACTAAACATCATATAGATTGGACCGTGGTTGCCAATTACCTCTTCTTCCTGATGCCGTTGATTGCCAATTATATGACGCCTTTGGCGGCGCTCGTCGCCGTGATGATTACCTTCGGTATTCTGCAAAAGACCAGTCAGGTTGTCGCCCTGAAAGCATCGGGGCAATCTATCTATCGGCTTGCTGCGCCGGTTGTGCTGATTTCTTTGATACTGGCGGGCGCAGTCTTTTTCAATCAGGACTATGTGATGCCGTTTACTAATCCGCGTCAGAACAATCTTCGCGCTCTGATTCGTAGCGGGCAGGAACCGGCGCAGACCTTTTATCAAAAGACCAATCAATGGATTTTCGGCTATGATTCGCGCATCTTCAATTATGCCTACTTCAATCCAAAGACCGATACTTTTGCAGAATTGAATGTCATTGATTTATCACAGGAACCGTTCGGCGTGAAACGGCGATTGTATGCCCGACGGGCGGCGTGGGATGAAAAAGAGCAGGTGTGGATTTTGCAAAATGGTTGGGAGCGCAGATTCAAAAACGATGAGACGGAATTTTCCGAACCCTTCCGCGAGCGGCGTTATCAACTGGCGGAACGCCCAGATTATTTTCGGCAGGATATTCGCGGCTCACAATCCATGACGGTGGCGGAACTCCGGCAGAAGATCAATCAGTTGTCGCAATCGGGCTTTGACGTACTCGATTTGAAGATTGCCTTGCAAAGCAAAATTGCCTTTCCGTTGACTTGCCTGATTATGGTACTGGTCGGGCTGCCCTTCTCGTTTTCTGTTGGCAAACGTGGCGCACTTTATGGCGTGGCGATTGGCATTGGCATCGGGCTGTTGTACTGGGGATTGATTGGTCTATTTGAGCAGATGGGACGCTATGAAATTCTGCCACCATTGCTCGCCGCCTGGGGACCGAATCTATTATTCGGCACGGGCGGCGTCTATCTACTCCTGACGGCTCGCACCTGACTCAGCATCTGTAGCATAGACCTCAGCCTGTGAAGCGGTATCAGCACACAGGCTGAAGCCTATGCTACCTCAGCAAATTCTCTAAAACCTGAAAGGCTTTTTTATTGCTTTCCCAATAGAGCATTTTGTACGCCGCGTCATACTCAAGCCAGACGTAATCAAGATGTTCGCGGGCATCGAGTTGGATGTCGCAGAGTTCGACTTGCAGGGCAAAGCAGACCTCTTCGTTATGCGTTGTACCGGGCTTGAACTTTGAACGCCACGCCGGAGCGATTTCAAAAACATTGGTCAGTTGCAAATCTATCAAGTCCTCTTCGCGGCAAGTGATTCCCGTCTCTTCTCTTACTTCTCTAATGGCAGCTTGTCTGTGAGTTTCGCCGTCTTCAAGCGAGCCGGTGACAGATTGCCAGAAGGTGAGGTGATGCAGCCGCCGTTCAAGTAACAGGAATTGTCGAATTGCAGTCGTCTCCTTAAAGATGACGACTTGAACGGAGCGCGGCAATTTATAGATTGGCGACATAAAAAGGAAGCCGCTATGGTCTTCGGAAGACGATAGCGGCGCGGCTAAATTTTGATTGGTTCAGGCTGCGGGAT
>Ga0187894_10005546_pt1 | contig 12805 bp, 9 predicted proteins | sample GBC1701081metaG_FD_136650 | JGI IMG/M metagenome (GOLD analysis project Ga0187894, IMG submission 136650) | White microbial mat communities from a lava cave in the Kipuka Kanohina Cave System on the Island of Hawaii, USA - GBC170108-1 metaG ... | reverse complement strand
TGGCGATCCACGTACCACTTGAGCGTTTCTACCAAACCGAGATCATCAAGCTGAGACGGGCGCAGGTCCAAGGAAAGGTTTCTCACTTGGAGCAATGTAGCATCGACCACACCGATGCTGTCACGCAAACGCGCCTCGTACTGCTTGGGGATTCCTGGCAGTGTCGCTTCCAAATTAATTTTGAGCGCAGTTAGCGTCTGTCCAATTTCATCGTGCAACTCTCGCGCGAGATGTGCACGCTCAGCCTCCTGGGTTTCGAACAACTGTCGAGAGAGGTTTTCCAGCGCTACCTCCGTTTGTTTGTGAGCCGTGATATCTTCACTGACTCCAACGACACGGTGAACTTCCCCAGCTTCATTGAGGACGGGAAAGGTCCGGTCTCGGACCCACACGACGGAGCCGCTAGGCCAAACGATCCGATACTCCTCATCATATCCGCTCGTATTCCATTTCTCCGACAGGATAGGAACGACATGTTCTCGATCGTCTGGATGAACATAATCGAGAAACACACAGGGATTCTTGTAGGCAGTGTCACGGCTTCGCCCCCAGACTTTTTCGTATGTGGGACTGACATACAGAGTTCGCGGGCCGTCTGTCGCAGCTATCCAGAAAACCTCGTTAATATTCTCGGTGAGTTGACGGAGTTGTTCTTCACTGTAACGCAATTTCTCTTCTGCGAGTTTGTTTTCTGTAATGTCTTCACTAATGCCGGCAATACGATACACTTTATCGTTCTCATCTCGGATCAGGAACGCACGCTCTCGTATCCAACGCATTGCGCCATCGGGTTTGATAATCCGGTATTCTTCATCATACCCTGTAGAGTGATCTCGGAGAGCGGCGACAATACGCTGACGATCCTCTGGATGGATAGCATCCAAAAAAGACCACGGCTCGTTGTAGAGACTCTCACAACTTCGTCCCCACATCTTTTCATAAGCTGGACTCACATATAGGAATCTGAACACCTTTGGGGTACAGATCCAGAAGATGGCATCAATATGCTCGGTCAGTTGACGAAGCAGTTGTTCGCTTTCCCGCAAGGCTGCCTCCGCCCGTTTGCGCGCAGTAATATCTTGTACCGTTCCTTCGTAGTAGAGTGGTGTGCCTGTTGCATCGCGTACCAGCCGGGCTGTCTCTGAGATCCAGATTCGTTCGCGGGTCTTATGCCGATACACTTCTGATTCGAAATCCGTCACACTCCCCTGGGCATCGAGCACCCGCTTGAATTCCTCACGTCGGCGCGGGTCTACGTACCACTCGTGGGCGATGTCATGAACCGCCGGCAGCATCTCCTCCTCGGACGCGTAACCATTGAGCCTCACTAAGGCAGGATTCGCCAGGAGTTGGCGACCATCAAGGCTTGATCGATAGATCCCCTCGACGGCATTCTCGAAAATCTGACGGTACTCCCGCTCTGCTGCCTGGGCAGCATCCTCTGCCCGTTTCCGTTCAGTGATATCGTATACCACGTTCAGGAAAGCTCTTCGCCCAGCAAACTCCAATTTATGGCCCTGGATCTCCACTTCAACGATAGAACCGTCTTTGCGACGATGCGTCCACTGGCGTCCGCAGTAGAGAAGATCATCTCCGAACTTCTGAATCATTTCGAGGAGCCGCGGTACTTCCTCCGGTGCACGGATATCGACGCTGCGCATCTGTAAGAATTCTTCACGCGAGTAGCCGTATTGCGCAACAGCGGCATCGTTCACCTCTAAAAATTTCAGGCTATCGAGGTCAAGGACCCACATAGGAAGAGGGTTCCCGGCAAACAAGAGACGAAAGCTGGGATCCCGTGCTCGCCCTATGAGTTCCGTTTGCTTCTGTTCGGTTTCCTGAATCTGGAATTTCCTAAGCTGTTGCTGGAGAGTCGCTATTTCTTCGCGAAGCTGGGCTTTTGTCCGTTGCTGTTTCCGCATTGCCGTACAACTCCTCACTCGTAGAGTAGCGTAGAAAAATGTAGGAGAGCCTGCTGCTTCGAGCAAGCCTCTGCCCCTTCCTTATCAGTTCTACTGCCCAGTCTGCCAGCCCAGAAAAAGTCGGGAAGGCAGTGATCCTGCTTTTCAGACATGCTATAAGTATGGATTGAATAGAGGATAGTCTGCCTGTGGGGGGAAGCTGCTATGAAGGTTTCAGCCGACGATGCTTCCAGTGGAAATCACCTTGGCCTTTCCCTATACGCTACTGTTATATGATCAATTTGTCTCGGCATAAGCTTTTCCTCCTGACCGTTGTTCTGCTGGGAGCACAGGAAATTTTTCTGAGTTCCACTCTCTCCGCTCAATCAACCTCTGCCCAGGTTAGTGAACTCATTCGTCAGCAACTCGAAGCGAGAAGACCTCCCCCACCTGAGCCCATTCCCCCTCCACCACCGATAGACGTGAATGGTGATCCCTCAGTAGATACCGGCGGAGAACCGACCGGCAATTCAGGAGCAGTTCTATCAAACGGTCTGACCTCGGAACAGCTACCGAAACCTGTGAAGTTCATTCCACCTAATCTGTATGCAGGTAAAGAGCTCGTCCGTGCAGCAGTCATGTTGACCCGCTTCTACGAAGGGCGCGCATATAGTCCGGCATGGAGTACTGATGCCGGTCTGCTCTCTCAGGCAGACGCAATCGTCAAGACCATTCAAGAAGAGGCAGAAGGTGAAGGTTTGCGCCCCGGAGATTACCATCTTGCCAAACTCAAGACGCTGGTGACAGAAGCCCGGCAAGCGCAAGGGTTACAGAAGGCACTGGATCCGCAAATGCTTGTCGATCTAGATCTTTTACTAACGGATGCCTTTCTCACTTATAGTGCTGCGATATCGGTTGGCCAGGTCAACCTCGATTCCTTAGATGAGCGTTGGTTCATAAGACGTGAGGAACTGGATCTGGTCCAAGCACTGGGGGCAGCCTTAGAAACCAATAACATTGAAGAAATACTCAAAACTTCCCCCCCCCAGCAAGAAGGCTATAAAAAGTTGCGCGAGGCGTTAGCACAGTATCGCGCCCTTGCTGCTCAGAAAGGATGGCCAACGATTCCTGCTGGTCCGGACTTACAAAAAGGAGATCAAGACGATCGCGTTGCTAAACTTCGGGCTCGTTTGATAGCCACTGGAGATCTGGACACGAAAGTGCCAGGCAATGATGAGTTGTTTGATGAGTCTCAGACCACGAATAAATCACGGGAGAGCCTGCATGAAGAGAGTGTCCTTTTTGACGAAGGAGTCGAACAAGCAGTGCGTCATTTCCAGCAGCGGCACGGCTTAGCCCAGAATGGTATAGTTAACACCGAGACGCTTGCAGCCCTTAACGTTTCAGCCGAAGCGCGCGCGCGACAAATCGCCATCAACATGGAACGCTGGCGCAAATTACCGCGTGATCTCGGACCCCGATACATCGAGGTAAACGTTCCCAACTTTGCACTTGAGGTCATAGAAAACGACCGACCAGTGATGGACATGAAGGTCGTCGTTGGCAAAATAATAGAAGAGCGGAGCACTCCGGTTTTCAGCGCGAAAATGACGTACCTGGTGTTGAATCCCTACTGGTATGTCCCGAAAAAAATTGCTGAAAAGGAACTTTTTCCTCTATCTCGTAAGAAGCCAGGCTATTTTGCGAAAAACAATTTTAATGTACGACGTATTCCCGTCGGGGTGAAACAGGTTCCTGACCCCAATGCAACCGACGGTTCGATGATGTCAGTCACAACCTATGACTACCTGCTCCGTCAAGGGCCAGGACCAAAGAACTCTTTAGGAAGAGTGAAGTTCATGTTTCCCAATGCGTACAGCGTCTATCTGCACGATACCCCCTCAAAAGAACTCTTCAACCGCACGGTCCGGGCTTTCAGCCACGGCTGCATTCGCGTCGAGAAACCCCTAGACCTGGCTGAGTATGTTCTTCGTGGATCTCCTAAATGGACACGGAATGCGATTCTCTCTACCCTTCAAAGAGCCAAAGAACAGACCGTCTGGTTACCAGAGCCACTGCCTGTATACATTCAGTATTGGACGGCTTGGGTCGACCGTGACGGGGTTGTCCAATTCCGCAATGATATCTATCGCTACGACCGGCTTCCGAATAGGACCAAAGCCAACAAGATTAAAGCGAAACCGCAGAGTAAGCCGCGCCCCGAGGTCCAACCCCTCTCCCCTCAACCTCAGCCAGCAACTCAACCTGCGGCTTCCTCACCAACCCTACCAGCGATTTAGGAGTGTGAGGATTTTTCCAAGTCTACGATCTCAGTCAGAGGGCAGGAGCACACATGGGGAAGAAATCGTGGTACATACGCGGAGTGCAAACACAACTGCTGCTCATCCTCCTCTGTCTCGCTCAACAAGTCCTGGCTAAGCCAACCGCTGCTGTTTCCGCAAAGAAAAACAGAACTAACACCACCGCGCACACTGTCCATTCCCCTCAGAAATCCACTCCAGATAAAACAACAACAAAAAATACCTCTGCCCGCGAAGTGAAGTCTACTCCGGCCAAAAGCTCGACTCCTTCTGCCACGACAACAAAAACCAAAAGTGAGAAAGAGCAGCGCTCTGCGAGAGTCGTTTCCTCTAAAATAACTGGGAAAGAAAGCACAAAAAAAGCGAAGCCGCTCAAGCCTTCGTCATCTCTTACCATGCAGTCGGGGAAAAGAACCATAGCAAAGGCGAAGTTCCGATCTCATTCTTCTGCCTCATCTCGCACTCAAACACGTTCGGTCCATACAAAGTCAGTGCGCGTCTTAGCGGTGAAAGAAACCAAGCGGCACACTTTAGTCAAAACGGTAGTCATCGTCCCAGCAACCCGTTCTACCGCCCGCTCTATTCCGCAACCCCTTTATTCTTCGGCGAAATCAAAGGCTTTTGCTCGCACAAAATCCAAGGTTCATATTGCTTCGTCGCGGGCAGTCTATAATACTGCCGTTCGGCTTTCTCCCCCTTCCCTAGATGCGGAAGCGCAACATCAATCAGCCTCATTGCCAGCGCGAAATCCTTCTGAGTTGAGGGAGGCCGCCAACTTGGAAAATCCCCCCGTGACCTTACAGAAAGAGCGAGGGTCAGCCACCAAGTCAGAAGCGTTCCTCCTATCAACGAAGACAGAACCTGCCCAAGGACACCGGGCATGGGCGGGGTACACCTCTGAGAAAGCAGGCTTCGCCATTAAATTCAATGAAGAGCGGTTGTTGTATCGTATTAATAGTGCCTTTGTTCTTCCAGGAGATGAAATCTTTCTCGACGTCTCAGAGTCTCGTAAAAAGGGTGACTACACGCTGCGTTCTGCCCTCGGCACCGCGCGGCAACTCGGGTCCGCACGCTGGTATTGGCAAGCCCCTCAAGAGGTCGGACTTTACCCAGTCAAAGTCACCAACCAACGCTCCGGCGATTCAGTGCTCTTACACATTTTTGTCATGGTCCGGCACGAACGTATAGATGGCGGCTATCTCAATGGCTATCGGATAGGCACCTATCCGAGTGTCGCGTTGCGACAATTGCCCATCTATAACCGACCGCGGGGTTTCATCGAAGTCACTGCGGCAAACGAAGATACGCTGGTAAGTCCGCATTTCCGGCTAGGACAGTTCCTTTGTAAACAAGATGGAGAGTATCCGAAATACATGGTTTTGGACTCTCATCTGCTGACTGCGTTAGAGCTGCTTCTGGAAAAAGTGAATGCCAGGGGATACCACTGTCTCACGTTTTGTGTGATGAGCGGGTATCGAACTCCCTATTACAACAGGGCCATTGGCAACTCGACGACCTATAGCCGGCATTTATGGGGAGACGCAGCGGATATCTTTATTGATGAAAATCCGCGCGACGGCGTGATAGACGACCTCAATCAAGACGGGTCCATCGACTCTCAAGACGCCGCTGTCCTCTATGATTTAGTTGATGATGAATACGAGCCTCAATTTCAACAACTGTTAACCGGTGGGCTCGCCCGATACCGAGAGACCGCCTCTCACGGCCCCTTTGTCCACGTCGATGTCAGAGGGTTGTACACCCGCTGGGGGGTCCGTACAACACTGAAGGGACTCACCCCTTCAGTGACACATCCAATAGCCCTGCAAAATAGAGGCCTTCCTCAAGCTCCACGCCCATCCTTTTGGGAACCCGAGACCACAGAGCCTGCGCCATAGTCACCCTGCAGCCAGCGGGCGGTCTCATCTGGGAAATGCGCTCGTAGAAGAGAGGGCGGGTTGCATCGAACCTGCCCTTAAAGCAGAAATTGATCAGCTTTCTACCAGACCCTGAAAGGGGGTAGCGCTGATTGACTCTGCGCAGCCGAGCCGACCGCGCCACCAGAACCTGGCTAGGCCTTTGGTAGCAGGGGCCGCTGGCCCCTGCTGGAAACGATGCGATCAAACAAGAATCGGTATTACTTCTTCCCTCGTGGCTTCATATCGAGATCGGGCGGGGGCTGGCTAGGCAGTTTCCAACGAATGTACGGCTTATCCTTCAATTCGTGGTACGCGTTTGCTTGTTCAATGGCCTTATGAAAAGCGGTCTCGAAGGCGGCAAAGTCTTTACTGGCAATCGCCTTGCCCACTGAGGGCCAATCTTCGGCAAGGAACTGGTGGAGAGCTTCCTCATGTTTAGGACGAGTAAAAGCGCCTAGCTCCATTAGTTCCTTAATTTCTTTCCATTGGAAATTAGCCAAATCCCAATGCTCCTCTTTCGCTGCGTAATAGAGCTTCCAGGTACGCTGGCCAATATCCGGCATGATACGGCCTAGCCCTGGCTGAATCACGGCTACCTCTTCCAGGGTCATCTCACGATGGCCACTCCATACTCCAACTTCGGCGAGCACTTCTTTAATTTTTGCCTTGAGTTCCTCGTCCGTCATTGCGTCCTCCTTGGCTTAGGATTGCTTCAGTCGCGCTACTATACTTAAACCAAATACACAGGGCAAACCCGTATCTAGGAGAAGTCTCCTCAAGGAGATGCCAGAAATATGAAGGCTCCTGATATCTTTTCTTCGCCTGTTATTTGAGACGATGATAATGATGTAGTTCTTCTTAGCATTTAGTAAAACCTGCGGAGAGCAGAGAAGAGAGCAGCATCGAAGACACCTTAGTAGGACTGGAGACTGAGGGAAGCGTCTTTCTTCCTGTCGGGCGAGGCTTTTTCAAAAATCTCTCTACTATTCGAGGAAGAGGGATTTCTCTCTCGCAGCTAGTGTTGAAGGGCAGAAGGTGATTTACTACTAGGACACCAAGAGCGGCAAGGAGAGAAAGAAACTCTAACGGTATGGATACCCAGCTTACTCGCAAACAAACCCCTGAAGAGTCGGAGTTAGAGAGCAAGCGTACCCGGTTGACTGCTCTTGAGGCCGAGTTGGCGCAGCGCGAGCTTGACCTAACAACTCTCAGAGCTGAGCTGCTGACTTTTGAGGCCTGCTACCTGCGAGAAGTGGGCGTTCTCTATGCTGAGCTTGACGAGATCGAAGCGAGGATAGCTGAAGCGCAAGCCCGCTTGAACCCACGAGACCACCGAGTGCAAGAACAAGCGGCAAAAGCACGTGCTCAGGCCCGGGACTCTGCTCAAGCCACCCGGGCTGCCCACCCAGGTGAGCAGAAAAAGTTCACAGCTTCGGAGAGCCTGAAGAAGCTGTATCGTGAAGTTGCCAAGAGTATCCATCCCGATCTTGCCACGGACAAAGGAGAGCGCGCTCACCGTGAGAGACTGATGGCCAAAGCCAATCGGGCGTATGAAGAGGGCGATGAAGCTAAACTCCAGACAATCTTGCGTGACTGGGAGAACAGTCCGGAGTCTGTCAAAGGTGAAGGCCCGGGAGCTGATCTGATCCGGATGATCCGCAAGATTGCACAAGTTGAGGAAAGAATTCGCATCATTGAAATCCATGTCTTGCAGGGTGAAAGCCTAATGGCCGCAGACAACAAAAGTCTTTCCAAGATCATTATAGAAAATATCCCAGCAATGTCGCGCGGTATACCGCAGATCGAGGTAACCTTTGATATCGATGCCGACGGTATAATCCGCATCTCCGCAAAGGACCTGCAGACGGGTAAGCAGATAGAGCCCACTATCAAGGTCACGGGCGGAGGTCTCTCCGAAAGGGAGATCAAACAGATGCTGAAGGATGCCAACATCCGCTAGCGTTTGACCAGCATCTTAGCGACACAAGATGAATAGACCGATAAAAACTGATAACTCTAAGGTGGCCCTTGCGAGGACTCATGTTAGTCCTGCTGGTATCTCTGATTTGCAGAGTGCGCTGCCAAAATCGCGTATCTATAAGTGAACAATCGAATATACTTAGACCTATAGGAAATAACAATGAGCAAAAGAGCCAACGTAGGAGGTGCGGATCTGGTTGGTCTATCGGATGACCAAATCACAAACGAATGGTGTTGCTGGATGGTAGAAATCAGAAACCAAATCTGGATGCTCCAACTTGATGATTATTTGTACCGGGTAATCCTTGCCGTTGTTCAAGTAAACTCTAACCTCTCAGGACGCATTTTCACTATTCGCTTGGAAAACAGCTTTTACACAAATATACTGCTCGCGATTAGAAAACTGGCCGATGCAGACAAAGATGTCGTAAGTTTTCAGGCATTGTTTCGCCAGATTCTGCAGACCCTGCAAAGAGGTAAGAAAATACTATCCAGAAACCGATTTGTGTTGCTTTATGATCAAGGTCACTTCAAGAGGCCGAGCAAAAGATCGTCTGCTGGTAATGCGCTTTTCGACGAGCTGGTGGGCGTAGGACAAGATTTTCTTGATAAGGACAACGTAGGGCACGATAGGACTGAACTTGTACGGCTGTACGATGAGCTAAGTAGCTTCGTCAATGATGTTCTTTGTCACTATAATGAACAGACGGCAATGCAACTGCGTCCAGGTGAAGCCCCTAATCCTTCCTCGTATGACTATCCGATCCTTCCACCGTACACGGAGATACAGAACGCTATCGCTTGCTTGGAGCGACTTCTTAAAAAATACTGGATGCTCCTCTATGCTAATGACGATTACGAATTTCCTCCGTTGGCATCTGACCCCTCGGAGATATTTAAGCAGCCATGGATTGCCGGGGCTGCACCGCATCTCCCCCCCTCGCCAGATATCCTTGCTAGGCAGAATTCAAACAGAGCCAAGGGTAGTAGAGGGAATGGTGCTCATACCCAACCAACCCAACCAAGAAAGCGGGAGATGTCAACTATAGACGCAGCTCATATCCAACTCGACACAGAGGGAGTGGCTTGGATCGATAACACCAAGGTCAAAGTCATCGAGGTCGTGCTCGATAAGCTCGCGCACGGCTCAAGTCCTGAAGAGATGCACTTTCAGTATCCGCATCTCTCATTGGCGCAGATTCATGCGGCTTTAGCTTATTATTATGACCATCAAGTCGAACTAGATGCGGAGATCAAACGACGGCGGCAAGAGGTCAATGACCTCGCTGCACAAGAAGCAAACTCGCCCTTGCGGCAACGATTACGGACACTCGGAAAACTCCCGTGAGTGTCCAGCTCTATATGGATGTCCACGTGCGTCGCGCGATCACTGAGGGGCTGCGCCTGCGCGGAGTTGGTGTCCTAACCGCGCAAGAAGATGGCGCGGGAGATTTTGAAGACCCTGACCTCCTCGACCGTGCAACCGCACTCGGGCGTGTCCTTTTCACCCAAGACGATGACCTATTGCGCGAGGCAAATCAGTGCCTCGCTGACTTGGAATTGATCGCTCAGGCCAGCGAACCTGCAGAGTGGGTGAATCGTACTGAATATTTGCCACTGACTTGTACGTATTGATCAGATGGTCAAGTGAGTGCTGTTCGTTATACTCGCGGAGTTTTTTGAGGGCAGCGAAGTCGTGTTCGATCGGGTTTAAGTCGGGAGAATAAGGAGGCAGAAACAGCAACGAGGCCCCAGTACTAGTGATGAGCGTCTGGGTGGTCGCGCTGGCCCGACTCACCTGAAAGCGCCGCGCGGCTTCAGTCTTGCTGCCGCCACTGCACCCGAACGCAATGACTCGTTTTCGCAAATCTTGACTGCATCGCATCCGCCATGGCTAGCATCGCCCCTCGCTCCTGTCTAAATATTACGGGGCTTAGCTATAGCTGAGCTATTGGTGTTTGCATAACCACTTCCACGCGTGTACCGTTCGGAAGAGCAATACACGTGCTGATTCCTAGATTTGGTTTCTAGGTCCTGCCGGATTCCCCCAGCGATCGCGAAAAGCGAATGTGCGTAATTCTTTGCGCGTCCGCGGGATCATTTCTTTCTCCCGCGAGCGCTCGTCAAGGTCGGCGATGTCACCTTCGTAACCAATGGCCATTATCACGATCGGCTGTTCCTCATCAGGAATACCGAGTGCCGCCCGTACAGGTCCTTGCTCCCAACCGGCCATCTGGTGACACCGTAACCCCATATGTTCAGCCTGCAAGACAAGACACATGGCCGCCTGCCCACAATCATACAGATAGTACGGAATAGCGTTATCGTGGCGCACGTCATCAGCCTCAACCCGTGAGACAATTACTGCCAAGATTGGGGCTTTCACTGCCCAACGGCGATTCCCAGTCATCAGCCCTTCATGCATCTGCTCACGAACTGCTGGATCAGTCACCAACACGATCCGCCAAGGCTGTTTATTGTACGAAGACGGAGCCCACTGGAACGCTTCAAGCAAGATCTGGATTTTGTCTTCTTCGACCGGGCGAGTCTGAAAAGCTCGCGGACTTTTACGATTGGCAAGTTCAGGAAGTAAACCCATAAGACGGTTTCTCCACCGTAGGAGCGAAGCATTCTATGAGTATCTACTATCAAGTCGTGCTTTCCTGAATGCCTCACCTCTACCTTACTATCCCACTCGAATTGGTACTGCCGATTCCATTCGTCTTCGCCGTTCCCGCCAGCGGTGCGCGTCCGCCCATACCACCGAGCTTTCGGGAAAACCGACTGCCAGAAAGTCAACAAAATGTTTCTCTGCCCGTCGCACACTCGTGCGGCTCGGGTGGGCATTGATCAGTTCTGCGGCGACGAACAACTCTTCGACTGTCGCCGCATCGAGCTGCACATCCATGCGCACGCGGTTCACTGAGTTCTCGGCAGAAACCAAACTGACTTCAAATTTTCCCTTGAAATAACGGCGCGCCAGTTCTGCTTGCGGCCAAAACGACAGGGCAATAATCAGATTCGGCTCTTCCAGATGCAATGCCGCTAGCACTACCCCATCATGGGTGAACATCTTCACGCGCCACGACACTTCGGCGAGCGCGATACCAAATGGCTGAATGCGACGACTAAACACCTCTTGTGGGACTTCGACCTCCAATACCGTTCCCATCAGCTCTTCCTCCCCGCATCACCGCCTCCGCTCTTCCACAGAGCCTGAGGGCCAAGATTCCCCCACCACCAACCACACGCCACTCCACTAGAGGGGACCTTGTTGTCCCCCTCTTCCACCAGCGATAATTAGTCACGGTCCAGTCCACGTCTGGCGATGATATCCCGCATGATTTCCGAGGTTCCACCGCCAATCGGACTCAAACGGATATCACGGAAAAACCGCTCAATGGGAAACTCTTGCATATAGCCATATCCACCGTACAGTTGCAAACAGTGATAAGCCATGCGGTTTGCCATCTCCGAAGCAAACAGTTTAGCCATCGACACCTCGGTACTACAATCTCCCCCACGCTGCAAAATATCCGCAGCGTAGTAGGTGAGCTGGCGAGCGGCCTCGAGTTCGGTTGCCAGGTCAGCCAAACGATGCGCAATGACTTGATGGTCCATCAGGCGCTTCCCAAAGGTCTTGCGCTCACGCGTATACCGTAAGGTATCTTCCAGCGCTTGTTGCGCGGCGCCCACTGCCATACTTGCGGCGATCAGGCGCTCGTCCTGGAAGTTGCCCATAATATAGTAGAACCCCTTCCCTTCCTCACCAATCAGATTCCGTCGCGGGATATGCACATCCTCAAACACCAACTCGCCAGTATCAGAGGTATGATTGCCGAGTTTCTCCAGTTTTTTGGCAAGACGAAAGCCAGGGGTATCACGTTCGACAATGAACATGGAGATGTCACGGTGTCCACCGCCTTTGGCGGTTTTGGCCGCGACACAGAATACGTCGGCATGGACCGAATTGGTAATGAAAATCTTCGCGCCGTTGATAACGTAAGAGTCGCCATCCTTCACCGCCGTGGTCTGGATACCAGCGACATCGGAGCCAGCAGCTGGTTCCGAAACGCCAATTGCGCAAACCTTTTCACCTTTAATCATTGGGACTAAATACTGCTGCCGTTGCTCTTCGGTTCCGTAACGCGCGATGTGGGTCGAGGACATATCCGTGTGCACCAACACACTCATCGGCAGCCCCATGGCTCGACAGCGGCACATCTCTTCACAAAATGCGATGGTCATCCACACATCGCCGGCACTACCGCCATATTTTTCCGGGTAACGAATGCCAAGAAACCCCAGTTCCCCCATACGATGATACAGCGACTTGGGGAAGATCTCTTCCCGTTCCCATTGATCAATATGCGGTGCGACTTCTTTGGTGACGAAGTTCCGTACTTGCTCACGGAACATCTCGTGTTCTTGAGTGAAATAGCGGGTCTGGGCAGTGGGCATAGTCAACGAAGACCTCCTCTCCGGACGCTATGAGAGTAGACGAAACGATGAGGGCAGTCTAGAGTCGGTGCAACCTACACTAGCGGTAGTTTGTGGAAGCGGGGCAAAGTATGCGAGCCGAGGCGGGTGGAGGGAGCACGATGACGCCGCGCAAGCCCTGTCCAAGGGTACCAGGCCCGCGCGAGGAAGAGGCTCAGGGCTGTGACGAGCTCTTTGGCCAGCT
>Ga0187894_10005545_pt1 | contig 12805 bp, 14 predicted proteins | sample GBC1701081metaG_FD_136650 | JGI IMG/M metagenome (GOLD analysis project Ga0187894, IMG submission 136650) | White microbial mat communities from a lava cave in the Kipuka Kanohina Cave System on the Island of Hawaii, USA - GBC170108-1 metaG ... | reverse complement strand
TTTGACGTTAAATGCTAGTACAACACCGAGATGCCTATCCTTTTCTTTTATCGCAAGTGCTTCTACCACATCACGATGTGTAACAGGTCCGATATCAGCCATGGTTATAGGCACATTTTGGCGTTTTAGCATGTCAATTAGTGCTTCAAGAGAACCTATTGTATCACATTTTAGAATAACTCCCTTTGTGTCCGTCTTTACAAATACTGACTTCATCTCAGATTCAATTAACTTTTTGAACTCTTCAATCTGAGAGTCATTAGCAGTAGCATATACCGGACTGCCTGGCAGAACTCCTTCAAGATCAGGAGATGCAATCTTTATGCCTGCTGCGGCTCTTACTTCCTTGACAGGCTTGAATTTATCACGCGGATCTCGCATCTCATCAAGCGGTTTTGGTAAAAGAATCGCTTTTGCCCTGGTGGTAATTACTGAATCTCGTTTTGCTACAACTATTGTATCTCCTTTTTTTAGTGAACCATCAATCAGAATAATGTTTGCAGTTACTCCTAGCCCAATTTCGTCTTTTACCTCAAGCACTATTCCTCTTGTGGTTTTTTCTTGCTGTTCTAGTTTTTTTTGCATGTATTGTTGAGTAAGACCTACGAGTACTGCAAGCAGTTCTGGTATTCCCTCTCCCGTTCTGGCACTTACTGGCACTATCGATACTTCTTTTGCAAAGTCCTTTATCCTGTAAAATGCTTCTGAGTTGTAACCAAGAATAGAAAGTGTTCCAACCACATTGTAAAGTAATTCATCAAGTGTGGTTTGGACAAATGGATCCTGTTCTTTTATTGATGTAGAGATAAACGTCGTGCTAGGTTTTTTCCATCCAGAGATCATGTCTATTTTGTTTAGTGCTATGACAAAGGGAACTTTTTTGCTTTGTAATATTTTGAGGCTTTCATTTGTTTGCGGTTGAAATCCTCTGTTTACATCAACAACCAAAATTGCAATATCTGCAGCAGAACCACCACGTGTCCTCAGGTTTGTAAATACCTCGTGGCCTGGTGTATCAATTACCAAAAGCCCCGGGATCTCATCTTTTCCACCACTTAATTTTGTAAAAAGTGGGCCACAAACACTTTTGATTGTATCAGAGGGAAGAAAACTTGCTCCTATGTGTTGTGTAATTCCACCAGCTTCTCTGCTCTGAACCCCAGTTCCACGAATTTTATCAAGTAGGGAGGTCTTTCCAGAATCTACATGACCTAGAACTACTACAATTGGTTGTCGTATTTGCAACCCTTTTCACTTGAATACTACCACTACTTCCTTTTCAAAACTTTCCTTAGAGTCTGAGGCGTGAATTATGTTATCTGTTAAACCAAGACCAAAGTCGCCTCGTATTGAACCAGGAGATGCCTCAAAGGATTTTGTAGAACCTGCCATAAGCCTTGTTGTAGCAATGGCATTATTGCCCTCAATTATGGCAGCCACCACTCTGCCGGATGTGATAAAAGATACAAGTTCGCCAAAAAATGGCTTTGATTTGTGGGTAGAGTAAAATTCTTCAGCCATTTCTTTTGTGAATGTAAACATTTTCATCTTTACAATCTTGAAACCTTTGTTTTCAAATCGTGTAAGAATCTGACCAATTATTTTTCTCTCTACGCCATCAGGCTTGACGATAAAAAGCGACTGCTCAGTCATTTATTTTTTGACCTTTATTCCGCCCTTTATGTATTTATTAGTCCACTTGAGTCTTCTTGGATCACGTTTCAGTACAAGCATGTTTTTTTTGCACTTAGACGAGCAAAACCAGAAAACAGTTCCATCATTTTTGACAAGCATTGTTCCAGAACCTTTGGCTACTGGACGGTTACAAAAACTGCATGGTTTTACTAAGACACTCAATGCGTACTCACTTTATCTTTCTTGCTTCCCGTTCTGTTTCGCGCAGCATTAAAATGTCAGACATCCTTACGGAACCTTTTACATTTCTTGTTAAGATTCTTCCCTTGTCTTTTCCTTCCATTATTTTTACTCTAACTTGTATTACTTCACCTGCAATGCCAGTTCTACCAACAATCTGGATTACTTCCGCTGGAGTTACTATTTCACTACTCATTTACTAGCTTGCCCACCTTTTAGCTGTGAAAGTGATGCTACAATCTGATCAACAATATGTTGCGCATCGCCTGCATCCAAGATTGCAGCTGCTGCAGAAGTCACGTCTATTCCAAGTGCCTTACCTAGTTCTTGTCTGCTTGGTACAAATGCATATGCCGCACCGTGCTCCTCACAAAGTATTGGAAGGTGTGCCACTACTTCTGGAGGTTCTACGTCCTCAGCTATTACTACAAGTTTGCTTATTCCACGTTCAATTGCTTTTGTAACCTCGTTAGTACCCTTCTTTACCTTTCCACTCTGATGAGCGACTCTTAGCGCTTCATAGATTGGACTAACCAAATCCTGTGGTACCTGAAACTTGACATAATAGGCTTTAGCCAGATGTATCACCCAAAGGGATCATTTCCATCCCTAGAGTGCTTCCAATTGGTTTTAAAAGTGTTATCTGCCAAGAATCGATTTTATTTTTTCCATGTATTTTGTAAATAGCTCGTCAAGATTTTCCTGTGAATTTGATTCTGCATAGATTCTAACTATTGGTTCAGTTCCACTTGGTCGCACCATTACCCACTTTGATTTGTCAAAGACGATTTTAATACCATCAGTTATGTCTTTTTTTCCTTCCTCATCATTGAGAGTCTGAATAATTTTTGTTGCTTCCTCTTTAGAACATTCTACTTTACTTTTTGTTGTAAATGATGGAGGCAAAAGTTTTATTTCTTCTGACATGGTTTTTGCCGAATTTGCAAGTAAATTTAGCGCTATTGCCATTGTCATAGAACCATCTCTGACTTGATTATGTTTTCCATACATGAATCCTCCATTTTCTTCAAATCCAATTATTGCCTTTTTGGAAACCATTTCACGAGAAACTTCAACGCTTCCTACTTTAGTTCTAATCACTTTTGAGTGGGTTTTGTTTGCAATCTCTTCAATTCTAGATGTTGAGTTTACTGTGGTTACTACTGTGGATCTTGGATTTCTTTCTAAAATGAATTTAGAAAGAAGAAGGGCAGATCTATCACCGGTTAAAATTTTTCCTTCATTATCACAAAAAATGCTTCTATCTCCATCGCCGTCAAAAGCAACACCAAAATCTGCTTTTGACTCAATTACTTGCTTTGAAAGTTGTTGTAAGTTTTCTGGAGTTGGCTCTGGACCTCTTCCTGGAAAAGAACCATCGATTTTTTCGTTAACTGTTATTACATCACAGCCAAGCTCCTTGCATAGATCAGGTGCAGTTATTGCCTGGGCACCATTACCTAAATCTAGAACTATTCGGAATTTTCTAGACTTAATTTTTTGTGTGTTAATATGTGATTTTATGCCGTGTGAGTAGGTTTCAATTGTTCTTTCTTCCTTTTGTATTGTGCCTAGTTTATGTGTAGTTATTTTCCAGTCTTTTTTAAAAAAAAATTCTTCTACCTTTAGTTCATCTTTTCTAGAAATTTCTACTCCATCTTGTGCCGTGGGTTTTATCCCATTGTATTGTGATGGATTATGTGATGCAGTTATCATTATTCCTCCCTTGTATCCAAGGCTTTTTGTTGCAAATTGTAGACATGGTGTAGGAACTAATCCTGCAATTCCACAATCAAAACCTGCAGAACTTAAAGAAGAACATACTATTTTGGAAATTACAGGGCTTGAATCTCTACCATCGTATCCCAGAAGAATTGGTCCTTTTTTGAAAAGAGCTGCAAGGGACAGTGTAATTTCAGATATAAAATACATGGTAAGGGTTTCTCCAAACACTCCTCTAATTCCGTTAGTTCCAAATAGCTTTGCCATTTGCCTAGCCTATCAACAATAGATAAATTTGTCTTAAAAGGCATGGTGCATGCGGGAGTTGCCAAGCCCGGTCAAAGGCGCAGGGCTTAGGACCCTGTCTTTTAGGAGTTCGTGGGTTCAAATCCCACCTCCCGCACTTATTTTACTAAACAGAGCTGCAGCTCTTTGTGGGTTGTAAAGTGAACGCTGCAAAAATCCTTTGAACATTCATAGCAGTGCCAATCCCCAATCGTAGAACAAACAGAACAGATCTTTACAGGATTATTGTGATCATAGCTTTTACCTCTGCTACGATTTTTGTTTGAACCTTTGGACCTATCCATTATTTTTCCTCAGATATGTGTAAAATTAAAAAACTCAAGAAACTCTCCATTTACTCATGCATTATAGGATTGGTCTTTTATGGCATCCACGCATTATATCACTACGAGATATTTCAAATGGATATTTAAGCATTAATAAAGTGCGATCTACACCAAATTCAGAATGAGTAAAACAACTGTTGAGATTGTTGTAGTTGGAAAGGACCACGAAGGAGTGGTAGCTGGCTTTACGAATTTTATATTTCAGAGAGGCGGAAACATTGAAAAAATAAATCAAAATGTGATCAAGAACTTATTTGGGATGTATCTTGAAGCTTCGTTTACTCAAAAAATTAACATAAAAAAATTTGAACACGAAATCCAGGTTTTAGCAAAAAATCTGAAGATGGAGGTGAATACTCATCATGAAGCTACATTTAGAAAAAGAGTTGCAATACTAGTTACAAAAGAACCTCATTGCCTAGAAGCTCTTTTAGAAGCAAGGAAAAAAAATCAGCTAAAAGGAGATATCGGTATCATAATAGGCACAGAAAACACGCTTTCTTCCCTTGCAAGAAAGTCAAAGATTCCTTTTGTACTTGTAAATGATGTAGATCAGTCAAAAGCAGAAGAAAAGATACTTTCCGTTATAAAACGGTATAATGTGGACTTGATAGTTTTAGCAAGATACATGAGAATTTTATCACCAAATTTCGTTTGGAGATATCCAAATAGAATAATTAACATCCATCCATCGCTCTTGCCAGCTTTTCCAGGTGCCTTTGCATATGTACAGGCATATGAACGTGGTGCAAAGATAGTTGGCTGTACTGCACATTATGTAACAGAGGATCTAGACCAAGGACCAATAATTTTTCAGGATGCATTTGCAATAGATTCAAACGAAACTGTAGAATCATTAAAAAAGAAAGGTCAGCATATAGAAGCAAAAACCCTCCTAGAAGCTGTAAAGATGCACCTTGAAAGGAGACTTGAAGTTTATTGGGGGAAAGTTCATGTCAAGCCTAAGCGATCTAGATGACTGAAGCAAAAGACCTCACAGATCCTTATCTCAGGAGATTGGTCAAGGCTAAAAAACAAACCGCTCTCATTCCAGTTGGGGCTATTGAACAACATGGACCACATTTACCTATCTCAACAGATTCTGAGGTAGTATCTGCGATTGCAAAAAAGGTTTCAGAAAAAGCAGGGTTTTTGCTTTTGCCTACTATACACTACGGAGTCTCGTTTGAACACTCCCCCCTCTTTAATCTCAGCATCACAAAATCAACATTACAAAAGATTCTAGTTGAGTTATGTGTCTCTTTATCGAAAAATAAAATTAACACTGTGATAATTCTTAATGGGCATCATGGAAATCAATCTGCATTAAAGTATATTCCTAAAAAAGTATGGAAATTATCAAAAGGAAGAGTGAAAGTTTTCATATTTTCTTACTGGCATTTTATGAAAAGAGAATTTGACCATGCGGGATTTGTTGAGACGTCACTTATGCTTGCAATATCAAATAAAGTCAACATGAAAAAAGCTCATAAAGGATTTGTTACTGATGGTTTTTCCAAAAAACAAAAGAGGAGATTTGAAAAGCTTGCTACAAAATCATTTGTGGCTGTAACAAAAAATGGCGTATGGGGCAATCCAACAAATGCAAGTGTGCGTGATGGCAAAAATATCTTGTCAGAAATTTACAAAGCTCTTCTAAAAGAGTCAAACTTGCCTTACTGACAAAACCCCAAAATTACACCAATGAAATTTTAATATATACCCTCGATAGAGGGGGTAATAAGTGAAATAAATGTCAGTAGACATGGCAGTAAAAGTACTTGATGAGAGCCTCAACAAAGTTGTCCTTATCAAACTGAAAGGCGGTAAGGTAATCAGAGGCAATCTACACGGTTTTGATCAACATATGAACCTGCTACTCGACTCTTCAGAAGAGATCCCTTCTGAAGGCGAATCAAAGAGCCTTGGAACCATAGTTGTACGCGGAGATAATGTGGTAATTATATCTCCGCCACCCAAGTGATTGCGGAATGACAAAAGGCACAACCTCAATGGGTGGCTACACAAAAAAGCACCCACATATTAGATGTAGGAGATGTGGCAAAAACTCATTCCATACACGTCACAAGCGATGTGCTAGCTGTGGTTATCCGGATTCTAGAATTAGAAAATATAGTTGGATCAAATGGTATACGTAGATGCAAGAGTTAGTGCTAGTTTTGGGTTCTGTTGCAGGAGCCTGTACTGCAGTAGCTATGGATAGAATTCCAAAGCGAAAAAATAACAAGTTAATTTTTAGAGCAAACCCTGCAATCAAAAGTCAGATTCAATCATTAAAAATAGAAAGAGAGATCCTTGCAAAAACCATATCAAGATTATATCAACAAGATTCTGGGCTGACAAAGATTCAACGTGACAAGCTGTTACTTAGATACCAACACCAGCTTGGACTCATATTAGCTAAAATTGAAAAGCTTGAAGCTGCAAGCAAGCATCCGGATCTTGGTCCACTAGGTGATGGATTGATCACACTAATGGATCAGAAACTTTCACAGCTTGATCAGAAACTTTATGAGATTTCATCCAAGATCACTACACCTACACAACAGATAAAGCAATTAGAATCAGTCAAGGAGCTTGTTCATGAAAAACCAATGATGAAAAAGATTGAGGCAAAGACCGAGATTCAAAAAGATGACGAATCTTATACTCCATCAATCGAAGTTTTGGCTGAACCACATAAATCAGTAGAACTTATCACACTTACAGAGATTCCAAATAAAATGCCAGAATTTCCCGCTGAGTTAGTAAGATCAAATATTACTACTCAAAAGCAAATTGAGCAAGTAGTTGTAAATACAACAGCACAGGCAGAAAAACCAAAGAATATGGAAGTTCAGCACGTTATAGAAATTCCAAGAGCTGAACCATTACAACCTTCTGTTGAAAAGAAAATTCAGATTCCTGTTGCCGTCAAAATTCCAGAAGATGAGAAACTGGATGATGATGACAAGGATATAGATAAGATAAAAAGCGAAATAATGAAAGCCCTCTCAAAACTAGAGCAAGTAGAGGTAGAATAGTTGCCAATAGATGATGCCATAAAGGCATTGTCAAATGATACATTAAAGCTGATAAAAGATGGTTATGTGTTAGGACTTGGTAGTGGAAGAGCTGCTACAGCTCTTGTGAGATCACTTTCGTCATATTTGAAAGAAAATAACATCAAAGTAAAAGCTGTTCCAACTTCATTACAAATCAAGATGGAAGCAGAAAAAGGAGGAATACCAGTAATAGAAGCGGATCAAATTGAACATATTGATATTGTGTTTGATGGTGCAGACCAGATAGACGAAGAAAAAAATATGATAAAAGGTGGCGGGGGGGCGTTATTGCGTGAAAAAATTCTTATTAATGTAGCAAAAAAGGTGGTCATCATAGCAGACGAGTCCAAATTTGTAAAAAAACTAAATCGAAGTGTCCCAATTGAAGTACATACATTTGCTCGAAACACAGCCGCAAAGCATATCCAAGACTATGGTGGCAAACCTGTCCTCCGTATCATAGAGCGCGGTTACCCGTTTGTAACAGAAAATGGCAACATAATTTTAGATTGTGATTTTGGAGAAATATCAAAACCAAAGGATCTTGCTGAAAAAATAATTCAGATTCCAGGCGTTATAGAGGTTGGAATTTTTACAAGAAAACCTGATGTTATATACAGAGCAAAAGAGAATGGCAAGTTTGATGTTTTAACCTAAACAGGCCTTGCAACGAATCTTCCATAGCCTTCTTTCCCTATTATCTTAAAATTTTCTGCTACGATCTCACCCCTCACAAGTGTTTTTACTGGCCACCCCTCCAGGTTCCATCCCTCATAGACTGTATAATCTGAAAAACCATCAAGAAGCTGACTTGTGACTCTGTTTTCTTTTTTTGTATCTATAATGACAATGTCAGCATCGGATCCCTTTTGGAGTACTCCTTTTTTTGGAAACATGCCAAATATCTTGGCAGCCCTTAAACTTGTTATCTCCGCGAGTTGTTGCAGCGTCATTCTTCCCTTGTTTACACCTTCGCTCATCAGTATTGGCAACATAGTTCCTATGCCTGGAAAGCCAGCTAGTGCTTCCCATATATTATTTCCTGCAAGTTTTAGCTTGAGTTGGTTAGCTACATGATCTGTTCCTATTGAATCAACTGTGCCTGTCTGTAATTCTTTCCAGATACCTTCTATGTCTTTTAAGCTCCTTACTGGCGGCATTACTTTTGCAAGATATCCTTTCTGTGATTCAAATGAGAGGGTCAGGTAATGTGGGCAGGTCTCAACATAGATTTTTGTACCATTCTTTTTTTCATTCTTTATTGCGTTAATAGCACCCTGTGATCCAATATGAACGAAGTATAATGTACAGCCAGCTTTTTTTGCAATTTTAGAGACGGTTTTTATTGATTTGATCTCAGATTCTACCGATCTGCTTTCTGACCATGCCCCAAGTCCATCTTTCTTTTTTTCCCTTGCCTCTTGTATTCCACAAGAACACATCTGATAATCCTCTGCGTGAACTAGAACTGGGCAGCCAAGAGTTGCAGCAGTTGTAATTATCTGCTCAACCATTTCTAAATTTATTTCAATTTTTTCTTCATGTAGATGATTTGTTCCAGGTTCCATGTCCATGTAGACGTTACCAATATCCTCTCCTAGATTCATGTAAAGCTTGAATGATGTGATTCCTTTTTTTGTGCAAAACTCCATTTCATCAATTTGGTTTTTCTGAAGTATCGATGCGTGTATTGCATAATCAATGTAATGATGGTTTGAGCTTTGTGAAAGGTGAGAATCTAGAAGCTTTTTGTATGAACCACCTAATCTTAACATCCTCATCATTGTTGTAACCCCCCCAATCGCTGCAACTCGTGATTCTGTAACTGCGGCTTTTTCAATTGGAGAATACACTCCATAGTGCACGTGCGGATCTATTGCACCGGGCATTGAAACCAATCCCTTTGCATTGATTTTGACATCACATTGTGGGATCTCGCTTGTCAAATCAACAATTTTACCATCATCAATTACAACGTTCTTCTCAACTATTCCACTTGGCAGAACAACGTGCGACTCTGTAATTACAGTATCAAAAGTCATCTGTGCTTTTACTTAGAATCCTAGTATTATTCTTTGAGAGTAAATGAATAAAAACGGAAGACATTCTTGATAACAAAAGGGCCGGTAGTCTAGTGGTAGTGATGCCGCGTTCGCAACGCGGATGTCGGGGGTTCGAATCCCCCTCGGTCCACCATCCAGAAAACAATATACATCTATCTACAATAACGAATTTCATGAAGGTGTTTAACGGGAAAGCTGCTGCAGAAGACTATATGTCAAATCATACGTTGACGTTTTCTACACCTGAGCTTACCTTGACAAGGTTTGCGTTCTGGCTTGGAGATATAATACCTGATCCAAAAAATCCTGGTCAAACAATGCCACGAATAATGGCATTTGTTGAAGAACGAGATTTTGCACCAGTGCCAATTGTTGATGATGAAAAATATGTGCCAACTGGTGCTGTTAGATCAACTGGTAGCATTTACGGAAGCCTTCAAACTGAGTCTGGAACTGCTGCAAAATTCTGTTCAGAGTGTGGTGTTAAGATTTCATCAAATGCAAGATTCTGTACAGAATGTGGCGCAAATCAAGATTAGTCACTAGCATTGAAATTTCATAGATTGGTTTTAGGTTATAGTAATTTGTGTAATTATATCACTGAAGTTTATTTCCACATGTAGTACAAAACTTTGCATTTGATCTTATAGTAGAGCCACAAGAAGAACAGATGGGACCTGTGGTTTTGGCTGGTGACATCATGGATTGATCTGGCGTTGGTATAGTTCCTGGATTAGTGAACGCAGAAGCTGCAGAAACAATAGATGGTGGACGACCTGGTCCTGGCATTGTTGCTGCAGCTATGTGACCTGGTGGAGTCATACCAAATCCAGGCATTCCCATAGGTACCGAGCCAGTTACTGATGTAGTACTTGGTGCATAACCACCAGCAATTTTATCAAGTGATTTTTTTAGCTCAAAAATTACTTTTACAGCAAGAAATTCTAGTGATGAATAAGCAACAACATAGTCGCCTAGCTTTTCAAAAAATTCTTTTTCCGATATTTTCCCTTGCTTGTAAAGAGTTACTGTATCAAGAAGTGATTCATAATATCCTTGTGATTCATTTAATAGATTTTGAAGCTTGTCAAACAAAAGATTAAGGGTATCTACATCTCCAAATGACATATAAAAAGTTGCTTTGCCCGTTATTAATTATTTTAGATTTAAAAAATTGGAGCCTTTATTTTTGTATGTCTAGATTTTCTTAAGTGCATTTTCGATCATGTTTTTGTATGAAGCTTTTGAGGCAGCTCCTACTTGCTGTGCAACAATCTCGCCCTTGTTGAATACAGCAAGCGTGGGTATACTAAAGACGTTGTATTTTGATGCAAGTTCACCACTTTCATCCACGTTTACTTTAACAAATTTTACTTTGCCTGGATATTCGCTAGCAAGCTCTTCAACTACTGGGCTAACCATTCTACATGGACCACACCATTCTGCCCAAAAGTCTACAAAGACAGGCATCTGTGAATCCATTACTTCAGTCTGCCAACTTTTTGTATTTACTGGTTTTGCGTTTTCCATTTTTATCAGAAATAGTAAATTATAACATCCCTAAATATGTTAACCTGTTTTTTAGAGAACAAACTTTACCAGCGGCTTTTTAAGCCGTAATAATTTTTGCCGTAACTAGATTTTCCACCATATCTACGTCCACCGCCATATCTATGTCCACTTCCATATCTACGCCCGCTGTCATATCCTCTTCTATGTTGCCCCGTTTCTCTTTTTAATGGATCAGGAATTTTAACTTCAATTCCAAGCTGCTTGTTTAGATCTGTCATCTTTACTTTTGTCTGTCCCACAATTATCTGGAAATCTCCAATCGAGGAATACGAAACTAGTGTGATTGCTCTTCCCTTTCCACCTGCACGCGCAGTTCTTCCAATCCTGTGAAAGTATACCAAATCTTGGTTTGGAACATCATAATTTATGACAAGTGCAACTTCCGGTACATCGATTCCCCTTGCAGCGACATCGGTTGCAACAAGTATGTCTGCCTTACCCTTTTTGAACAGATACATAGACTTGTCTCGCCTGAATTGGGACATATCGCCCTGAATGGAAACGACGTTAAAGTTTGCCTTGGCTAGTTCGTGCGCAACACGTCTAGTTCTATCTTTTGTTGAACAAAAGACTATAGTCTGGCCGTTCTTGTTTTCTTTGATGAATTTGAACAGAAAATCTGTCTTTTCCCTATCACGTATGACAAGGAAAGCCTGATCTATTCCCTCACCACTAAGGTCATCTGCATCTATGAAGATTTGCTGAGGGCTACGCATGTATTTTTCTGCCAATCTGAGAATTTCAGCAGGCATTGTTGCAGAAAAGAGCGAAGTTACTCTTTCTTCAGGAACAAGATCTAAGATGAATTTTATGTCATCAATAAATCCCATATCAAGCATTGTATCTGCTTCGTCAAGTACCACATACTTTACATCATTTAGCTCTATTGAGCCACGTTTTAGATGATCAATAAGTCTACCGGGAGTCGCAACAACTATCTCTACACCCTTTTCAAGATCTCTGAATTGTACATTTATGCTCTGCCCACCATAGATGGTTACATTTCTTATTCCAGTATATTTGGCAAACTTGTTCATTTCACCTGAGATCTGGATTGCTAGCTCCCTTGTTGGTGCCAATATCAGTACCTGGATTCCGCCTTTTGGTATAATATTCTGTAATATAGGTAGGGAGAATGCAGCTGTCTTGCCAGTGCCGGTATGTGCTTGGCCTATGACATCTTGACCTGAAAGCAAAACTGGTATTGCTGCCGCTTGTATTGGAAACGTTTCTTGGAAGTTTATATCCCTTAGTCCATCTAGTATGGATTTTTTAATTCCTAATTCTTCAAATCTTGTCAATCTATTTCATCTTTCTTAAGCAATGACAGAGAAAGCTCATTGCTTATTCCGTCATTATTTTCGATGTTTTAGCTCAGTTTTTACCTCTAATAACCCTTTCCAAAATATTGAAGAAAATCAGGTGGTTATTGGAATTTGTGTAATATGATTCTAGGTTAATCGACTCTTTTTAGAAAATTTACCATGTGGTATATACTTAAATGACTTTTTTCATACACCTAAACTATGAGTGGAGAGCTGCGACTGAAAAAGCTACGTGGTTCCGGAGGCTACGTCATGGCGTCAGTAACAGATGATCAACAAAGAAAAGGAAACCTAGGTGGACCAGACCTCTTTTTAGCTCCAGTAGGCAGGATTGATACTAATAAGATTTCAAAATACTTTTGCAATACGTGTGAAAAGGACTATGAAGGAAGTCCTAAGATAGATTACGAAAATCCAAACGAATTGGTAGCTGATAATCTGATGCTTTTGGAAAAGGGCCAGTACATATGTATCGCATGTGGTTCTGTCCTTGCAGAATATAGAAATTTTAGCAAGCCAAACGAAGCTGTAGATGTAGGTCTAGCAAAAAC
>Ga0187894_10005544_pt1 | contig 12806 bp, 12 predicted proteins | sample GBC1701081metaG_FD_136650 | JGI IMG/M metagenome (GOLD analysis project Ga0187894, IMG submission 136650) | White microbial mat communities from a lava cave in the Kipuka Kanohina Cave System on the Island of Hawaii, USA - GBC170108-1 metaG ... | reverse complement strand
GGCGCAATCTATTCGAGCGAACGGCGTTGTTCAACCGATTGTCGTTCGTCCGAAGGGAACGCGATTCGAGATCGTAGCCGGCGAACGTCGTTGGCGAGCTTCGCAAAAGGCGGAACTGCGTCGTATTCCGGCGGTCGTCAAAGAAGTTTCGGACGATAAATTGCTCGAGCTTGCACTGGTTGAAAACATACAACGCCAAGAGCTTAACCCGATTGAAGAAGCAAAAGCATACCGCAAACTTATTGATAACATTGGGCTTACGCAAGAATTAGTGGCGGAAAGAGTTGGCAGATCGCGCACGATCGTTACTACCGCAATGCGTTTGTTAAAGCTGCCCGATGAAATTCAACACAATTTGGAAGAAGGTAAATTGTCGGCCGGACACGGGCGTGCTCTGTTGATGACCGAAGATCCTAAGATTCAAAAGTCGATTGCAAAAGCCATTATCGAGAAAGGCCTGTCGGTTCGAGAGACGGAGCGGGCTGTAAAAAAAGGCGGCGTTGCGACTGTAAAGACAGGGAATAAAAGTGTTAGCAGATCGGTCGATCCGAATGTGAAAGTCGCAGAGACAAAACTTATGCGAATTCTCAGCACAAATGTGAAGATCTTGCCGGCAAAAAAAGGACAAGGCGGGAAGATCGAGATCGAGTATTACGGAGTCGATGATCTGAATAGAATTTACGACGTAATTATTAATAATAAAGGAGTTAACTGATGTCAAAGCGTTTGACGGAAATGGTCAGCTGCGCCGGTTGAGTGGCTAAACTCGCACCGAGCGACCTTGCTCAAGTTTTGAGCAAACTTCCGCCACAGAATAGCGAAAATGTGATCGTCGGATTTGAGAATTCGGACGACGCTGGTGTTTTTCGCCTTACGGACGACACGGCGCTTGTGCAGACTGTCGATTTCTTTACGCCGGTTGCTGACGACCCGGAAATTTACGGCCGTGTTGCTGCGATCAACTCGCTTAATGATGTTTACGCGATGGGTGGAACGCCAATAAGTGCTTTATCTATAGTATGTTACCCTCAAAAAGGCGATTGGGATGTATTAGCTCAAATTCTCACCGGTGGTCAAAAAGCGATGACCGATGCGGGCGTTGTCGTCATCGGCGGACATTCTGTTGACGATCAGGAAATGAAATTCGGTTACGCAGTGACGGGCGTGATCGATCCAAAAAAGGTCGTTACAAATGCCGGAGCTGTTGTCGGCGATGTCCTCGTTCTGACAAAACCGATCGGCACCGGTGCGATCAACACAGCGGTAAAAAAAGGTGTAGCAAGTCCCGAAACCGAAGCCGCTGCGATCAAAGCGATGACAACTTCGGCAGCCGCCGCTTCAAAAGCGATGGTGAAAGCGGAAGCAAATTCTTGCACCGACGTAACCGGTTTTGGTTTGTTAGGTCACGCATTTGAAATGGCAAAGGCAAGCAGCGTGACTTTGCAGATCGATTCGAACTCGGTTCCGTTGTTGCCTGATGTATTGGAATTAATAGTGCAAGGAATGTTGACGCGTGGTGACAAAAATAATCGAGTTTATGTTGGCGACACAGTGAAGATCGATGACAAGGTTTCGCCTGAGATGCAAAGTGCTCTTTTTGATCCGCAAACAGCGGGCGGCTTGTTGATCAGTTTGCCGGAAAAAAATGTCGAGAAGTTTCTTGCTGAAATTTCAGACGTAGTTGTAATTGGTCGCGTCGCCGGTCGAGGCGAACATCTTATTGAGGTGATTTAGTTGTTTCTTTTTATCTTCGAATCGATCGGCACGTCCGAACTAATTCTCGTAGGCATCGTCGCGCTAATTTTTCTCGGCCCGCGTCGGCTGCCTGAGATCGCAAAAAAGATCGGTAAGATCACGGCTGAGTTTCGCGGCACGGCGAATGAATTTAAAGAGACATGGAAGCGTGAAGTCGATTTTGAAGACGAGGCGAAAGCGTTTGATATCAATGCTTTAGAGGCAGAAACAGAAGCAGGAAAAACTGAGCCGCCCGCAACGGAAACTAACAATACTTTAGAACAACCGACTATAAAAGAAGTGGACGCGTCTGCTTTTGAAAACCTAAAACAAACCGAAACGGAAACAGAACAGCCTGCAAAAACCGAGGTCGCAAACGACAAAAAGAATTGGCTCTAGCCGATGGAAGAAATCGAAAAAGAAAACGAACAGCGAGTCGGCGGTCAGATGTCGTTTCTCGAACATCTCGACGAGTTGCGCAAACGGCTCGTCAATTCAGTCATTATTATTGTCATTGCCTTTGTCGCGTGCTTCGCTTTTTCAGATGAGATCTTTGCGTTTTTAGAGGTGCCGGTTCGCCGCGCGTTGTCAGAGGCGCAGCGTCGCGAAGTTCCTGTGACCGGACTTACCGGTGATGAACGCGTGCTTCCGCTTAATAGTCTTAAAGAAGGTGATCGCGGTCGTTTTGTTTTTTCAGAATCGACAAAATTGGGAACGGGCGTGATCCAACCCGGCGCTTCGGTTGACTCGATTGTGGTTCGAGACACGGACGGACAGCTTTCGCTATTTACTGACGAGCCCGTCTATACGAGCAACGCAGTTATCCCGAAAGGCGTTCGGCTGCCGGTAAAGCTCGGACCAGAAGTGAACTCCGAACTCAGTGACGAAAAGCTGATCGTAACCACCGCGCAAGAGTCTTTCACTCTTTTTGTGACAGTGTCGCTGTATTCCGCGATCGCCGTCTCGATACCGCTGTTGCTGATACAGGTTTGGGGTTTTGTTTCACCGGCTCTTTATCGGCACGAACGGGGATATGTGGTTCCGTTCGTATTGCTGTCGAGCATCTCGTTTGTCGGCGGAGCGGCTTTTGCCTATTACATACTGTTTCCGCCGGCAGTTGGATATCTGCTCGGGCTGGCCGAGGAATTTAGGCCGCTTTTACGCGCGACGGACTATTTCGATTTGATAACACTGATAATGCTGGCAATGGGACTGATATTCCAAATGCCCGCAATTACCTATGTTTTATCGCGGATCGGCATTGTTTCGGCTGGCTTCCTCATCAAAAGCTGGAAGCTTGCGCTCGTTATAATTTTGATCGTTGCGGCGGTGGTGTCACCGACCGGCGATATTCCTAACCTGCTGCTTTTTGCGACGCCGATGATGGTGCTTTATCTCGTATCGATCTTTATCGCGTGGCTGTTCGGCAAAAAGCGCCGAGCCGAGGCTGCTGATTGAGGTATAAGCAACCATCAAGTCGTCAAAATCATCTTGAAAATGACGCACTAACTTTATAAAATCACACGTTCGAGAGGATCAGGATTCATAAGGCAAGATTTTAAGCCGGGAGTTTTTATGACGAGAATGAGTTTTTTCAGAGTCGCATTGTTTTCAGTTTTTGTTTTAACGCTGGCTGCGTTAGGAATTGTGGCCCAGCCGCCTGATAAAAACACAAAGCCGAGCGAGGATCCAACCGATAAGGTTCGTAAGGTCACGCCCGAGCTAAAGAACGTTTACAAAAAATGGCTCGACAACGATGTTGCCTACATCATCACGAACGAAGAGAAGAAAGCGTTCAAGGCGCTCGCGACCGACGAAGAGCGTGAGAACTTTATCGAAAACTTCTGGCGCCGCCGCGATCCGAATCCCGACACAGAAGAAAACGAGTATCGCGAAGAGTATTACGAACGTATTGCTTACGCCAATCAACATTTCACCTCCGGCATCCCCGGATGGAAGACCGATCGCGGTCGCATCTATATTGCTCACGGAAAGCCCGACTCGGTCGAATCTCATCCGTCCGGCGGTGCTTATGATCGCCCGGCTCATGAGGGCGGCGGTTCGACCTCGACTTATCCGTTTGAGGTTTGGTTTTACAGGCACTTGGACGGAATAGGAGACGGCCTTGAGATCGAGTTTGTCGATCCGACAGGAACCGGCGAATATCGCATCGCTCGCGACGCACAGGAAAAGGACGCGTTGAGGTTCGTTCCCGGTGCGGGTCTCACGACCGCGGAATCGCTAGGTCTTTCCGATAAAGCCGATCGCATACTCGGGAATAACAGCGACCGCAATACATTTCAGAGGGAGCAGGACTCGCCATTCCGCAGGTTAGAAATTCAGACCGGGTTGTTTAGACCGCCTAATGTAAAGTTTAGCGACCTGCAGGGTCTGGCCGGCGGCGATTCGGGAACGATTTTGGACAAAGACCCGGTCGATTTTGATCTGCGAATTGATTTCTTCCGCCAGTCGGATGATCGCGTGATCACGGCGTTTACGATTCAAACCACTAACAAGGAACTGTCATTCGAAGAGGTTGGTGGTCTTAAGCAAGCGACGATGAACATCTTTGGCCGCATCACGGCCGTGTCTGGCAAGCGCTCGGGCATTTTCGAAGATTCGGTCACCGCGACTGCAACGACCGAGGAACTAAATGAGGCGCGCGATCGCAAATCCGTTTATCAAAAAGCGATCGCTCTCACGCCCGGAACATACAAGGTCGATGTCGTGGTTCGCGATGTCGGAACCGGCAATAGAGGTATTCGAAATCTCGGTTTTGTCGTTCCGAAATATGACGAGAAAAAGCTCTCGACGTCCTCGCTGGTCATGGCGACAAAGCTTCGCATCACGACCGAGCGCGACATCGGTCAGCAATTTGTGATCGGCAACGCGAAGGTCATTCCAAACCTATCGGGCGTTTACAAACAAGGTCAGGAAGTCGGTCTTTACATGCAGGTTTACAACGCGGGCGTCGATCAGACGACGTTGCGACCGGCGGTCGATGTGGATTACATTTTGACGAAAGACGGCAAAGAGCTGTTTCGTCAAAAAGAAGACTGGAGCGGATTGAGCGATTCGGGTCAGCGGTTGACGCTTGCTCGCCTTCTGCCGACGGTTGGGTTTGCACTTGGCGATTACGAGCTAAAGGTTTTGGTCAAAGACCGCGTAGGCGGGCAAGTGATCGAGAATAAAGGCAAATTTACGATTACCAATTAAATCTTTTTCGTGGTTTAGGAAATGTTTAAGAGAGGCCGTCCGAAAAGGCGGCCTCTTTTTTTTTGGAATGGCGAATTCGTTTCTAGCTGTCTCAGCAGCGGCACATCATTAGCCCGAGGTAAATTCCAAATTCTTTCATACACCCGCTTCGCAGGTTACGAGCTATGTTAGCCGATGACCCCACGTTTCGTCCCGACCGGGTCGGGACTCCACGAGGGGGCAAAGATATTTCGCTGCTCCGCAGCTTAATCTGCAAACGGGCGAAAAAGTAAGCTTTTTACGTCAGAATTATTCGTGCATTCGTGGCTAAATCTTCTAACTCTTAATCCGGGTTTATTGTTTTCGCACAACCTGAATGACCGGCGGGTCGCCGCGTTCGCTGGTTGCAAAAATCGATTTGCCGTCTGACGAATACGTTATCGCCTCACCCTGCTTTCGCTCGCCAAGTTGGATCGCGGCGGGTTTTTGTTTCCAAATTTCGTCAAAGGCCGCGCCGTCCGGCAGTACCAATTCATAAGCCGCAGCGTAATCGCAAAGGATCACTCGTCGTCCGTCGGGCGAGATCGACCCGCCGGTGAGCATCCCGAACGGAATGACCGGCACGCGAATCTCGCCGATCTTCTGTGCCGAGACGACGGCTGCCGAGCCAAAAGCCGGCGTCAGTTTATAAATATTCGACGCTTCGTTGCGGTTTTTTGTAAGGATATAAATGTCGCCGGTTTGCGGATGGACGATCAGCGTCTCGGCGTCGTGAGTGCCGTCCGAGTATCTGAATTTCATCGCCTCAGCTGCCGTCGTGTTCGGTGCTTTTTTGTTTGTCGTGCTGATTTGATCCGTGACTTCGGGTTCGGCGACGCGATAGATCGTATGCTCGTGGCGTGTTAGCTTGTCAGTGTTGCCGATCTCGCCGAGATATAAAAAACATTTTCCCGACGCATCGCGCGCTGCGGCCATGTCTTCCCAATCTTCGTTGTCGGCATTCGCGATCCGCCACACGCCGCGCGATTCTCCGCTCGCGTCGATCGCATAAATAAACGGCCCGTCGCCCGAATCGTTGTGTGTCCAAAGTAAGTCGGTTCGACACGGCGAGGCGGCGAGACCGCTGCTTTCCGAGATTTCCTTCGACTTAATGCGACCGACGACTTTCGGCGGTTCATACTGCGAATTTGCCTGATCGAAGGCCGGCATGCGGCGGTCTTCGTGACAAGATGTGACGACAAAAAGCGTCGCGATGACAAAGCCAAAAAATTTGGTTATAGTTGCATTCGGCATAACACTGAAAACATCTCCCGCCGAATTTTCGTTAAGTTTCGCGTAGGACCGGATGATCGTTGGAACCGAATGGCTGATCGAGGCGACTGGCTGTGACCCGGCCCGCTTGCGCGACGAAAAAATTCTTAGCCACATACTATCATGCGTGATCGACGATCTCGGCCTGCAAACCGTCGGCTCCGTCTGGCACAAATTCGATGGCGAAGGCGGCGTCACCGGCCTCATCGCGCTTACCGAATCGCACCTCGCTTGCCACACTTACCCAGAACACGGTATTGCGACATTTAATCTCTACTGCTGTCGCACACGTCCCGAATGGAATTGGGAAACAAATCTTCAACGTATTCTCGGCGCATCGCACATATCGATCACGAAAGTAGAACGAGGAAACGCTGCGACTGAAAATCCGCAATCCGCAATCCGCGATCCGCAATCTTTCGCCGCCGGAGGTGACGCGTGACGACACTCGCGGCAAATTGTCCTTCGTGTGCGGCACCGATCGAGTTTAAGGCCGGGTCATCGATTGTTGTGGTATGCGCGTTTTGCCGCTCGGCCGTTGCGCGCACCGATCGCGGCCTCGAAGACATCGGTAAGGTCGCCGAGATCGTCGAGTCGCAGTCACCGTTAAAGCTCGGACTGAAAGGAAGTTATAAAGACACGCGTTTTGAATTGACCGGTCGCGCGCAGATCAAACACGAGCTCGGCGGCGTTTGGGACGAATGGTATGCGACGTTTTCGAATGGTTGGGTTGGCTGGCTCGCCGAGGCGCAAGGGCGATTTTATCTGACGTTCTATCAGCCGATGCAAAATGCGCTGCCATCGTTTGCGGGTTTGCAGCTTGGGCAAGTCATCGCCGAGATTCCAAACCCGACACCGCTGATGGTTCAGGAGAAAGGGCGAGCGACGACCGTCGCAGCCGACGGTGAAATTCCATACAAACTCGTGCCGGGCGAGCAGTTTGAATATGCCGATCTCGCCGGCAAAAACAACGCTTTTGCGACGATCGATTACAGCATCGATCCGCCGTGGGCGTTCGTCGGCTCGCAAGTCACGCTCGACGAGATCGGTCTCGGCGATGCAAAGTCTGTGACACGAGAAGCTAAACGCGTAACGAGCGCAGCGATGGGCTGTCCGAATTGCGGCGGGCCGTTGTCGCTAACGGCACCCGACAGCGCGATGCGCGTGACTTGTCCGAATTGCAGTTCGCTGCTCGACGTCAATCAAGGCAACCTCACATACCTTCATGCGCTCAATCCGCCGCCGGACGCGCCGGATTTTGTCGCGCCGATCGGCGCCGAGGGGACGTTCGCCGACGATGTGAAATTCAAGATCATCGGCGCGTCGGCGCGCAGCGTGACATTCGACGGCATCAAATATTTTTGGCACGAATATTTGCTCTACAATCCGTCGATCGGCTTTCGCTGGCTCGTGCACTCGGACAATCACTGGAATTTTGTCGAACCGGTCAACGCCGCCGATGTCGCGCAGGATAATGTGTTCACAGCCGGCTCGACGGTCGATTACAACGGACGCAAATTCAAAATTTTTCAAGACGCGCCAGCGACCGTCGAGTATGTGAAAGGTGAATTCTATTGGCGCGTCGAACAAGGCGAAACCGTGCGTGCGGTCGATTACGTCGCGGCACCGATGATGCTCTCACAGGAGATATCCGAGAACGAGATCAACTGGTCCGTCGGCACATACCTGACCAACGACGAGGTCGAAAAAGCCTTTAATATCAGCGGTTTGCCGCGACCTTGGGGCGTCGGGCCGAATCAACCTTTTACCGGCCGATTTTATTACACGTGGGGATTTTTGCCGCTGCTCGCGTTACTCGTCGTCGCGATCTTTATGATTCCATTCACCGGAATGACGAGCACCGTTCTCAACGAAACGGTGATGATGCCATCGTCCGCGACGCCGCAGGTTCAGTTCAGCCAGCCGTTTGAGATAAAAGGAAATCGCAACATTCGCATCTCGGCGTCGGCGCCGGTAAATAATTCGGCAGCCGATCTCGACGTCGATCTCGTCAACGAACAGAGCCAAGAGGTCGAGTCGATCGCGATCCCGATCTCTTATTATCAGGGCGTCGAGGACGGCGAGAGTTGGAGCGAGGGCAGCACCGCCACCGATGCAACTTTGTCGTCGCTGCCTGCGGGCAAATACACGCTTCGCGTCGAGGGCACGACCGAGAACGTCACGCAGCAGCTTCCCGTCACGCTCAAGGTTGAGCAAAACATAAATCGCGGCGTAAATTTTTGCTGCGCACTTTTTATTTTAACGATCATGCCGTTGATCGGCTTGATCAGAAAATGGTCTTTCGAATCGTCGCGTTGGCGCGACAGCATGTTTAGTTCGAGTGGCGGCTCGGATGATTCTGACGAATAGAGAGGTTTAAAATGTTAAAGAAACTCTACATGGTTTTTGGTTGCGGCGTGCTGCTCGCCTACGGAGCATCGTCTTGGTTCGGCTGGGAGCTCGCCAATTCCGGCAGCCGCTCGCGTCTCGGAACGCCGTTTTTCTACACAGGTTTTAGAGGAGGAAAATAATGTTAAGTCTGATGACAAATTTAGGCTCGCTCGCGATGATCGTAAAACTCGATGACCTTTTGCCGGTCGCCGCGACGACGATCATCTTCGTCGCCATCGGTTTGATCGTTTTTCTGATCGCGTTCTTGATCGTCGTTTTGGTCGCGCCGTTTTCGGTTAAGAAAGAGATCGAGGAAGATCACAACACAAGCCTGGCGATCATCATCGGCGCGATCATTATCGGCATTGCGATGATAATTTCGTCAGCCATTCAGGGAAACTGAACAAAAAGGATAAAGGCGGAAGGATGAAGGATGAAAAGTTTTTCTTGCTTCATCCTTTATCCCTCATCCTTCATCCTTTATGAAACGCACACCGCTACTTTTTCTCAACGTCATTATCATCGCGACGTGCGGTCTCATCTACGAACTGCTCGCCGCCACGGTTTCGTCGTATGTTCTCGGCGATTCGGTAACGCAGTTTTCGCTGGTGATCGGCGTCTATCTTTTTGCAATGGGCGTCGGTGCCTGGGCTTCAAAATTCATTGAAAAAAACATTGCCGATAAATTTATCGACATCGAGTTTGCCGTCGCGATCCTCGGCGGGTTTAGTGCTCCGCTGCTGTTTTTGACGTTCGCCTACGTCACGTATTTCGGCATCATTCTTTACACAATCGTCTTTCTGATCGGCACGCTCGTCGGCCTCGAGATACCGCTGCTGATGCGTATATTAAAGGACGAGCTCGACTTCAAAGATCTTGTGTCGCGCGTTCTGGCGCTCGATTATGTCGGCGCGTTGATCGCGTCGCTGATGTTCCCGATCTTTCTTGTTCCGCGTCTCGGACTTAATCGCACTTCGCTTGTTTTCGGAATGCTCAACGCCGCCGTCGGACTGTGGGCGACCTGGCTGCTCGAACCTCTGATCACGCGTCGTCGGCTGACGATCTTGCGAGTGAAAGGTTTTGTCATCCTCATTCTACTTGGCATTGCACTCATTAAAGCAGATCGTTTGACGACGCTCGCAGAGGACGGGCTTTTTGCCGATAACATCGTCTTCGCAAAAAGCTCGCCGTATCAACGCATCGTTGTCACAAAAGGCAAAACTGGCTACTCGCTTTTTCTAAACGGCAATCTGCAGTTCAATTCCTTTGACGAATACCGCTATCACGAAGCGCTCGTTCACCCCGCGTTCGCGGCATTCGACGGCGACGCGAAACGCGTGCTCGTCCTCGGCGGCGGCGACGGTCTCGCGGTTCGTGAAGTTCTAAAATACAAAACTGTCGAATTTATTCAACTCGTCGATCTCGATCCTGAGATGACGCGCGTGGCGCAGTCCGTTCCCGCTCTCGGCGAACTCAACAATCACGCGCTCGACGACGAGCGAGTTAATGTCACGAACGCCGACGCTTTCGTTTGGCTCGATACGCAGATCGAGCCGTTCGACATCGCGATCGTCGATTTTCCCGACCCGAACAACTACGCGCTCGGCAAACTTTACACGACTCGCTTTTACAATTTGCTCAAGTCAAAACTCAAACCCGACTCGGCCGTCGTCATCCAAACAACATCGCCGCTAATCGCACGCAACTCGTTCTGGTGCGTGATGAAAACCCTCGAAGCAAGCGGCTTCGACGTCCGGCCGTATCAAACTACCGTCCCCAGCTTTGGCGTCTGGGGCTTCGCGCTTGCGAAGCTGCAAACATTTGAAACACCACGCACGCCGCCTGAAAATATCGAGTTGCGATTTCTCAATGACAAAACTTTCGCATCAATGTTCGAGTTTCCGACCGACACATCGCGACCGAGCGGGGAATTAGAGATCAACAGATTGGACAATCAGGCATTGGTTCGTTACTACGAAGCCGAGTGGAGAAGATTTGAACAGTAAAATTTACGGAATAAGTTATAAGTGAGAGGTGAAAAGTGATATGTCAGATCCGCTAAAAGAGAAAGCCTTTGCCTTTGCTCTGAGAATAATTAAGCTGAGTCAATACCTTCATGACACCAAGAGAGAATTCACTATTTCCAGAAAGATACTGGACTCAGGCATCAACATAGGTTTGTTCATCGAGGAGGGACTGTCAGGGCGAAGATCGGGTTGATTTTCGTCAGAAATACTCGCTTGCAAACAAAGAAGCATTTAAAGCGAACTATCTTCTAAAACTTCTAAATGGCGGCGGTTTTATTACCGAAAAGGAAGCAAAGTCATTGCTCGCCGATTGCGAAGAATTGCAAAAGATGCTTATTTCAGCTATCAAGACTACGCGGGCATCAACCTAACTTATTACTTCTCACTTATTTCGAAATGAGTCTTTCGCGAAGAGAGTTACTTACCGTTTTCCTTGGAACGCCATTCGCATTTCCGGCGTGCCGCGATCGCCCACGCGTTTTTCCCGAAGGTGAATTTGTTGGACAGGATGTTTCTCTCGGGCACGTTTTGCGCGAAGGTCGCGTCTTTGCCGTTCCGCCGGATAATTGGCAGACGAAAAAGGTCGCGATCGTTGGCGGCGGCATCGCAGGTCTGACGGCGGCTTGGAAATTGAAGCGTGAGGATTTCAATGATTTTGTTTTGCTCGAATTGGAACGCGATGTCGGCGGCACATCGTCGAGTAGTGTTGGCAATCCTGTTTCATATCCGTGGGGCGCGCATTATCTGCCGGTTCCATTTAAAGAAAACACCGAACTGATCGAGTTACTCGACGAGATGTCGCTCATCGAGGGACTCGGCAACGATGGCGAGGTGATCGTTAAAGAACAGTATCTTTGTCGAGAACCGGAGGAACGCGTTTTTTACAAAGGCCGCTGGTACGAAGGTTTGTATCTCAATGTTGGCGCGAGCGACGAAGACAAACGGCAGTTTGCCGAGTTTCAAAAGAAGATCGACTATTGGGTAAATTGGTGCGACGCGCGCGGGCGACGCGCGTTTGTTGTGCCGGTTGCGAATTGTTCGACTGACGACGAGGTAACGCTGCTCGATAAAATTACATTTGCCGAATGGCTGCGGCAAAACGGATTTACGAGCGAGCGGCTACTTTGGTATTGCGACTACGCGTGCCGCGACGATTACGGTTTAAAACTCAAACAAACATCTGCGTGGGCCGGATTGTTTTATTTTTGTTCGCGAGTTAGAAAAAGCGGCGTCGAATCACAGCCTTTCATAACCGCGCCGCAAGGCAACGGACAGTTTGTAAATCACTTTTTCGAAAAGGTCAAAGATCACGTTCGCCGATCGCAAATGGTTGTTTCAGTCGAGCCGACAGCAAGCGGTGTCGATTGTGTTTGCCTCGATGGCGAGTCGGTTCGTGGTTTTCATTGCGAACGGGTGATCTTTGCGTCGCCGATGTTTACGGCGCCTTATGTGATTCGCGGATTCAGAGAAAACGCGCCGTTTGCAGCAAGCGGATTTCATCACAACGCGTGGTTTGTCGCTAATCTTTTTCTCAAGGATCGGCCAAGGCCGCGATTTGCAAAAGATTTTCCGCTAGCCTGGGACAACGTCATCTACGAGAGTCCGTCGCTTGGTTATGTAACCGCGACGCATCAAAAAGGCATCGACTATGGCCCAACGATCCTGACGTATTACTACCCGATGTGTGAGGACGTGAACGCTCGCACGACGCTTTTTAATTACAATTGGCGGCAGCTCGCCGACGTTTGTCTCACCGATCTCTCTCGTGCGCACAATGATATTTACGAACTCACGACGCGGATCGACATTATGCGTTGGGGACATGCGATGATAAGTCCGCGGCCGAATTTTATCTGGAGCGGCGTGCGTGAGAAAGCGACGCAACCGTATCGCAACATTCATTTCGCGCACACTGATCTGAGCGGTATCGCGTTGTTCGAGGAGGCTTTTTATCACGGTCTGCGCGCGGCAAAAGAGGTCTTGAATTAAGTGGACGCGACGTTGCAACGACATGACTATTGGCTTTTTTCACGCAAGATCGATCTGACGGTTTTTCTCGGCAGCGCGCTTGTATCGTTAATACTGCTCGCGGTCGGTTGGCAGTTCGGAATTCTCAACAGCGACTCGCCGGATTGGACGTGGGTCACG
>Ga0187894_10005543_pt1 | contig 12806 bp, 10 predicted proteins | sample GBC1701081metaG_FD_136650 | JGI IMG/M metagenome (GOLD analysis project Ga0187894, IMG submission 136650) | White microbial mat communities from a lava cave in the Kipuka Kanohina Cave System on the Island of Hawaii, USA - GBC170108-1 metaG ... | reverse complement strand
GCAGGCGCGTCGGAAAGTTGGTAATCGCCCCACCCTGCCGCGTCCGCAGGTCGGTTTCGATCTGCGTGACCAACACGCTCCGGGACCAGCCGTGCTCCACTGCCTTGGCCGCATACCATCGTCGCGCGTCGCGGTCAGCGAGCTTGTCCAGCAGGGCGATCTGGTGGTACCAGGGCAATTGTGCAAGCGCGGCTTGCACAAATTCGGCCTCCGGCCAGGCTTCGGCGAAGGCCCGCATGTACTTGAGGTTGCGGGGCGAGAACCCCTTCATTCTCGGGAACGCTGCGCGCCGATCCCGACCTTCCTTCGTACACCACTTCCCGGGACGTAAACTCAGGTTCATCAAGAATCTCGCCAGGCGACCATTTCCATCCATGTAGGGATGGATGTAGACGAAGACGAAGTGTCCGAGCGCGGCGCGCACTCGCGGCTCCGTTTCCTTCTCGAGAAGCTCGAAGAGCACCGGCATGCCATCCCGTACTGCCTCTTTCGAGAGCGGAACGTGCAGCGCGCCACGGATGAATACCTGGTCGTTGCGATAGCCCGCCAGATCGGACGCTTTGAGAAGGCCGGCCTGCACGCTCGGGCTGAACAGAGCCTGATACCAGCGGGGTAGGGCGTTACGGAACACTGTGCCGGCGTTCTCGCCCTCGAGCACGCGTACGAGATCGGCCTTGACGAGGTTGTGAGTCTCGAAATATCCGCGCGCCGCCATGACGATGCTCGTCGAGGCACGGTCGCTCGGGGCAAATCTGCCGGTGGCGGAGAAGGTGCTCGAGGTCTATGACCGCGCGGCCAAGGAAGGGTGGTGGGCGCGGGATCAGTCGACGTTGCCGAGTTATTGGCCGGGGCGGGGGGAGGGGTAGCGAGGTCGTTGCGATCGGCGGAGGTGCGGGAACGGAGTCTTTCTCACCGAAAGGTTCATGCGCGTTCAAGGGAGCCAGCGTTGAGTTCATCCGGTGTTTCCAGCAGGACTACCCAGGCTTACGCTCGGATCTGCGAAGCCGCACTCCCTGGCTCGTCGTACTGACCATTCGTCGTTTGTTTCAATGGGGTCTATCCCCACTTGTTCTCTTTGACTTTGTTCTGCCCGGGGCCAGTAGCGCACGTAGTACGTCCGGCTTTTCCAAGGCCAGGTCCTTGGAGGTGATGGTGTCAGTGTCGCTCTGAGCGAAGCGCGCAAGCCGGTGCTTTTGTTCCAGGCTGAAGTCGATGAACTCGTCGACAGTGTTGCGAGCCATCAGAAGCACGACCTCGCAGGGCTTCGTCTGGGAGATGCGGTGGATACGGTCCTGGGATTGCAGATAGTCCACCAAGTTGAAGGTCCGGTCGAGGTAGATAGCGACGTTCGCCTCGGTGAGCGTGAGCCCCTCTCGCGCAGCAGCCGGGTTGGCGATCAAGAGCCGAACCCCTGGATTGCTTTTGAAGGTGCGGACGGATTTGTCACGCGAGACGTTATCCATCTCGCCGTAGATGACGACCGGGTGATACTTCTTGAACCGCCTGGCGAGTCCGCGGACGTTCTCGACGAAGGACGTCCAGACGATTACCTTGCGTTCCGGATCTGCTAGGTACTCGTTCAGCAACGCGTCGAGCTTTGCCACCTTGGCAGGTACTTCCTTGTAGTCGGCATCGAGCAGCGCGGGGTTGGAGGAGAGTTGCGCCAGCCGCACCATCCTCGACAGGATGGCGTCTGCCTGCTCCAGCACGTCGGCTCCGGACATCTTGCGGACCCACAGTTCTAGGTCCTCCCTCATCCTTTCGTACATCTCGCCCTGCTTGGGCGCCAGGTCGACCCGGATCCGGGTGTAGGTTTTCGGCGGCAGCTTTAGCGACTTGTCCTTCGTCCGGCGAAGCGTGCGGCTCGCGATCTTGTCCCTCAGCGCATCCATGCGCTGATAACCGGCGCCTGCCTTGAAGTTCTTCTGGAATCCTTCGAAGTTGTCGCCGAGCGCCTGACCGTCGTCGAGGAAGTACATCTGACTCCAGAGATCATCCGGCTTGTTGGCCACCGGGGTGCCGGTCAGAATGTACCTGCGCTTTGCGTAGGTTCGGAGCTTGTGGACCGCTTTGGTGATCTTCGCCTCCGGAGTCTTGATGCGATGGCTCTCGTCCAGAATTAGGGCCATCGGCTTGAACTGTAGTAGCGCCTTGAGCGACGCCATCTCCGCCGGAACGGCTTCATAGTTGATGATGTAAAAAGCTGCGCGCATTGCAGTGAAGGCGTTGCGGCGCGCGGACCGACCGGAACCGAAGACAGCATACGGCAACGTCGAGAACTTCTGCACCTCGCCAGCCCAGTTGGACTTCAGGCCGTTGGGGCAGACGATGACACCGCCTTTAATCGAACCTGCGGCGATCGCGGCGGCAATAGCGTCGATCAGCTGCTTGCTCTTGCCGAGTCCCTGCTCATCAAACAGCCCAGCGCGCTCATTCTCACGCAGGAATTTCGTACCTTTCCGCTGATGATCAAGCTGAAGCACGGTAGCTTTGACGCGAGTCATGTGAGGCTTTCTCAACAAAGACGTCGGGGATGTGTAGACGCACCACATTCTTTGCGCGCAGCAGGCCGATGTCGATCAAAACACGGTCCAGTTCGTACACCGCGGAATGCGGAACCGCGATGTAGAGAAGGCAACAGACCTTCGCCCCCTTTATTTTGGTCTTGCCCAGAACTTCGAGCTGGTGGCGAGTGTGGGCGGTATCGATGTCGTGGAAGGTCTTGGCCTCCCCAAACGCGATCATCTGGTCCTGCTCCCGCTGGCCCCAGACATCGGCTCGAACCCCATGGAAAGTGAAAGGCGTAGGCAGCGAGCTCCACTCCTCTCCGCGTGGCGCACTCCCGTCGAACCCGGAGACGATGAATCCATCCTTCACCATCCGGCGAGCAGCCCAGACCAGGAGCCACTGGTGCGTGGGGCTAGGCACGTGTCCTACTCCGTGCGCGTGACCGAACCGGCCGCTTGCGCGGGGCGCGGGTCGCCCTCGTCGGCCGATTCGCCAGCCTTGAAGCGCCGTCCAGCGTCTTCTCGATCTGCGCCTGCAAGCCGCTCAGGATGTCCAGGCGGTCCGAGCTATTGGCCAACTCCGCCACCTCGGTCAACGGCATGTCGTGAAGACGGGTGCGTGCACGCTCCAGGACTAGGTACAGCTCCTGCTCGCGTGGGTTCTGCTTGGCTATGTATTCGTCCGCCGCATCAAAGCCGGAGACTTCTAGGAGCTTTACGGCCTCATCGACGTCGAGGATCTTCGGCAGCCGGCGGACCTTGGTGCCAGTCGGAATCTTGTCGTCGCGGACCCATTTCGAGAACCGGGTCGGCAGGTCCTTGATCTTCTCGGCCTGCGTGCGAAGGCGGCCGTTCTTCAGGAACTCCAGGAAGTAGGAAAACTTCGCCCTGTGCTGCGGGTCCTTCGGATCCTTCGTGATGGGGAAGTACTGGTTGTCCATCATTTCGGCCGCGGCGATCTGGGCGCGGACCTCCGAGGCCGTCATGCGGTAGCGCTCGGCCACCTCCTCCTCGACCAGCCCAACCTTGATAAGCCCCCGCATCTGCAGGGCCTTTTCGTAGGGAGCCCAGCCACGGACAGAGCCGAGGTGGATCTCGTTCAGCAGGTTCTGAATAGTGTCTTCGGGCGTCCCCTTCGGTATGAGCCAGGCGGGCATCCGCTTGAATCGTGGGTCGTCCGGGTGCTCCTCCTTCGCGGCGCGCATGGCAACCACACGCCGGTTGCCTTCGGCGGCGGTCAAGTCATGGCGCAGGTAGATCGGCTCCTGCACGCCCCCCGACAGGATGATGGAGCGCTTCAGGCCTTCCGTATCCTCTTGGCTGGTGAGCAACAGCGTGGCAGCCGGGTCATTTCTTTCGGCGTTACTTAGCTGGCTCATGGAGAAGCTGACACGGGGGTTGGTCGTGTCCAACTTGACCTTGTCCGGGTCCACCTCGATCAGCTGAAGCGGTACCCGTACTGCTTGGATGTTTCTGGTGTAGACCACATTCGCGCGTGCCTTGCTCATTCGAATCCTCCGCAGAGATCCAAGAACTTATCGAGCGCGACCTTAAGGTCCCGCACAATGACCCGAGCGCCTCCCGATTCTTCGCCGCGGACACGCGCAATATCGTCGAGGCGAGCATCTTCGATGGCTCTTGTCATCTCAACCATGAACTTGAAGAGGGGCGATGAAAGCTCTGGGCTATCGCGCATGAGGATCGGCTGCGCAGCGGCCATACCGCCCCTGTCGAACGCTTTCATCGCCGCGGGGTTCGAGATAATGGCGTCGAGATGGCGAACCGATGCACCCTTTCCGATCTTGTCCGTCCCCACCCACTCCACGAAGTGGTCAAGCGCAGTTGGGTCGTTCTTCACCCATTCCCGCAGGGGCGGCTTCTTGTAAAGCTCCAGGAAGTGGCTGAACTTCCGAGGAGCGCCTGGACCAGGGTATTCGACCAGGTACCGATCCTTCATCGCGCCGAACGCATGGATGTTGTGATTGACCGCCGTCTTCGACGTATGCAGGAGCTTGGCAATTTCGTCCTGAGTTAGCCCGTGCTTCGCGAACAAGGTGTGGATGTGGCCTGCCTTTTCGAACGGGATCCACTCGTTCTTGCCGCCGACATGCAACTCGCCGAGCAGGATGTCGATCTGCTTCTGCGTGATGTTGTCGGGCAAAACGCGCGCTGGGATCTTCCGCCAGGTCGGATCAGTGGGGAAAGTCGCGCGCAGCTTCCGGTACACGACCGTGCGGCAGTTGCCCTCCGCGGCGACGCGGTTCGCGCGCACGATAATGCGTTCGACCAACCCCTTGTTCTCCCTGACCGACTGGTACAGCTGTCGCACATCGGGATCGCTCCACAGCGTTTCCTCCAGGTGGCGCTGCATCGCAGGCCCCTCGGAGACGTTATTGAGGGCAACAGTATTGGCCAGCCGGGGATTGGTGGAATCAAGCTTGATGTCCTCGATCGGCAGATCCAGCGCACGCACCTGGACGCGGGTGCCTGCCAGGACCAGCTCGTCAACATGCTCGACTGCCTTGCCGCGGGAGCGGGGAGGGGCCTTTTCCTTCAGTCGACTAGCCATTCAATTTCGGTTCCTTCATGCCTATGTGCTTCATCAGGTTGTGCAGTGCCTTCGCGTGGTCATACAGGATTCGCTGGGCCTTCAGGTCAGCCTTGAACGTCTCCAGGGCGGTGGCCTTCATCTTTCCGATCCTGGCGGTGAGTCTCTTGATCTGGCGCAGCTCCAGCGATTCCACGGTCGGGTCGGCCTTCTTGAGAACCTCCTCCGCTGCCTTGAAACCACCAGTCTTGAGTACCTTGGTGGCGCGCTTGTTCTTCAGGATCTTCGGCAGTTTCCGCACCTCCTGACCCTTGATCTGGTCATTGATCAGTAACTTCGCGAAGTTCTTGCGGACAGCAGGAACCTCGCGGAACTCAGCCATCTCCCGGATCTTCACGAACTCCAGAGCATGGCTCCACTTGCTCTCGAGAAACTTTTGGTCGGTCCCATTCCCTGCCTTCGGCATGACCTCCTTGATGAGGTATTGGTAGGCCTCCAGCGCCTGCTTAATCTCGCGCGGAGTCATGTTGCGGGTCTCGTCGGCAATCTGCTCCGGCGTGCACTTGAACTTGTGCACCAGGTGGTAGAGCTGATCCGCCTTTGCAAAGGCGAGCCACTTGTTCTTACCACCGACGTGGTAGGAAGCCATGAGCATCGCGATGGCCTGCTCCGGCACGTCCTTCGGCAGTCGCGTGATCGGGATGGATTTCCACCTCGGGTTGGAAGGCATGCCCTTGTGCAGGGTAGAAACAACCGTCAACCGGGTGTTCCCTTCAACGACGGTGCCGTCGTGGCGAACAATGACGGGGTCATGAATGCCCCCAGCTTTGCGGATGGTCTTCTGCAGGCCATCGTAGCCAGGCTGCTCCTTGATGATCTTCTGCAGGTCCTCCTGGGTCGGTTTGATCTTGCCTGAGCGCCGCAGTTGGAAACGGATGCGGGGGTTGTCCGGGTCGAGGCGGATATCACCGATACCCACGGTCTCGTGCGTGACACGGACGTCCTTTCCAGCTACAACCACTACCTGCTCCGCCCCGTTGGCCTTTTTCACAGTATTTCCCCTCGATAGTATCAATATCTTAATTGATACTATACCTGTACTGATCAATACCGAACATACCGATCGAACTCTTGGGCGTGCAATTTTTCATGTAGCGAGGTAAACTGCATTCCCTGAGTGCAAGAACCGTTTTGGGAGGGTGCAACTTGGGGGCAGCTGAGTCCGGCACAACCAAGCTTCTTCGCTGCATTCGGGGCAGGTCTGCCGGCAGGGAAGTGCTGCTCGGCTTCGCACCCGCATCTCTACTGCACCGCCTGAGCTTCGCAGACGTCCTCAATGAGGATTCTGGCCGCGGGTACCAGCGACGAATCAATCCTCAGCACAGCGCTGATTTCCGCCGGTACATCCAGCAGTCGGGGAGCTCGACGATTCCACTGACGTTCAACCTCCGCCCCGCTCCGTCCGGTGCATGGCACATAAGGAAAGAGTCAGGCCCCGACTACTACGCAACGCTAGAGATTTCCTCCGACCAAAAGGTCCTTGCGCAGGTCGACTGCCAGCACCGCCTCGGCCACATGGCCGATCTTGATACAGAGCTCCCCTTCATGTGCTTCATCGGCCTCACCGAGCGCGAGGAGATGGAGGTCTTCAATGTCATCAACAGCAAGGCACGGGGCCTGAGTAGCAGCCTGCTTGACTTCCACGACGCCCAGCTTGCCACCGACCTCGGCGCAGATCGGCCGGAGCTCTATATCTCGCTCTTCATGCGGCGCGAGGCCTCCTCACCATGGCACAACCAGCTCGACCTCGGCGGCAACAGCACGTCCGGTATGACCCGACGTGCGTCGCTCCGGATCTTCCAGAAGGCGGTCAAGCAGTTCCTGAATCGCACGAAGGTGCTGGAGACCCGCTCTATCGACGACGCTGCTCACCTGGTCCTCGACTTTTGGGTCGCCCTGGTAACCGTGCTGCCGGAACAGTGGCGCAATCCCCGAAAGCACATGCTCACGAAAGGTGTGGGCGTGTACGCACTGATGGAGACCGCCGCCGACATCTACAGCAATACCCCGAAGAACAAAGTCTGCGACCGCAACTATCTCGTCGCTACGTTGTCGGACTTCGCCCTCGATTTCGACTGGTCGACCAAGGGCACCCTGAAGGGTCTCGGTGGCCAGGGCGGCGTCAAGGAGGCTGTGGAGCTCATCCGTGCAGCGCGGCGCAACTCACGATTGAAGGTGGTTGGAAATGGCAAATAAGAACATTCTGCTGATCGAGCCGGCGTACAGGAACAAGTATCCGCCTCTCGGACTGATGAAGATCGCCCAGTACCACGGTCCCCACGGCAAGCAGGACAAGGTGCGCTTCATCAAGGGCCAGGATCGCTCGGTCCTTGGCACCGCCTGGGACCGCATCTACGTCACCACGCTCTTTTCGTTCGAGTACGCCACGATCTCGGAGTCAATTGGTTTCGCCCTACAGGCCGCTAATGGGCACGCCGACAAAGTCTTCGTGGGAGGAATCGCGGCATCGCTCATGCACGATCGGTTTTTGCAGGAACCGCGCTGGCGCGGCATCAGGTTCATCAAAGGCCTGCTCGGCGCGCCACCGGCGGTCTCGCTGCGGCTCGACGACTTCTCAGAGGAGCTGTACTCAGACGATCGCTTGAGCACCCCGATCGAGGACCTGGTGCCTGACTACGACATCCTCGACCAGATTGACTACAAGTACCCGGTCCGCGACGCGTACTTTGCCTACACGTCACGCGGCTGCATCCGTAAGTGCAATTTTTGCGGCGTGCCAAAGCTGGAGGGCGCCCAACGAGACACCGACTCGCTCACCGGTCTGATCAAGGTAATTGACGAGCGCTATGGCCCGAAGAAGGACCTGCTCCTCATGGACAACAACGTAGTGGCCTCATCGCGTTTCAAGGAGATCATTGCGGAGATTCGCGACCTGGGATTCGTGCCGGGCGCAACCATCCGGAGGCCCCACGAACGGGTTTCCGTGCAGCGCCGCGTCGACTTTAACCAGGGCGTCGACGCTCGCATCCTCTGCAAGGACCCAGTCTACCTACGGGAGCTGGCCACGATCTGCCTCAAGCCGCTGCGTATTGCCTTTGACCACCTCGGCCTGAAGGTGCCTTACGAGCAGGCTGTCCGGTTCGCCCACCAGCACGGGCTGGTCGAGCTGTCAAACTACATGCTCTACAACTTCAAGGACTCGCCTGCAGATCTCTTCGAGCGTATGCGGCTGAACGTGCATCTCAATGAGGAGCTGCAGATCCGCATCTGGTCGTTCCCTATGCGCTACCAGCCGACGGACCGCCCGGATCGCGGCCACATCGGCGAGAAGTGGACGCGGTATCAGCTGCGCTCTATGCAGATTGTGCTCCAAGCGACGCACGGCGTCGTCAGCGGTGCCCCGGAGTTCTTCAAGCGAGCCTTCGGTGATACACCCGAGGACTTCGAGCAGATCCTGCTGCTCCCTCACGACTTCACGTTCAACCGCGACTGGTACGAGCGGTTTGACGACAAGCAGGAGCTGCAGCAGTACCTGGAGGTCGCAAAGACCCTGGACAAGAGCGACCAGGCTGAGCTCTTGGCCCTGCTCTCCTCTGTCGAACCGCGTGACATTGCATTACTGCCCAAGGCCACGGAAAACAAGAAAGTGAAGAACGTTCTCCCGTTTTACATCCCTAAGCCGAAGAATGAGCTCTTCGAGATCTGGAAGAAGCAACGCGAGCGGCTTGACGCGGAGCGGGCCGGGCTCGACACACTCGCACAGGATGAGCGCGTGGAAGATGCTGGCCTGGAGACGGACGATACGGCGCCAACGCCTGTTCCTGCAGCTGCTATGAAGCAGAAGAAGCAGAGGGCCGTAGCGTGAGCGACCCTGCACGACTGAGCGTGGTCTCGTCCTCGCAGAGCGACTGGACCAGCAGCAACCATGAGGTTGTCATCGGAAAGGACATCCTAGAGCTACTCAGTACCTCGATGTACGTTGATCCGATGACCGTGTATCGCGAGTATATTCAGAATGCCTCTGACTCTATCGACGAAGCTCGCGCAACTGGTGCCCTACCCGCATCCGGTGGGGAGGTACAGATCTCGATCGACGGTAACGCGCGCAGCATCCGAATTCGGGATGACGGCACCTCAATCCCGTGGCCTGAATTCATCGAGCGGCTGAGTAACTTGGGCGCGAGCCGCAAGCGTGGAACGCATGCCCGTGGGTTCCGTGGCGTCGGCCGCCTTTCCGGCCTCGGGTACTGCCAAGAGCTAGTATTTCGCGGTCAGGCGGATGGCGAGAGCCTCATTTCCGAGCTGCGCTGGGATGGCCGCGCCCTCAGGACCATGTTGCGCGCGGCGGACCACAGCAAGAACCTCCGCTCTCTGGTGAAGGACATCGTGACCGTCCGACGCATAAAGCCAAAGGACGGGCCGAAGCGATTCTTTGAGGTGGAGCTGCGCGGTGTCATTCGCCACCGGGACGACCGTCTGCTAAGTGAGGAAGTAGTCGGACAGTACCTGGCTCAAGTAGCGCCGCTGCCGTTCTCGCCTAACTTCAAGTTTAGCAACGAGATCATGGCAGCGCTCAAGCCCCACGTCCGACTCGGGCATATCGCGGTCCGTATCAACGGCACAGAGGACCCGATTCACCGACCCCATCAGAACTGGATGAAGATTGATGGCAAGGTGGAGGCCGCATTCAAGACTCTGCAAATCTTGGAGTTGTCAGGCATCGATGGCGGCATCGCGGCGATCGGGTGGGTGCTCCACCATGATTACAGCGGCGCCCTTTCCAACCGGACCATCGTGAAGGGACTTCGCTTGCGTTCGGGCAATGTCCAGGTTGGTGACCACGCGTTACTTGAGAACTTGTTCTCAGAGCCTCGCTTCAACAGCTGGGCTGTCGGTGAGATTCATATCCTGGACCCGAAGATCTTAGCGAACGGCCGGAGGGACAACTTCGAACACAGCGTCCACCTCGACAACGTGTTGAACCAACTCGCTCCGATTGCTCGAGACATCGTCCGTCGTTGCCGACAGAGCTCGATCTCTCGCAAGTGGCAGCGCGAGTTCGACTTTCGCAGGGAGGCTGCGCTAGAGCGGGCTAAGACGGTTTCGCGCGGCGGCCTGACCCGGGCCGCGAGGCAAACTCATGTCGATGCGGCCCTTAAGTCGCTTAAGGCGATGAAGAAAATATTGGAGAACCGACATCTCGACGAGGAAGTCCGAAACTCGCTGATCAGTAAGGCCGACACGGCGGAGGCTCGCGTCCAGCACCTTCTCGGTGATGGTGCCACCGCAAGTGATCCTCTGGCGGCCCTACCAAGCCCCAAGAAGACGGCATACCAACACATCATTTCACTGATCTACGAGTGCAGCGCCAACCGCATTGCAGCTGGTGCCTTGGTTGAGCGTCTGCTCGCCCGGCTTTCGGACGAGACGGCCCAGACTGTGAAGCTGAAAGCAACTGACCGTCGAACTAAGAGCGCCACCCACAAGAAGCCGCGAGAAAAGAAACAGCGCGGGCGTTTGTGACCTGATTGGCGGAAGCCTCGAGGGGGCAACATCACTGCACATGGCGCCTGACTAGTCCTACATTCAGAGGGAGAGATGAGGCGCAGATGAAGGCGATCGCGAACAAATTGTGGGAGGCAACGCGCCTCTTTACAGTGATCTATCGCGAACCTGCCAGGTTCGCTGTGTACCTCCTGGTCAACATAATCGCTGGTGCCCTAGGGTTGCTAGCTCCAATTGCTACGGGGCTCTACATTGATCCCGATCTCTTACGAGACGTGACTAGTGTGATGAGGGACGGAAACGGGTACACGTTCGCCCTCGCACTTCTCGCCGCGTCCGGCGCATTTCTGATAAATGATGCCGTCGCACGCAAGAAGACAAGCTATGTGAATCTCAGGATTATCGCGGGGTGCCTGGCATTAACGCTACTGCTCTGTCTCGCTTTCTACAGCGGGATGCACTCCTTCGCGAAGTTCTCCGAGACGGCGTTTCAAGCGATCGGACCTGGATCCAGGAGCGGAGCGCCTAATTACGTTTGGACAAGTAGGGAGACTTGGCAGGCGTGGCTCCTACTGGCTGTCGTCGGATACGCGATTTGGCTCTTCTGCCTACGACATGTTGACGATCATGAAGACTACTATCAAGATCTTCGCGATAAGCGCTCGAAGCTGATCAGGAGGTCGAGGGCGGCGAACACTGGATCCGGCATAGAGGCATAAGGGAAACCATGTCACGGATTGCTGAGCTCACGTGCGTCAGTGTTACCCAGTCGATTGGCACGTTTTATCTGACGGTGATGAGAGCGGGAGAACTTCTCCAGCGCGTTGAGATCCTACGGCGCGGGCTTGACGCTGCCTCCAGAGAAAACGTGCAGCGCGAGTTGAGCGGGAGCCGTGCGCGTGAGATCGCCGAATACGTCACCGACCCAGACGCGACGTTCCCGACCTCGATTATCGTCGCGGCCCATAGCTTGTGCGTTCACGTGTCCTCGAGTGGTGATCGCTTGTTATTCGGCAGACCCCCTGGGCGCGAAGCGGATGCAGGTGACTCCGACTTGGAATCTGTCGACCTCAGTAAGCTTCAACCCCTTGCTGATGATGAGAAGGTCGGCGCGGTTATCGATGGTCAGCATCGCCTTGCCGGTTTGGAGCTCGCGGGAGCGAGGCAAAAGGACTCTCCTTACTATAGCTTCGAGCTGCCTGTCGTATTCATGCTAAACCTGCAACCCGAAGACCGTGCGTATGTTTTTTCTACGATCAACAGCAAGCAGACACGGGTCTCTTCGTCACTGATTGTTGACCTCTTCGGCTTGGCGACGGCAAGGAGTCCAAGAAAGACGTGCCACGAGGTCGCTAGGGCGATGAATGCCAAAGAAGGGGGACCGTTCTTCCAAACGCTCAAAATGCTGGGGAAGAAAAACCTCCCTACCGAGTCCCTGACGCAGGGGAGTTTCGCCAAGTACTTGTTGAGGCTCATTTCGCGGTCACCAGACGAAGACGAGCGCGCCGCTAAACTCGATAGATCGTGGAAGCCCGATCCGCGATGCCCGTTAAGGCAGTTCTTCATAGACGATCGCGACGACATGATCGTAAGAGTTCTCGAGAACTACTTCTCGGCGATTGCCCGGGTGTATCCCAGCGCATGGGAAGACACAGATCACTATGCGCTAAAGAGAACTGTGGGCTTCTCTGCGCTGATGAAGGCGTTCGATGTTGTTTGGAAGGAAGAGGTCGCCCGTAGAAACAAGGCAACCCCGGAGGTATTTGGCCGTATTGCCGAGCGCTTCCGAGCCTCCGTATCAGAAGACGCACTAAGGTCAATCGTTTCCAACGAAGGTGGGGCCACTGAACTCGCTAAACGCTTCACGGCGAGCTGGACTGTGGAGAAGCCGGTTTCCGGATAGAGTATTAGACGCAGGTCTACCAGTGCTCGTGTCGCCCTGCGCGACGCCGTTAGACACGCTCGGGGTGCCGGTGCGTGGAGACAGGACCTGCGGATAGACGAACTCACTTGCCTTGAAATTCTAGCAAGTCACTATCTGCGGGAACGAGGATGGTCCGCGGTGGATCCGTCCTGATCGCATCTGCGGGCGATGTCCCAGGGAGTGTTGAACGAATGAGGTGAGGTGGCGGCTCCTTTCGCCTGCACATGGTATGCAGGCGCTGCCAAGCAAAGAAAGGAGCCACCGAAATGAAGTCTCTCACGAAGTCCGTTCGTTCGAAGTT